>Ga0256832_1001066_pt1 | contig 18420 bp, 17 predicted proteins | sample 134614metaG_FD_190534 | JGI IMG/M metagenome (GOLD analysis project Ga0256832, IMG submission 190534) | Hydrothermal vent microbial communities from Lau Basin, Pacific Ocean - 134-614 | ecosystem: Environmental > Aquatic > Marine > Hydrothermal vents | place: Pacific Ocean: Lau Basin | collected...
GGCCGCTCGTACCCAGCCGCTCGATGCGCCGCGCCCCCTTCTCGAGGAAGTCAAGCAGCGTCAGCGCCCGGTAGGCGGTCTCGCCGCCCACGGCCCGGGCGGTCTCGAAGCGCTCCCGCAGCGTGCGGTAGCGGCGGTCCAGCTCCTGGCGCCAGGCCTCGCGGCGTTCGAGCAGGGCGTGCAGCCGCTCCTTGAGGGGGGCGAGGTCGGGCACCCCCTCCTCCAGGGCGGCCTCGGCCCGGGCGACGGCCTCGAGCAGCTCGTCGCCCCCCAGCTCTTTGAGGCGCTCGGCCGAGGCGCGCAGCGAACGCAGCTCCTGGCGGAGGTTCCCCCTGGCCTCAGCGATCTGCTGTTCGACCCGGGCTTCGAGCGTGGTCAGGTCGGGGAAGCGCCCGGCTTCGAGCTCGGCGCGGGCCTCGTCGACCTCGCCGGTGGCCAGCCCGAAGGCCTCGAGCCGCGCCGCCAGCTCGTCCAGGCGCGCCTGCGTCAGCCGCCGCGCCTCCGCCGCCAGCGCGGCCACCTCCTCCTCTTCGCCGGCGGCCGCCCCCTCCTCGAGGCGCAGCCGCAGGCTGTCGCGGGTGCGCCGCAGCGGCTCCAGGTCGGGCAGGGCGTCCAGCTCGGCCAGCAGCCGCGCCCGCAGGGCGCGGGCCGCCTCGCCCGCCTGCGCCAGCTGGCTCAGCAGCTCGGGGAGCTCGGCCTTGAGGCGGCCCAGAAGGGCCTCGTCGACCTCGCCGGTCTCGAGTCCGGTTTCCAGCAGCGCCAGCCGCTCGCGGAAGCCCGCGAGCTCGGGCAGGTCGTCTTCGGGAAGGGCTTCGCGCGCGTGCTCGATCAGGCTGCGCGCCTCCTCGAGCAGGCGGTTCTGCCGCGCGCTCTCCTGCTTCTTGGCCGCGAGGGCCTCCTCCAGGGCCTTGACCTGGCGTTCCGCCTGCTCCAGGTCGCCCGGAAGCACGCCCATCTCGAGGCTTTCCTTGATCAGCTCCAGCTGGGTGCGGGCGCGCTGGCTGCCCAGCTCGGCGTCCTCGAGCTCGAGGCTGCGCAGCCGCTCGGAGAGCCACTCGTAACGCGCGCGCGCTTCGGCCACCGCGTCCTTGAAGGCTTCCTCCAGCGCCCGTTGCAGCCCGTCCAGCCGCTCGCCGGCGAGCTCGCCGGCCGCGAGCGTGGCCTCGACGGCCTCGAGCAGCGGCGCGACGGTCTCGGCCCCGAGCACCGCGGCGTACTGCTCCTTCAGCCGCTCCAGGCGGCGCCGCTCCTCGGCCAGGTCGATCTCGCGGATGCGGTCGGCCACCTCGGGCTCGAGGTTTTCGAAGTCGATGAGGATCTCGAACTCCTCGCCCTCGCCCGCGATCAGCTCGGGGACCTCCTCGTCCTCCAGCGCGATCACGCCCGCGTCGGCTGCGGCCTCGGGCGCCATCTCGGGGACGAGGGTGGGGTTTTGCACCACCGACGACTCGACGAGCTTGCGCAGGTCGGCGGCCAGCTTGCGGGCGCGTTCCACCTCGGCGGTGGCCAGCGTCTCCTGCTGCTGGGCCTCCTTGATCTGCTTGAGCAGCGAGCGCAGCCGCCGGGGCTTGGGACCCCCGATGTTCTTCACGCGCTCGAGGGCGTCCTCGAGGTCCGAGATGTCGCGGGCCTGCCGCAGGAGGGCGTTCTGCAGCTTTTCTTCGAGCAGGTCGATCTGGGCGAGCGCCTCCTTGAGCAGCTCTTCGCTGGACTCGCCCTCGCTCTCGCTGGCCTCGACCAGGGCGGCCAGGCTGCGCAGGCGCTGCACCTCGGGCCACTCGAAGTAGAGCTTGAAGCGCGAGACGGCCTGCTGCAGCGCCCGCTTGGGGTCGCTGCGGGCGGGGTCGGGCTCCCGCGCCGGGGGCGCTTCCTGGGCGAGGGCGCGCAGCGTCTCCTCGACGACCTTGCGGGCGCTGGCGGCGTCCATCTGCCCCTGCAGCTCACGGTAGACGAAGCGCTTGAGCAGGATCGCGGCGCGGTCGGGGTCGAGCGATCCGGGCTCGAGCCCCAGCCGGGCCAGGCCCTCGGCTAGGACGGCCTGGGTGCGGGCCCCCAGGTGGGGTTCCAGGGCTTCTTGGAGTCGGCTCAGTAGGGGCACGGCGTCGGTTTACCTCCGGGGTGGAGCTAGAACTCTTCGTCCCACTCCACGATCGTTTCGCTGGTGAGGGTGGGGTTGCGTTCCCCGGTCATGTCGGCCGAGGTCTGCACGGTGGTGGCCGCCTGGCGGCGGTCCTGGATGAGGCCGAACTGGATGGCGATGCCGCGCAGCCCCCAGGTGGCGAAGACGACGACGAGGAAGATCAGGGCCCCCCAGGCCAGCTGCGCCACGATGTTCTGCAGGATCGAGAGGTTGTCGAGGACGAAGAGCTGCGGCACCCCGCCGTAGGTGGCGAGGATGTCGCCCAGGTAGCTGAGGCCTTCGATGATGCCCGGCAGCAGCAGGAAGAAGAAGGCGAGGCCCATGAGGCGCCAGTAGATGTTGCGGCCGCCGAAGGTCAGGTAGATCAGGTAGAGCGGGAAGAGGGCGAGCATGCCGACGAGGATGAAGAAGACCGCGCGGGGGAGGCCGAAGGTGGCGCGCTGCAGCGAGACCGTGAAGTCGTGCCAGGGGCCCAGCGGCCGTTCCAGCACGATGTCGGCCACGTTTTCCAGCTGGGCGTTGAGCACCGTGAGGTCCGAGGTGCGCAGACCCACGCCGCCCATCTGCTGCTCGAACATCGCCAGCGTGACCTTCGCCGCCTTGGGGTCGATGGCCTCGACGAGCGGGTAGATCTCGTAGACGTAGCGGTTGCGGGCGTACTCCATGTACCTGCGCGCGTCCTGGGCGCGCCCCACGGAGACGTAGGCCTGGGCGGTGGCCAGCAGGCCCTTGGTGATGTAGAGGCTGTTGCGCCAGTCGGTGTAGCTGTAGATCCCCACCTGCGCCATCGAACGCGCGACCTTCTCCGCCTTCTTCTTGTCGCCGATCAGGAAGGCCATGTCCTGGTTCAGCTGCTCGATGGGCGAGACGAGGACCTGCGCCTGGATCTTGGGCGTTCCCGCGGGCGCGGGCTTGGGCGCCGCCGCCGGCTGGGCGGCGGGCTGCGGGGCGGCGGGCGCCGCCGGCTGGGGCTGAGGCTGGGGCGCCGGGGCTGCGGCCGGTGCCGCGGGCGGCGTTTCGGTGGGGGCGGCGGGGGTTACCGCCGGGGCCGCCGGCGCGGGGGCCGCGGCGGCAGGGCCGGCGGCGCGGAAGAAGCGCTGGGCGGCGGCGATCAGCTGGTCGGTCTGCTGCTTGAACCCGGCCTCGTCGCCGGAAACGAGCTTGGCCAGCGCGTCCACGTAGTCGCGCGCCAGGTTGTCGATGCGCGGGGAGTCCTGCACCACCAGGTAGAGGCCGTAGGCCTTGGCCGTCAGGGCGTAGGCCGAGGCGCGCTGCTTCTTCTGCTGGGCGAGCTGCAGCGACTTGTACATCGCCTCGGCGTAGGCGCGTTCGAAGAGGGTGCGCAGCCCCTCGATGTCGCCGGCCTGGATCAGCGGCACCGCCTTGGCCTTGAGGTCGGGGGTGCGCGCGGTGATCTCGATGAGGCGGTCGAGCAGCGCCAGCGCCTCGTCGGTGTTGCCCTGGTAGACGGCCTGGAACATGGCCTCGTACATCAGCTTGCCCAGGGAGCCGCGCACGACCCAGAGCTGACCCTCGAGGTCGGCCTTGCTCTTGCGCGACACGGCGATGCGGGCGTTGTTCAACGCCTGGACCACACCCTCGCTCAACGCCTCGGGGACGTTCTCGGCGCCGCTGCGGAAGATGTTGAGCGCGTCGTCGAGCGCCTGCAGGCTGGCGGTAGGATCGCGCAGCAGCTCGGTGCGCGCCGTCTCCAGTTTGGGGGCCAGCTGGTCGTAGAGCTGGGGGAGCGGCATCGCCCAAGCGACCGCGAAGAGAAAGACTAGAACGATCCAACGGGTGTGGTTCATGGTTGACCTCCTTTGGCCTCGTAGCTGTTTAATACGTGCAGCAGCCTGCCAAGGTTCGCCTCGCGCTTGGCCACGAGGGCGACCAGTGCAGGTCCGAGGGGGCGCACGAGCACCTGACCCTCCTGGAAAACGCTATAAAATAGTTTATACGGTTTTTGCTTTTGCAGGAGGCTGTGCACCACCCCGAGGATGGGGGCCAGGTCCTCCACCCCGGGAAGCCGGGCCTCCTGGTACGAGGGGCCCTGCAGCAGCACCCCGCTGACGCCCTCCTCGCGGGCCAGTTCGTTGACCAGGCCTTCGCGGGCGTCCGCGCGGCCGAGGTCGACCTCGCGGCGCGGCAGGATCAGGGTGTTGCGGTCGCCGGGCGCGGTCGGCGCCGGCGCCGCCGCGGGCTGGGGCCGGGCCGCCGCGGCCTCCTCCAGGCCGCGCAGCACCCGCCGCAGCGCCCCCGTGGGCTCCTGGATGGGGAAGACCTGCTGCAGCTCCGCGAGCAGCGGCCCGCGCACGAAGCGCACCCAGGCCTCCGGGCCCATGGCGTCGGGGTTGACGCCGGCCCGGCGGAGGGCCCGGTTCATGATATTTTGCGCCGCAACCGGCGACGCGTACTCGGTGAGGGCCTCGACCACGAGGCGTTCGATTTGCGGCATACGCCTCCTTACTCACGCATTATAGAGGAAATGTCCAACTCGATTGGGTCTAGAGCCGGTAGCCTTCGGCCGCGCCGCCCTCGACCCAGACCTCGCCGTCTTCGAGGTGCTCCTTCTTCCAGACCGGCAGGATCAGCTTGACGCGCTCGAGCGCGTAACGGGCGGCCTCGAAGGCCTCGGGGCGGTGAGGGGAGGAGACGACGATCACGATCGAGGCCTCCGCGGGGTTCACCCGCCCCAGCCGGTGCACCAGGGCGATGCGGCCGAGCGGCCAGCGCGCGCGCAGCTCGCCGGCGATGCGGGCCAGGGTGGCCTCGGCCATGCTCTCGTAGGCCTCGTAGGTGAGGTAGCGCACCTCGCGCCCCTTGTTGGGCGAGCGGGTCGTGCCCACGAAGCTGACCACCGCGCCGTAGGGGGGCGCGGTGGCCCAGGCGACGAGCTCGCCGATCAGGGGCTCGAGCGGCTCGTGGGTGAGGCCGGTGCGGTCGTCCCCGGAGCCGCCGGAGACCGGCGGCAGGAAGGCGAGCTCGCTGCCCTCGCGCAGGGGGGTGTCGGGTTTCACCAGCTCCTCGCCGAGCGCCGCCATCCCCCCCGAGAGGTCGAGGCCGGGCACGGCCGCCTCCACGGCCGCCTTGGCGTCGGCGACGGTGCTGCCCTCGGGCAGTTCGAGCTCGAGGCGGCCGGTTCCGGCCGCTTCGCGGTAGTGGGCGAAAAGACGTACGTTAACGCGCATGAACGGTTTCTCCTTCCAGGGCGCGGCTCAGGCTCTCGGCCACCGAGAGCGCCTCGCGGTAGCGCATGCGCAGGGGGCCGATCAGGGTCAGCTCGCCGGCGCGTCCGCCCCGCTGGAACCCCGCCTGCACCAGGCTGAGGCCCTCCACGTCGCCGACGCGCACGTTGAGGCGGCGCGCCGGGGTGATGGGGCCGGTGGGCAGCTGCTCGAGCAGGTCGAGGGCGCGGCGCACGAACGCGGGGTCCTGCGCCTCCGGCTGCGCCAGCATGGCGCCCAGGCCCTCGAGGTAGCGTTCCGATCCCGGCCCCGCGAAGGCGCTGGTGAGCTTGCGCCCCAGCTCGGCCAGCTGGGGGGTGGGGGCGCTGCGGCGGCCCAGCTCGGCGAGCGGGTAGGGGCCGCGCAGCCAGCGCTCCGCCTGCTCCAGGAAGTCGTCGTCGTCGAGGTCGAAGGGGACCACCCCCTCGAGCACCCGGCCGCCTTCGAGCACGGCCACGGCCAGGAGCTGCCCCCCGCCCAGGTTGGAGAGGTGCACCTGCAGCACCCGCGGCGGGCCGGGTTCGCTCAGGCGGACGACGACCGGGTAGCCCCCGAGCCGGGTCGCCATCTGGGCGGCGAGCTGGGGCCAGCGGCTGCCCGAGCCGGTAAGCACGCGGGCGAGCCGCTCCAGGGTGTCGTGCGGCAGCGGTTCGGGCGGCAGCTGCGCCAGCGCGTACTGGCGGAACCCCTGGCGCGTCGGCACCCGCCCCGCCGAGGCGTGGGGCTTCTCGATCAGCCCCGCGGCCTCCAGGTCGGCGAGGTCGTAGCGCACCGTCGCCGGGCTCACCCCCAACCGCTCGGCGAGCCAGCGCGAAGGCACCGGCTTGCCGGTCTCGATGTAGGCGCGGGTGAGCAGGTGTAGCAGCCTCCGCTGACGCTCCGTCACGCTTTCATTTTACCCCCGCGCGAACGCGCCTACCGCGCCGCGTCCACCCAGCGCCCCCGCTTCATGAGCGGCACCCGGGCGCCGTCCGCGCGCTCGCCCCAGACGTCGACCTCGGGGGAGCCGATCATCCAGTCGAGGTGCACGGTGCTGGCGTTGCCCCCGGCGGCGGTGAGCGCCGCGTCGTCGCCCTCCGTGAGGCCCAGGGTGTCGGGGTAGGCGCGGCCGAAGGCGAGGTGGCTGGAGGCGTTCTCGTCGTAGAGGGTGTTCAGGAAGAGCCGGCCGCGGTCGAAGACGGGGTTGGGGGTCTCCACGAGCGCCACCTCGCCCAGGCGCGGGGCCGCCGCGTCGGTCGCGAGCACCGCCCGCACCGCCTCGAGGCCGCGCGCGGCCTCGAGCTCGACCGCGCGCCCGCCGGCGAAGGTGACGCGCAGCCCCTCGACCAGGGTGCCGCCGATGTTGAGCGGCCGGGTGCTCGTGACCACGCCCTCGACGCGTTCGGGGTCGGGGGCGGTGAAGACCTCCTCGGTGGGCAGGTTGGGTACGAAGCGCACGCCGTTCTGGGCCTCGGCCACCGCGCTCTTCCAGACGTGGCGCTGTGCGAGGCCGACGCGCAGCTCGGTGCCCGGTCCCTCGAAGACCAGGGCGGCGAAGCGCGCCCGGTTCAGCGCCGCCGCCCGCGCCTCGAGGGCGGCGACGTGGTCGCGCCAGGCGGCCTCGGGGTCGGGGGCGTCCAGGCGGACGGTGGCGAAGATCGCCTCCCAAAGGCGTTCGGTCGCCTCGTCGGGGGCGAGCTCGGGGAAGACGGCCCGCGCCCAGGCGGGCGTGGCCGCGCCCAGCGCCAGCCAGTTGACCTTGTGGGCGCCGACGCGCTCGAGGTAGGGGCGGCGCGCCCGCGCCGCCGCCTGCATGCGCCGCGCCAGGCGGGCGGGGTCGACGCCGCGGAGCAGGAACGGGTCCGCGTCGGTGAGGCTGAGCTGGGCCGCGCCCGCGTCGACGGCGCGCACCCGGGCCTGCACGAACCAGTCGGGGACCTCGTCGAGGTAGGCCTCCCGCACCTCCTCGATGCCGAGGCGGCCGAGGGCGGGGTCGTGCAGGTCCACCACGACGGCGCGCGCCCCCAGACGGTAGGCGCCGCGGGCCAGGGCCCGCAGCAGCGGCCGCGACTCGGCGGAGCCGCTAAGGACGAGGGGCTGGCCCTCCTGAAGGTTGAGCCCCACGCGCAGGGCCAGGTCGGCGTAACGTTGCAAACGGTCGTCGCTGGGCATGCAGGAAGTCTATCGGGGCAGGGGGGCCAGGCGCCAGCGGCGGCCCCGTCCCTGCCCCTCGGGGACGATCAGCCCCGCCGCCTCCATGCGCGCGAGCAGCTTGCGGGTCGCGGGCGGCTCCAGCGCCAGCGCCCGCGCCAGCTCGGCGGTGGGGCGGGGGCCGCGGCGCAGCGCCGCGGCGACGATCAGGTAGTCGAGGGTGAAGCTCCCCTGGCGGTTCTGAGCCTCGGAGACCCAACGGACGAACTCGGCGTCGAAGCCGGGGTTGTGCAGCACCAGGGTGACGGCGTGCGGCCAGGCGCGGTACTCGGGGGGCTCCTTGCCGTAGCGCAGCATCAGCCGGTACATCTTGTCCACCCCCTGACCGGCGCGTTCGACGTAGCCGAGCCGCGCCAGCGCCGCCGCCAGCGCCGGGTTGCGGCGGTGCGGGGGGTGGCGCAGGATGTTCGCGGGCGTCATCCCCGCCGGCAGCCCCCCGGGGTTGGCGATCTCCAGGCGGTCGGGGTGGTGGTGCACCTGCACGGTGGCGTGGGCCGTCCAGTCGCGGTGCACGAAGGCGTTGAGCAGGCCTTCGCGGTAGACCTCGACGTCGAAGTCCCAGACCTCGACGCGGAAGAGGCCGACGGTGAGCGGGTGGAAGCGGTTGCGGCTCTGGATCAGCTCGCGCAGCCGCTCGAGCGCCGCGGGGATGGGGCGCAGCAGGTCCTCGCGAAAGGCGTAGTCGACGTCGTCGTCTTCGTGGCGGTAGTAGCTCACCTCGGCCTGGGGGAGGAGGCGCGCGAGCGCCGCCGGCCGGCCCGCGAGCAGCAGCCCGGTCACGCTGGGCACCCAGCGGCCGTCAACCTCCCGCGCCATGCCCAGGGCCTGCAGCCGCTCGAGCGGCGCGGCTTCGGCGAGGGGGCTGCCGCGTTCGCGCAGCCGGTCCTCGAGCCGCGCCAGCTCCGCGGGGTCGAGGTCGTCGAGGCCGGCTTCGGGGAGCGGCCGCGCCGTGGGGTCGGGCGGGGCGGCGGGGCCGTCCGCGCTGGGGGCGGCGACGAGGCGCGCGCCGTCCCAGTAGGGGGCGGGCCCGGCGCCGGCCGAGACCACGTAGGGGCTCTTGGCCACGTGCAGCGCCCAGACGACCCCCTCGGCGGTCTCGACGCGCTCCACGTGCGGCAGGACGGCGCCGGCGGTGAGCTCGAAGAGGGCGTGGCTGAGCTGCAGGGGCTCGAGCCCGCCCGCGTCCTCCACCCTTCCCCCGGGCAGGGCCCCCAGCAGGATCACCCCGCCTTCGCGGTTGGCCAGCCCCGCGGCGTAGCGGGCGAGGGCCTCGGGTGCGACCTGGGCGCCGAGCAGCACCCGGCGCGCGTTGGGCCCTTCGAGCAGTGCTTGGTAGACCTCCGCTTCGGTCACGGAACCACGATACCGCAGCCCCGCTGTTGTGCAGGATGTGCAGGCGGATATGGCAGAACGTAAAGAAAACGAAGGACAAGATGCACGATTCTACCTTTGAACGCCAGAAGAAGCGGCTAGATATGCATAAAGATACATGAATACTTGACAGCGCGTATTTCCACTCGCTAGACTCGGACTGACCGGCCTGCGGCCGGAGGGAGGAAGTCTGAACGATGATGCGACTAGGGACCCTATTGCTGTTCCTGCTGCCGGGCGCGGCCCTGGCCGCAGGGGACACCGACACCGGCACCACGGCCTGGATGCTCGTCTCCACGGCGCTGGTGCTGCTCATGACGCCGGCCCTGGCCTTCTTCTACGGCGGCCTGGTGCGCCAGAAGAACGTGCTCAACACCATGATGATGAGCTTCGGCGCCCTGGGCTTCGTCACCCTGGTCTGGGCCCTCTTCGGCTACTCGATCGCCTACGGGACCGGGAACAAGTTCGTGGGCGACCTCTCGATGGCCTTCCTGAACGGCCTCGACCTCTCCGGCGAGATGCCCGCGCTGCTCGACGTGGCCTTTCAGGGCACCTTCGCGGTGATCACCGCCGCGCTCATCTCGGGCTCGCTGGTGGGGCGGATGCGCTTTTCCGCGTGGCTGCTCTTCATCGTCCTCTGGACCGTCTTCGACTACGCGGTGCTGGCGCACTGGGTCTGGGGCCCCGCGGGGTCGGCGTTCCTCAAGGACCTGGGCGCCCTCGACTTCGCCGGGGGGACGGTGGTCCACATCAACGCCGCCATCGCCGGCGTCGTGGGCGTGGCTGTCCTGGGGCCGCGCAAGGACTTCGGCCGGCTCGCCTTCCTGCCCCACAACATCCCCTTCGTGCTTCTGGGCGCGGGGCTGTTGTGGTTCGGCTGGTTCGGCTTCAACGGCGGCAGCGCCTACGGGGCGAACGGCAGCGCCGGGCTGGCCTTCACCAACACCTTCCTCGCCCCCGCGGCGACGATGTCGGTCTGGATGCTGCTCGAGCTCTGGCGGCACGGGCGCGCCACGGCGGTGGGCGCGGCCACCGCGGCGGTGGTGGGCCTCGTCGCCGTCACCCCCGCGGCCGGCTTCGTGGGGCCGCTGGGCGCGATCTGGCTGGGGGCCATCGCGGCCTTCCCCAGCTTCTTCTTCATCCTGGCGCGGCCGCGGCTGGGCCTGGACGACTCGCTCGACGTCTTCGGGGCCCACGGGATCGGCGGCATCACCGGGGCGTTGCTGACCGGCGTCTTCGCCTCCGAGGCCTGGGGCGGCACCCCGGGGCTGCTGGAGGGGAACGCGGCGCAGGTCTGGGTGCAGCTCGTCGCCGTCGCCGCGGCGGTCCTCCTCAGCGCGGTGGCCTCCTTCGTGATCTTCAAGCTGGTGGGGCTGGTCGTCCCCCTCAGGGCGACCCAGCGCGAGGAAGCCGTGGGGCTCGACGCCGTGCAGCACGGTGAAGAGGCCTACCCCACCACCGAGGGGGCGATCCTGGTGCTCGACGGCGAGCGGGCGGGAGGTGCGGCATGAAGATGATCGTGGCCATCATCCGGCCGGAGAAACTCAACGACGTGCTCGAGGCCCTGTTCAAGGCCGAGGTGCGCGGCCTGACGATCAGCCGCGTCCAGGGCCACGGCGGGGGGACCGAGCGGGTGGAGACCTACCGCGGGACCACGGTGAAGATGGGGCTCTACGACAAGGTGAAGCTCGAGATCGGCGTCTCCGAGGCGTTCGTGGAGCCGACGATCCAGGCCATCCTGGCCTCGGCGCGCACCGGCGAGGTGGGCGACGGCAAGATCTTCGTCCTGCCGGTCGAGCGGGTGGTGCGGATCCGCACCGGCGAGGAGAACGAGGCGGCGGTCACCCCGGTCAGGCCTTCCTGAGATACACGCAGGCGGCCGGCCCCCGCCGGGCGGGGGCCGGCCGCTTCGTCGCGGCTCAGACGGGGTAGGCGAAGACGGCGAGGGCGTGGTCGCCCACGCGCATCCGCGCGACCGGGTCCATGGGGGCGAGGGTGCCGGCCTCCAGGTGCAGCTCGCGGGCCAGCGCCTCCTTGAGGCGGCCGCGGACCTCGTCGGGAAGGTCGCCGAAGGTGGCGCGCACCCGCAGCCGCAGCGGCCCGTAGCGGCGTTTCAGCAGTCCGGCGATCGTGGACAGCAGCTTGGCGTCGCGCACCGGCCGCGGCGCCTGGAAGCGCCCCTTTTCCAGTCCGATCAGCGCCCAGTGCCCCAGGGCCTGACCGAAGCGGCCCACCAGCGGCGGCAGCATGCGGTTCTCGACCAGCTGGCTGAGGTCGTGGGTGAGGAGGAAGAAGCGCCCCTCGCGGGCCAGGCGCTCGATCTCCCGCAGCGTCTCCTTTTCGTCGGCGCCGTGGGCGATCCACTCGGCCGCGCGCAGCGCCGCCGCCCCCAGACCGGCGGAGCCCAGGCGGGTGTCGACGACGCGCACCCGGTCGGCCAGCCCCGCGGCCGCCTGGGCGGCGGCGTCGTGCATGGGGCAGAGCTCCGGCGAGGCGTGCAGCGAGAGCAGCCGGTCGAAGTGTTCGAGCAGCCGGCGGTACTGGGGCTCGAGCGGGGCCGTGGGGTCGAGCAGCAGCACCCCCTTGCGGCGGGCGGCCTCCGGGGTGAGGCTGCTGCCGGGGTCGGTTACCACGCCGATGATTTCGTCCTTGGCCATTGGCCCTCCACCGCAGGGGTACGCCCTACGCGCTCAAGCTAGCACGCCCGGGGAGGGACGTTTGTTCAGTCCTCGAGGCGGAAATCCAGCGGTCTCAGGTAGAACTCGCCGATCGCGGTGCTGCTCACCAGCGCCACCGCGGGCAGGTGGCGCTTGTAGTGGGTGCGGTTGACCCGGCGCTTGACCAGGGCCACCTCCTCGGGGGTGTAGCCGAGGCCGGTGATGTAGTCGTCGGGGTAGCCCTTGAGGTAGTGCTCGAGGATCACGTCGGCGCGGCGGTAGCGCACGCCCAGGTCGGCCTCGTCGGTCTGGCCCGGCTCCAGGTCGGCGGTCGGCGCCTTGTGGACGATCTCGTCCGGCACCCCCAGGTGCTCGGCCAGCCCCCAGACCTGGGTCTTGTAGAGGTCGCCCAGGGGGTTGACCGGGGGGCTGTCGTCGGCGTGCCAGGTGAAGTAGCCGAAGAGGCGCTCGGTCTTGTTGCCGGTGCCCAGCGGCAGGGCGTGGTACTGCTCCGACTTGTCGAAGGTGACGATCATCCGCGCCCGCGCCATGACGTTGCCCTTGCGGCGGGGGGTGAGGTCCGGCGTCTGCTCGGCGTAGCCCTCGACCATGGGGGTGATGTCCACGGTCTCGAGCGCCACCCCGAAGCGCTCGGCCGCCAGCCGCGCGTGGGCGACCGACTCCGGGGAGGAGTCGCGGTGGGGCAGGCTGAGGGCGTGGACGTTCTCCGGACCCAGGGCCCGTGCCGCCAGCGCGAGCGTGACCGACGAGTCGACGCCGCCGCTTGCGGCCACCACAGCCTTCTCGAAGCCGCGGCCGTGGAGCTCCTCGCGGATGAAGCGCTCCAGGGCGGCGGCCACCAGCGGGTAGTTGAGGTCGAGCACCTCGTGGTTGGGGATCCCGCGGACGATCTTCATAACTCCTCCACCAGCCGCCGCAGCTCGGGGAAGATGAGGGGCAGTCCGGCCTTGAGGTCGGCGAGCATGGGGTTGTCGTAGCGCACCGGAGGGATGCGCCCCGGGTCGACGTCGGCGAGGAGGACGGCCTCCTCGAACTCGGGCGCCCGGGCCAGCACCTCGCCCTCGGGGCCGGCGATCAGGCTGCCGCCGCTCATCAGCTTGCCCGCCTCGCTGCCCACCAGGCTGGCGAGGGCGACGTAGAGGCCGTGTTCGCCGGAGACCGCCCGGGCCAGGGTCGCCCAGCGTTCCACGTTGGCGGGGGCGCCGCCGGCGAAGCCGCGCGCGGGCGAGGCCGAGGGCACGTAGATGATCTCGGCGCCCTGCAGCGCGACCGTGGTGGCGGTGACGGTGTGCCAGAAGTCCTCGCAGATCAGCAGCGCGGCGCGGCCGAAGCGGGTGGCGAAGCTGGCCAGCTCGTGGCCGCGGTCGAGGAAGCGTTCCTCGTCGAAGACGCCGTAGGTGGGCAGGAAGATCTTGCGGTGCAGGTGCACCAGGCCGCGCCCGCCCAGCTCCAGGTAGGCCGCGGCGTTGTAGTAGCTGCCGCCGTCGCGCTCGTAGAAGCCGATCACCAGGTCGAGCGGTTCCCGGTACTGCGCGGCGTGCCAGGCTCCGAGCCGGTCCTCCAGCTCGGCGGCCTCGAGCGCCAGCTCGCGCACGCCGCCCTGCAGGAAGTAGCCCGTGGGGTAGGCCTCGGGCACCACGGCGACGTCGACGCCCTCGTCCCGGAGCCCCAGGAGGGTCTGCTGCAGGTGCTCGAGGTTGCGCCCGATCCGGCCCTTTTCGGGCTTCAGTTGCAGGAGTGCGTGGCGGACCATACCCCTTCAGGATACCCCGCGCTACAATGAGAGCCACAGACCCCGCCGGGGAAAAGGAGGCCGTCATGGCAACGGTACGCCAGATGCTGGACAAGAAGGGGCACGAGGTCTACACGGTGGCTCCCGACGTCACCGTCTTCGAGGCGCTGGAGAAGATGGCCGAGTACAACGTGGGGGCGCTGCCGGTCGTGGACGCCTCGGGGCAGATCGTGGGCCTGTTCTCGGAGCGCGACTACGCGCGCAAGGTGATCCTGCGCGGGAAGGCCTCCAAGGACATTCCCGTGAGCGAGATCATGAGCACCCACGTCCTCTACATCACCCCCGAGACCACGGACTGGCAGTGCATGGCGCTGATGACGGACAAGCGGGTGCGTCACCTGCCGGTGCTGGAGGAGGGCCGGCTCGTCGGCTTCATCTCGATCGGCGACGTGGTCAAGTCGATCATGGACGAGCAGAAGTTCCACATCGAGCAGCTCGAGCAGTACATCCAGCGCGGCATGAGCTAGCCGCGTTCCGCAAGCCAGCCGGCGATCCGCTCCGCCCCCTCGCGGGCGTGGCGGTCGAGCAGGAAGTCGTGGCCGCCGCGCACGCGGACGACTTCTTTGGACGGTGACGCCAGCCCCTCCAGGTAGCGGCGCACCGCCGTGCGGGCGATGACCTTATCCCCCTCCGCCTGCACCACCAGCGCCGGCGCCCGCACCGCCCGCAACCAGGCGGGGGTGCGGCGGACGAGCTCGAGCAGCTCCACCAGGGCCGGGCTGGGGAAGTGCGGGTAGTTGGGGTTCTGCGCCCTTAGCTCCGGGTCCTCGATCGAGTCGGTTCCGGGCAGGCGCGGCAGCAGCCAGGTCAGGTAGGGCACGAGGGGAACCAGCGGGTTCCCGAGCCCCAGCGCCGGAACCGCGGCCACCAAAGCGCGCGGCGGCTTCTCCGCCGCCAGCGCCGCCGCCAGCAACGCCCCCATCGAGAGGCCGACGAGCGCGTAGTCCTCGAGGTCCGCGGCCGCCCGCCGGACGTCCTGCAGCCAGTCCTCGGCGCGCACCCCCCGCAGGTCCTCGGGGCGGGTGCCGTGCCCCGCGAGGGTGACGAAGCGCACCGCGAAGCCGCGCGCTTCGAGGGCTTCGGGCAGCGGACCCCAGACCCGCGTCGGGTGCGAGGTGAAGCCGTGGATGAGCAGTACCGGGTTCACGCCCCCATTATCCCCCGCGGAGCCCGACGGGGTGAGAGTTCCATGTAAAGTTAGTGTTAATCTAAAGGGAGCTGTACGCGACGTTCGTTCTCGGAGGCAACGTGCTCAAAGGTAACCTCTCAGAATTCCCTCTGGGTACCCTCATCCAAACCCTGGCCGCCGCCGGCCGCAGCGGGGTCTTGGTGGTGCAGCCCCCTTGGCTCGAGGGCCGGGTCGCCCTCAAGGAGGGCGGGCTTTACGCGGCGCGGGCGGGGGCCCGGCGCGGCTGGGCGGCGCTCGAGCTGCTGGCCGGTCTGCCGCGCGCCCCCTTCGTCTTCGACGACACGATTCCGCTGCCGCCCGAGCCCAACCTCAACCTGCCCCTGGAGGCGGCGCTCGCGCGCATGCTCGCGGTGGGCGACCGCTGGTCGGGGCTCGTGCACCTGCCCGGCGACTGGCAGGTGGAGCTGGCGCTTTCGCGCAAGAGCGGGGAGATGAAGCTGACGCCGGTGATGCTCCAGGTGCTGGGGCTCGTCGAGGGACGTTCCATCGCGCGCATCCTCGAGGAGGCCGAGGCGCCGCCGGTCGAGGTGGCCGAAGCCCTGGACCGGATGCTGGGCGAGGGGGTGCTGGAGCTGCGCACCCCCAGCGAGATGCGCGGCGAGGAGCTCGTCGCCCTCAGCTTCTACGGCAAGGAGACCGGGGTGGCCTACGTCGACGAGGCCCTCCACCGCGAGTGGCAGAAGCTGCTCCCGCACCCCTTCGGCGTGCGCGTCCGCTCGCCGCGGGGTCAGGAGGCCTTCTTTCAGGTGCGCCCCCGGGCCGACATCCCCGGGCGGATCATGCTGCACGACAAGGACCTGCGCAAGCTGCGCGCGGGGCGCGGTATCAAGCTGAGCGTACAACCCGAGCTGACCACGGTCGGCTGAGGGGAGGGGACGATGAACGTAATGGAGTGGATCAACCAGATCAACGGCTGGGTGTGGGGCTTCGAGATGATGCTCGTCTTCCTGGCGGTCGGCCTTTACCTGACCGTCCGTTCGGGCTTCATCCAGTTCGCCCGCATCGGCGTCATCTTCCGCGAGACCCTGGGCGCCATCCGCGAGCGCACCCTCGGCAGCGGCGGCGAGATCTCGCCCTTCCAGGCCACCATGATCGCCATGGGCGCCACGATCGGCATCGGCAACATCGTGGGCGTGACCGCGGCCATCCTGGCCGGCGGCCCCGGCGCCATCTTCTGGATGTGGATCGCCGCCCTGGTGGGCATGGCGACCAAGTTCGCCGAGGCCACCCTGGCCGTCCACTTCCGCCGCCAGTTCGCCGACGGGTCGGTCTCGGGCGGCCCCATGTACTACATCGCCCGCGGGCTGGGCCTCCCTTGGCTCGGCGGCCTCTTCGCCGTCTTTGCCGCGGTGGCGGCGTTCGGTATCGGCAACGTGGTGCAGGTGAGCGCGATCGCCGGCACCCTCGAGACCCAGCTCCACATCGCGCCCGCCTGGACGGGTCTGCTGGCCGGTCTGGTCGTCGCCGTGGTGCTGGCGGGCGGGGTGCGCCGCATCGCCTACTTCGCCCAGACCCTGGTGCCGCTGATGATCCTCTTCTACCTGGTGCTGGCCGTCGCGGTGCTGGCCCTCAACGCCGCGGGGATCTGGCCGGCGCTGCGCTCGATCTTCGAGAGCGCCTTCAGCCTCCAGGCCGGCTTCGGCGGCGCCGTGGGCGTCGCCACGATCGAGATGATCAAGGCCGGCGTGGGCCGCGGCATCTTCTCCAACGAGGCCGGGCTCGGCTCGGCCGCCATCGCCCACGCCCAGGCCCAGGTCGACCACCCGGTGCGCCAGGGCTTCTGGGGGGTGATGGAGGTCTTCATCGACAGCATCGTGATCAACACCTTCACCGCGCTCGTCATCCTCTCCACCGGCGCCTGGATGGCCGGCGGCACCCCCTACGAGGTGCTGGGGCAGGGGTTCGGCGGCATCGTCTCCGCGCAGACGTTGCTGGCGGTGGCGCTCGCGCTCTTCGCCTTCACCACCCTGATCTCCTGGGCCTTCTACGGCGAGGAGTCGGCGACCTTCCTCTTCGGCGAGGGCATCCGCTGGCCCTACCGGCTGGCCTACGTGGTCATGGCCTTCGTGGGCGGTCTGGGCAGCTTCACCACCCTGATCAAGCTTTCCGACACCATGAACGGCCTCATGGCCATCCCCAACCTGATCGCGCTGCTGTTGCTCGGCGGCGTGGTGGCCAGGCTGACGCGCGGCTTCTTCTCGGGCGAGCCCTGGACCCCGCCGAAGTAGCCCCGCCCCTCCCGAGGCCGCGGCCGGACGGCCGCGGCTTTTGTATGCTGCAAGGGTGAAGCGCATCGTCGTGGGGGTCAGCGGAGCGTCGGGAATGCCCTACGCCCGCAACCTGCTGGGCCAGCTGGCGGTTCGCGAGGGCGTCGAGGTCCACCTGATCGTCAGCCGGGGGGCGCGCCGGGTCTACGCCCGCGAAGGGGGCGATCCCGCGGAGCTGGCGGCGCACGCCGACGTGGTCTACGACCCCGACGACCTGGGCGCGGCCCCGGCCTCGGGCAGCTTCCCCACCGCGGGGATGGTGGTGGTGCCGGCGAGCGCCACCACCGTGGGCAAGCTGGCCGCCGGGATCGCCGACAACCTGTTGCTGCGGGCCGCCTACGTGCACCTCAAGGAGCGGCGGCCGCTCGTCGTGGTGCCGCGGGAGGCGCCGCTGCCGGAGGTGACGCTCGAGGCCCTGCTCAAGCTGGCCCGGGCGGGCGCCGTGATCCTGCCGGCCAGCCCCGGCTTCTACCACCGGCCCGAGACGATCGACGACCTGCTCGGCTTCGTTTCGCAGCGCATCCTCGACCACCTGGGCCTCGAGGGCGACGGGGCGCGCTGGGGAGGTTAGCTGGCGTGCCTACGCCCGCGACCGTCTCCGTCCTCGTCCCCGCCGCCGGCCAGGGGACGCGGCTGGGGCGCGGCCCCAAGGCCTTCGTGCGGGTGGGCGGCCGCACCCTTCTCGAATGGGTGCTCGCGGCCTTCGCCTGGGCCGACGAGGTACGGGTGGCCCTGCCGCCCGGGGTTTCCCCGCCCCCGGCCGCGGCGAACGTCCGCTTCGTTCCCGGCGGCGCCGAGCGCCAGGAGAGCGTGGCGCGGTTGCTGGAGGGGGCGGGCGGCGACGTGGTGCTCGTGCACGACGCGGCGCGGCCGTTCGTGGTGCCCGCGGTCGTGGACCGGCTCCTGGCGGCGGTGGCCGGCAGCGGCGCGGCGGTGCCCGTGGTTCCGCTGCCCGACACCCTGATCGAGCCCGAGGAGGGGCGCTACGGGCCCGCGCTCGACCGCTCCCGCTACGCGCTGGTGCAGACGCCCCAGGCCTTCTTCCGCGAGGTTCTGGCCGAGGCGCACCAGCTGGCGCGGGCCGAAGGGCGCACGGCCACCGACGAGGCGCAGCTGGTGCAGGCGCTGGGTTATCCGGTGGAGCTGGTTCCCGGCGACCGCCGCATGTTCAAGGTCACCTTCCCCGAAGACCTGGCCCTGGCCGAGGCGCTGGCGCGCGTTTGGGAGGAACGGCCGGAATGACCCGAGGGCCGGCCGCGGCGGCCCTAGAGTGAAGGCATGAAGGTTCCGCGCATGAACCCGGTGACCGGTGCGTGGGAGATGGTCCCGCGCGACTGGGTGCTGACCTACATTCCCCAGGAGGGCACCTACCGCTACGCGCCGCCCGACGCGGCGCCGGCCTACGACGCGCCCGAGGGCCGCTTCGAGGCGCGCGGGCCGCAGGCGCGCCCGCTGTACAACCCGCCCGAGGGCCGTTACGAGCTCGGCTCCGACGCCTACGAACCGACCTACAACCCCGTGACCGGCTCCTTCGAGCTGAAGCCCGCCGGGGAAGAGCCGGCCGACGAG
>Ga0256832_1001067_pt1 | contig 18413 bp, 20 predicted proteins | sample 134614metaG_FD_190534 | JGI IMG/M metagenome (GOLD analysis project Ga0256832, IMG submission 190534) | Hydrothermal vent microbial communities from Lau Basin, Pacific Ocean - 134-614 | ecosystem: Environmental > Aquatic > Marine > Hydrothermal vents | place: Pacific Ocean: Lau Basin | collected...
ATACCCACACTGTTGGAGAACTAAAAAACCTCTTATCTATAGAGCAACGAATCAATGGTTTATCTCTGTAGATGATAAACCTGATGGTTCAGATGAGACACTTAGGGAGTCAGCTCTTAGCTCACTTGAAGAGGTTAAATTTTACCCTAAAAGTTCAGAAAACAGATTAAAACCTATGGTAGATGGAAGACCTGATTGGTGTATCTCTCGTCAACGTTCTTGGGGTGTTCCAATAGCATTCTTTAGAGTGAAAGCAACCAAAAAAGTAATTTTTGATGAGAAGGTTTTAGACTTTATTGCTGATATCTTTGAAGAGAAAGGTACAGATGTTTGGTATGACATGGAGATAGAAGAGCTTCTTCACCCTGAGTGTGAGTACAAAGCAGATGAGCTTGAAAAAGTAGGGCATATCTTAGATGTATGGTTTGACTCTGGTTCTACATGGAATGCTGTTTTAGAGAGTGGGAATTATGATGCAGGTGAGTATCCAGCATCACTTTACGTTGAGGGAAGCGACCAACATAGAGGTTGGTTCCAAACTTCACTGCTCTTAAGCTCTGCTATTCATCAGAAATCACCATACAAAACATTGATAACTCATGGTTTCACTGTTGATGCTAAGGGTGAAAAGATGTCTAAGTCAAAGGGGAATGTTATCGCTCCTGATAAAGTAATTAAGCAGTATGGTTCAGAAATTTTACGTCTTTGGGTTGCTCTGTCTGACTATCAACATGACCTAAAAATTTCAGATGGGATTTTACAGCAGACAGCTGAACAGTATAGAAAACTGAGAAATACATTTAGATTTTTAATGGCAAATGTGGATGGTTTAGAGAGAGTAGTAGAGCCAAGTGAATATAATGAGATAGACAGATGGATTTTAGGAAAAGCTAAAGAGGTATTTGACTCTGTAAATGCTTCATTTACTGATTATGATTTCTTAAGAGGGTTTGCAACACTAAATAACTTTGTAACCAATGAGTTAAGTGGAATCTATATGGACATTACTAAAGACAGACTCTATTGTGATGCTAAAAATTCAGCTACTAGAATGTCAACACAGTCAGCAATGGTACTTATAGCTAAAGCTATGATGGCACTGGTAGCTCCTGTTCTTACGTATACGGTAGATGAGGTGTTGGACTATGCACCTGATATTGTAAAAGGTGACATGGAGTCTGTATTTGACTTAGTATATGAATCGTTACCAGATGTGGGGGAAGCTTTTGATGACACACTACTTGTAGAGGCTCGTGGTAAATTCTCAGAGTCGATTGATAAACTCAAAAAAGAGAAACTTATTAAGTCTACACTAGAGCTTGAAATTCAAGGTGATGCAGGTGCATTTGCTATTGAAGATGCTAAAAACTTAGAAGATTGGTTTATGGTTTCAGCTATTAAAAGTAGCTGTTCTGGTGAGCAAGTAGGGTCGTTTGAGCTTGATGGTATGAGTTTTACAGTCCACAAAGCAGAAAAGGCTAAGTGTCCAAGATGTTGGAGATTTACTTCAATCGATGAAGAGTCTGCTTGTGAAAGATGTGCTGAGGTAGTGGCTTAATGTTTGATTTAACTCAGCCCATAGGTAATGAAATTATTATTGGTTCTATAGTTTTCATCTTACTTGTTGTGGTTGTTGGACTTTTGGTTGTTGAACATTATAAAAAGAGACAAAATAGTTTAGAGATAAAAGATAAAAAATGCATGAAATAGTAGATAACTATAAGCTTTTTGGAGTGGTTTTTGTAACTGTCTCATTGATGGTTATTGTGGTTTATAAATTTCTTTTTGAAAAAGATAATAGAATTGAAGAATCTGATTTCGATTATGAAGAAGAGAGTAAAGTTTCCAATCCTATAGATGTTACTCCTCCTATCGATGATAAAAAGATATTTAATAAATTTTATAAACTTTTACCTCCTGTAGCAGGGAGTATTTTCTTTTTAAGAAACAATGATATGACAATGGTTTTTCATATACGTAGCCTTGATGGTATCTATAAATTTTATGAAGCGTGTAAAAATAATGTATATGTGTTTATGGATGAAGAGCTAGAGGCGTTAAAAAATGATTTTTATCTTGCTGTTGAGCAATATTTATTCACTTTTGAGCTTAACTCTAAAGAGACAAGCAGTGGCTATTATAAGGTTCGTTATAATATAGATGGATTACATGTTCTTGTAGATGACCTTCTAAAAAAATATGATAAATTTGCTTATATTGGACAAAAGAAACTGATTTTGTAATGATAAAAGGAAAAAGATGTTAAAAAATAGAGTTCGTATTATGGATATTTCTACAATATTGCTTTTTTTGAGCTTTAGCTTCTCTTCTCTTTTAGCTCATGGTCAGCCTGATAATCCTATTGGAATAAGCAGTTTTGTGACCTCTATTCCTACCTTTGGTACTTACGAGATAAGTCGAGCTAAAACTCCTGAAGAGAAGAGAAAAGCAAAGCTTATGAAGTTTGTTGATGAAAACTTGGAGCAACTTCAAATAGAGATTGCTAAAGGAGAGGGAGAGACTATGGATACTTTTGCCTCTTTTTATAACATAGCTGACATGAAAGCATGGCGAGAGACACTTCAAGAGAGTTATGAATCTATCTTTTTTATAGGTAAAGTGGCTAAACCTAGTGGAGGAGTCTATGCTTACTTAGACATGTTATCTCGAAAATTTGAGCCATAATATAGACATATTTTTCATTTCTAGTAGAATACTTTTTATGTTAAAATGTCAAAAAAGGAATGCTTGTGATACGTAAAATATTTTTAATAACAATGCTCTCTTCTGTATACCTCTATGCTTCATTAACTCCTGAGCTTTACTTGACTTATGCCATACCTGTGTTCTTATTGCTTATTTTGGTTTGGGCTGTAGATAAGGCATATAAAATCTGGAAAGATATGAATAGCTAAACAAGTTAGCTAATAGTACCAAAACCAAGAGAGAGTTGCTTCTTTCTCTTTTACTCCATCTATATCTTTATACTCATATTTTAAATTCAGAGCTGATTGTTGGTCAAAACTATAGGTTATGAATGGTTCAAGCTCTTTTATCTCTCTATCTTCTATGAACCACTCATTTGACGAAATAAGACCAACTTTTAGATATTTTGATGGATTGTATAGTAGACCTGTATTTATCGCTATGCTCTCTTCATCATGTTTTTTATAATAGAGAGTTGGAGTTATAGTTGTATATCCATAAAGTTTTTTATTTCCAAGTGTAATACCTGCACCTGCTTTTAGATAGCTGTTTAGTTCATCATTAAAGATTCGTTTTCCACCCACTGAAACTTCCCATGAGATGGGTTTAAAAATAGCATCTTGTAGAGCATAGGATTTTATCTCTAAAAGATTGATTTCTTCAAGTTGTAGTTTGTTGTTTTTATAGGTTACTTCGGTATCAAAAAAGCTAATGTAGCTACCTGCAGTATAGCCATAGTCGTTGTCATAAATATCGTGATAAGAGACTTTTGTTCTTGATTTTACTGTTTTATCACTGCTATATGCTATTGAACTTTTTGCTGATAGATGACCATTTTCAGGTGATTCAGGTTGAGGAATTTCTATTTTTTTTATTTTTCCAAGTTTACTTCTGCTTTTTAGTATTTTTAAAAATTTTGGTAAATACTCTTTTTTGTCTATTTTATTATTAGAATGTCTTATTTTCAAGAGAGCCGTTGCCAGTTCAAGTGAGGCTATTTTTTCTCTTTTATTTAAGTGTTCTATTTTACTTAAATTGTACTCTTCACTTTTTGCAAACTCTAAAGCTGTATTATTTGTTTTAATCACTTCACTTAATGCTAAAATCTTTTTACGTTGAGAGGGACGATAGAAGTTCTTTTTTACTAAATTTTTAGAGATAATAGCACGTAGAGTATCGATAGGAATTGCTTTAAAGTTAAACTGACTCGTAAGGTTACTCTTTTGTTTTGCTATTTCGATAAGCCATAAAAGATTATAAGAGCAGTTCTCAGCTAAAAAGAAGTAGTCTGCATAGAAGTGACGAATCTCAAAAATATGCAATACTAATCTCTCTATCTCTTCTTGTGATAAATCAAGTCTGTACTCCCAAACATCACGTTGCTCTAAATCAGAGTACTCTTTAAGCTTTTTATAATAAGGAGCTATAGAGTAACGCCCTTGGTATCCACCAAACACTCCTTGATAGGCATAGATAAAACCATTATCTTCAGCAGTTTGAGCAGCATAGTTAACAGCGTAAGAGAGCAGAGGGGTATTGAGATTGTTATCAATACGTAAAAAAGTATGACCAAAAGCAGAAGCAGGAGAGTTTATATGTGCCGAAGCCAAAATAAGCGTGACATATTTTGCTCCTAGCTCTTTTAGTTCTCTGTGTAAGTTTTTACAACGAGGGGTAAATATCTCTTTTTTTAAGTTAGGAAGCTGTTCTAAAATCCATGCAGAACGTGAAGGGTAACGACAAAGCGTAGAGTTTTCATCATCACTTTTGTCTGAAATTAGATGTTCAATAGAGGCTTTTAATTCAGCCTTTGGGTCTCTTTTTCCCTCTTTTGAGAAAAAAAATGCTTTATCATCTATTTCACTCTCTCCATGTTTAAAATGTAGTAGTCTGTGCCATTGAGGGTGTTGTGAGAGTTTAGAAAGTTTATTTTCTGAAAAAAGGGATGTTGCAAAAATAGAAGTACTAAAAAACAACAGCCCCAAAAAGAGTATGAGTGCTTTTTGAACAGCCATTAACATCTAGTAGTGACTACCCGTAATGCACATATAGTCATAACAAAATCCTTTTAAATCTAATTTTATTAGAATAAGTATAATAGCATATTTTCACAAAAAGATGGGGCTTCTAAAACGTTAAAAGGTGGCTTATGTCACAAATTAAAATAGTATAAAAGAGAAACTATTATTATAATTTGGTATAATCACGCAATTTTTATATTTAGCATAATATAGGTTAGGAAAAACAGTGATTACATTAAAAGAAGCATTAACAAAAAGCAATGAAGAGCTTGAAGCACTCAAAGTTGAGATGGAAGCCAAAGCCAAAGAGGGTGGGCTAAATGCCTATATTGACTTCGCTTCAGCTGGTGAGGGTGTGCCTATTCTTATTAAAGACAACATTCAAGTAAAAGATTGGTCTGTAACTTCTGGTTCGCAGATTCTTCAAGGGTATGTGGCTCCTTATAATGCGACAGTTATAGAAAACCTAAAAGCTAAAGGTTTCTCTGCCTTTGGACGTGCAAATATGGATGAGTTTGCTATGGGTTCCACTACAGAGAGCTCTTTTTATGGTGTGACCAAAAACCCTTATGGAGATAACAGAGTTCCAGGTGGTTCATCGGGTGGTTCTGCTGCTGCTGTAGCAGGTGGAATCGCTATTGCTGCTCTTGGTTCTGACACGGGTGGCTCTATTCGTCAACCAGCTGCTTACTGTGGTTGTGTTGGAATGAAACCTACCTATGGTCGTGTAAGTCGTTTTGGTTTAGCCTCTTATGCTTCAAGCCTTGACCAGATAGGTCCCATAACTCAAAATGTGGAAGATGCAGCCATTTTATATGATGCTATTGCTTCACATGATGAAAAAGACTCAACCTGTTCAACTTTAGAGTTGACACCTGTTGCTGAAAATTTAAACCCTGATAGAAAGCTTACTATTGCTGTTATTGACAACTATGTTTCAGAAGCGAGTCAAGATATTCAAGATGCTTATGCTAAAACAGTTAAGGTGTTAAAAGAGGCTGGTCATACGATAATACATAAAAATATGGCAAATACCAAGTATGATATTGCTACGTATTATATAGTTGCAACAGCAGAGGCGACAACCAACTTAGCACGTTATGATGGTATTCGTTATGGTAAACGTGTTGAGGGTGCGAACCTTGAAGAGACGTTTAGAAATACCAGAGCACAATTTGGTGATGAGGTAAAAAGAAGAATCATGCTTGGTAACTTTGTTCTCTCAGCTGGTTACTACGATGCCTACTATGTGAAAGCTCAAAAAGTAAGACATCTAATTCGTGATGAGTTTAATGCTATTTTTGAAGAGGCAGATTTGATTTTGTCTCCTGTGGCTCCTACGGTTGCACCTAAAATAGGTTCTATTCATGACCCACTAGAGATGTATAAGTCTGATATGTATACCATCGCAATTAACCTTGCTGGTCTTCCTGCACTCTCTTTGCCTGTGGCAAAAGATGCACAAGGTATGCCAATAGGTCTTCAACTAATAGGAAAAGCATTTAACGAACAAGCTGTGTTTGATGGGGCATTGAGCCTTGAGAACGCTATAAATTACACAAAATAAAGGAAACCTCTACATGAATATTAAGAAAAAAGCATTGACATTTGAAGACGTACTCTTAGTACCACAACACTCGACAGTACTTCCTAAAGAGGTTTGCATTAAGACCAATTTAACTAAACGTGTAAGATTAAATATACCTTTAGTATCTGCTGCGATGGATACTGTAACTGAATACAGAGCTGCTATTGCTATGGCTCACCTTGGTGGGATAGGAATTATTCATAAAAACATGGATATTGAAGCTCAGGCAAAGCAGATTTCAAAAGTGAAAAAGTCAGAGAGTGGAATTATTATTGACCCTATTTATATCTCAGCTAACAAAACAGTAGCAGATGCAGATGCTTTAATGGGGGAGTATAAAATTTCAGGTGTTCCTGTTGTTGATGAGAAGATGAAGCTTCTTGGGATTATTACCAACCGTGACATGCGTTTTATTACCGATATGTCAGCCGTAATAGAAGATGTCATGACCAAAGCACCACTGGTAACTGCAAAAGCAGGAACAACACTAGATGAAGCAGGTAAAATACTACAAGAACATAAGATTGAAAAGTTACCGATTGTTGATGACAATGATATTCTTCAAGGTCTTATTACTATTAAAGATATTGAAAAAAGAGAAAAATTCCCAAATGCAAACAAAGATGAGCATGGACGGCTTAGAGTAGGGGCAGCTATTGGTGTTGGTCAACTTGACCGTGCAATTGCCTTGGTTGAAGCAGGTGTTGATGTTATTGTTCTTGATTCTGCTCATGGTCACTCTCAAGGGATTATAGATACACTTAAAGAGATAAAAGCAAATCTTGATGTAGATGTAATTGCAGGGAATATTGCTTCAGGTGCTGCAGCTAAAGATTTAATCGAAGCTGGTGCTGACGCTGTTAAAGTGGGGATTGGACCAGGGTCAATCTGTACTACTAGAATTGTAACAGGTGTGGGTGTACCTCAAATTTCAGCTATTGATGAAGTAGCACAAGTAGCTAATGCTTTAGGTGTACCTGTTATTGCTGATGGTGGAGTTCGTTTCTCTGGTGATTTAGCTAAAGCTCTAGCAGTGGGGGCTAGTTCGGTTATGCTTGGTTCAGCACTAGCTGGAACCTATGAAGCTCCTGGTGAGATGATTTTGTTTAACGGTAGACAGTTTAAAGAGTATCGTGGTATGGGAAGTATTGGAGCCATGAGTAAAGGAAGCACAGACCGTTATTTTCAAGAGGGTACAGCAGCTGATAAGTTGGTTCCTGAAGGAATTGAAGGACGTGTACCTTACAGAGGGAAAATCGCTTCTGTGGTTCACCAAATGATAGGTGGTCTACGTGCATCTATGGGGTACTGTGGTTCAGAGTCTATTAAAACATTTTGGGAAAAGGCTGAATTTGTTGAGATTACTTCAGCAGGTTTAAGTGAAAGTCATGTTCATGATGTTACCATTACGAAAGAGTCACCTAATTATCACTCATAAGTAAGGAAATAAGTTCTTTATGAATATCTTTAAAACAAAATTAAAAATGTTTTGGGTATAATCTCAAACTTTTTAAAATAACAACAATTACTGAAGGGTTTGCAATGTACGCAATCATTAAAGCAAGTGGTCAACAATTCAAAGTTCAAGAGGGTGATATCATCTGTTTTGACAAAATGAGTTTAGAGCCAAAAAGTGCTGTAGAATTCAAAGAAGTTCTAGCACTAGACAACGGTGACTTAACTGTAGGTACTCCTTTTGTAGAGGGTGCAGTGGTTAAAGGTGAGGTGATTAACGAAGGTCGTGATAAAAAAGTTATCATCTATAAAAAACGAAGAAGAAAAGATTCAAAGCTTAAAAGAGGTTTCAGAAGAGACTTTACTAGAGTTAGAATCACATCTATAGCATAAGGAGCATAATATGGCACACAAAAAAGGTCAAGGTTCTACGCAGAATAACCGTGATTCAGCTGGTCGTAGACTAGGTGTTAAGAAATATGGTGGGGAAGCAGTAATTCCTGGTAATATTATTATTAGACAAAGAGGAACAAAAGTTCACGCTGGTACAGGTGTTGGAATGGGTAAAGATCATACAATCTTTGCAACAGTTGAAGGTGTTGTTGAATTTAGCAATGTTTCACGTGGTAAAAAAAGAGTTTCTGTAGTACCTGCATAATCTTTAAATTGGATAGATGGAGTCTTAAAACTCTCATCTATTTATACAGCTTTTGAATGCTGTCTCTCATACTCTAAATCAATCTCTATCATAGTTTTATAATCAACTATTCCATTAACCTTTAGGTTGTGTATTGCTTGAAATTCTTTTACAGCTCTATTGGTCTCTTTTCCAAAAACACCATCTTCAACCAGATTTTCTCCGATTTCATTTAGATTTTTTTGTAAAATATATACCATAATGCTTTTGGTACCAATGTTTAGATTTTCAAAATCATAGTTCTTGTTTTGCATAACAATTCTCCTTTGTAATTTTTCTTTTAATATAGCTCCATCTGAATAATACATAAAAGATGGCTGTTTATCTATAAAGCGATATTGGTATATTAAATATAAAATAAATTCTAAAGTTTTTATCTATGTGAAATCTAATTAAATATAATTATTATAAAAAAATATGTTTTTTTATGTGAAGTTATTTTGTATTTATGAGTAAAAACAAGCCAATATGGTAGTAAATGTGAAATTTTTTTATAAACTAAAGATGGTTTTTTTTAAATGTGAAAAAAAATCTCTTTTTTTAATTTTGAAAATATTTTAAAAAATATTAAAAATGTTTCAATTTTTCTCAAAAAGTTACACTTTTATTATAAAGATATATCTTTTACCTTGTTTTATTGACAATTTATATAGTAAAAAGTTTGTTAGAGTAGTTTTAGTTTCAATACACCCACATGCTCTTTTAGGTATAATTCCAACAATTATTGAAGGGGTAGACCGATACGTTTACCCATGAAGGAAGTATATGTTCGTAGATAGTGTAGATATAATGCTAAGTTCAGGTAAAGGTGGAGCAGGTTGTGTTTCATTTTGGACTGAAAAGTTTGTAGTTAAAGGTGGTCCAGATGGTGGCGATGGTGGAAAAGGGGGTAATGTCTATTTTCTAGTAGACAACAATACCGATACACTATCAGCATTAAGAGGTCGCAACCATATAAAAGCAGAAAATGGGCAACCTGGAGAAGGTCGTAAACGTTATGGTCGTAAAGGTAAAAGTGTAGATATTATAGTGCCTCCAGGAACACAGGTAATTGACCAAGAGAGTGGTGAGGTACTTCTAGATTTGTTAGAAGAGGGGCAAAGAGTTCTTTTTCTTGAAGGTGGAAAAGGTGGGCTGGGAAACATGCACTTTAAAAATGCTTCAAATCAAAGACCAACCTATGCTCAACCTGGACTTCCTGGTGTAACTAAAAAGCTTAGGCTTGAAATGAAACTCATAGCTGATGTTGGTTTGGTGGGATATCCTAGCGTAGGTAAATCTACACTTATCTCAGCCATTTCAAATGCACGTCCAAAAGTTGCCTCTTATGAGTTTACAACATTGACTCCAAATCTTGGTGTGGTGATGGTTGGGGAGTATGACTCCTTTATGATGGCAGATATTCCAGGAATTATAGAGGGGGCAAGTGATGGTCGTGGTTTAGGTCTTGAGTTTTTAAAACATATTGAGAGAACCAAAACACTACTTTTGCTTGTAGATGCGGCAAATTATCGTGAAATGAAATATCAGTATCAAACACTCTTGGTTGAGTTAGAACGTTATTCTGAAGAGTTGGCTGGAAGAAGATTTGCTGTTGCCATTACAAAGTGTGATACTTTTCCCGTTGAAGAGGTCAATGAGTTAACAGAACAGTTCCTAAAAGATATTGGTTTAGAAGCAAACAAAACACTTCATAAATATAAAGCCAATAAAGAGTACAGTTCTTATGGTTTCGTGGAAGATTTTGGTGTAGAGTTACCAAAAGATGAACCTCTTTTTGTTTTACCAATTTCATCTATCTCTCATTTAAACACAGAAGCTTTACGTTATATACTTAAATCTTTTGTCAATTCAGTTACAGAACAAGAGAAAGAGGACAATGAGTAAGCCTAATGAGTATCAACGGATTGTTATAAAAGTTGGTTCTCATGTATTGACTGAAGAGGGAACTGTTTCAAAAGAGAGAATGAGTAACTTTGTTGAACTTGTTGCGTCTATTATGGCAAAGGGTATAGAGGTTATTGTTGTTAGTTCGGGAGCTGTTTCAGCAGGATATACGGTTTTACCTTTAGATAGATGGTCTGTAGGAAACAAGCAAGTACTTGCAGCCATAGGTCAACCACTACTACTCAAAATGTATCAAGAAAAGTTTGCAAAACATAATATCGTCTGTTCACAAGTTCTTTTGAGTGCAGCTGATTTGGACTCTAAAAAACGAACACATTTAGCACAAGTTGCAATGGATGGTCTACTCTCTAATGGTGTGGTGCCTATTATCAATGAAAATGATGTGATAGCTACAGAAGAGTTAGAGTTTGGAGACAATGACCAACTATCTGCATATGTGGCAGAAAATTTTAATGCAGAGTTGTTGGTGATACTTTCAGACATAGATGCTCTTTATGATAAAGACCCACATAAGTTTGATGATGCAGTAGTTCGTAAAGAGGTTTCAACTCTTACAGAAGAGGAGTTAACTGCCCCAAGCACAGCAAATAATGAGTTTGCAACTGGTGGAATAGTTACCAAACTAAAAGCCGCAGATTTTTTACTGAAACATAACAAGAAAATGTTTTTAGCAACGGGGTTTGGTTTAGAGGATGTAAAAAGTTTTTTACTTGATGGTGTTCAAAAAGGTGGAACGCTTTTCCGTAGGGTATAGACCCTGTCTATACCGTCAAAACCAAATCTAAATTTTATAATACATCACAGTGTAGTCGGGGACTACACCCTTGTATAATACAAACAGAGGTAAAAATGAAAAAAATAGTCTACATGGGAACTCCCCATTATGCAAAAGAGATTTTACAAACACTTATAGCTGATGTTAAAATAGAAATTTCATTGGTTATAACGCAGCCTGATAGAAAAGCAGGACGTAAAAATGAGCTAAAGGCTCCTGATGTTAAAGTTTTGGCTTTGGAGCATAAGCTAGAAATTTTACAGCCTGAAAAGCTTTCGGATGCAGGAGTTTATGAAGCGATAGTTAATGCAAAACCAGACTATATAGTAGTGGCTGCATTTGGACAACTTTTACCAAAAAATATTTTAGATATTGCACCATGCATTAATTTACATGCTTCTCTACTCCCTCAGTATAGAGGGGCAAGTCCTGTTCAACAATCTCTACTTAACAGTGATAAGTTTACAGGCGTAACAGCAATGCTTATGGAAGAGGGATTGGACTCTGGTCCTATTTTAGGGTATCGTTATTTTAAAATTCCTCCAACTATGCTTTTGCCTGAACTAATGAATAGATTGAGTGATGATGCTTGTGCTTTGACCACTGATATTATTCACCGTTTTGAGACTATTGCACCACTAGAACAGAACAGAGCAATGGCTACATATTGTAAAAAGATTAAAAAATCAGATGGTTTGGTTAATTTCTCTTCTGCTTCAGAATTTTATGATAAATATAGAGCATTTGAAGGTTGGCCTGGGATTTTTGTTGAGGGTGGTATGAAGGTTAAAGATGTACAATTACTTGAAACAGAGAGTCAGAATGATGAAGGTAAAATTTTAGAAATTAAGGATAAATCAATAGTTGTAGGTTGTAGTAAAGGTAGCTTGGAGATAGGAGTTTTACAACCAGCATCTAAAAAAGCTGTTAATGCTAAGGCATATTGTGTAGGAAGAGGATTAAAAGTTGGAAATTCTTTGCTTTAATGAGTTGGAATCAACTCAAACATATTTAATAGAAGAGTTAAAAAATAAAAAAATTACTCTGCCGATTGCTGTTATAGCAAAAGAACAGACAAAAGGTATGGGTAGTAGAGATAACTCGTGGGAAGGTGGAGAGGGGAATTTATTTTTCTCTATAGCTATTTCAATAGATGATTTACCTGATGATTTACCATTAAGTTCCGCTTCTATCTATTTTTCTTTTATCATGAAACAAGTTTTATCCGAATATGTAGAAGATATTTGGGTGAAATGGCCTAATGATTTATATCAAAATTCATCAAAAATTGGTGGAACCATAACAAAGAAAATAGATAATATTTTACTTTGTGGAATGGGTATAAATTTACAAAAAAATTCAAATGGCTTTGAAGCTCTAAATCTCAACGTTGAGCCAATAGTTTTATTGAAAAAGTATCTTTTTGCTCTTAAGAACTACCCCTCATGGAAGCATATATTTAGTCAATATAGGATAGAATTCGGAAGAACAAAAGAGTTTTTTGCACATGTTGATGGGGAGTATAAATCCCTTAATAAGGCTATTCTGTCAGAAGACGGTTCACTAATAATAGACAATAAGAGAGTATATAATATAAGATGAGTGAAGTAATTGCAATAGCAAATCAAAAGGGTGGAGTAGGGAAGACAACAACAGCTGTTAACCTTGCTGCAGCATTAGCAAGTAATGGTAAAAAAGTATTAGTAATTGATGCCGATCCTCAAACGAATGCGACTACTAGTTTGGGTTTTAATCGAAATGATTATGAGTATAATATTTATCATGTTTTGATTGGTATTAAAAAAATGTCTGAGGTTATCTTAAAATCAAAATTTAAAAACCTTGATATCGTTCCTGCCAATATTGGTTTGGTAGGTGTTGAAAAAGAGTTTTATGACCCATCAAAGAAAAACCGTGAACTGTTATTAAAAAAAGCCATTAAGCCCATTAATAAGAATTATGATTATATTATTATAGATTCACCTCCTGCTTTAGGCCCTATTACTATTAACTCTTTGGGGGCTGCTGATTCGGTTATTATTCCTATACAGTGTGAGTATTTTGCTTTGGAAGGTTTGGCACAACTGCTCAATACAATTAATCTTCTTAAGAAGTCAATCAATCCTAAGTTAGAGATAAAAGGTTTTTTACCTACAATGTATTCGGTACAAAATAATCTCTCTAAACAAGTGCTTGAGGATTTGGCTCATCATTTTAAAGATAATCTTTTTTTAGATAAGAAAAAAGAGTTTATTATTGTCCCACGTAATATAAAAGTGGCAGAGTCTCCAAGTTATGGAAAACCTGTAACTGAGTATGCACACAAATCAAAAGGTGCTATTGCCTATAATAATTTGGCAAAATGCATTTTAAAAGGTAGATAAAATGGCTTTAGGTAGAGGACTTGGTGCAATATTAGAAGAGGTGGGTCAATCTTATGATAATGAGATGTCTGCTAACAGTACATCTGCTGATCAGATACAAGAGATTGATGTTGATGAGATATCACCCAATCCTTATCAGCCAAGAAAAACTTTTGATAATGAAGCCCTGACTGAGTTAAGTGAGTCTATTAAACGAAATGGTTTACTTCAACCCATTGTTGTTATCCAAAGAGATGAAGGCTACTTGCTTGTAGCAGGAGAGAGAAGACTTCGAGCCCATAAATTAGCTGGTTTAGACACTATAAAAGCTATTATTGCAGACGTTGATATTGATGACGCAAAGCTGAGAGAATTGGCTTTAATAGAAAATATTCAAAGAGAAAATTTAAACTCGATGGAGTTGGCTCACTCTTATGATGAGTTAATTAAAGTTTATGAAATTACACATGATGAGCTTTCGCATGTTGTTAATAAAAGTCGTTCTCAAATTACCAATACATTAAGACTTTTAGCACTCTCTAAATATGTTCAAAAAAAATTAATAACAGGGGCTATTTCACAAGGTCATGCCAAAATTTTGGTGGGATTTGATGATATGGAGCAGAAACGCTTAGTTGATACAATTATCGGTCAAAAACTCTCTGTAAGAGAGAGTGAACTCTTAGCTAAAAAGAAAAAAAATGGTGAAAAAGAAGAGCTAAAAAAGGAGAAAAAAGTAGATTTTATAAAGAGTTATAAAAACTCTTTTAAAGATAAACTTCCTTTTGCCTTTAAGGTCAGAAATAATAGTTTAGAGATAAACTTTAAAGATAATGAAGAAATAGAGAAATTTTTAAAAATGCTACCAAAATAGACAGGTTTTTATTTTAAAACTTCTCTTTGCTACCAATCTACCCAATGCTTTTTTTTAATCTCTTCAATCCCTCTTATATAACAATTTATTAATCATATTATTACATCTTCCAAGTTATAATACGCAAAATTTTTTGGAGGAGTTTGAATGCTTGACTTGAATCCCGGTTTAATGTTGTTCGTTCTTATTGTTTTCTTCTCTCTTCTATTTTTGTTAAATACTATGTTGTTTCAACCATTACTAAAGTTTATGGATGATAGAGATGCAACAATAAAAGCTAATTTAAAAGATGCAGAAGAGATGGCAGGAAACAATGATGAACTGAATACAAAAGCTGATATGCTACTAGGTAAGGCAAAAGCCGAAGCTAATATAATCAGAGAAAAAGCTACTTCTGAAGCGAAAGCTTTAGCAGAGAGTAAAATTGAAAGTAAAGTAAAAGAACTTGATGATAATTACCATAAATTCTTAGCCGAGCTTACAGCAGAGCAAGAAGAGTTGAAAAAATCACTTGCTGCTGAGTTACCTCAATTAAAAAAGAGTTTAGAAACTAAACTCAGTAGTTTATAGGAGATGTTAAATGAGAATTAAAAATATGGCTCTATTTTTAACTGTTCTTGGACCATCATTGGTACTTGCTTCAGGTACTGAGCATCACACAGTAACTATGTGGGATTCTGACTTTAAATACAGGGTTTTAAACTTTACTATTTTTGCAGGTCTTGTATATTACTTAGTGGCTAATCCTATTAAAGATTTCTTTAAAGGACGTTCTGAAGGAATAGCCAATAGACTTAAAGAGATAGAAGAGAAGTTACAAGCAAGTAAAAACGCTAAAAAAGAGGCTGAAGCTAACTTATTAAAAGCTGAATCTAAAGCTAAAGAGATTATTGAAGATGCTACAAATGAAGCTAAAATTTTATCGGCAAATATTGCTGAAAAAAACAATACTGCTTTAGCAATGTTGACAAAACAAGCAGAAGAAAAACAAGCTTTAGAGGCTAAAAAAGTAACAAGAGAGACTATTAATAATTTATTAAATGATGGTTTTGAAAATGATGATATTGCTATTGATGAAGCTAAAGTTGTTTCCTTAATCTCTAAAAAGGTGGCATAAATGGAAGAGTTAATAGCAAACAGATATGTAAATGCACTTGTTGATGTAACATCTCCAGAGCAAAGAGCAGAGTTTTCTAAAGTATTGAGTTCCATAGCTGAACTATTTGAAGATGAAAGTGTTGCAGAGATGCTAACCTCTCCATTGGTTCCAGCTGATAAAAAAACTTCATTTATACTTGATGGTTTAGGTGAAGAGAGTGACATTAAGTTACAAAATTTCATTAAAATTATTGGTGAAAATGGTCGTTTAGATTTATTGCCTACTGTAGCAAAAAAACTAAATCAAGCTATCCAAAAAGAGACAAATGAGTATGAGGGTGTTGTATCAAGTTCAAACACTTTAGGCGATGCAGAACTTGCAGAGCTTGAGACCTCATTAAAAACATACACAGGTTCAACCATTAAATTGACTCAAGTTCAGTCTGACCTTGATGGAATTAAAGTTTCAGTTGATGACTTGGGTATTGAGGTAAACTTCTCTAAGCAGAGAGTTAAAGAACAGTTAATTGATTTCATTACGAAATCACTATAAATAAAAACGGAAGGAGTTGTAGTGGCAAATAAGTTACAAGCAGATGAAATTAGCTCGATAATTAAAGATAGAATTGAGAATTTTGAAGTAGATGTAGATATCAACGAAGTTGGTAAAGTAGTAGGTGTTGCAGATGGAATTACATCTGTATATGGTCTTAACAATGTTATGGCTGGAGAGGTTGTAGAGTTTGAGACAGGTGTTTCAGGAATGGTTCTTAACCTTGAAGAGGCGAGTGTAGGTATCGTTGTTCTTGGGTCAATGGCAGGAATTGTTGAGGGAATGAGCGTTAAGCGAACAGGTGAACTACTTAAGATGCCTGTTGGTGATGCAATGGTTGGTCGTGTTGTTAATCCTCTTGGAGAGCCAGTTGATGGTAAAGGTCCAATTGAGACAACAGAGTCACAACTTATTGAGACAAAAGCACCAGGAATTATGGCTAGAAAATCGGTTCATGAGCCACTTCAAACAGGTATTAAAGCGATTGATGCACTTGTACCTGTTGGACGTGGGCAAAGAGAGCTTATTATTGGTGATAGACAGACAGGTAAGACTACATTAGCAATTGATACTATCATTAACCAAAAAGGTCAAGATGTTATCTGTGTCTATGTAGCTATTGGTCAAAAACAGTCAAATGTTGCTTCATTGGTTAAAAGACTTGAAGAGGCTGGAGCTATGGAGTATACTATTGTTGTTAATGCTTCTGCATCTGACTCATCAGCATTCCAATTCTTAGCTCCTTATGCAGGTGTTACTTTAGCAGAGTACTACATGAACTCTAGTAGACACGCTGTTATCTTCTATGATGACCTTACAAAACACGCTGTTGCTTACAGAGAGATGTCATTGATTTTAAGAAGACCTCCAGGTCGAGAAGCATACCCAGGGGATGTTTTCTACCTTCACTCAAGACTACTAGAGCGTGCTGCTAAACTAAGTGATGAGAATGGTGCAGGGTCAATTACAGCCTTCCCAATTATTGAGACACAAGCAGGTGATGTTGCTGCATACATTCCAACAAATGTAATCTCTATTACTGATGGACAGATTTTCCTTGAAACTGACCTCTTTAACTCAGGTGTAAGACCTGCGATTAACGTTGGACTTTCAGTATCAAGAGTTGGTGGTGCGGCACAGGTTAAAGCTACAAAGCAAGTTGCAGGTACACTTAGACTTGACCTTGCTTCTTACCGTGAGCTTCAAGCCTTTGCACAGTTTGCTTCTGACCTTGATGAGCATAGTAGAGCTCAACTTGAAAGAGGTGGTAGAATGGTTGAAGTTCTTAAACAAGGCCCATACTCTCCAGTACCAATTGAGAAACAAGTTATTATGATTTTTGCAGGGGTTAAGGGTTACCTTGATGATATTCCTGTTAATGCCGTAACTAAGTTTGAAGCTGAGCTTTATCCATTTATGGATGCAAAATATGCATCAGTTGTAGAGAGCATTAGAGATGAGAAGAAAATCACTGATGATAATGAAGCAGAGTTGAAAAAAGCGATTGAAGATTTCAAAGAATCTTTTTCAGCATAAGAGGGCTAAATTATGGCTAATTTAAAAGAGATAAAGCGTAAGATTGCGAGTGTTAAAGGTACTCAAAAGACCACGCGTGCGATGAAACTCGTTTCATCAGCTAAGCTTAAACGTGCAGAGGAGATTGCTACACGTTCTAAAGTTTATGCTACAAAGTTAACAGAGTTGTTAACGGAGATTGCACAGAAGATGTCTCAAAGCAATGAAGAGGGGATTGATAATGTTTTCATGAAAGAGAACAAAAATCCTAAAAGAGTTGACATTGTATTTGTAACATCGGACAAGGGTCTTTGTGGTGGGTTTAACCATCAAACCATTAAACAAGCGAACAAAATCATGCAAGAGTATATTGATGCAGGTGTTGAAGTTCGTCTAAGTGGTGTAGGTAAAAAAGGTATTGCCTTTTTCAAATATAACCAAGTTGAGATGTTAAATCAGATTGATGACTTAAGTTCAAAACCTGACTATGCACGTTCAACAGAGTTGATTTCATCATTGGTTGAAGATTATGTTGCAGGTGAGACAGATAAGATTATTCTTATCCATAATGGATATGTCAATATGATTATGCAAAAAGTTCATACTCAACAACTACTTCCTGTAGATGTTTCTACTTTAGAGATTACTAATAGCGTAGCTCTTTCAGAGATGGAAGTTGAACCAGATGATGACGATACACTCTTAGATGCATTGGTACAGAAGTATGTAGAGTACAGTATGTACTATGCGTTGTTAGACTCGTTAGCAGCAGAACACTCTGCTCGTATGCAAGCGATGGATGCAGCAACAAACAATGCAGGTGAGATGGTTAAGAAGCTAAGTGTTAAATATAACAAAGC
>Ga0256832_1001068_pt1 | contig 18402 bp, 16 predicted proteins | sample 134614metaG_FD_190534 | JGI IMG/M metagenome (GOLD analysis project Ga0256832, IMG submission 190534) | Hydrothermal vent microbial communities from Lau Basin, Pacific Ocean - 134-614 | ecosystem: Environmental > Aquatic > Marine > Hydrothermal vents | place: Pacific Ocean: Lau Basin | collected...
TTAATGAAAACAATTTCACAGAAGTAAAACTTTTACCAGAACAATAAAATGAGTCCCTGTAGCTCAGAAGGATAGAGCACGAGATTCCTAATCTCGGGGTCGGCGGTTCGAATCCGCCCAGGGACATAAAGGGAAATCAACGATTATCCTTAAAAATTAACAACTTTATTTAAAACTTTAACTCTAAATCTTTCGTAATTTTTCTAAATTATTCGTAATTTTTGAGTGCATTTTTGCACCCAGTTTTCACCCAGAAAAAGAATGGGGCATACGCCCCAATTTGTCTAAAATTTAACAAGTTTGTCTCCCACTTTAACTCCGTTTTTTACCCATTCTATTCTTTTAAACATTATGTCTATATATGGCTTTGCTTTTTCCATATCCATAACCAGCATATCTACCATTGAGGTTAAGAGGTCATATTTGAATTTGAGTTCCTTGTATTCTTCGTAGGTTGGTATCTGTCTTAATTCTTTTACAAGTTCATTATATTCGGCTTTGAGTTTTTCTAAATGTTCTTCTTCCTGTTTGAATTTATTCATCCAGTAGTTTCTAATAACATCAGCTGTTTCTCTTTTGAATTTTAAAAGCTTTGGTTTTATCTCTGGTTTTACTTTTGAGATATTGATAGAATATAAATAGATTGGCAAATCTTCCAATCTGATGAAGAGCATTTTTTGCTTACCACCGTTAGTTTTTACAGGGTGTGTCGATATCGACACACCTTCCTCTTTAAGCCTTTTTAACTTTAATCTTTGGCTTGCCCATTCTAATCCTAAAGCTTCAGCAATTGGTTTAAGAGCAACCCAGATTTGACCTTCTTCATAGACTGTAATAATTCTTGCCCCGTAAACATCTAATAATGCCTCTTGAGGCTGTTTTGCTTTTACTACTGCAACCATGACAAATACCTCCTAAAATTTATTATGTTAACAAGTTAACTATTTAACAAATATAAAGAATAATTTTATTGTTGTCAAGTTGAAATGTTAACTTTATAATTAATAAGAGGAGGTCTAAATGAGCAAAACTAATGAAGAAAAGATTGTATTTGGAGTTAGAGTAAATAAAAAACTCGTAAAAGAATTAAAAAAATTAGCAGTAGAACAAGATAAAAAATATGGAGAACTCTTAGAAGAAGCGATTAAAATGTTACTTGAGAAATATAAAGAGAAAGAAAGATAAATGTATTCTTGGATTTTTGATTGTGTTACATTTTTCCTATTTCTTTATAGCTTGGGATATACAGCTTTATTCGTAGAAAGTAATAAAAATATTGCATCATACACAGCGATAATGCTTGGTGCTTTTTGGTTGTTTTCAATCTTCAGCTTTATAGACCTTTTAGATTTGTTTGGAACAGATTTTGAAATAATATCCGAATTCTTAGATGAGTCTATTGTATCTGGAGCAAATGCATTTTATTGGGTTAATGTAATTGGTGGTGGGATTTTATTAGTTAACAAAATATATCAATTCATAAGAAAAAAGATGAATCAACCTAATTAATCATCTCATCTTCTTCAACTCCTCTATTATCGCCTTTTTTTCTAATTGTCTGAAATGCTTAATCTTTTCAATAATTTCTTTTCTCTTCTCTTCAAATTCTTCTTTTGAGATTTTACCGTCTCTGTATTTTTTATCCCAAGATCTCAAATCTTTCTTAAGTGGGGTGATCCAGTAGTTTGTATCAAACTTAATCTTAGATATTTTAGATTTTTTAAATTCTTTTAAGGTGCTTTCGGGATATTCATACCAAAGCATACCTGTTAAAATTCTTTGTAATACTGGATGTTTACTGTCCGTTAGTTGCTCAATTTTTACAATGGTTAAAGGAGCTATAAACTGGTTAAATAAATATTTGCTAATTCCTTTTACCTTTTCTACCTCATCGTAAGGATAATAAATAGGTCTGCCTGTTAATGGGTCTCTATTTTCATGTAAGCCTTTAAATGAATAAATAGGGTTAGATAACGCTCCAAGTTCTCTGGCAGCTTCCCCGGGCTGACGCTGTATCAAATCCTGAGTAAAACTAACAATATTGCCAAATGGAATAATATAAGATGGGTCAACAAACATCACCCATTTACCATCTTTCTCTACAATAGGAATAACAAAAGGATTATCTAAAAATTCAGGTGCAAGTTTTTTAAGTTTCTCATATTTTTCTTTACCAACTTTTTTTTCATTTTGAGCTTCAATATACTGCTTAACTGCATAAAATCCAGCAAGTAAAGCAGAAAGTGTAGCAGGTCTTTTTATGATTGTATCGTATAAGAAAGATAATGCTTTATGTGTATAAGTAGGGAATAAAGTCCCAAAGAGTTTTAAAAATACTCCCCTGTCTACATTAGGGTCTCTCATAGCCCTGATAACATTGTAGGTAAGCCCATAATCAAAGTGAGTATCCTGAGCAATCCTGATAGCTTCTTTAATCGGCTTTTTCTCAACCTCTATAGCATACCTGAACCTTGCAAGTTTAGCTAAATCATCAATCCAGCCGTACGCCTCACTTGTTTTTTGTAAAGCTTTTAGTAATACAACAAAAGCTTTTTTAGGTTTAGTTTCAGGTTTAATAGTCTGTTTTAGTTCTCCAAATATTTTGGATATTTCTTCACTTGCAAGATTAGAGTGAAATAACCCCCATTTCTTAGCAAGTTCATAATATTTGTCTTTATATAAAACATTTTTAATGGCTTTTCCGTAATAAACAGGGAATTCAACAGGGTCAGCTCCAGATAAAGCAAATTGTATCCAGTTAGACATAAAGTTTCTTGGATAAGAAAAAATATTCCCAGGAACTTTAGCCCATTTGAAATATGCAATAAATGTAGAGAACCATTTATCAAGCCTGCTTGCCGTATCCATAGGATTTTCAATAATTCTTGTCATTCCTTCAATAAGATTAGCTATATCCTTATGAACTGGCAGACCTGATATTACGCTAAATCTTGCTTTAGACTTTTCTGATAACTGCCTATAGCCTTTGTTTTCTAAGATTTTTAAATCTCTCTCAATGAGATATTTCTTTTCATTAATCTGTTTTCTTAAGCTTTTTATAGCCTCTCTAACTTCTTTATCTTTTGTCTTTCTATAAATATCTCTCAAATAAGGCAATACTTTGCTTTCAGCATAATAAGGACTCATCTTTTTAGGAAGTTTGCCAACATCAATAGGCAATTCTACAAGATACTGCTGAGGCACTAATTCAGAGTCGTTAATTACTTTTCTATAGAAGTCATCAATAGCAAGGTTGGCATAAGATTTAGCTAATGTTACTTTGACAGCTTTTATAGGATCAAGTATTGCTTTTTTCTCCCACTCCTCTGCAGACATAGGATCTTTTTGTTTAAGGTATTCTATAAAATCAACAATACTTTCAATCTTTCTACCTTTCTTTTCCTCGTATTGCTTAATCCCTTTTGTTATATCTAATCCCTCAATATTTTCATCCATAACATAAAGTCTTGTTAGATATTTATCTCTCCATTTCAAAAACTGACTTGGAGTAATAAGCCCCCTTTCCATTTTGAGCTTTCCAAGTCTATCTATCTCTTTTCTAATCTGGTCTAAATTTTGAGCAACTTGAGGAAGTTCCTTTTTAACTCTATCTCTAATAGTAGGATTTTCTAAATATTGAATCATTAATTTTTCAATAACTTTCTTTTTACCCTCTTCAAGTTTGCCTAAATATTTGTTTAAGATTTTTTCTTTCTTCTCTGCCGATATATCACCTCTTGCAAGATGAGCTTTAAGCTTTATATAATCATTGATAACTTTATCTTCTGTTTTTCTTGAGATACTACCAAGGCCATATTTATCCGCAAGTAGATACTTCCTTAAGAAATTATCTACAGAAGTATCTTCAATTTTAGAAGTAAGTTTTTTGTAAATTAGCTCATCAAGCTTTGAAAAAGCTTTAGCCACTTCTGTTGTTGGAATGCCAGCATAAAGTTTTTTACCTTCATCCCTTGTTTTTTTGAAATTTTGTTCTAAATTATTAATTAGGTTATCACTATATTGCCCCCTCGGAGGAATGGTTCCTCCGCTGGCTGGCAATATGGTGGTAGCCTTTTCTTTATTCAAATAGAAAACATTCCCTTCCTTTTGCAAAATTTCTAAATGTTTTAAAAATTTATTAAAATCCTTAAAGTATATGCTTCTTATATCGTTTACTTTTACTCCTCTACTTAATTGTGATTTATCAGTATTTACTTTTACAGCTGTTAGTAAAATTCCGTCATTCTTTCGCTTTGCAGTAGCTATAATTACATTTTTTTCTTTACTTAATTTATACACTATAAGAGGGTCATTGATTTCTTTTGGTAAATCTTTAATATCCTCTATATTTAATTGATGTTTTTTTATTTTCTTTCTTAATGTTTTTGGGTTAATAGTAAAATCTAAATCAGGAAAACCTATACTTTTTAGAATGGATTTAGGTTTCCCAAGTTTTAGTAAAGTATTAGGGGGTAATTTATTCTGTGCAAAGTCTATTAACTGTTTATTGAAACTCTCTATTTCTTTATTGATTATAGTTATATCTTCATTTGGTAATTTAGAAAAACCACTATTAAGTTTTATATTCTGTCTTACCTGCTGATTATCTAAATTTTTGAAATTATTACTTGAAGTTTTGATTATTTGATTTATATTATTACTGATGCTGGCAGTGAGCTCCCGTGGAGCGTTTGAGCTGTCAGCAGAAGTGGCACTACCACGGGATAGGCCACCCGCCATTATTAATTCTTCATCACCTGATTTAATCTTGTTTAAAATAGTATTTATCCCCTTTTTATGAAAAGAAACAAATCTAATATTCCCTTCATCATCAGCTATAACAGAAACATATCCCTTTGTTCCATTTACTTGATATTCTTTGTAAAAAGTGTAATATCCTTTCTCTTTATCACGAGTAACAATATGAGGAGATTGTAATATGTCTGGAATTAGATACATATCTCTTGCTCTATAATGCTGATAACCTTGAATTTTGTCTTCTGAAATGCCAGACTTAATCAACTCATAAGACTCTTCAGGAGATTTAGCACCTTCTACGAATCCTTTCTTTTTCCCAGCAGATATTGCATTTAAAAAGAAATTCTTGTTAAATCTAACTTTCAACCCTATAGGTGTTTCTATTTCCTTGTTTAATAAATTTGACTCAAACCAGCTTATCGCATCTTGTAAGGTTTTTATTTTCTTAGAAGGTTTTGGTAATTGTTGAGGAGTTATATTAGAAACAATATCCTCAATATTCACTTGTTGATTAGCCTCATCTACAACATCAGCTCCTACTTCTACAACTTCTTTTTGAGGCTGTTTAACCTCTTCTGTTTCTTTAACAATCTTTTGACCTATATTTGCTATCTGATTTAATTCTTCTTCTGATATATTAGAGGCTTCTCTTTTTAATAGTTGCTTAGCCTTTTCAATTTGTCCATTTGAAACTAATTTCTTTAAAAGTTTTGTAGATGTATCTGGTAATTTCTCGTAAATCTTACCTCCTATAATTCCCGATACAATATCTGCAGCTAAAGGAACTACATAATCTCTAACAACATTCTCTTCTTTTTGATAAGGGTTTTCTCCTTTGTTCGCTATGTATTTTGTAGCTTCCCCAACTAAATCACCAGCAACAACTCCGGGGATGGCCTTTAACCCCATAAATGCTCCAACACCTGCCCAGCCTGTAGGGTCAATGTAAACTTCAGGATTTGCACTATCTCCTTCGTATTTTAGTCCGTGTTTTTCTGCAATTGTTGGAGCGTTAATTTTCTCCTGTCTATACTTTACAGGATTAAATAAAGACTCTTTTAATCTTTCTTTCCCTTTATCTGACAACTGCTGATAATAAGGAGTTTGTTTTATTACTTCAAAAAATTTTTCAGGGTTATTTTTTAATGTTTCTATTGCATTTTGTTTGCCTTTATTTGAAAGCTCTAAAAATTCAGGCATTGAATATAATACAGGTTGCCAGTTCTTAAATCTTATTTCAGCTTCTTGCTCTTTTTGTTTAACCTCTTCAGTTTTTTTTCTTAAAGCCTGCGTCATTAATTCTTCTTGGCTTGGCTGATTAATAAGTGAAGGATTAGGTTTTGGATTATTTACATAATTGATTAAATTATGGTCAATTTGCATATTAGGATTTTGCATAGCATTAAATAAATCTTTTGCCTGCATTTAATCTACCTCAAAAATTTGTAAAGGATTGTAAGTTTTTTTCTTTTTAGGTTTGCTCTGTTCTAATGCTGGCTCTGCTGGCATATTAGGCTCAGGTAAATTTACAGGAGTTCTTGGAAGAATATCATTAAAAACGGGGTCTTTCATTAACTTTTTCTTTATGACTTCATACTTTTCAGGGTCTTCTTTTTCCATAATGTCTAAAGTTAAGTTAATGTCTTTTATTACCTGTTCTCGTAAGGCTTGCTTTTTATCTTCAGGTATAGGAATAACCTGACCCATTTCATCAACCATTCTTCCTGTTTCTATTGCCCTTAATTGCTTTCTAAGAGCTAAAAGCCTTGAGTAATATTGATTAAATTTCGTAGATTTGCCTTTGCTTCCACTTCCTTTCTTTACAGGATATTCCTTGATAACCTTTCCATCTTTTTTATCGATGAGAAGTTTTTTATCCCCAGTATCAACAAGCATTCTTTGAGAGTTTTCCTTTATAACCTTTTTAACTTCTCCTTTTTTAGCCCATTCACCAGTTTCAGGATTAAATGTAAAATACTCATTACCTACAACTTTTGCTTGAAGTTGTTTTTTCTTAGGTTTCTCCACCTTCGGCAAATTAAACCCATAAGCCTGAGCAACTAAATAATCCTTAACAGTTGGCATGCCTTTTAAAGCCCCATCAGATAGAAGTCCTTTAATTTGTTTTTGTGCTATTTCTGGTTTTGGTAATACAGAATTAATTTTATCTTTTAGAGTTATTGGGGCTTGATAGGAGGGATTTAAAAATCCTTTTACAGCATTCTCTATAGGATTATTGGATATAGGATTAGGAGGCTTTAACTCTATAGTAGAAGTTTGATAACCAAGTAAGTCATTTATAATTTTATTTCTTTCTTGGTCTGCTAATTGATGTTTGTAGTCCAGCATTTTCTTTCGAAAATCGTATTGCTTTTGTAAATATTCATTTTGAAGTTGCTGTTGTGCAAGCATTCCTAAAGTATTTAAAAGCCCTTGTTGAAACATTTGAGCTTGTTCAACATTTGGATCACCGAGTATTATCATTTTAAACCCCCATTATAAGTATTGGCTTGTTGTATTGCCTAAGTATCCTCCGAGTTGAGAACCAAGCATTGCACCCATAGGACCTCCAACTGATCCACCTAATACTGCTCCTCCAACCGATCCAATTACTCCAAGAAGTCCAGGTTTTCCTTTTTGAACAATAGGCATAGCTCTTACGCCATGTCTTGCTGTCATCATTGTATTCCAGAGGTTAGAAGGATAAACAAGGTAATCTTTCTCAATATCTCTGAAAGTAGAATAAGGTAATGTGGACATTTTAGCTGCAATAGGCAGATAATTTACCTGCATATCCATAGCCCTATTTAAAGCATTAGATATAGCTCTTTGACCAACAGACGAGTTTATAACTCCTCTGTTCGCAAGATTATTTAATGTTCCACCAAGTTGTTCATTAAACACTCTATTAACAGCCTTTTTATAAGGACTTGGAAGCACTCCTTGAGATATAGATAAAAGATTATTTTCTAAAGGTCCTAAAAATCCATATGCTTTCTGTCCTACATCAGACGCTCTGGTTAAACTTGTTTTAGCATAAGGAAATAAGTTTTTTAGTAATGTCGTTTCCTGTTCACTTGGTTTTGCAATAAGTTTTTCAGGAGATATCCAGTCTAATTTATCCTTTTCACCTTTAAGTGCTTTACCTACTCCTCCAAATAATCTGCTGAAAAATTTTCCTATTTTAATTCCCATTTTTGTCCTCCTGTTATTACCATAAATTGTATTTTTTCAGTACTCGAAAATCTTTTGATTCTGTAAAAAGTACAGTTATCCCTTCAGCTTGATTAAGAGTTGTGAGTTGTGTGGTTCCATCAGGTTTAAAAATTCTGAATGCAAACGATCCACCAGCTGTCCTTTGTATATCGAAGGTTTCTCCTACTGTCAAACCCTTTGCTGATAATGTACATGAGCGATCAGCCGATAATGTTCCATTTGCAACAACCAAGAGTCCATCAAGACCTTTCTGATAAGTAAAATCCGTATCTGTTTTAAACGTTACTCTATTTTCTATATGACCCTTACAATTTCTTACTATGTAAGAATCAACTAAATTAAGACCATTAATATTTTTAACATTATTTCCTTTGACATTTATTCCTTCTATATGTACATCTTCAAGTTTTCCACCATTTAGTGTGAACATTGTAATACCGTAATCCTGCGTTCCATCTTCATTTAAAGAGTATCCACCAAATATTTGAATATCACTTGCAGTTGCATTATCAGCATAGATACTTATACCAGCATTATCAGAATCATTGCCGTTACCATTTGAGAATATTTTAGGATTAGCTATCTTTATGTAGGAACTATTCCTAATAACTAAACCATTTTTACGATTATTATCAAAATACGAATCTGTGATAGAAATCTTATAGCAGCTATCAATTTTGCAACCAGCCAAAGTGGAAACCTCTCCACGACAGCCAGAAAGATTTATACTGTTGCAATTTTCAAACAAAAATCCAAATCCGTCTATTCCTTTATCTACACTGCCAGCCTTCCCATTACCCGTACTTGCATGTGTAGTTGATATCCAAATATCAGCAGAACCTTTTATAAAGATAGAAGCCTGTGCTCCTGCTCGATTTGAATATACACGGTTAATGTAGTACTCTCCTCCATTCATTAATTTTATATTTTCCTGCATAAACTCACTGATGTTTACATCTTCTATTTTTAATGCCCTCACGTTGTTTACATATATACCTCTCCCACTATTAGGATTTTGGTTTTTTATCTTTAAATTTCTAAACTCTATTTCAGCTCTGACTAAAGAAGGGTTGTCGAGGACAATAGCATCATCATTTGATATATCGCATAAAACAGTTGATTTACTATCATTTGTTTCACCTAATGAAGCAAAAGAAACTCCAATCCAACTTGTTACATTGTTCTTTACAATTTTTTTTGTAATCTTATATTTTTTAGAAAATAGCAAAACTTGAGCTTGCAAATTTTCTGCTTTTTGAATGGCATCTGTATCATCATGTATTGAATTCCCGATAGCACCAAACCATTCAGGATAAACAGCCATAATCTTAGGATCTCCAGCAACAGTTAAATCATTGCCAAAAATTTGAAAAAACCCTGCATCTATCCCGCCATTTATTGTTAAAGTAAAATTTCCAATAGAGGTATCAGAATCTATATAAGCTCCTCTTAAAAATTTAAGTTGTATATTCTCTGGAATTGTTCTATTATCAGTTAATTTTATAGGTTCTGATATTTTTATTACGCCTTCTTTATTTCCCAATCCTGAAATTACATCTAACAGTTCTTGTTCATTTGATATGCCAATAACTGTTACCCTTGCCCAATTTGTTCCATTCCATCTTTTTAAAGCATATTCGTTTATAGAAAACCAGAGATGATTATCTATTTGATCAGCTGGAGGAGTATTAGAAGCGTCAAACTTACGTATCCTATTTAATTTATTGTATATATCACGCTGATTTCTATTTAATTTATCAAGCATTTGAGACGTTGAATCCCCTTGAGGTTCAAATATAGGGGAATATGGTTGAACCCAATCAGCCATTTTATACCTCCTTCACAAAAGCAAACACAGAATTTAAACCAATACTGCCTTGATTAATTATGAATTTGAAAGAAAATTCTTTTACTCTTAAAGTTTGTCGTTGTTTTTTCATTGCGTACATTGGAGATACTACAGCGTCAGTATCTAAAGCTGCTATATCATCATCAGAATAAGCTATATCACCTTGAGGAAAAATATCATAATTTTTACTTGCTTTATCAATTTGAATTGTTACGTTACTATTAGTGTATGCAGTTGCGGTAAAACCATAAGCAGAAACTACAAAAGCATTCTTTTTACTTACAAATCTTTTAGTTCCTATAAGACCTTCAACAATAAAAGTGTCATCATCCTTTGTCGCATTATCGTCAAAAATAAAAATCTTTGTACCTGAAGCAATGTATGTATCATTATCTTTTATTGTCATATCTTCTATCTTTGTATAAAAGTCAAATATGGTCCAGGCTTTAAACGGATAATAATAAACCCATACTTGAGAACTATTGTTAGTCCTTACCCAGATTTGATTTTTTTTGTAATTATGCCAGATTCTTGCTATTTCTTTTTCAATTTGAGGGGTAAGATAAGGATTAACATTAGCTCCCAATTCAAATTGTTTTATGTCTCCATACTCTACAACAGTTGCAAGACTTCTTAAACCTGCTTTATCAAGAAAAACAACATCATTCATAACCTGTTTTAAACAGTTTTTATTCACGGCAAGAGCATTTCTTGAAACTTCATAAACAGACCAATTTGGATAATCTCCAACAAGTCTATAAACTACCGCATTTGATTTAAAAATAACAAAATCTTTTGAAAGGGAAACAACTCCTACTATATCTCCATTATCTTTATATCCTATCTCTACATATTGAGCGTCTGAATCCGTTCCAGAAAAATTCCAATTTGTTTCATCTCCAATACCTGAAAAATATAAATTGTCGTCTCCAGTTTTCCAAACAACAACTCTACCGTTTTTCTTTGAAATTCCATCAGCTTGCGGTGAATATGTAATTGTTAAAAAAGTTATTCCATCATAAGACTGGATATGACCACCAGAAGCAATTAAGACTTTACCATTAAACTCAACAAATTTGGGTTCTTCTGCTCCTGATAAATTACCTATACTTGTTAATGTAGAATCTATTCCATTCCATTCGTATAAATTTTGTCCAGAAGATATTAAAAATCTGTTTAAAGACTTTGAATAGTGAATTGTATCTAAATTCAGTCCTGTATCTATTTTTTTAACAAGAGCAGGTCTTCTTCTAATAGTTCCTGTTAAGGCGTCATACTCAACATTTCTTGCAAAATACAATTCATTTGGCTCTAAATTTTCAGGAGGAACTGTAAAGTTCAAACCTCCTCTGAAATCAGTAAGCTCTATTACTTTAGTTTTGCTTCTCATATTTAAATCCTAAACGGCATAGGTCTTTCTAAATTGCTATTGCCGTAGCTCGAGATAATATTCAACACTTTACTTTCATATAACTTTGCCAGTTGTATCTCAAAAGACGCATTTATATCTGTTCTATTTAAAGCAAGATAAATGACTATTTCTCTTAACAAATTTTCAAATATTCTTGGAATTTGAATAGTGTCTGTTACTACCGTATAAGTAGGATAAAAATGGAAATAATAAAGTGTTATTTTTTCGTTTCCTGAATAGATTTCATCTCCAATAATTTTATACGAGTAAATATCTATTTCTTCAGAAACGCTAACACTTTTTAAAAGTTTACCTCCAGCTTTAACTTTGTGTTCTTTAACAAAATCTGCTGGGAGTGTTGCTTTACCATCAGAAAGTGATAAATCAGACTGATTAATAAGTCCCTTAAATCTGTGATTTATAGCAATCTTAGAAATATAGTTCTGAGCTTGATTAATATATTCAATCAATTCTGAATCTGTGTATTCTATCTTATCTGTATCATTTACTTGATACCGAATCTGATTTATCAGGTCCTGGATGGTCATATAATCCTCCTAAATATAAAAAAGAGGGCTTAATGCCCTCTGATTAATTATTGGAATCCTGACTATCTTCCTGTTGATTATCTTTTGGTATAACTTCTCTGACAAAAGGATCATCTATAAGGGCTTCTATTATCTTCTTATTATCTGTTTCATATATTCCATTTTGAAACTTCACAAGGATTTCCTTTCCATCAATAGGAATATACTTTTTGTAATTTGTATATTTACTTTCAAACCTCTTTTTTTCTGTCTGTTTTTTTGACATATTAAATCCTCCTCTTATGGGTTATATACAATTCCCATAGTTTTTTCATCTCCAACAATAAGAGTTGCTTCTGTAAGATATTCTCCTCTTCTTCCATCAAAATCATCGTCTGCATACTCTTTGAATCTTGTATCCCTTCCTTTGAGAGTTACATATTTAACGTTTTTCATATCTACCAAATATCCATATCCTGCAAATCCAGCTTCATCGAGAACAGGGTCGTGAACTATATCAATTTCCTTTCCACCTATTAACCATTTAGCAACAGTTGCACCAAACTTTTTTGATCCTGGCTGAACTCTAAGGACTTGTTGTGCCAAGTCTTCAATAGATGTAAATAAATCTGCTGAAGAAAAAAGGACCTTCTTTCCTGAATTGGCTCTCACAGTATCCAGTACAAAATCAGCCATTTTCTTTGAAGTAATAGAACCCCCAAGATCGTAAACATTTGTTTTTATAAACTTGTGTAATCCTCTTGCAGTTCTCCTTTCTGCTGATGTATCATCTTTAAAATCACCAAACATAAACTGTCTCTCAATCTCTCCAAGATGCATTATTAGTTTTTCTTTTTTCTCAAGAGTCCAGTCTGTATCGACAGCATCAACAGCCTCATCAGTTCCAGAAATTTCTACAGGAGTTCTGAATATCTGGGTTACGTTTATATTCTTATACGCAATCACATTTCTTGTTGTTCCAACTCTTGTTGCTTCAGAATAAGAAGTACCAAGATATACTAAAAGTGCTCCATCAGCTATGTTTGCAGCTGCTGTTTCACCATATCCTCTTACTACTGTAAGATTATCCCCTGTTACTCCTGTTACTAATATCTGCTCACCAGTTGACGGAATAAAAATTACAGAATTCGGAATAAACATAGATCCATCACCAGAAGAAACTGTAATTGTTGTATCACTTGCTGTTTTCGCTCCTACATTTGCAGTAGTCGGCTTTCCGAAATCTTTCACAACTTTTTCAGCAGTTGTAGACCTAATTCTTTTAACACCCATTCTTTTCAAATATCCAACAAAAGGAGCTTCTTTTGCGTAAGCTAAAATAACTTTTGGATCAATATAGGACTGAAGAGTTTTTGAATTGTAAGTTGTTACAGATCCTTGATTCACGTTTAAAGGCATTTTTCTATCCTCCTATTTAAAATTCTTCTTCTGCAAGTCTTAAAAGTTCTTCATTTAAAACATCAGACGGGTTAGTATTTTGTGGTGCTATATTGTTTGCAGCTGCAGGTTCAACATTATTTACTGGATTTGTCTGTAGAGATTGAGTATTTAACTTTCTTGCTCTCAGTGATTCATAAATAGACAGTGCTTTATTAACATCTCCAGAAACTACTGCTTCTGAAAATTCCTTATCTAATTTTTGATACTCGGCAACAGGTAAAGAATTTATTATTTCTTGAAGTTCACTTATAAATGAAGGTCCAAATTTTTGAACTGCCAAATTATTAATCACATTAAGAGTTTGTTCTGCCATTTGTTGTTGCTGCTGCATTTGTATCTGTTGTTGATAGTCAGAATACAGTTTATCCATTGTTTGTTTTTGAAGTAAATCGTAATAAGCTCTTTCTTCTGGAGTTGCTAAAACTGGATCAAAATTTTCACCTGTCATTTGTTTATATAGTTGATTAGCCTGCTGAGCTGCCTGTTTAGCTATATCATAAAGAGGATCGTTAGGTTGTTGTGTCTGTGTTTGTGGTTCTGATTGGGTGTCTTGGATTTGAACAGATTGAAGTTTATCAGCAAGTTTAGGATTTGACTGAGCAAAAGCAACAAAAGACGGATTAGTAAGCAATCTTTTTGCTACTTCAGGATCTTGAAGTGCAACATCAAGTAGAACCTCAGCATTTATAAGGTTTTGGTCAGATTGTGAATCACCGTCAGTTGCAACGTCTGCTTGATTTTGTACATTTTGCTGTGTATCAGGTTCAGGCATTTGGCTGTCGTCTGTATCCATTGAAGTGCCAAAATCGTCAGCAGATCCAGAAAGAAGGTCTGTATTTACATTAGACTGGGAAGTATCTTGATTGTCATTTTGAACATCTGAAGATGGCACATTAACGTTTGTATCCTTTCCTTCAAGCATATATATTACCTCCAATAGTTTTAATTAAATCCTAATAACAACACAGAGAAATATCAAAACTATCACGGGTATTATTGGCATTACCGACATTACGGATAAAACGGATAAAACGGGTATTATGGGAATTTTTATTTCTTATCTTTTTTAAGAATATTAAAGACTCCAGTTCTTGATAACAATCTTTCACCAAACCAAAAACCTAATACTAATAGTAGTATTCCATGAAGCATAGATAACTGATTTTGTGTGAATTGCTCTGGATGTAAGAATGCATAAATATATGATCCAGTTGTTATGTATGTTATCACTGGTCTAACAGATGAGCGTAAATATTGAATTGGTTTTGGAATATCAATTAATTTTCCTTCATACTCAAGCATAAACTTTCTAAATTCCGAATTTTCTTTTGTTGTTTCTTCAAGTATTGCCATCTTGTAAAGGTTTTCAAACTGCTCCTTTTTCTTTTTCAGTTCAAGTTTGTCATTTGCATCTGGGAATAATTTATCTGCGATTTTTGATCCTAAATTTAATAGAGTATCAAGAACCATTATTTCTTATCCTCTTTCCCATCTAATTCTTTTCTAACATACTCTTCAAACTTATCAAATCTTCTATGTAGCCCTTTGAATCCTTCTCTAATATATTCCATGATCCTATTTAAATCTTTTTCATGCTCTTTTTTACTTACATATTCCTCAGCAACGTGTAGTTTATGATTTTCAAGTTCTTTATCTATTTTTTTTAACTCCTTATTTGTCTCTTCTAATTTTTTGCTTACTATTCCAAAATCTTTAGAAATATCAGTGAATCTATCTTTTAAGTAAAACCATACTACAACTGCTATTGCTCCAGAAATAGCTCCATTAATAGCAATCTGAACAACCTCAACCATTTCTAACTCCTTTAGCTTTTACTAAATCTATTTCTAAAAGTTTCTCTAATCTTTTAACTGCTTTATGCATAGCTTGTATTTCTCTTAGTTCATTCTCTCCAGAAGCATTAAGAGCCTGAGTCTTCAATTCTTCCTCAATCTTTTCAAATTTAGTCTTCAAGTGCTTCAAACATTCCTTTGAAAGCTTAGCTTCTTTTAAGATCTTTGCTATTTTTGCATCATCCATTTACAATTTGCTCCTGTATTATTTGCTCTTGCATGTTTTGTGTTATTTGCTGAACTTCTTCAACAGTAGGTAAGTATTCATCAACAGCTTTAATACCGATAAGTTCAAGTTGTTTTTTATAGTAATTCCTGAATTTTTCATAAAGATTTGGATACTGCATAAATGCCTGAAGCATCTGGACAAACTGAGGATAAAACTGTCCAACTATTTGCATAGCCTGCATTTGCATTTCTTTAGTTCCAAGTCCAATTGAAGTATCTACTACAAAATCAAATTCTCCAACAAGGTCATCAGGTCTAATTGTTAGATATTTATTTGTAAGCCTGATTACAGTTTCTTGATCTATGTATTTCTGATTAAGCTCAACTAAATGTCTGAATAATGGTCTTAATGCAACTTCTGAAATAATACGAACAATTAATTCAAGCCTCTGGTTTGCTGCCTGCATAATCATGCTTATACCTGTTGCGGTTTTGTTAAGGCTTTTTCCGTCAAGCCCTTGGTTATACCTGGTTATTCCAGTTGAGTTTTCCTCTTCTGCTGTTATCATTTCAAGTGCAGGGAGTATATGCGGGGATAATGGTGTAGTAGGTTCAAACTGTATAGCCTCTTTTATACTTTTGCCGTTAAGATCAACAGGTATATACTTTTGACCTTCTGATATTGCATCTGTGTCAACCACTGTAGGGTCATAAAATGTTATAGGATCGTTATTTTTTGCTATATTTATTGCCAGTTGTTTCCAGAATGCTGTTTTAATATCCTGGTATATTCCAATTAGGTCATTAAGAGATGTTCCTTCTATTTTCTCGCTTTCTAAAACAGCTGAAGCTCCAAAAAATGGATGCCTTCCTGTATAGTTTTCTTCTATCCTGAGTATTTCTCCTCCTACTATCCAGACAATAATGTCCTCTAAAAGACCATCTTCGTCTATGTCTGCTTTCGTATAACACTCATAAAGGTCAACATCTTTTAAATTATCATCACTGGAGTAAGTTGAGTATTCTAAGTTTTCATGGAAGTTAACTTTTTCTTCTAACTCTGTAATATCTACATCTGCATTTTCAAGGGCTTTTTTAACGTTATTAAAAAAGCCCTGTTTTTCCTTTTTTAGTAAATAATCTGCTTTTACTCTTTTTTTATGTGCGACAAAGGAAAGATCCTGAATTGTCTTTCCATCTGGAACATACAGAAATTCCCATGGCAGTAGATTTTCCATTACAGGTTTATTAGACTTTAGTCTTGTAAGTTTTACTTTAAGCTTATGTAATCCTTTTTCTTCGTCAAAGGTATTTTCTAATAATTCAATATTTCTTAACTGCCTTAAAAGTATTTGTTTTTGTCTGTTAACAGATAAAGCCTGTGCAACTGTCTGATTTAATATTTCTGGAAATTGATTTGTAAGCAATTGTTGGTAAACATCTGATGAAACATATATTTCTTCTATATTTTCATCTACATCTCTTTCCCATCTAACTTTTAAAACTGCAAATCTATATTTCAAAACATCTTTTGAAAATCGGTAGAAAATTAAAAAACCTTCGTTTTCTCTTTGAATTTGCCAGTTAATGAGGTCTTTTAAAACTTTTGCAGATTGTTCATCTTCTTCAGTTCTTCCCTGTATCCCTACAATGTCTGTTGCTCCAGTTAAAAGTCTCATTATGGAAGGCATTGCCCACTCTATTTTGTTCATTATATCTCGAATTACGATTTTTGATTTTTCTGAGAGGTCCTCAAACTTTGCCTGATATTCCTGATTTGCATAATACCTGTTGTAGCTTTCAAGATATGAAGGTTCTCTTTCCTCTTTGTAGTATTTTTCAGCTGTTTCTATACCAGATAGTACGTTTGCTTTTATTTGCTCAAGTTTTTCATTGCTTAATTTTGGCATCTTTTATACTCCAGCTTTGAATTTCTTTCTAATTCTTTTTGTTTTTTGTTTTCTTATAAGTATTTCATCGAAAGGTTGAGCATAAGTTAAAGCAACTGCATCTGCTCTGTCAGGAGAACGTCCTATTTGCTCTTTGATTTTTTCTTTTGATATGAGTTTTTTAAGTCCTTTATCAGTATACTCATACTCCGTATTTATAAGCTCAAACAATAATTCATTGTCTTTTGGCAGATTTCCACCTTGTTTTATATGCTCTTCCTTTAATCTTTCATACATTTCAGCTCTTTTATTTAGGATTCCTTTCATCATTGATTTTGCAGAAAAGTCTACTGGCATAACTGGCAAACCAAGCTGTTTTAATCTATCGTGTACTCCCCAACCTAATGATCCAGCTGTTGTATCTAAAAAGAGGGCTTCAGGTTTCCAACTATCTGGTGTTTGCTGATATTCAAAATATATCCATTCAGCAAGCTTCATTGTGTCCTGAATATCAAGTGTTTGTAATGGTTCATAGAAAAATTTTCCTTTTCTTTTAGCTATCACTGAGAGGTCATCTCCGTGTCTTGCTATATCAATTCCCCATACAATAGAACCAACCGATGGAGGAACTTCTATTCTCATAGCTCTTTCAACCTCATCGTAGCTAAACATTTCATTTGCTACATCATCAACAAATTCTCCAAATATTTCCTGCCGAATTGCTTTTTCTGACATACCTCTTGTAAGTTCTTCTATATCTTCTTCAGATAGCAATGGATTGTCATAACTTGAGTATTTATAATTTTTCCACCGTGGATAATTTTTAGATACGCCCCTTTTCCAAAGCTCAAAGAATAAATTTTTCCCTTTGGGAACGCCTCCAATAATAGCTTTACTTTTAGGATTATCAAGCATCATAGGTGCAACTGAATGCTCCCATAAATCTTTATTTTTCAAAATGATTCCAGCTTCATTTAGGACTATGATGTCATATCCAAATCCTTCCCAGTTCTCAGGTTTGTCTGCACTCCTGAAGTCTATGATTGATTTCTTTTTGCCGTTGTAAACTATGAGCATTGAGTCTTGAGTTTTATATTCATAAAGTTTGAAATCTTTTACTTTGTTTTTGATTTTTCTCTCTATGTTGTCCAATACTGGTTTAAAGTATCTTTGATAATATCTTCTAATGTTTGAATGTGTTGTGTCCCCCCAGAGGATATATATCCCTTCATCTTCTTTTTTGTTGTCCCACACTCCAAGTTCATTTGAA
>Ga0256832_1001069_pt1 | contig 18397 bp, 6 predicted proteins | sample 134614metaG_FD_190534 | JGI IMG/M metagenome (GOLD analysis project Ga0256832, IMG submission 190534) | Hydrothermal vent microbial communities from Lau Basin, Pacific Ocean - 134-614 | ecosystem: Environmental > Aquatic > Marine > Hydrothermal vents | place: Pacific Ocean: Lau Basin | collected...
ATTGAGAATTTCGATATATTGAAGAAAGGAGAGAAAGCAAAAAAAACAGTATTGACAGAATATAAACTTGAGAATAAAAAACTTTGGAAACTAAAATATTTGATGCTGAAATCATCCGTGCTTGGGACTATGATAGGGGTTATACCTGGAGCCGGAGGTGCAATTGCCACATTTATAGCTTATAATTCAGCAAAAAATAGCAGTAAGCATCCTGAAAAATTTGGGAAAGGCTCTCTTGAGGGAGTTGCAGCTCCTGAAGCGGCCAATAACGGCTCTGTTGGTGGAGCATTGGTGCCTTTATTGACCTTGGGGATACCTGGAAGTGCATCAACGGCTGTATTGATCGGTGCATTGATGATACATAAGCTCAATCCCGGACCTGAACTATTTGAAAAAGAACCCGGGATTGTTTATGGATTGTTCATCAGTTTGTTTTTTGCAAATATAGTAATGCTTATAGTAGGTTTATTGGGAAATAAATTGTGGGTAAAAATAATAGCAGCTCCTAAAAAATTGCTTTATCCCCTGATTATCGCATTGTCATTTATAGGTAGCTATTTTATCCAAAACTCTTTATTTGATGTCGGTACTTGCATTGCGTTTGGTCTATTCGGATGGGTATTGAAGCGCGGAGGATTTCCTACAGCCCCGGTTATACTTGGATTAATACTTGGAAAAATGATAGAAGAAAACTTGAGGTTGTCGCTTGTGAAAGGTGATTTGATTGATTTTGTGACAAGACCGGGAAGTTTGATAATACTATCTTTGGCAGTATTTTCATTTTTCTTGCCATATGTAAAGAGAAAGTTAAAGAGAATATAGGGCTTTGAAATGATAATAAACGGGTATATGCTAGCGTTGGCTAAGTACAATATCTATTATTATGAAACGAATATTTTTATTTCTTCTATTTATCGGTCTAAATACCGCTGTGGCTATTGGACAAAAAGCAGATGAAGATAAATCTCCACCAAGCTCAAAAAATGATATAGAACAAGAGCTCAAAAGAAATAGAAGAAAGACCAGAATTAATGGAGTCTATATTCCAAAGGATATAAATGATGCGATTGTTCAATTGGAAAAATTGTCGGATGGGAAATCTTTGGATAAATTCAGAAATGCACAGGAGGATATTGTTGCACAAAAATTGCATTTTGGCTTGGGGAGATGGATGATTGTAAATTGGAATTTTTATGGTGGGTCCAGATTTGAAAAGGCTATGAGGGATATGGGACTTGGACATCCGGATGATATGGCTGATTTTATGATTATCATATTTCACAGACACCTCAATCAAAAGCCGCTCAATTCGGAAGAACTGGTTAAAGAATTCAAGAAAAAAAGATTGGAAGAGTATAAAAAGAAGAAGAGGGAGGTCTTGAAGATAATAAAGAAATAATGTCAAAAATTATTATATATTAATAAGAGTGTCTTTTCTATTTCTTTCTTAATGGTTTTTGATTTTTCCAAAAAATGGTTGTTCATGAAACTAAAAATATACCTGTTTCCTTTTTTAGTTTGAATATATCCGCTGAGATTGTAATTATTGCTAAGGCTACCGGATTTAGCGTAAACAAACGGTTTTTTGATCTTGGGGTAATTATTCTTTAGTGTTCCTGATATTCCTGCAGTGGGGAAATATCCGGTGATTTTTGACCAAGGAAGTTTATTGTAAATCAATTTTAGAACATATACAAGGTCATTTGGTGAAAACAAATTATAGCGTGATAAGCCCGAACCGTCAACCCACCTGCAATTATTATTTAATTCCGATAAAATATATTTCTTTGAGTAATTAATTGTTTTTTTTGTGTTCAGCGTATCAAAAAGAGTGAATGAGCACATCTGAATCAGTTGCTCGGCGATAAAATTGTCACTGTCATGCAATAGCCTTAAGTACAAAGTATCGGGAATTTTGATTTTTAGAATCTTGGTCTGCTCTTGGTCGATTTTTTCCGTAGGGCATTTGTTTATTTGTTTTTCAATTGCCAAAGAGAGAAGTTTGTTTATCGTGATAGAGTCCGTGATAAATGGAATTTGCAATTTATCGGAAGTTTTGAATTTGCCAATTTCAAATTCGTTATCAAATTCGGCTCTATGATAAAAATTGGAGTCAAGAAGGGTTGTAATTTTGAATATTTTTGGTGAAAAATCTATTGAATCCGCATAGAACTTTATCAAAAGTCTATTGCCATATATTGGAAATGCATTTTTTTCTAATTGATAATCATAAATATAATCATCCCAAGCCCAGCCTGAACCAAATCTTTGGTCTTGGAAATTGTCATCGCAAAAATACAGCTTTTTACCTGAATCTTTTAGGAGTTTGATGGCGTGAGTATTTCTTTCGAAGTCGGGATTTAAGCAAAGAGGATTACCTGTTCCCCAAAAAATGATAGAATCAGCTTTTGTAATATATTTGATAATAGGCATTGAGTCATTCAGTATCATCAAAGAAGTGTAGAATGTAAAGACTTTGGTATTGGAAGCAGGAGTGAAAAATTTATTTCCGTTGATATCGATGATTTTTTTATCTTTCTTCAAATCATATAGGACAAAACCGTTGAATTCCTGTTGTAAGACCGGGGAATTGATTAGAGTTTTGGATAAACTTCGGCTTTTTGACTTCAAGAAGATGTTTTGGTTGCAAGATTTAAATAGAATTGACAAAACGGGAATAAGTAAAAATATTATATTTTTAACTGATGTATTGCAAAATTTTGACATTGCATTGTATTTGGAAGAGCTTAAAATAGTGAAAAATTACAGTACAAAATCGTCGAATTTCTCAATTGTGTGGTAACCGTTTTTCTTGAAATATTTTTTGACATAATCATCACCCTCATTGGATGCAGCCAGTACAAAATCTCCACCCCAAGCACCAAGACTTTTGATTACACCGTTAAAATTGAGAAACCTTTCTTCTTGAACAGTCTTTTTGCCGATCACCTTTGAGATAATATCTTCGTGTTCTTTGAGCAATTCTGAAAATCTCACAAAAGATTTATTTGTCGAAATGGCTTTGCTTATTTCCGAAATCCTATCAATAGCTTTTGTATTTCCTTTAAATTTATCAGCATTTTGTTTTACTTCACTTTCCGTATTTTGTTTTACGTTTAGATAAACAAAATACAAGTTTTTAGTAAATTTTGGGGAAAAACCGAATTCAGAATATTGAATCTCATCGTTTTTTACCTGATACATAATCGGGCCGTTTGCTTTTGCACAAGCTATATCGTACCCTGATCCGTTAGATACTTCAAAATGCAAAAAGAATGGGTTGATATATGCCCAATCGCCTATCAATGAAAGGAGTGTAGAACTGGAGCCCAAACCCCAATTCAATGGAAATTCCAATTGAGTTTCTACTTTGAACCCGCTCCAAGTGGAAAGAAACTCGGAATTGAGTCTAACTGCGGATTTTAGTATTTTTTGTAATCTACCTGCAATTTCTTCATCGGAAGTCTTGACAGCAGAGAAATCATATAATGATATTTGGGCATCAAACCAAACATCACCATTCTCATCGAGAGCTTCCCAGACCAAGTCAGAACCTCTGGCATTGCGAACCAACATCTTTTGACCTTTGGATAAAGGGAAAGCAATAGCCTTAGCACCGTGAAGTACAGCATATTCACCTGTCAAAAGTAATTTTCCTCTTGCGTAAAAGTTCTTTTTGATAGCTTTTCTTTTTATTTACAGGCGCAAATCTAAAAACAATTTTTAATATAAAAAAATTATTTATGCGAAGTTTTGCAATATATTGCAATTTGTTGCTGAAATAGTAATAAATGTCGTTATTATGATATGTTTTTTTCAATAGATAGTTAAATATTATAAAAAAATATAATATATTGAATTGAAATATTTTAGATGAAAAATGTATTAGATTCACACAATAAACAGTAATAATTGGTAGTTGTTATAGCGAGAGTTTTTATTGTTAACTTCAATTCATTTATATGGAGCAAACTTACACTGATTATACACTAATAAGGTTTATTTATGGCGAATGCAGTATTCCCGAACGATTTGAGGTGGAATATGCCATTGAGAATGATTCTAAAATAAAAAAGACATTTAGGAAATTATTAAACGCATACAAGGAACTGCCAAAGGTTTTGTTCAGACCTTCTGATAAAACTATGGCTGATATTTTATTGTTTAGTAGTAGTTGCGTTGCGTAGGTAAAACTTATTGAAGATTTAGAAAGATCGTTTACATTTGTAAATGGTCTTTTTTTTGTTATAAATTAAAAAAAATGTAGTTAATTGATGGTTTCTTAGTGAGAATTTATAAATTGCGAAGCGAAAGAATATATGCGTATGTGTGAAATTAATGGAATAAGCGTAAAAGATATTATTAAAGAGCATGGTAGTCCACTATATTTGTATGATGCGGAGTATATAAGAAGGCAGTACAAAAAATTAACGGAGGAATTTAGCGAGTTTAAGCACCGGATACATTATGCGATGAAAGCAAATGAGAATCCTGCTATTCTATATATAATAAAGGATTTGGGTGGTGGTATAGACGCTGTGTCCCCATATGAGATCGATAGAGCTTTAAATTTGGGTTTTCAACAAAGTGATATTGTTTTTACTCCAAGTTGTACTTCGGTAAATGAATTGGTTTATGGAATTGAAGTAGGAGTGAATGTGCATATTGGTGCTGTTGAGTATTTTCCTTTGTTGGGAGACAGATTAAAAGATAAGTGTATAGGACTGCGCTTGAATCCGTCAATTGATATTAAAGGCAATAAAAAAATAGCCACCGCTCATTCTAATTCAAAATTTGGAATTCCATTAAGAGATTTGAACAAAGTAAAAAAATATCAGGATAAATATGGATTTAAGGTCAAAGGGCTGCATATTCATACGGGTTCAAATGTAAAGGATGTTGATGATTTGAATAAATCGGTTGCTGTATTGTTTGATGTCGTCAGTCAATTTGAAGGGGTGGAATATATCGATATCGGTAGCGGGCTGAAAATCAAATATAGAACCGGTGACGGTGAAATTGATCTTGAAAAGTATGCAGCGCATATAAAAAGCAAGCTGTATTCATTGAATAAGGATATTGAAATAAAGATTGAACCGGGGAAGTTTTTGGTTGGTAATGCAGGCTATCTATTTACTTCGGTAAATATAGTGAAAAAAGGTTATGAGAAAACATTTGTTGGTGTAGATTCAGGATTTAATCACTTGATAAGACCTATGTATTATGATGCTTATCACGAAATAGAAAATGTCAGCAATCCCGGAGGCGAAATTGAAGTATATGATGTCGTAGGTCAATTGTGCGAAGAGGATACTTTTGCAAGAGACAGGCAACTGAATAAGGTCAGGGTAGGGGACGTGTTAATGATTAAATCTGCCGGCGCATACGGGTTTTCAATGGCCATGGATTATAATCTGAGGAAGAAACCAAAAGAGCTATTGATTGATAGAGGAAATATCATGTTGATATAAATTAAAAAAGATGTCTTAAACTCCTTTAAGACATCTTTTTTTAACCTCATGAACAAGCGAACTTAATAAACCAAAAATAACGAATTTTATATATATAATAACCCAATCTATATATTTAATTTTGTGTCGATATGCTTTTGAAGAATTCGCCAATAATAAGTTGTACCATTTTGGATAGTACAACTTATTATTAACAAATTATAATCCCATGAACATATCTAAAAAATAACTACCAATTTCTTTAAATCAGCTTTTCTTATTTTTCTATAATGCAATATTACGACGAGATTTTAGCTCAAACAAATACAAAAATAACTCAATGTTATATATAAAAAATTATAATATGATAGAAAAAAGATATAATAATCAGTAAAACAATGGTTAAATGTGCTATTTGTTAATCGGGTGGCGAATAAATGTTCGTATAATAGTACGTAAAATTAAAAAAAAACTGAAAAAAACTATGATTTTTTTTATAAAAGTTTCAAAAATTTTAAAAAAAAGCTTAAAAATCAAAATCGTTTGATCCTCCCTCTACTCATTTCTTGTATTAAAATGAAGAAAAATTACAAGGGGGAGTCCTGAGCTTTTGTAGGGTGGGTGATGTTTGCCCTGTGAAATAGGTTTAGACTAAATTTATGAATGTTTCCCCCATTAGGCGGGCAGATGTGCTATGATGTTGTAGATTTAACCCGCAATGCGAAAAAATGAAATATGTCTTTTAGTATTAGTGTGTAATTCATATGCAAAATAATTACTTATTTTCTGGTTATTAAATGTCTATCAAAGCAAGTGCTTCAATCAGAATGTTACATTGCATCAAATGTTAAAGTTTAAAATAATTTGTATTAAAATTTTATATATTATAAATAATTTATATATTTGCGTATTGAAACGAGTAAATTATTGCTTTTTTCAATCATTCCAAAATTTCTCAGTAAACATTAAGGTGTAAAATACTATTCAGTTGGCGTTTGTGTATCAATTGAATATATATATTAATAAAACTCAATTAAGGTTAAAATGAGAAGATTAATTTTTATTACAGGAAAGGATTATTTAAATTTAATGAGACGGCAAATTATGTTAAGATTGCTCGTTGTTTCAATAATTATATTTATTAATTCAAATATTTTTGGTCAATGTGTACCAAATTCAAATGAAATATCCGGAGTGATATACAACGATTTGAATTTTGATAATTCCATTGACCCTAATGATGGAAAGCTTGAGGGGGTTTCTGTTTATTTGTACGATGAGCATCAACAGTTGGTGAGTCAGTCTGTAACTGATGCTAATGGTAAATATACTTTGACAGGTTTAGATGATGGTAAGGAATACAGAATCGATTTTGATTCCCCCGATAATTATTATCCTGCAAAAAACAATAAATTGACAAGGTTTGTACAATCTCCAAAGTGCATGGTGGATTTATTATTGCATGTACCGTCTCTTTATACAAGCCCTGAACCTGATATCGCAATGACAATGTTTTATCAAGGGGATAACACTAAATATCCGACTGCTTCGACGGTTTTTTCTTTAAGTTCCAAATTTAATGCTTTGTCGTCCAGAGAGAGCGTTGCTCTTAAGTCAGAGGTTGGATCGGTTTGGGGTCTTGCTTTCAGCAGAACAACCCAACAATTATTTACCTCTGCATTTGTGAAGCAATACGTATATTTGGGAGCTTCCGGATTTGGAGCTATTTATTCAAGCAAAAGAACCAAAACAGGGTGGAAAACAGATTTGTTTGTTGATCTCGTAGCTCAAGGAATAAATATCGGGAATTTGGCTGTTGCGGATGCTCACGATTGTGATTATGGAGCTCAAGTTGGTAAAATTGGAATTGGAGCAATCGCTCTGTCTGAGGATGAAAAATATCTTTATGCTGTCAATATATATAAAAATGAATTGGTCAGAATACCTTTAGATAAGAGCAAATTCTCAGATATCAAAGAAATAGCTGTTCCTGATCCTTCTTGTACCGGAGGTGTTAGACATACTTTTGCTCTTAAAAGTTACAAAGGTAAATTATATGTAGGGGTTACTTGTGGAGCGGAGTTTACAAAAAAAGAAGATGATAGTAAGATTTTTGTATATGAATACAATCCATTAACCGGAGACTTCTCAGAGATATTCAGTACAAATTATTCAAAAGGGTATTTTCACGATACTCCATCATTTGATGTGTCTCCCCAACATTGGATAACAGATATCGATTTTACGATTGAAGGAAATATGGTCATTGCGCTTAATGACAGAGTGGGGCAACGGTATTGTAGGTTCTATCAAACAGCACCTCAAAAAAATGCCAGATTGGATACACAAAACGGAGATGTACTATTGGTGTGGAATAACGGTGGACAATGGGAATTGGAAAATAATGGAAGTGCTGGAATTTTTCACGGTACAGGAATCGGAAACGGGGAAGGTCCCGGTGGGGGAGAATTTTTTGGCTTGGATTGTTGGCCCAATAATCCGGCATTACATCCGGAGACAGCAACTGGAAGTGTATTGATTATAGAGGGGACAAATGAAGTAATTGTACCTGTTTATGATCCTGAACAAGAGGCTTATTCAGGAGGTCTTAAAAGATTTGATACAAGAAATGGAAATCAAACTGCTGTAAATTCTTTCTATTCACATAAAATATTTCCCCAAATGGGAAAAGCATCACCTTTTGGCGATGTCGATGCGATATACGATCCTCTACCTGTAGAGATTGGTGATGTGGTTTGGTTGGATCAAGACAATGATGGAATTCAAGATCCCGGTGAACAGGGAATTTCAGGATTAAATATTGCTTTATATGACGATAAATGTAATAAGATAGGGGAGACTACAACCGATTCAAATGGAAATTATTTATTTAATGAGACTAATGTGGATTTGGATGGAGATGGAACTTTTGAAGGTCTTGACATATTAAGTAAATATTATGTTGTCATAGATGATGCCGGGTTTACAAATGACAGATTGGAAAAAGACAGCAAGATATACTATTTGACGATTTTAAACAAAGGTTTTGGCGCAAATAAAGACGAAAATGATAATGATGGAATGGTAGCGCGGGATATCTGTCAAGAATTTAATGGCAGACCCTTTGTAGAAGTTAATGTTGAAGGCTCAGGGCAAAATAGATATGATGTAGATTTTGGTTTTTCAGAGGTCAAAATATTTGATTTGGCATTGCGAAAAACTGTTGTTAATGACAATACTTTGCATTATGGAGATGAAGTGACATTTAAGGTAAGGGTATTCAATCAGGGTACTGTCGATGCACATGATATAGTAGTGACAGATTATATCAATAAAGGATATGAGATCAATCCTGATGAAAATTTACAATGGGTATTCGATGGTGAAGTGGCAAGGTACACTTATTCATCGGTATTAAAACCAGGTGAGAGTTTTGATGTGTATATAAAGATGACACTTGGAAGTGATGCGACTTTAGAAGATTTGGTAAATAGAGCGGAAATAAGTTCAGCCAAAAACCCTGAAGGTTTACCAGGGGATGATGTCGATTCAACACCTGATGAAGACCAGTTCAACGATGCAGGTGGAGTGCCGTATTTTGAGGGTAATAATGCAGTTGTTATTACAGATAATCTTATAGATGATGATGGTACTTTTGATGAAGATGATCAAGATCCGGCTATGGTAAAGATACTGGATTTAGCTTTGCAAAAAGTAGTGCTTGCAACCAAAACAGCTTTCGTGATTGGTGATACTGTTACATTTAAGTTCAATGTATATAATCAAGGAAATGTTATAGCAACTAAATACAATATTGTAGATTATTTGAAAGACGATTTGATATTTGATCCAAGTATAAATCCGGGATGGTCTATTAATGCAGAAGGGCTTCCTGAATATTCAATCGATGAGGAATTACCACCTTATGAGAATAAATCGATTTTAATAAAACTGATTATTAGCGATAAAGCCAATGTTGATGAAATATTGAATTATGGAGAGATAAGTAAAGTAGAGACAAATAATGAAAATAATCCTAAAGATTATGATTCGGTTCCAAACATGGTTAAAGAAGATGATGCCGGAGCTCAGGTAGGGACCAGTACGGATAATCAAATAAATTCATCCCCTCTGTCAGTAATAGCTGATGAAGATGACCAGGATGTTGCATCTATTACTATCTACAATTATGATTTGGCCTTAACAAAAAAAGCATTGAATCATAATATTGTTCAAGGTGATGACGCCACATTTGAAATTGAAGTGTTTAACCAAGGTATTATTACTGCTGATAAAATAACTATTGTAGATTATTTGGATAACGGTTTTGTCTTGAATGATCCAAATTGGGCTTATAGTGCAGGTTCAACTTCCAAGGCTGAGATAACACTATCAGTTGCTAACGGTTTATTGCCTGCAACCGGTTTATTACCAAATAGCTCTGTCAAGGTTAATATTACTTTAAATCTTGCAAGTTTGGCTGATGGAGTCAACTTCTTAACAAATGTTGCCGAAATAAAATCTTCTTATGATATTGCGGGGAATAATTTGGGTATATACGACAAGGACTCTACTCCTGACGATATAAAGGATAATGATAAGCAAGGTGCGGATAATCAGTTGGATGGAGATGGTACAGTTGATGAAGATGATCACGATTGGGCAAGGATATTTGTTCGCTCTGCACTAATATTTGATCCTTGTGTTTGTCTTCACAATGCTACAAATGAAGAAGATGGGCAGTTTGCAATACAAATCACAGTAATATCTCCTTCCGGAGAAAATTGGAAAATCGATTCGCTTGTTAGGTTTTATGATATTGCAAGTCCTGCACCACCGGCTCCGCCAACATTATATACAGTAGGTACACTAATGACAGAATCGCTTAACGATCCAAGTCCCGGACTAAGTACTTATACTATAAATGGAGTACAGATAGATGATACCCCATATTACGTGAGATTTGTCAATGATTTCGGAGATAAGAAATTTATCGATATGATAACTTATTGTAGTTATGAAGATATAGATGTTTCGGGAGCCACGGGAACATGTCCAAGCAGTACGGAAAAATATACGATAATAAACTATGATCCTACTACAACATATACTTGGACACTAGCTACTGGCGGTACAATCAACGGTTCTAATGTAGGTTCCGAGGTAACTATTGACTGGGGAAATATGAACGGAGTTTTTGACTTGGTGATTACTCCTACCGGAGGTATGGATTGTATAGCACCAAAGCTTATTAAGGTAAAAGTTGGTAAATCAAGTGGGGCATTATCCGTAGAGGATTATTTTGTAGGGAGTGTAGATTCAAATTGTGAATTGGAAGTGACACCTGAATCTATTATAACAACTCCTGTAGATCCTTCAACTCCTTTTGACATTGTGCTAATAGCACCGGATGGGACTATGTTACCAAGCAATGTGATTACTTCCGAGTATATAGGTATGGATATAATGGTCAAACTTATAGATCAATGTAGTGGGCAGCAAGCGATGACTGTTGTCAAAGCAATAGATAAGCAAAAGCCAGAATTGACATGTACAGACGTAGAAGTAGAATGTGATGATATGACAAATTTCAAAGGTCCGGAAGTAACAGATAATTGTGATTCTGATCCCGAAGTGACATTCACTAATGAGATAGTTGATATGCAAGACTGTGCTTCTCCTTATACCAAAATTATCACCAGAACATATGTGGCAACAGATAAATGGGGAAATCAGTCAAAAGAATGTGTTCAGCATATTAGTGTGAAAAGATTAGATAAAGCTGATGTGGTATTTCCTCAAAATTACCTTGTGTCTGATAATTCAGCATTGACTTGTAATGCTTTTGAAACAGATGCTAAAGGTAATCCTAGTCCAAGTGTTACCGGAACACCTCATTATCATGGTAGAGATTTATATACGATTTGTACGAATAATTTCTGTGAGACTACTGTTGGATATAATGACTTTGTTGTGAGTGATGATGGTTGTGTGAAAAAGATATTAAGGACATGGTTTGTATTGGAGAACTGTGAAAATGTAACTCCTTTGAGTTTTATTAAAGGTGTTCAAACTATTGAGATATTTGACAGGATTCCGCCAATCCCTGTTGCTCCGGATAACTTTACGGTAACAACAGAAGGATTGAAATGCTCATCAACTGTTGATTTGCCTGCTTTGGATATAACTGATAATTGCTCAAATGAATTTACTGTAAATGTATTTTATCCGGGAGGCAGTTTGATGAATTCAAATGGGGGAAAAGTGACATTGCCTGTTGGGGAAAATACAATTAATTACAAAGTATATGATAAATGTGGAAATTTGAGCGAGGTTGATTTAGTAGTTACGGTAGTCGATGTTACACCACCGGTGGCTATTTGCCAAACCAATACGATTGTATCACTACCTAGTGGTGGGGAAGCTGATGTATCTGCATCTTCATTCAATTCGGGTAGTTACGATGATTGTGGACTTAAGGAATTTGAAGTAAGGAGAATGTTTGGCGACGATTTTGGAAAGACAGTACACTTTGGTTGTGATGATTTGGATAGTACGGATATAATGGTTGTTTTGAAAGTGGTAGATATTCAAGACAATGTAAATACTTGTATGGTGACTGTGAATGTTCAACACAAATATCCTCCTACAATTACTTGTCCGGAAAATATGCATGTGGAATGTGATTTTCCTTATGAGCAAGACAGCTTGTCGAAATACTTTGGCAAGGCTGAAGGATTTGATGTATGTGGAGTAAATGTGGTGGAAGATAATCCATATTTCAATATCAGTCAATGTGGTGAAGGATATATCAGAAGACATTTTACGGCAACCGGCAGAGGAGGACTCACAAAAGGATGTTATCAATACATTTATTTCAAAAATAGTCATCCATTTAGTATTGATGATATTACTTGGCCTCAAGCTGAATATACATCGAGTGAATGTGGTGTAGAAAACTTATCTCCTGATGTGACGGGGCGTCCTGTATTGAATAAAGATCAATGTGATTTGGTGTCAATGAATTACAATGACAAGACATTTTTTGGCATTCAAGGTGATGCTTGCTATACTATTGTGAGGACTTGGAATGTATTGGATGCATGTCAAAAAGTAAAAGGAGTATTTAAAACATGGCATTTTGATCAATTGATACATGTAGTCAATACAGTAGATCCCACCATTCAAGTCGGAGCTGATGTTGATACCTGTACTTATGACAATAATTGCAAATCAGGATTTGTGGATTTGGAAGCATATGGAGAAGATGATTGTACTGCGGGAGATGATCTCCAATGGACATACTATATAGATTTATACAATGATGGAATAATTGATGATACCGTTCGTCAAGTAGGTCATAAAGCTATTGCCAGCGGCGAGTATCCTATAGGAACACATAGCATTATATGGCGTGTTGAGGACAGATGCGGCAATAGTATTGCAAAATCTCAATTGTTCACTATCAAGAACTGCAAAAAACCTACAGCTATTTGTAAGGATAAATTGATTGTAGAACTCGGTCCCGAATTGGTAGATGGGGATACAACCGGAGTAGCCGATGTTTTGGCAGAATTGTTTGATAACCATTCTTACCATTCATGTGGTTCGCCATTGAAATTCAGTTATTCAATTGATGTGAATGATACAATTCTTGATTTGGATTGCTCTTGGTTGAGCAAATCACTTTACGATATAAATATTTTTGTGACAGATACATTTGGAAATTATGACTATTGTACAACTCATCTGGAGGTTCAAGACAATATGTATATCTGTAATCCTTTGGATAGATGTATAACTTATCCTTCGGATTCAGTAGTCATTGAAGCCTGTAATCCTGATTTGGATCCCGGTGCCGGATTGGTAGATAGTCTTACAGTTGATAATAAATGTGGTTGTGATACATTTGATATTTCATATTCGGATGTAGCTTTGGATGAGAATGAAAATATTTGTGGAGGAATAGAAAGGACATGGGCAGTTGATTTTGGTTGTGTTGATACTGATACTACAATATATTTTACTCAAAAAATCATCGTTAAAAATACAGAAACACCCGTATTGACATGTGGTGATGATGTGACTGTGAATATTACGGATGATACCAAGTGTGAAGCTTATGCACATATTGCAATTCCGACATATGATGCTACTTGTAATACAGGGGTTGTTGTAACCCACAATTCTGTTTATGCAGATCATCAAGGATTAGATGCAAGTGGTACTTATCCGGGTGGTGTGACCACAGTTACTTTTACCTTGACCGATGATTGTGGCAATACATCGCAATGCGATTTGGATGTGACTGTCGTTGATCCTTACGCACCTATTTGTGTGCCTAATGATACAATTGTTGCTTTAGATGAAAATGGCAATGTTGTTATAACCGGAGATTTTGTTGGAGGGAATTCAACGGACAATTGTGGAATAGCAAGTATAAGTGTTGCTCCAAATAGTTTTGGTTGTAGTGATATTGGAGATCATACTGTCACTATTTCTGTCACTGATGGAAATGGCAATACAAGTGTTTGTCAAGCAACTGTAACAGTAATAGATACTCTTACACAACTTTGTAATGCACATGACACCATTGTATATCTTGATGCAAATGGAAATGCTGTTTTGAATCCAGCTGATATTTATTCAGGTGGAGGAGGATGTGGAGGGTCAAATGATGTTTCATTGGAAGCAGATCCTGATACATTTGATTGTAGTGATTTGGGTGCAAATGATGTGCAGTTGATTGTGACAGATAATGTTACCGGAGAAAAAGATACTTGTGATGCAATAGTTACGGTTGCTGATACTATAGCTCCAAATTGTCTTGTACACGATTTTACGGTTAATCTTGATGCGAACGGAAACGGATCAATCACATTTGAGGATATAAATAATGGTAGCAATGATGCTTGTGGAATCACAGATACACTTTTGAGCGATAATTCATTTGATTGTTCTGACCTGGATGCTGTACAGACCGTTACTGTTACTTTGACAGATGGTAGCGGAAATTCTTCTGATTGCAGTGCAGATATAACCGTACTTGACTTATTGGATCCTTTATGTGTTGCTAATGATACTACCGTAGCATTAGATGCAAATGGTACCGTTACAATTACGGGTGATTTTGTTGCAAGCAATTCAACAGATAACTGTGGAGTAGATACTGTCACGGTTGATCCTAATACATTCAATTGTGATGATATTGGTGATAATACTGTTAATATCACGGTATTTGATGCAAGTGGTAACACAAGTATATGTACGGCAACAGTTACTATTATAGATACGATGACACAGCTTTGTAATGCACATGATACTATATTGATTTTGGATGAAAATGGTGTTGGAGTATTAGATCCGGAGGATATCTATTCAGGTGGAGGAGGATGTGGAGGCTCAGATGATGTTACTTTAGTGGCAGAGCCTGATACTTTTGGCTGTGATGATTTAGGTGAAAATATGGTTGATTTGATAGTGACGGATAATGTGACAGGAGAAAGCGATACATGTGGAGCAATAGTCACGGTAATTGATACAATACCCCCTCAGTGTTTGGTTAATAATGATACTGTATATCTGGATGATAATGGCAATGCATCTGTATCATTTGATGATATTGATAATGGTAGCTTTGATCCTTGTGGAGAGATAGTAGATACTTCATTGAGTAAAGAAAGTTTTATTTGTGAGGATGCTTCAGAGGTTTATATGGATACTGTGACTCTTACGGATAATAGTGGTAATATTTCAACCTGTATATCTGAGATAACTGTTTTAGATACTATTGCACCTGTTTGTAGTGCCGTAGATACATTATATATTCCATTAGATGAAACAGGAATGGCTGTTATAACAGGTCAGAATGTTGACGCAGGAAGTTATGATCAATGTGAAAATATTAGTTTGGAGGTAGAGCCGGATACATTTTATTGTAATGATGCAGGAATTCCGATTGAATTTACATTGACAGTATCAGATTTGAGCGGAAATACGAGTACTTGTACCGGAATAATAGTGGCACAGGACACTACCCCGCCAAGTATTGTTTGTCCAAATGATACGACGGTATTTTGTTCCGGAGTTCCGGATCAAAGCGAGTTTGTAGCTGTTTTTGGGGAACCTGTTGTTTCTGACAATTGTTCTCAAGGTGGAGATTACGTAGAATCCGATATTATAAATATGGACAATTGTGGTGCCGGTGCGATCACAAGGAATTTTATGATTACAGATCCTAGTGGCAATTCTAGTAATTGTACACAGCTTATAACAGTTGAAGCAGAAGATGACAATTTTAGTGAAGCGGATATTACTTGGCCAGTTGATACCTTGACTGTAGAAGACTGTTCTTCATTGAATCCTGACTCGCTCAATAGCAAACCTGTTATAAATTATGATAATGCAGGATGTGCTGTTATTACGGTAGATTATGCAGATACTAACCTTACAAATAATGATAATTGTAATGATACGATACAAAGGATATGGACGGTAGTAGATTCATGTCAATTTGAAGGAGATCCAAGTACGGGAATATATCAAGATACTCAGATATTGATTGTATTTGATACGCTTCCACCTGTGATATTTGGTCCCGAAGACATGAAACTTGAACTCAAAGATCAAGATTGTAATGGAACCGATACCATTGATCTGTACGGATATGTAGTGGATTGTGACCCTAATGTTGTTGTCACAAATGACTCGCCATATGCATTTGATAATAACAGTGCTGATGCAACAGGAGAATATCCAGAAGGTGAATGGAATATCACTATAACAGCTACAGATCATTGCGGTAATACATCTACTTATACTTACCGTTTGGTTCTATATCCACCTAATTATTGCATAAAAGCATTTTTGGATATTGAGGAAGGAGATAGTGTAATCGCCTACATCGATCAATTGTCGGCAGAGCCTTCTGATTGTATAGATTTATCCTTGTCAAATACCGATCCTGATGTGGATAGCACGGTTTATTATTGCGATGATTTAGGTGATAGTGACAAGATGATTTACCAATGGCAAGATGGGAATTTGATTGATTCTTGTGTGACTCACGTTACTGTAAGTGATCCAAATAATTTCTGTAATACTTTTGCTTTTCCTTCAATAAACGGTATTATTAATACTGAAAATGGAGAAGGAGTTGAGAATACCGGAGTTATAATCACAGGTAAAGATAACGGTAATCTGCAAACGGATATAAATGGAGCATTTGAGTTTATTCCTATTGAGGGAGAAGGTAATTATAAGGTTAAACCATGGAAGAATAAGAATATTCGAAATGGTATCAATACTCTTGATATTATCAAAATGCAAAAACATATCTTGGGTATCGAGAGGTTGAATACTCCTTATAAGATCATAGCTGCTGATATCAATAATAATAAAAAAGTAACTGCCTCTGATATTTTGAATCTAAGGAAAGTAATACTTGGAGAAAAAGAATCATTTACAAATAATACAAGTTGGAAGTTTGTTGATGCTAATTACAATTTTGTAAATCCAAAATATCCGCTGAACGAGGACTATCCGCAGGAATTGATGGTAGAGGATTTGAGAGAAAATATCAATGTTAGATTTATTGGAGTCAAAATTGGGGATATAGACTGCTCTGCTATTGCAAATTCAAGGATGAGAGTAAAACAAAGAAGTGCGGAAGCTATTAATCTCAATGTGGAGAATGAATTTTTAACGAAAGGAGAGATTGTAGATATTCCGGTAAAATTGTCTCAAAAAGCTTCATTGTTGGGTATGCAATTTACATTTAATTTTGATAGAGAATATCTAGAATATGAAGCAATTGAAAATTCCGAGATAGAATTAACCGATAATAATATTGGTTTGAAGAGTATTGACAAAGGTATGATCACCCTAAGTTGGGATGATATTAACGGTAAAGATTTCGATGAAAATGCTATTTTGTTTAATATTAGATTTAAGGTTAAGAAAGGTGGAGTTCTTGGAGGATTGATTGGGATAACAGATGATATTACTCCAAATATGGCTATTGAAGAAGATGAACAAATAAAAAATCTGGTTCTTGAGTTTAGAAATGATAATAATGGAGCATTTGTTCTTTATCAAAATGAACCTAACCCTTGGTCATATACCACAATGTTTAGATTTGATTTGCCTGAAAATGGCAATGTGAAAGTAAAGATTACTAATAGTCTTGGTGCAGTCGTTGATCAATATAATATTGAAGGCTTGAAAGGACCAAACAAGATTTCATTAGAGAAAAATCGAATAAATCAGACAGGTGTACTATTTGTTGACTTTGAGTTTAAAGGAGAGCATTTAGTCAAAAGGATGATAAAAATTAAATAAGTGTAATCTTTATTTTAACCATTGGAGACTGTTTCTTATTTAGAAGCAGTCTCTTTTTGTTGGAAATAAAATAATAATATTTGTTGAATTTTGTTGTCAAATCCCTACATTTGCCGATTATTATTAATAAAACATATTTTTACTATGATAACTTTACTCATTGTTTTGACTTTTGTGTTGGGATATACTCTTATAGTTTTAGAGCATCCGTTAAAATTGGACAAGACTGTTCCCACTATTTTGATGGGAGCAATAATGTGGGCTATCCTTTCGATAGCATTCAATAATGGTCTTGCTGATATCGTTGATAGCCATGGTCATTTGTGGAATATTTCGGGAGGAGAAGAAGCACATGAAGGGTTTGTTGCAACACTTGTACATCACCTTGGTAAGACATCAGAGATATTGTTCTTTCTAATGGGAGCGATGACGATTGTTGAGTTGATAGACCTACATCAGGGATTCGAGGTTTTGAAAGGATATGTTAGAACAAAAGAGAAGAGGAAATTGCTATGGATAATAGGTATTATAGCTTTCTTTTTATCAGCGATTATTGATAACTTGACAGCAACCATTGTCTTGGTGACATTGTTACGGAAGCTAATACA
>Ga0256832_1001070_pt1 | contig 18396 bp, 17 predicted proteins | sample 134614metaG_FD_190534 | JGI IMG/M metagenome (GOLD analysis project Ga0256832, IMG submission 190534) | Hydrothermal vent microbial communities from Lau Basin, Pacific Ocean - 134-614 | ecosystem: Environmental > Aquatic > Marine > Hydrothermal vents | place: Pacific Ocean: Lau Basin | collected...
GCGCCGGGCCCCTCCCCCTCGATCTCGGGCATGAGCCAGACCTGGCTTGCGCAGCCCTCGACCTTGGTGGCCGGCACGCGCAATTCCTCCTCCAGAGGCGGCAGGGCCTTGCCGCGCTCGATCACGTAGCGATAGCGATCTTCCCAATCGTCCAGAAATTCGAAATCCCCGACGATTTCCTCGAAGGCTTCACTCGCCATGGCGCATTCTCCCGCATTGCGGGGCGAGGATTACCCCGCCCCGCAACGAAACGAAAGCCTTTTCGCACCCGCTCAGCCGGCAAGCGCCTTTGCCGCGCGCCCGATACCTTCGGCAGCCTCTGATCCCACGCGCTGGAGCGTTTCATTGCGCCCCAGATCCTGGAAGCTCATCATCGCCTTGGGATCAAGGAAGCGCACGAGGCATTCGCCGGGCGCCGTTTCCTCCACCGTCACGTTGCAGGGCAGCATCATGCCGATTTCCGGCATCGCTTCGAGCGCCTGATGCGCCAGCCCCGGATTGCACGCCCCGAGGATCACATAGGGGCGGAAATCCACATCGATCTTCTTCTTCAGCGTCTTGTCCACGTCGATGCGCGTGAGGATGCCGAATTTCTCGGCCGCAAGCGCCTCGGTGACCTTCCCGATCACCTCTTCCATCGGCCCCTTGACCTTCACATCAATGCTGAAACCCTGGCTCATTTCCTTCATCCTCTCGGTTTGGTGGCGGGCAGATGCCCCGCAATCACGATCATGATTCGCGCGTACTCATGAGATCAGCCCTGGAACAAGGGTTTTCAAGCCTTGCGCTTTGGGATAATCCCACAGAGAGGCGAACGAGGGGGCCGCGAGGATGAAAACACCGATAACGATTGCGTTACTGAGCGCCTTCCTGCTGGCGAGCTGCGGCAATGGCGGCGGCTCCTTCGGCTCCGGCCTCAATCCCTTCGGCTGGTTCAAATCCTCCCGAAAGGGCAAGACGCTCGAATCCCGCGATCTCCCGAGCCTGCCCGAGGATGCACGCGGGCTGGTGGACCGGATCGTCACCCTGAAGGTGGATCGCGCGCCCGGCGGGGCGATCATCCGCGCCACGGGCCTGCCGCCCACGCAAGGATGGTGGGATGGCGAACTGAAGCCGATGAACGGCGAACAGCCGGTGAACGGCGCGCTCGTCTATCGCTTCGTGATCGCGCCGCCGCCGGGCTTCGAGCCGGTTTCCACGCCGCGCTCTCGGATGGTGGTGGTTGCGCGTTTCGTTTCCGACAAGAAGCTCGAAGGCGTGCGCCGGATCATCGTGCAGGGCGCGCGCAATCAGATGGTGAGCCGGCGCTGATCAAGCGCGCCGGGCGGGCTGCCGGGCAATAGGGCATGCGGGCGGCAGGCAGGGGCCTCACCCCTCGACGGGCACCGTCACCACATCCTGCCCCTTCACCCGAAGGCCCACTTCGCCATTGCAAAGCTTCAGCGCCTCCGCGCCGAACACATCGCGACGCCAGCCCTTCAGCGCCGGCACGTCGCGCGCACCCGCGGCAATGGCCTCGAGATCGGCGGCCGAGGCAATGAGCTTCTGCGCCACGCCCGAACTTTCCGTCTTGGCCTTCAGCAGCACGCGCAGGAGATCGATCAGCGCCGGATTGGCCTGCGGCTTCTCGCGGCGGCGATCCGGGCGGGGAAGATCGGACGTATCCGCCGCAAGCCCCGCCTTCACCGCCGCGAGGATGCCTTCCGCGATCTCCCCCTTGCGCGCCTCGCGCATCAGGAGGCGCGAGCGGCCCAGTTCCTGCATGTTGCCCGGTTTGGTGGAGGCCAGTTCCAGCAGCGCCTCATCCTTGAACACCCGGTTGCGCGGTATATTGCGCCTTTGCGCATATTCCTCGCGAAAGCGCGCAAGCTCGCGCACGATGGCGAGGAAGCGGGGCGAACTGGTGCGGGTCTTGACCCGTTTCCAGGCGTCCTCGGGGCGGGTGATGTAGGTTTCGGGATTGAGCAGGGTGGCGATTTCCTCCTCCACCCACCTGCGCCGCCCGGTTTCCTCGAGCTTGCGATCGAGATGCTCGTAGATCACCCGCAGATGGGTGACATCGCCGAGCGCATAGGCCTTCTGGGCATCGCTCAGGGGCCGGCGCGACCAATCGGTGAATCGCGAGCTCTTGTCGAGCGACTGGCGGGCGATCTTGCGCACCAGCGTTTCATACCCCGCCTGATCCCCGAAGCCGCAGACCATTGCCGCCACCTGGGTATCAAACAGCGGGCGGGGCAGAACCCCGGCCTCGTTGTGGAAGATCTCCAGATCCTGACGCGCCGCGTGAAAGACCTTCACCACGTTTTCATCACGAAAGAGATCATGGAGCGGCTCGAGCGAAAGCCCCCCCGCCAGGGGATCCACCAGAACGGCCCCTTCCTCCCCCTCGCCGGGCATCGCAAGCTGCACGAGGCAGAGCTTCGAATAATAGGTGCGCTCGCGCAGGAATTCGGTATCGACCGTCACGTAAGGATGCTTGCGGGCCTCTTCACAGAATGCGGCCAATTCTTCCGTGGTTGTGAGTGTCTTCATGCCTGGGCCCTGTTTTTCTCGCGGGATCGGCCTCTCTTAGGCAATCAGGCGACCAAAGGAAAGGCTCAGGGCAGATCGATGCGGGTGCGATTGCCGCGGGCGAAGCGTTCCAGCACCATCGGATAGAGGCGATGCTCCTGCACCAGAACGCGTTCGGCGAGGCTCTCGGGGGTGTCATCGGGCAGGATCGGCACCCGGGCCTGGCCGAGCACCGGCCCGCCATCGAGATCGGCCGTGACCTCATGCACCGAGCAGCCGGCCTCGCGATCTCCGGCGGCGATGGCGCGGGCGTGGGTATCGAGCCCCTTGTATCTGGGCAGCAGCGAGGGATGGATATTGAGCATCCGCCCCTGCCATCTTTCGATGAACCAGGGCGTGAGCACACGCATGAAGCCCGCCAGGGCGAGGATATCGGGCCTTGCCTCCATCAGGCGGGCATGGAGCGCCGCTTCGAAAGCCTCGCGATCGCGCCCGAAGGGGCGGTGATCGATGGCGCTCGCTTCCACCCCGAGATCGCGCGCCTTCTCGAGGCCGCCGGCCTCCGGGTTGCTGGAAAGCACCAGCACCGGGCGGGCGGGATGAGCGCCCGTCATGCTGTTGACGAGCGCCACCATGTTCGAGCCGCCGCCCGAGATCAGGATGGCGACCCGCTTCTTCATGCGAGCCGGCCCCTGTAGGCGATCCCCTCGCCGGGCACGATCCGCCCGATCTCATGCACCGTTTCGCCCGCGTCGGCGAGGAGCGCGGCGAGGGCTTCGGCGCGATCGGGCGCCACGATCAGCGCCATGCCGATGCCGGCGTTGAATGTCTTGAGGAGTTCGCCCTGATCGAGCCCGCCCTCTTCTGCAAGCCAGGCGAAAACCGCCGGCAGCTCCCAGGCGGAAAGATCGATCTCGCCCCCGAGCCCTTCGGGAAGAACGCGGGGCAGGTTTTCCGTGATCCCGCCGCCGGTGACATGGGCGAGCGCGTGCACGCCCCCGGCCCTGAGCGCCATCAGAGCGGGCTTCACGTAAAGGCGGGTGGGCGTGAGCAGCGCCTCGCCAAGGGGAACGGGCGCGAAGGGTGCGGGATCGGCCCAGGAAAGCCCGGCGCGCTCGACGATCCGGCGCACGAGGGAATAGCCGTTCGAGTGGATGCCGTCGGAGGCGAGCCCGAGGATCACATCCCCCTCCGCCACATCCGCCGGCAGCGCCCGGCCCCGCTCCATCGCTCCCACGGCAAAGCCCGCAAGATCGAAATCGCCGGGGGGATACATGCCGGGCATCTCGGCCGTCTCCCCACCGATCAGCGCCGCGCCGGCGCGCGCGCAGGCCCCGGCGATGCTCTCGATGATGCGCGCGGCGGTTTGCGCCTCGAGCCTGCCGGTGGCGAAATAATCGAGGAAGAACAGCGGCTCCGCCCCCTGGCAGACGAGATCATTGACGCACATCGCCACCAGATCCACCCCCACGCCATCAACATGGCCGGTATCGATGGCGATCCTGAGCTTGGTGCCCACGCCATCGGTGGCCGCCACCAGCACCGGATCCTCGAAGCCCGCGGCCTTCAGATCGAAAAGCGCGCCGAAGCCGCCGAGCCCGGCCATCACGCCCGGGCGATTGGTGCGCGCGGCGGCGGGCTTTATGCGCTCCACCAGTGCATTGCCCGCGTCGATGTCCACCCCGGCCTGGGCATAGGTGAGGCCTGGTTTACGTGCTGTCATCTGAACCTCGCTCGGCAGATCGGCTTTGGGGCCGGGCTATCAAGGCGCTTGCCCGCTGTCCAGCCTTTAGCCGTGCCCGAGCCCCGGGCGCGGCAATGCGCTCATGTGCCATACCGGGCCTTCAGGCGGCCGCATCCGCCCCGATCTTCGCGCCAAGGCGGAAGAAGAAGAAGGATCCAGCGAGCAGGACAGCGAGCATAACCAGCATCATCATCAGGATCGCCGGATTGGAGAAGGCCTCGATGAGCCCCGCGCCCATGAACAGGAAGCCCAGCCCGATGCCGATCAGGAAGGCGATCACCGAAAATCCGATCGCCATTCGCCAGATCTCGCGCGTTTCGGGGCGACGGCCCATCTTCCTGAAGCTGGCCGCGCCCGCATCAAGCGCCGCCACGAACAGGGGCAGGAAGCTCAGGATGCTGGTGCGGCTGAAGCCCGTGTAGGCTCTCAGAAAATGGCTGGCGGCAAGGGTGATGGCCGTCACCAGCAGAAAGATGATGGTGAAGCGGATGTAAAGCGCGTATTCGATCGATTTCATGCCTGTCCCTTCCCTTGCCGGCCAATCTAGATGAAACGGCCCCCATGGGCAAATGACTTGACGCATTCGCCGCGATCGCTACAGATGCGCCAAGGCCGGGCCCGTAGCTCAACGGTCAGAGCAGAGCGCTCATAACGCTTTGGTTGGGGGTTCAAATCCCTCCGGGCCTACCATTTTCCGCTTTCCCTGCCGCCCGCCGCGAATCCATGATCTCCGCCCTATCGGGCAAACACCAGATCCACGCGAAGCCCCCCGAGGCGCTCGCTCTCCGTGAGCCTCAGGCTGCCCCCATGCGCGCGCGCGATATCGGCCGCGATGGCAAGCCCCAGCCCCACGCCGGTGCCGCGATCCTGATTGCGCGCGGGCTCGAGCCGCGTGAAGGGGCGGATCGCCCTTTCGCGCATGTCGGGGGGGATGCCCGGCCCGTCATCCTCGATCGTGATGCGGATGCTGCGCTCTCCGAGCGTCACACGCACTTCGGCGCGATTGCCGTAACGCAGGGCGTTGTCGATCAGGTTCTGCAGCGCCCTTTCCACCGCATTCGCCCGCAGCCGCGCCGTTGCCCCCCCCGCCTCGCCCGCCACCTCGGCAAGGATGACATCGCCTCCCGCGCGTCGGGCCTTCTCGACAACCCCGCGCACCAGCGCCACGGGATCCGTTTCATCGGGATCGTCCTCGGCATTGCCGCGGGCAAAATCGAGGAAACCCTCGATCAGGCGCTCCATGTCCTCGACATCGCGCAGGAGATCCTCCTTCTCCGGGCAATCCTCGAGCATGGAAAGCCCGAGGCGCAGGCGGGTGATGGGGGTGCGCAGATCGTGGCTCACCCCCGAAAGCATCATCGTGCGCTGCTCGATATGGCGCTCGATCCGCGCCCGCATGGCAAGAAAGGAGGCCCCCGCCGCGCGCACCTCGATGGCCCCCGAGGGGCTGTAGGGCACGATCTCCCCCTTTCCGAAGGCCTCGGAAGCCTTCACCAGCCGCTTGATCGGGCGCAGCTGATTGCGCAGGAAGAGATAGGCGATCAATGTCATCAACATGCTGGTGAACACCATCAGCACCAGCAGCTGATGCGGATTTGAAGCGGCAACCCGGCGCCGCGAGAAGATGATCTCCATATCGCCGTGGCGGGTCGCAACCAGAAGTTTCACCAGCCTGCCGTTCTGCACCAGATCCACCGCCCTGAAGCCCGGCAGGCCCGCGTTCAGCACATCCGCCATCTCGCGGCCCGAGAGATCGTAGAAATGGCGCCTGTTCTCCACAGGCTCCCCGGCGGGAAGCTTCACTTCGAACGCCAGCGGCGGCGCGATCCTTTCGATCTCGCGCCGCGCGGCGGCAAGATCGGGGCTCGCTTCGATCCGCTCAAGGATGAACTTCAGCTCAAGCAGCACGTTTTCCGTCATCTGCCGGGTCACGCCCTCGTAGAGGCGCTGGATGAACACGATCGAAACCACAAGCTGGATCGTGACCACCGGCACCAGCAGGATCAGCGCCGCCCGCCCGTAGAGGGTCTTGGGCATATATTTCTTGAGCCAGGCAAAATTCATGGCAAAACACTATGGCGAAGCGAAGCGGATAGGAAGCGCGATGATGACGCCCGGGGAAGTGCCTGCGAAACGCGAAGAGATGGAGCCGGGCCTGATCCGCCTGCTGGCGCCCAATCCCTCGCCGATGACGCTCCACGGCACCAACACCTATCTTATTGGCGAAAGCAGCCTTGCGGTGATCGATCCGGGGCCGGCGAATGATGCGCATCTGCAAGCCATCCTCGATGCGGCCGCCGGCAGGCCGATCGAAGCCGTATTCGTGACCCACAGCCATGTGGATCACTCACGCCTCGCCCCGGCGCTGGCGCGAGAGGCCGGCGCGCCGGTCCTCGCTTTCGGTGACAGCACGGCGGGCCGCAGCCCGCTGATGGAGGCGCTGGCGAAGGAAGGCGGGATCGGGGGCGGAGAAGGTGTCGATGCCGGTTTTCGCCCCGATCGCCGGCTGGCGGATGGCGAGGTTGTCCGTGGCGCCGATTGGGAAATCACCGCCCTGCACACGCCCGGCCATTTCGGCAATCACATGTGTTTTTCCTGGAACGGGGCCCTGTTCACCGGCGATCACGTGATGGGCTGGGCCTCATCCCTCGTTTCGCCGCCCGATGGCAATCTCGCCCATTTCATGGCCTCCTGCCGCCGCCTGCTTACCCGCGAGGACCGCATCCTCTACCCCGGGCATGGCGCGCCCGTGCGCGATCCCCGCAAGCGCATCGGTGAACTGATCGCGCACCGGGAAATGCGGGAAGCGCAGATCGTGGAGGCCATGCGGGGCGGCCCGCTGACGCCCGCCGAGATCACGGCCCGGATCTACAGGGATACCCCGCCCGCGCTTCTGGCGATGGCCGAGCGCAACGTGCTGGCCCATCTCCTCGCCCTCATGGAAAGCGGGCGGGCCGAGGCGGTGGATAAGATCAGCAGCAAGGCCCGCTTTCGCCTGACAGACACCGGCGGGGGCTGAGCAGCGGCCAAGGTCCGGCTCCCGCCCGCCCCGGGGCTGCCCCCGGCCCCTGCCGCCCTGGCCCGCCTCATCCCTCGCGGTGCTGCATCTTGCGGCGCAGCCAGCGCCCGAGATAGATCACCGGCCAGCGCAGAACCGAGCCCCCGGCGGCCATGAAGGCAAGCCCCCACCAGGGGCCGTTTTCATAGGTCACATAGCCAAGGAGCGGCACGCCGAACGCGATCAGCACATAGGCGCGGGTCCAGTAATTGTCGCGCGAGGGGAGCATGGCCGAGATATTGGCGACGATGATCCACAGGAAGGCAAGGAAGAGCGAAAGCGTCATGGCTGCTCCCCTCCCCTTCGCTGGCGCAGATGGCGGATCAGCACCATGAGCGGGCGGCGGAACATGGAGATCAGCACCGCCAGGGATACCAGGATGATCCAGGGATCATGCTGCATCGCCAGATATATGATCAGCGCCGGCGCCACGGCCAGCAGCACGATGCCGGGCGCGTATTGCCGCCGGATCGGCAGGAGCGAGACACCCGCGGCAGCCAATACCCAGATACAGGCCAGGATCAGGGATGTGCTCATCATGCCCCTCCCCAGGAAGCAACAAGTGCGGCCAGGGAAAAGAGAGCCCCGAGCCACGGCACAAATACGGGCACGCGGAAGGGTGCTTCCGGCTGATGCCACTTCATCCGTATAAGCGAAATGTTTACAACCGTAAAGATAACAAGAAGCACTGAAGTTGCCAATTTGGCGAGTCCGGCCACGTCATGGGCAAGGGCGGCAGCAATCAGCGCCACGCCGACGAGCAGAATCGCGAAAACCGGAGTGCGCAGGCGCGGCGAAACCCGGTGGAATACCGCGAGCGCCCGGCTGTGGCGGCCCATCCCGTAGAGCAGGCGCGATCCCATGATGATCTGCGCCAGAACGCCATTGAGCGCGGAAAAGACGGCAATCAGCGCCAGGGCGCGGCCGTCATGGCCAAATCCCGCCTGCCACACGAGCACCAGCGGCTTCCCGCTGCCGGCAAGCGCCCCCACCGGCACGGCACGAACGGCGGCGGCAGCGACGAGTAAATAAAGCACCGAGGTCAGGACAACCGCCAGAACGATGGCAAGGGGCATGGTGCGCCGGGCGGAGCGGGTCTCCTCTGCGAGATTCACCATGTCCTCGAAGCCGAGATAGGCGAAGAAGGCAAGCGCTGCCCCTGCGCCGATGCCGGGCCAGAAGGGCGGCGGGAGATGGGCGATATCGATCACCGCGGGGGCGGAAAAGCCCGCCCAGATCACCAGGGCCAGCCCCGCCACCTCGATCAGGGTGAAGATCCCCGCCACAAGCAGGCTCTCGAACACCCCGACAACCGCCACCGCCATGAGCAAGGCCCCGACGCCAATGATCGCCAGCGGCTCGGACACATCCATGAACGCCGCGAGATAGCCCACGCCCCCCCGCAGCACGGCCGCTCCCGAAAAGATGCCGCTGACCACGAGGAAAAGCCCCACCAGCAGGGAAAGCCGGTGCAGCCCCATCCCCTTCTCGATATAGGCCGCCACCCCGCCCGCTTCGGGCACGCGCGAGGAAAGCTCGGCGTAGCTCAGCGCCGTGGGCAGGGCGACGATCCCCGCCAGCACGAAGGCGAGCGGCGCATAGACGCCGGCGCGCTCTGCAACAGTGCCGATCAGGATGTAGATACCGGCGCCGATGATAATGCCGATGCCGTAGAGCGTCAGCAGAGGCAGGCCGATGTCGCGTTGGAGTTCCGCTCCCGCCTGTTCCATCTCAGCCCTTCAGCCGCCCGGCCAGGGCATGCGCCCAGGCGCTGATCGTGCCGGCGCCGAGGCAGACGATCATGTCGCCCGCCCGCGCCTCGGAGCGGACCAGATCTAAAAGCGCATCCTCGTCTGCCACCGCAACGGCATGGCGGTGGCCGTGGCTCACGAGCCCCGCCACCAGATCATCCCGGCTCGCGCCTTCGATCGGCGCTTCGCCGGCGGCATAGACATCGGCGATGCCCACCACGTCGGCATCGTTGAAGGCGGTGCAGAAATCCTCGAAGAGGGAGTGGAGGCGCGAGTAGCGATGCGGCTGGTGGATGGCGATCACCCGCCCCCCCGTGGCCTGGCGCGCGGCCTTCAGCACCGCGGCGATTTCCACCGGGTGATGGCCGTAATCATCGATGATGGTGATGCCGTTCACCTCGCCCACCCGGGTGAAGCGGCGGTTGACCCCGCCAAAGCCCGCGAGGCTCTTGCGGATGTCGTCATGCGAAACGCCCAGATGGCGCGCCACGGCCACGGCGGCGAGCGCATTGGAAACGTTGTGCGCGCCGGGCATGGGCAGGGTGCAGCCCCCGATCCGCGCCCCCTCGCCCTGAAGCACCACATCGAACCGGGCGATGCCGTTTTCGTAAGTCAGGTTCTCGGCCCGCACATCGGCCTGGGCGTTGAAGCCGTAGGTCACCACCCGGCGATCGGTGATCCGCCCCACCAGCGCCTGCACCTCGGCGTGATCGGTGTTGCAGATCGCGATGCCATAGAAGGGGATGTTGGAAACGAACTGATGGAAGCCCTCGCGCAGCGCATCGAAATCGCCCCAGTGATCGAGATGCTCGGGATCGATATTGGTGACGATGGCGATGGTGGCGGGGAGGCGGTTGAAGGTGCCGTCGCTCTCGTCGGCCTCCACCACCATCCATTCGCCCGCGCCCATGCGCGCGTTGGAGCCATAGGCATGGATGATGCCGCCGTTGATCACCGTGGGATCAAGCCCGCCGCCATCGAGGAGGGTGGCGACGAGGGTTGTCGTCGTCGTCTTGCCGTGGGTGCCGGCGACGGCGATGTTGGATTTGAGCCGCATCAGCTCGGCCAGCATCTCGGCGCGCCGCACCACGGGCAGGCCCTGCGCGCGCGCGGCGTCAAGCTCGGCATTGCCGGGCTTGATCGCAGACGAGATCACCACCACCTCCGCGCCCTCGAGATTTTCCGCCCGCTGGCCGACGAACACCTTCGCGCCCCGCTCCTCGAGCCGCTTCGTGATCGCGCTTGCCTTCAGATCCGAGCCCTGCACCCGGTAGCCGTGCTCGAGCAGCACCTCGGCGATCCCCGACATGCCGATGCCGCCGATGCCCACGAAATGGATCGGCCCCATCTCGAGGGGGAGCTTTGTCTGCGGGCTCATGCGCTCTTTCCTTCGCCGTTGCGGGGGGCGCCCCCGGGGGCGTTCTCTGCGCCGGCCAGTTCCCCGACCAGCGCCACGAGGCGCTCCGTAGCATCGGGCACGCCGGTGCTCAAGGCCGCGGCGGCCATCTGACGGGCGGCTTCGGGATTGGTGAGCACCATCTGCACCTGTGCCGCGAGCGTTTCGGGGGTGAGCCTTGATTCAGGGATCAGGATCGCGGCCCCGGCCTCCACGAGGCGGCGGGCGTTGGCCGTCTGGTGATCGCCGGTGGCGGCGGCGAAGGGAATGAGGATCGCGGGGCGCCCGATCACCGATATATCGGCCACCGAGGAGGCGCCGGCGCGGCTGATCACCAGCTGGGCCTCGCTGAGGCGGCGGGGCACGTCATGGAAAAAGGGCTCCACCTCGGCCTTGATGCCGGCGGCCGTATAGGCGGCGGTGACGCGCTCGAGATCCTCCGCGCGCGCCTGGTGGGCCACGTTGAGATGCGCGCGCAGGCCCTCGGGCAGGGCGGCGAGCGCGGCGGGCACGGTATCGGAGAGGATGCGCGCGCCCTGCGAGCCGCCCATCACCAAGAGCGACATCGGGTAATCCCCCGGCGCGATATAGGCCGCGCCGGCGCGCTTGAGGATCGCCGCGCGCACCGGATTGCCGGTGAAGACCGCCTCCGCGCCCTCGGGCAGATCGGTGGGCCAGCTGCCGCAGGCCACCTTGTGCACCCGGCGCGCGAAAAGGCGGTTGACGCGCCCGAGCACGCCGTTCTGCTCATGGATCATGCGGGGGAGGCGCAGGAGCGTTGCGGCGGCGAGAGCGGGGATCGTGGGATAGCCGCCGAAACCCACCACCACGGCGGGGCGATCGCGCAGCATGGCGAGCGCCGCCTTCAGGGTGCCGGCCCCGATGCGCAAGGGCACCATCGCCTTTGCCCACGCGCCGCCGCGCGCGAAGGTGGCGGAGGGGATTTCCTCGATCTCCACCACATGGGGAAACCCGCCGGTGTAGCGCGCGCCGCGCGCATCCGTCGAAAGCTTCACCCGCCAGCCCTTTCGCAGCATCGCCTCCGCCAGCGCCTGGGCGGGAAACATGTGCCCCCCGGTGCCGCCGGCGGCGATCAGAAGAAGCGGCTTTCCTTCTTCCCGCCGCATCTTCAGCGCCTTGCCTGCGGGCCACGGGGGCGGAAGTGATCCACCAGCTCGCCCTGCGGGCGCGTGCGCGTAAGCGCCAGCAGCATGCCTGCGGCAATTCCGGTGGCGATCAGCGATGAGCCGCCATAGCTGATGAAGGGCAGCGTCATCCCCTTGGAGGGCAGGAGGCGCACGGCCACCCCCATGTTGATGATCGCCTGGATGGCGAAGACCGTCACCAGCCCGGTGCCGGCGAGCTTGATGAAGGGATCTCGCTCGCGCATCAGCCGCCACAGCGAGCGCAGCACGATCACCACATAGAGGAAGATGATGAGGCCGACGAGGATCATCCCGTATTCCTCCGCCGCCACGGCGATGATGAAATCCGTATGCGCATCGGGAAGCGACCACTTGACCCGCCCCTCCCCCACGCCGACGCCGAACAGCCCGCCCTCGCGGATCGCGTTGGTCGCATAGCCGATCTGGGTGGTGGGATCGATTTCGGAGGAGAGGAAGCCATCGATGCGGCGCGCGAAATGTTCGGAATTGCCGTAGGCGATCATCCCCCCGGCCACCACCAGCCCGGCGATGGAAAACAGCAGCAGGAAAGGCGCGCCGGCCACGAAATACATGATCCCCCAGCCGAAAAGGATGAGCGCCGCCTGGCCGAAATCAGGCTGAAGGGCCAGCATGAGCACGATGATCGCGGCCAGCAGGAGCGAATAGGTCTTGCCCGGCGGGCCGTTGATCTCGAGCCCGGCGGCGATCAGCCAGGCGGCGGTGACGATGAAGCCGGGTTTCAGGAATTCCGAGGGCTGGAGAGATGCGAAGCCGAGGCTGTACCAGCGCACCGCCCCCTTGCCGAAATCGGTGCCGAAGAGGGGCAGCAGCAACAGCGCGGCGAAGGCGAAGAGAAAGCCGAGCACGCCGAGGCGGCGCACGGTGCGCGGGCCCATCATCGAAAACACCAGCATCACCAGAAGCGCCAGCCCGCCGAACAGCGCCTGGCGCTCCACGTAATGGAACGGCGCAAGGCCGTTTTTCGCCGCCAGGGGAGGCGATGCGGCGAGCCCCAGAAGGATGCCGATCGCGAACAGGGCGAAAATGCTCGAGAGCGTCCAGCCGTCAACCGTGCGCCACCAGCGCGAAAGGATCGGTTCGCCCTCGCGCGCGCGCACCGTGCCATAGACCATTTCCGTCATGGGTATACCTGCTACTGCCTCACATTCCTTGCGGTGAGGCGCATTGACCCCACCGGCGCCCGGTTTTCCGGGTCTTCGGGCAGTTTAGCGCGATTGCGCCTTTTGCGCTAGGGCGAAAACGCGGTGTTGCCCGGGGGCCTGGGGCAGGAGATTTCATGCCTCCGGCGGGGATATTTTCGGACCAGTGATGTGGCCCGGTGCGAGCGCCGCTCAGCCCGGTTTTTCGGCCAGTTCCCGCACCAGGCGCTCGAAGGCCTCGCCGCGCGCCTCGAAGCTTTCGAACTGATCGAAGCTCGCGGCGGCGGGGGCGAGGAGCACGGTATCGCCCGGGTTGGCATCGGCGATGGCGCTGGCGAAGGCTTTTTCCAGCGTGCCGCTGATCTCATGGGCGATCCCCTGCTCTGCCAGCGTGGCGGCGAAGCGGGGGGCATCGCGGCCGATCAGATAAGCCTTCTCGACAGTGGCGAGATCGGCGGCGAGCGCCTCGATCCCGCCCGCCTTGCCCTCGCCGCCGGCGATCCAGCGGATGCGGGGAAAGGCGCGCAGGGCATGGGCGGCGCTTTCGGCATTGGTGGCCTTGCTGTCATTGACGAAGGCAATGCCTCCGATCTCGCCGATGTGCCGGCAGCGGTGCGGCAGGCCGGGGAAGGTCCGGAAAGCCTTCTCGATCTGCTTCGGCGCGAGGCCCAGCGCGCGCAGGGCGCCATAGGCGGCGCAGGCGTTCTGGTGGTTGTGGGCGCCCGGCAGCCCTTTCATCGGGCGCAGATCGATCGAGGCCATCTGCCGGCCCTTGCGCCATTCGGCAAGGAAGCCCCTGCGCGCGAAGACCGACCAGCCGAAGCCGCCGAGCTTCAGGCCCGATGAGACGCGTATCACCTGATCGTCGAGCGGGCCTTCGGCCATCTGGCTGGCGAGGAACATTCCCTCGGGCTCGTCGATCCCGATCACCGCGCGATCGGGGCTGCCCTCGGCAAACAGCCGGCGCTTGGCGGCGAAATAGCCGCCCCGCCCGCCGTGGCGATCGAGGTGATCGTCGGCGAGATTGGTGAAGACGGCGATATCGGGAGTGAGGGTGCGGGCGAGATCGCATTGATAGCTCGAAAGCTCGAGCACCAGCACTTCGCCGTCATGGGCGGGTTCGGCATCGAGCACGCCAAGCCCGATATTGCCCGCCATCTGCGCCGGGCGCCCCGCCGCTTCCAGCACGTGGTGGATGAGGGCGACGGTGGTGGATTTGCCGTTGGAGCCGGTGACGGCGATCACGCGCGGCGCGGTGGCGAAGCGGTGCCAGCCCTGAGTGGCCCAGGAGCGGAAGAAGAGGCCGATGTCGTTGTCGAGCGGCACGCCGGCGCGCATGGCCGCTTCCACGGCGGGGTGCGGGGCGGGGTAGAGATGGGGGATGCCGGGCGAGACGATCAGGAGCGCCACGCCGTCAAGGGCGCCGGGGCGGGCGAGATCGGCCAGTTCGATGCCCGCGGCTGCGGCCTTCGCGCGCGCCTCTTCGCCGTCATCCCAGGCGATCACCTCGGCGCCTCCGGCCCTGAGCGCGGCAGCGGCCGAGAGCCCCGAACGCCCGAGCCCCAGCACCGCCACCCTGCGGCCTTCGTATCCGCGCGCCGCGATCACCCTAGCGCACCTTCAGCGTGGCCAGCCCGATCAGGGCGAGGATGAGCGAGATGATCCAGAAGCGGATCACGATCTGCGGCTCGGACCACCCCTTCTTCTCGAAATGGTGGTGGATCGGCGCCATCAGGAACACCCGCTTGCCGGTGCGCTTGTAATAGAGCACCTGGATGATGACGCTGAGCGCCTCGACAACGAAAAGCCCGCCCACGATCGCCAGCACGATCTCGTGCTTGGTGAGCACCGCGATCGCGCCGAGCGCGCCGCCCAGCGCCAGCGAGCCGGTATCGCCCATGAACACCGCTGCGGGCGGGGCGTTATACCAAAGAAATCCGAGCCCGCCGCCGATCAGGGCGGCGGTGAAGATCAGGATCTCGCCGGTGCCGGGGATGTAATGCACGCCGAGATAATCGGCGAAGAACCTGTTGCCCACGAAATAGGCGATCACGCCGAGCGTGCCGGCGGCGATCATCGCCGGCATGATGGCGAGGCCGTCGAGGCCGTCGGTCAGGTTGACGGCATTCGCGGCGCCGACGATCACGATCATGGCGAAGGGGTAATAGAGGAGCCCGAGATCGAGCAGCACATCCTTGAAGACCGGAATCGCAAGCTGATGGCGCAGCTCCCCGGGCTGGATCTGCGCTGCCCACCAGGCGGCGATCAGCGCGATCACGAGGCCGAACCCCATGCGCAGCCTGCCCGAAACGCCCTTCGTGTTGTTGCGGCTTACCTTTCTGTAATCATCGGCAAAGCCGATCAGGCCGAAGCCGATGGTGACGAAGAGGAGAATCCAGATGTTGGGATTGTCGAGCCTGGCCCAGAGCAGGGTGGAAGAAATGAGCGCACCCAGAATCAGCACGCCGCCCATGGTGGGCGTGCCGGCCTTGGTGACGAGGTGGCTTTCGGGGCCGTCCTCGCGGATCGGCTGGCCGTTTCGCTGGCGCCGGCGCAGGAGGTCGATCAGCGGGCGGCCGAAGAGAAAGCCGAACATGAGCGCGGTGAAGAACGCCCCCCCGGCGCGGAAGGTGATGTAGCGGAAGAGATTGAAGAAATCGCCGCCGTCGGAAAGGCTGGCCAACCAGTAGAACATTACGCGCTTCCTTGCATTTCATCGTCCGGGGTATCATCCGGCACGCCGGCGGGTGCGAGCGCCGCAAGCGCCGCCGCCACGCGCGAAACCCGCGAGCCCTTCGAGCCCTTCACCAGCACCACATCCCCCGCATCCACGAGCTGATGCGCCTGTTGGCACAATTCTTCCGCCGTTTCCACCCATCGCCCGCGCTTTTGCGCCGGCAGCCTTGCGTGAAGGCGGCGCATCCGCGGGCCGACGCAATGGACGAGATCCACCGCGTCCATCGCCCCGAGATCGGCCAGCGCGCCGTGCAGGGCTTCCTCCCCGGAGCCAAGCTCCAGCATGTCGCCGAGAATGGCGATCCGCCGGCCCCTCTCGATGCGCCCCACGCCATCGCGCGGGGCCGTCGCGGCCAGCACCTCGAGCGCGGCGGCCATGGAGGCGGGATTGGCGTTGAAGGCGTCATCGATGAGCGTGAAGCTCATCTCCGGCATCACCGGATCAAGCGCGATGCGCCGCACCCGCCCCCGCCCCTCGGGGGGGCGCCAGCTTCCAAGCCCGAGCACCGCATGGGCGAGATCGGCCCCGAGCGCGCGGGCGGCGGCGAGCGCGCCGAGCGCATTCTCGGCGAAATGCGCGCCGGGGCTCTGGACGCGATAGAAAAGCGCCTCGCCGCCGATTTCGGCGCGCACCGAGCACATGCCCTCTGCCAGCCCCAGTTCGATCAGGCGGTGGGTGCAGCTTTCGCCCCGCCCGAAGGTTTCAGGGGTGCCGGGCGCTGCTGCGGCGAGGATCGGGCTCACAGCAAGATCCCCGGGCAGGATCGCCGTGCCGCCCGCCTCGAGCCCCTCGAAAAGAGAGGCCTTCTCGCGCGCGATATCTTCAAGCCCGGCAAAGGCCTCCATATGCGCCGGCGCGATGGTGGTGATCAGCCCCACATGCGGGCGCGCGAGGCGGGCAAGCGGCGCAATCTCGCCGGGGTGATTCATGCCGATCTCGATCACCGCGAAATCGGCGTCTTCCGCGAGGCGCGCGAGCGTGAGCGGCACGCCCCAGTGATTGTTGTAGCTCGCTTCGGCCGCATGCACCCGGCCCTGGCCCGCAAGGGCGGCGCGCAGCATCTCCTTGGTGGAGGTCTTGCCCACCGAGCCGGTGATCGCCACCACCCGTGCGCGGCTGCGCGCGCGCGCGACGCGGGCGAGATCCCCGAGCCCCTTCAGCACATCAGGCACCACCAGGAGCGGCGCCTCGGCGGGAAGCCCCTCGGGGCGGCGCGAAACCAGCGCCGCCGCGCCCCCCTTCGCCAGCGCATCGGCCACGAAATCATGGCCATCGCGCTGATCCTCGAGCGCCACGAAGAGATCGCCGGGGGCAAGGGTGCGGGTATCGATGGAAACGCCTGTCGCCTCCCATGCGGGGCCTTCGAGGCGCCCCCCCGTGGCGGCGGCGGCCTGGTCGGATGTCCAGAGCCGCGCGCTCATGCCAGCCGCCCCTCGAGCGCCGCCACGGCAACGCTCGCCTGCTCCGCATCGTCAAAGGGCAGCACCACATCGCCGATGATCTGTCCGGTTTCATGCCCCTTGCCGGCGATCAGCAGCGCATCTCCGGGCCCCAGCGCATCCACGCCCCGCAGGATCGCCTCGGCGCGGTCGGCCACCTCGGTTGCCTCGGGCGCGCCCTGCATCACCATGGCGCGGATGGCGGCGGGATCCTCGCTGCGGGGGTTGTCGTCGGTGACGAAGACAACATCGGCATGTTGCGCCGCCGCAGCGCCCATCAGCGCGCGCTTGGAGGCATCGCGATCCCCGCCCGCCCCGAGCACCACCACGATGCGCCCCATCACATGCGGGCGCAGCGCCTGAAGCGCGCTCGCGACGGCATCGGGCGTGTGGGCGTAATCGACGAACACCGCCGCGCCATTGGCCCGGGTGGCGGCCAGCTGCATGCGCCCGCGCACGGTGGTGAGCGCGGGGAGGCTGTCAAACACTTCGCCCGGATCGCCGCCGGCGGCAATCGCCAGCCCTGCGGCGATGAGCGCATTTTCCGCCTGAAAGCCGCCGATCAGATCGAGGCGCAGCTGGCGCGCCCGCCCCCGCCAGGAAAAACGCAGCTCCTGCCCGGTGGCATCGAAGCGCTGCGCCTCGAGGCGCAGATCGGCCTGCGGGTGGTGGCCCGCGGTCAGGAGGCGCAGGCCCCGGGCGCGGGCGATTTCCGCCATCTCGTCGCCGCGCGGATCATCGAGATTGATCACCGCCCCCGCGCCCTCGGGCAGCACGCGCGAAAAAAGCCCCGCCTTGGCGGCGAAATACTCATCGAAATCAGCGTGGTAATCGAGGTGATCCTGGCTGAAATTGGTAAACGCCCCGGCCATCAGCCGCACGCCATCGAGCCGGCGCTGATCGAGCCCGTGGGAGGAGGCCTCCATGGCCACATGCGTCACCCCCTGCCCGGCCATTTCGGCCAGAAGGCGATGGAGGGTGATCGGCTCGGGCGTGGTATGGGAGAGGGGCGCGCTGAAGGCCCCTTCGACACCCGTGGTGCCGAAATTGCAGGCCGCAAGCCCCATTTCCTCCCAGAGCTGGCGGGTGAATGTGGCAACGCTCGTCTTGCCATTGGTGCCGGTGACGGCCACCACATGCCCGGGCTGAACGCCGAACCAGAGCGCGGCCGCGTAAGCCAGCGCCTGGCGGGGATCCTCGGCGATCACCACCGGCACGCCGGCGGCATCGAGCGCCCCGGCGGCCATTTCCGCCCCGGCGCGATCCGTCAGCACCGTCGCCGCGCCCATCCGCAGCGCGTAGGGGATGAATTCGCCCCCGTGCATCCGCGCGCCCGGGAGAGCGGCGAAGAGATTGCCGGGCTTCACCTCGCGGCTGTCCACCGCAAGGCCGGTTATCCGCGCCTCGCGCCCGCCGCGCGCGCGCAGGCCGAGA
>Ga0256832_1001071_pt1 | contig 18388 bp, 14 predicted proteins | sample 134614metaG_FD_190534 | JGI IMG/M metagenome (GOLD analysis project Ga0256832, IMG submission 190534) | Hydrothermal vent microbial communities from Lau Basin, Pacific Ocean - 134-614 | ecosystem: Environmental > Aquatic > Marine > Hydrothermal vents | place: Pacific Ocean: Lau Basin | collected...
GGATATCGCCGGGCAATTTGCCAAACCAAGAGAACAAACCGCCAAATGCCCAAGTAAACAAGCCCATAATGATAAATAAGACGCCTATTGAAATGAGTAATTTTGCAATGGTTCCCATAATTGATTAAAAATCTACATCATAATTCAGGTTTTGATCACGCAACAAGTGTTGTAATTGTTTTTTGCTTTTAAAGACGTTTGATAAGAGTTGTTTACCCCACCCAATTTGACGCGTGTATTCTCTAAAACTTTGACGTTTCCAGTCAAAATCTTTTTGCCAAAAATGCGTTGGAGACACATAAAAATAGGTGTAATTAAAAATCAAACTACTGTCGCTTTCTCGTTGCACCAGATTTTCTTTACTCGCAGGTGCTAAAAGTGTTGTTTGATAACGGGCAGCTTGTGCTTTAAAATCTTTGATAAAATCATCATAAACCGGAATAATTTTATCTAAACTGAAATTATTGTAAGCCGTTTCGCCAATCTTGGAAATGGGTCTGATTTGAATAATATCAACACCATATTTTCCGTAAACTTTGAAAAAATCTTTTAATTCTGGAAAATTATCTTCATTAAATGTATAGTTGATTCTTAATAACAAATCCGGATTTGATTTTTTGATTTCTGAAATCAATTCCAATGCCTTGTGAAATTTTTGGTAATCTCCTTTTTGCATCATCTCTTCATAAGTATCTTTATAAATACCGTGCAAGGAAACGGTTATCTCGTTTAAGCCGTTTGTGACCCATTTTTGAAGTTTGTCGCGTATCAAAAGATTGGCATTAGTCGTCATGGAAATATGCGGCACACCATATTGTTTGCCTAATTCAAAGACTCTGTCCAAATGTTTATATACCGTTGGTTCTGCTCCACAGCCGACTTGCAATTTTAAAGCTTGCGGTAAACTTTGACGTGCCCAAATATCTAAGTCGTCACGGGTAAAACTACCTTTTAAAGTTTTGACGTAATTTTCATCAGTAAAATAACACATCTTACACCGCAAGTTACAAGCCAAAACCGGATCGAAATTGACGGCAAAATACCGGCGTTTAAAGGTATGTAAAAACCATAATACCAAAAATTTAAACCGGTGACTTTTGATTTTGGCATTCCATTTAAGTAGATAATATGTGATGGGGCGTGTGGCGATGACTATTCGAGTTGAAAGTGAAAAGTTAAAAGTTGAAAGTTTATTTTTGTTAACGATGTGATTTAAGATATCAAGTGTCAGATGTTTGAGGCATTTATCATTTATTTTCCTTATCCAACCGGCAATTCAACACTAACATTTAACATTTTGAACCTTACCGGCTTTTAACTGATAAAACTATAAGTCGTCCCATCCTTACCGTCTTTGAGTTGAATGCCGAATTTGGCTAATTCATCGCGTATTTGGTCTGACAACGCCCAGTTTTTTTCGGCTCTTGCCTTGTTTCTAATCTCTATCAATAATTGAATAGCTTTATCAAATGCTTGGTGATTACCAACTTCTTGCTCGGTTTTGTGTAAACCAAGTACATCGAAAGCAAAATTATTAACAGCTTTGCTTAATTTTTCTTTGCTTTCTTTGGTAATGTTTTCCTTACCGTCCTTAATTAGATTGATATAACGAACCGCTTCAAACAAATTGGCTATCAGCACCGGCGTATTGAAATCATCGTCCATAGCGTCATAAAAGCTTTGGATAAGCTTGTCAACCTCAAAAGAATCTTTGTCTGCAACCGGTAAATCTTTAAGTGTCTTAACGGCTTCCATCAATCTTTTATAGCCCTTTTCAGCTGCTTGTAAGGCATCTTCCGACAAGTCTAAAACATTACGGTAATGTGCTTGCAACATAAAAAACCGCACAACTGCCGGAGAATAAGCTTTGCTCAACAAATCGTTTTCACCACTAAAAATCTCATTGGGCAACAAATGATTCCCTGTGGACTTACTCATTTTTTTTCCGTTGAGTGTCAACATGTTAGCGTGCATCCAATATTTGACCGGATCAACGCCGTTTGCGGTTTTTCCTTGCGCAATTTCACACTCGTGATGCGGAAATTTAAGGTCCATACCGCCACCGTGAATATCAAATTGCTCGCCAAGATATTTGGTGCTCATAACGGTACATTCCATATGCCAACCCGGAAAGCCTTCACCCCAAGGCGAGGGCCAACGCATGATGTGTTGCGGTTTGGCTTTTTTCCAAAGCGCAAAATCTTGCGGATTGCGTTTTTCGTCTTGTCCTTCCAGTTCTCGGGTATTGGCAATCATATCTTCTATGTTTCGACCACTTAACTTGCCATATTTGTCTATTTCTTTGTTGTATTTAACGACATTAAAATAAATAGACCCGTTACTTTCGTAAGCATAACCTTTATTTAAAATTTCTTTGGTCGTTTCTATCTGTTCTATGATATGTCCGGTTGCAGTCGGTTCAATATCCGGTGGTAAGTTGTTGACCAAATCCAGAACTTTATGAAAATCAATGGTGTATTGTTGAACAATTTCCATAGGTTCCAGTTTTTCCAACCGGGCTTTTTTAGATATTTTATCTTCTTGGCTATCGTCTTCCAAATGTCCCGCATCGGTAATATTGCGGACATATCTCACTTTGTAACCCAAAAATTTAAGATAGCGATAGATGACATCAAAAGATATAAAGGTGCGAACATTTCCCAGATGCACATTGCTGTAAACGGTTGGTCCGCAGACATACATACCCACATGTCCGGGAACTAAGGGGTTAAATTCTTCTTTTTGACCGGTTAGGGAATTGTATATCTTCATGTTTTTTTGAGGAATTGAGGATTCTTTTTGCTTCATAGACAATATAAGTTCTATTATGTTAGTTCACTACTTTAAATTTTGCTCCTGCTTACAATTTGAGGAAATGAGGATTTTTTTAACCATTTAAGGCATATATGGTCATAAAAAATTTTTTCTTTTGTGTTCTTTTATGTCTTTTATGTTTTTTTTTATTTCAGATTTGCGATTTCAGATTTAATTAGAACACTGTCTCTATATTTATAGGGATTGCGATGCTGGCGCAAAGAATGTACCGAAGTGTCAGACTTGTGATTTCAAATATTTCACTTCGTTTCGCTTTTTCGCTTTCTATTATACTATAAACTTTGTATCCGTATTGATATATCTCAAAAACTCTTTTCGCACTTCGGGGTCTTTAAACCTTCCAGCATATTCGGCTGTCAATGTCGAAGAGGTAATATCTTTAATCCCGCGCGACACCAAACACATATGCTTAGCATCGACTATACAAGCTACATCTTCGGTTTGAAGAGCTTCTTGCATAGCTTTGACAATCTGAACGGTCAGTCGCTCTTGCACTTGCGGACGCCGGGCGAAATAATCGACAATCCGGTTGATTTTTGACAAACCCAAAACCCGCCCGTTTGAAATATAAGCTACATGCGCTTTACCAATAATCGGTAAAAGATGATGCTCGCAAGTTGAAAACACACTGATGTCTTTTTCAACCAGCATCTCGTCATATTTATATTTGTTTTCAAAAGCCGATAATTTGGGCAGATTATCCGGATTTAAACCTTTAAATATTTCTTTAACAAACATTTTGGCGACCCGCCGCGGGGTGCCGCTCAAACTGTCGTCTTGCAAATCTAAGCCCAAAATGTCTAAAATATCAGTCATTTTGGTTTGAATTAACCGCATTTTTTCTTCATCGGAAATTTGATTAGCATCCGGCTTTACAGGTGTTTGTATAGACGCAAACAAATGTTCATCAAATTGTTTATGTTGGTTTTCTGACATAATTTCTACTAACTTATGAACAACAAAATTACAATAATTTTAGAAATGAAATTATTTGCCCGCATTAAATAATTTTTTCTTACTTTTAAGGCGTCAACAAAAACAACAAAAAATTAACAGATGAAAAAAATCCACCCCAAAGATTTTAAAATCAAACCCGGTAAAAAAGTCAAGATTGAAGATTTGCCTACCAAATATGACTTGCATGCCGATAAAAAAGAAATTGAAGACGAACTTAGAAAAGTGCGTCGCAAAATTGCTCAGATTCAAACCAAGATTTATGCTGCCGGCACACCGGCTATTTATATAGGGATACAAGGTATGGATACTGCCGGTAAGGACAGTTTGATTCGGGAAGTTTTTAAAGATATCAATCCGAGCGGTATTGAAGTTTACGACTTTAAAAAACCGACGCCCTTAGAGCATGCGCACGATTATATTTGGCGGCATTATAAAACTTTACCCGAGCGTGGCAAATTCGGCATTCATAACCGTACCCATTACGAAGATGTTTTGATAGCCCGGATTCATCCGCAATTGGTCTTAAATCAAAAAATTTACGGCATCAACAAGCTGGAAGATATTGACGACAAATTTTGGAAAAAACGTTTTAGACAAATTCGAGATTTTGAAAAAACACAGGTTGAGAACGGTACCAAAATGTTTAAATTCTTCTTACATCTGTCCAAAGAGGAACAAAAAAACCGGTTTCTGCGTCGTATTCGTCGGGAAGATAAACAATGGAAATTTAATGCCGCCGATTTAAAAGAGCGTGGCTACTGGGATGACTACCAAAAAGCATATGAAGATGTACTAAATGAAACATCCACATCCTATGCCCCTTGGTATGCCATTCCGGCAGATGACAAACCGACTGCCCGTTTGATTGTGGCTAAAATATTGTTGGATGAACTCAAAAAATTGGATGTTGACTTTCCTAAATTAAGTGACGAAGAAAAGGCTAAATTTGAGAGCTATAAACAAGCTCTTGAAAACGAATAGGCTATTTGTTAAATATTTAAAAACAATCAAAATTTATTGATTATTTACTAAAATTTCGTTATAAAAAGCTTTTTTGAAAGTTTTATTTACTTATAATGTTAAATTAGAATTAGATTTGCATATTAATATTCAAAAAAATCAGATGAAGAAAATTACTACATTTTTATTATTATTTGTGATAACATTCTCACAAGCACAACTTTTTAATTCCGTTAGAACAAATGGTGGTGGAGACAATCATATCGCTTCAAGAACCGTAACCGATTGGTTGCATTATGACAATGGCACAAATGCTAATGCTTTTGGTGCCCAAAGTGGCTCCGCCACACTCGGCGTATATATTAAATTGTCCCCTACACTCTTAGCAGGACACATTAACAGACAAATCGAAGAAGTAAAATTCTTTTTAGGTGCCGACGCTGCAAATATGACTAGTAATTTAACTATTGAAATATATACAGATCCGGCAGCCGCACCGGTTTATACCGAAGATTTTCCGTCGTCATCTTTAACGCCGGGTAATTGGAATACTGTTACTTTATCCAATCCTTTTGTTATTACCGGCGCCGAACTGTATGTCGGCTACAAATTGACGTCTGCCGGATATGTAATTGGGGTTGATGATGGCAGTAATTATGTAACCGGTGTTAATTTTTACACATTTAACGGTGGCGCTATGTCTTCATGGGATAATATTGCCTCATACAATTTTAACCTTCAAGTAGGGGTTGGAGGGGCTATTACCTCTAATGACGCCGGAGTGTCAAATATTAATTTGCCGGCAATCTTGCCCCAACCGGGTAATACTAATATTGAAGCAACTATCACAAATTATGGCGCCAATACATTAAATAGTATAGATTTTAATTATCAAGTCGATGGCGGCACAGTTCAAACCGATCAGCTAACAGGTTTGAACATCCCAACCGGACAAAGCACCACTGTAACCCATAGTGTTCCATGGAATGCAACCGTTGGTTCACATAATGTAGATGTTTTTGTTTCTAATTTTAACGGTAACGGACCAGATGATATTACTGCCAATGACCACATGATAAAAACATTTTCAGTAGCTTCAAATTTTACGCAAAAAAAGCCCTTATACGAAGAGTTTACCAGTTCAACTTGTCCGCCTTGTGCTAATTTGAATAGTAACTATTTCAATAATTCTTTTCTTTCAACAAATACCGGCAAATACAATTTGATTAAATATCAAATGAATTGGCCAAGCCCGGGGGACCCTTACTATACATCCGAAGGAGGCGATAGAAGAGCTTACTATGGCGTCAATAGTGTGCCGACGTTGTTTTTAGATGGTTTCGATGGAACACATTTTAACACCATAGCCCTACAACAAGACTTGGATGCCGCTTATGCAGAACCTGCATTTTTTGCCATGACATCTTCATATTCTATCGACCCTAATACGAAAGATATAAACGTCACGGTTAATGTTAATCCTTACTTAAGCGGTGATTACACCTTACATTGTGCCGTTGTAGAAAAAACAACTACAGGAAACGTCGGGAATAACGGAGAAACCGAATTTTATAATGTCATGATGAAAATGGTGCCTGATGCTAACGGAACTGCTGCGGCTGTTGTTGCTGATGTTCCGGAATCTTTTAATATTACGGCAAATCTTAACGGCACTAATATTGAAGAATATTCCGATTTGGAAGTTATCGTCTTTTTACAAGATACCGGAAGCAAAAAAGTGATGCAATCCGTTAAATCAGTTGATTCATCCGGTGCTGTTGAAGATGTGGTTTTTTCAAGTTTAAAAATATATCCCAATCCTACAACCGGTTCTCTGTTTATTAATAATGCCGAAGATATGTCCATAGAAATATATAATATCAGCGGAAATTTATTATTTAAAGAAAAAGATTTAAGCAATCAAACAAATATTTCATTGGATAATTTAACCAACGGCGTATATTTTGTTAAATTTATCAAAGACGATAAAATTGATTTAAGAAAAATAGTTGTTAATAAATAACCGTGAGTTAGTTTTTTTAAAGAAACAAATCGAAATATGATGAAAAAAATTACTTTATTATTGCTTTTCTTATTTGGATTACAATATTCATTTGCACAATTGCCGGTTAGTCATACACCGGAAAACAAAAATGTGGTTTTAGAAGAGTTTACGGGTATTCATTGCCCGTATTGCCCTGATGGACATCGGATAGCACAACAAATACAAGATGCTCATCCCGACGATGTCATTTTAATCAACGTTCACACCGGAAGTTATGCCAATCCGGGTGCCGGAGAACCGGATTTTAGAACGCCTTTCGGGGCAGCACTGGCAAGCCAGTCTCATTTGGCTGGTTATCCTGCCGGAACTGTAAACCGGCATTATTTCGGTTATTCACAATCGGGGTCTCCATCCGGCGCTACGGCTTTAGGACGTGCACAATGGAACGGTGCCGCTAATGTAATTTTAGGACAAACTTCCTATTGCAATATTGCATTAGAAGCCGATGTCGATGTTCAAACCAGAGAAATGACGGTAAATGTTGAAGTTTATTACACGGCAGATGCGCCTGTTAACAGTAATTATATTAATGTAGCTTTATTGCAAGATAATGTTGAAGGACCACAAGCCGGTGCCTCAAATTTTAATCCCTCACAAGTCTTACCCAACGGTAATTATAATCATATGCATATTTTAAGACATTTGATTACAGGACAATGGGGGGATGAAGTGACGACGGTCACGCAAGGAACATTAGTACAAAAACAATACACATATACGCTCCCGGCTGATATCAATGGCGTCGATTTAGAACTAGGAAATATTCGTATTGTGGGATTTATAACCGAAGGACATCAAGAAATTATCACCGGCAGTCATGGTGTTATTAATTATACCGGACTTCAGTATAATTTGAATGCCGGAATTTTAAATGTCTCTTCTGACGACTTTATTTGTAGTAGTAATGAACTCAAACCCAAAGTCACTATCAAAAATACCGGTTCACAAGCTATAACGGCATTAGACTTTGAATATACTGTCAATAATGGCCCAACACAAACCTATTCTTGGACAGGAAACATCAATTCACTTGGTTCAAAAACTATTGATTTACCGGATTTTAGTTTTACCGTTGAGCCAACTAACACACTATCCGTAAGTATCACTTCGGTAAACGGAAACAGCACTGATGAAAATGTGGCAGATAACAGCCAAACAATAAACTTTAACAAAACGACCAATGAAGGACAAGGCACAGATTATGTGGTCACTATTGTGCAAGACCGTTACGGTTCCGAAAGCAGTTGGGTAATTACCGATGAAACCGATAATGTTATTGCTAATGGCGGACCCTATTCAAATTTGCCGGCTAATGGCACGCAAACTCATACACATAATGTTACTATTAACACCTCCGGTTGTTACAAATTTTATATGCTGGATTCGTATGGTGACGGCATGTGTTGTAGCTATGGTAACGGTTCATATCAATTGGCACAAGCCGATGGCACTATAGTTTTGCAGGGTGATGGCAATTTCAGTTCACAAGACAAGCAATCTTTTACTATTGATGCTACCAACGCCGTTGATGATACTGTTTTTAAATTTTTAAAGATTTATCCCAATCCAAGCTCAGGCACAATTTTTGTAGCTAATGCTCAAGATATGAACCTTAAAATTTATAATATTAATGGTAGTTTGGTTTATCAACAAAATGATTTAACTGCCAAAGAAACGATACAATTGGATTTGTCTAATGGCGTATATTTAGCTAAATTTATGAAAAACGATAAGGTAGCAGTCAGAAAGATTGTTGTCACAAAATAAAAAATACAGGAAATAATGAAGAAATTTCTACTTTTCAACTTTGCTTTTTTGAGTTTGATGGTATCGGCTCAAAACTATTCATTGGTTAATCAAGAAACCGGTGATGCCATCAATGATGGCGATACTGTTACGGTAAACACAAGCGGTGTAACGACTCATGTTATTTTTACTAATAATAGCAGTGTCCCGCAAAAAGCCACTTTGGAAATAGTTAATATTATCAACACCGATGGGACTGAAATGTCTTTTTGTTTCGGTTTTAATGGTGGCGGCAACTGTTATTTTCAAATGAACAGCGGTGGCACTTATGACAGTAACGCCAACAATACCAATTATTTACAGCCCGGTCAATCTACCGGTAATGCCGATATCGATTTTACACATACGGACGCTAATCCTAATTTTTCAAACTACCCAAAAGACTATGTCTTAAAGTTGACGGTTTATAATGCTAATGACGATTCTGTCTTAGGTGTAACTAATTTCACTTATCGATATGATCCTAATGCACAAGGCATTAATACATTTGATAAAAATGATGTGTTTATTACAACCGGCTATCATGTTGTCAATGTCATCAGTAAATACGCCACAAAAGTTAGTTTTTATAACTTAACCGGACAAAAAGTTAAAGAAGTCCATTTAAAACCGAAGCAAAATCATATTTATACCGGAAATATGACATCGGGTATTTATATTGTTCATGTTTTAGCCGATAACGGAAAAGAATTGTTTAAGAAGCTTATTATTAAATAGATAAGTCGTAATGATATGCCAAAATGCTGCCTAAAAAGGCAGCATTTTTTGTCAAAACAAAAATCCGGAATAACGTTTCTTTCCGATAACTTCGCCTTTTTGGTTGTAAAATAACCACTTGCCTTTTTTCTCTCCTTTGCGGTATTTACCTTTGGTTTTAAGTTGTCCGGTAGGGAAGTAATATAAAGATTCGCCATGTAATTTGCCATCTTTGTAGTGTAGTTTGGCTTTGATGGCACCGTTTGGCCAATACTCAAAGTATTCACCTTCTAACAAATCGTGGTCATAATTTGCTTGAACCATAAGCTGTCGTGGTTTTTTATCAAAATATTGGTAAAATTCACCGGTTACGTCTCCTTCATCATAGTTGGCAACATTTTTTAAATTGCCTGATGGATAATAAGTGCGCCAAATACCGTATGGCAAATTGTCTTTGACTTGTCCCTCAATTTTGAGTGTTATGCCGTCGTCATAAAATTGTTTGTATTTGCCGTCAGCAATTTGTAAGCTGTCGGGAAATGATATTTTAAATTCCAAATCCTCAAAATAAACATTATGGATATTTTTATCTACTTTTTTTGCCAGTTGCTCGGCTTGTTCTTTTCGTAAGGCTTCCTCGTCATGATCTATAATTGAATGGCTTTCAAAATACTCGCCTTTACTTACCAACTGCAATCCTATTCTACTGAAACTCAACAACAAATCTTTTTTCTCTTCTAATGATTGACGCGCTTTAGGGGTTAATGAGGTTTGCAAAATATGATACAACTTAGGCATGTGAAAGTAAATCATCACATTGGATTTGTTGTTAAATTCATCTTTAAAATCCATAAAATCTTTGTAGTGCGATAAGGTATTGCCGGTCACATAATCATCTATAAAGTTTTTGAGCACTTGTTCCGAATTGCTAAACACCACATAATTTTCGATAAAAGTATAATAAGGTTTCTCTATCTTATCAAATAAATCGCCCAGTATCGTTTTAAAAAAGGTTTTTTGATGTAAATAATTGATTGTAAAGTTTTTGTAATTGTAACTTTTAAATTTGAAAGGTGAGCGTTTTCTGATTTGTTCCGTGATATGTGTTAAGCCTTTGCGTGCGTCAGTTATATTGTCAGCTTGAATAAGTAACAATAAATCTGCCGGACGTTGCCGGTTGTTGGAATGGATTTTAACCAAATCAATTTCTTGTCCTATCCAATCAAACAAATCGGTTTGCAAATCAATTTTTAAAAATTTTTCCAATTTTTTCAGATTATTGCGATAGCTTGTTCTTTTCGATTTATTTTTTCCGGTATAACTGTTGAGCAAACTTTGATAAAACAAATCAAAATCTTTAAAACCAATAGCCGTAAACATAGCTGTTTCATTACTAATGACATCATATGAGTCGATTTTCCCCGGTTTGATGTCGAGTATCGCATTTAAATAGGATTGGGTGGAGTCTATCAGGGTAATCCCTTCCATACCAATCCGTTCGTTATCATGCGTAATATCAAAACCGGTCATATCCAAATCTTGAATTATTTTTTTGGTTTCTTCTGATAAGCTATTAAAATATATTCGCAAATAGTTTGGCAATTGTTTATAATTCAAATAAAGTTGCACCAATCCGTTCCCTAATTTATCATCAACTTGTTGAAAATCAGGTCGTTTTAACCAATGCGACTTGTTTTTTTCATCCAAAACAGTTTTGAGCAGTTTATAAGAAAAAGAAGCTATCAATAAATTGTCAAGACTTGTGATGTAAACCGTGTTTTCCTTGTCTTTTTTATCTATAAGCTTATAAATTCGGATTTGGTTGTATGACAATTTAACCACTTTATGAGAACCACTTAATTGTAAAATCCGATTCAAAATCTTTTTGATATATTCAGACTGTTGTAAATCAACCACATACACAAAATCATAATCCGTAGCACTCGTTACATAAGCAGCCATTGCCGTAGGTCGGTTGTTAAAAATAACTTTAGAAGCTTTATTGTCGAGCAAAGTATTATTGAGCAACGAATCCACAGATTGTAAGTATTCAAATCCCTTGGTTTTTATAAAATGTCGCCAAATATTGGTTTTAGATACTTCTTTCCAAGCATCTGTTAGTTCATTGGTTTTTAAAATATAAACGGCATTTTCGGGCAAAACACTTAATAAATTGCGTTTGATATCCGATTGTAGACTTTTGTATCCAAAATAACTGCCGGCTATAAGGAGTAACAGAGCAAGCGTGATAATGATTTTTTTATTCATGACAAAAAGTTTGCTCAAATTTACAATAAAATGTTTTAAAAGGCATCATAATTTGATGCGTCTCACACCTCAAAATTTCATTAAAAATCTATCTCCGGGCTTTAATATTTTAAGATGCTTTATCGGTAATTTTTTTAAAGCGGAAACCGGTTCTTTATAATGTTCAAAGGTGCCAAAATGCACCGGAATAATTATTTTTGGTTGTAATTGTTTCTGTAATTTTTGAAGCATTTTGGCATTAAGCGTTAAGGTCATGATCCAACTGCCTTGTTTGGCGGCGCCCATATTGGGAATCATCAAATCAATCGGTTTATGTCTTAACGATTTAACAATCTTGTTCTTATAAACAGTATCACCGGTTAAATAGATGTTTACTGTTTTTTGTCCATTTGAAACACTGATATAATACCCGTTACCCTTTCCGGCAAATAGGGCACTTAACGGATTGATACCGTGTATTGCCGGAATAGCAGTTATGTCAATGATGTAATTTTTGATATAAAACACTTGATGTTGTTGCCATTGTAAGACATGCACATTGGTTTTACCGTCATTTAATAAAAGTTTAGAAGCGTTTGGATTAGAAATAATAGGCAAGCTATTTTTGATGACTTTTAAACCGTAGGCATCCAAATGATCTTCGTGATTATGTGTAATGAGCCACAAATCAATTTTGTCAAAATCTTCCGGCTGATAAACCGGCGCTTCAATCCTTTTCGATTTAAACCAAAAATAATCTTGAACCGTTCCTTTGGGACATAACACCGGGTCAACTCCGATATGCAAATTACCAATACTCAAAATAAGACCGGCGCCGCCAATCCAATGCAATAAAACTTCCATATTTTTCTTTTATCGACAAAATTGCCGGTTAAAATAGTTTGATATCCAAACCTCTTTACACTTTTTATATTAAAAGTTGTGATTATTATAGACTAAAAGACAATGCTTTTTGGTATAACAATTTTTAATATGTTGAAAATCAACAATTTTCAAATATAATAAAAAAATTATTGCAAAAAACCGCTCATTAAAAATAAAATGGCTGCCACACCTCCGGCAAGCAAAGCATAAGGCAACTGCGTTTTGACGTGATCAATATGGTCAGAAGCCGATGCCATAGATGAAATAATGGTTGTGTCGGATATAGGGGAACTGTGGTCCCCAAAAACACCGCCACTCAACACCGCGGCAATCGTTAAATACGGATTAACATCTAAACTCTGCGCCATTTGAACCGCAATAGGAATCATAATAGCAAAAGTCCCCCAAGAGGTTCCCGTAGCAAATGCCACAAATGCCGCAATAGCAAAAATAATAAACGGCACCAAGGCAGGAGATAAAAAATCTTTGGTCAACCGGGCAACATATTGTCCGGTTTCTAATTCTTTGGTTACGTGACTAATAGCAAATGCCAGCATCATCAATAGCGCCAAGGGCATCATTTCGGAAATACCTTTGAGTATCCAGTCAAACATGTCCGTGATTTTAGCTATACCTTGAATACGGTAAAAAATCAAAGCAAAAAACAAAGCCGACAAAACCGCCAGCAATACCGCCGTAGAACCGGAACCTTTACTGATGGCAAAAAATATTTTGTCAAAAGAAATACCTTTGCCCAATGTTTGCGTTGCTTGTTGCCACCCGTCTAAAATTAAAGATACCGGCATCATCACAACCATAACCGCCAGAGGCAAAACCATATTGTAAGCTTTACTTTTTTGTGCGCTGACTACCGGTTTGACACCTGTTAATTCTTCCGAAATCATCGGTTTGGCGTTGTCAGACAAAATTTTACCTTCAACTTGTGTCCTATACTCGGCTTGTTTCATCGGACCGATATTGAAGTTAAAGAAAATCACCATCAATACCAAAAATAAAGCTAAAACCGGATAATAATTATACTGCATGGCTTTAAACAAAACCCCGAAACCATTGTCAAATCCTTGTGATAACAGTAAACCCATAATAAAAGCACCCCAAGCGTTAAAGGGAATTAAAATAGAGGTTGGCGCCGAACTGCTATCGGCAATATAAGCCAATTTTTCGCGTGATATTTTAAGTTTGTCAAATAATGGTCTGAATACGGTTCCAACCGTCAAAGAAGAAATACTTGTCTCAACGAAAATAAACACACCGGTCAGCCAAGCCATAAGCTGAATTTTTTTTCGGTTTGAATCCAAATGTCCGGTCTGTAAGCCGCCCAACTTCCGGTCTATCCACGCCACAAAACCGGTCACGCCACCGGACTTTTGTATCAAGATAATCAAACCGCCCACCAAAGCACTGAACATAATGGTTTTGGTATTGCCGGCATCTTTAAAAACATCGACCAATGCCATCACTGTTTGATAAGTGCCGGTAAAAATATTCCCATGATAAATAATCACCCAACTCAACCAAATGCCTAATAACAATGACATATAAACTTGCTTGGTGCGAATGGCTAAAACAATAGCCAAAAGCGGCGGAATAACCGACCAAAATCCGTAGTCGTGCATGGTTTTTTGTGGTAAAGATAAGGATTTTTTGATGACATACTCAACAACAAATTCACAGAACAGAACAGAAAACCAAATAAAACAAAGCCAAATGCAATTTTCTAATAACCACGCAAGAGTATCATAAAACAATTTACTCACCCTATATTTAATAAATTTTCACTTTTAATAACCAAGATTTACCATATTGCCCGTTCCCAATTCACGCCACAGGAATATAAATTTCGACGCGGGTGCCGGCAGCTTGTTTCTGGTCGTCATACAAATCGGTAAACCGAATTTTATATTTATGTTTAAAAGCTTGTGTATAAACCGCCAAGCGTTCTTCGGTGATTTTTATCCCCATCGATTCTCTATTGAGATTCACATTTTTTTGCGCCCGTATTTCCCTAGCTTTTTCACGACCAATACCATTGTCTTCAATGACAATTTTAATGTATGGTAAATTTTTTGAGATTTTCATCAATAATTGTTTGTATCCTTTTTTGGGGGCTAAACCATGCCAAATAGCATTTTCTATAAAAGCTTGAAAAATCATAGGCGGCACTTTTATCCGGTTAATATTCACGGTGTCATCTATCGTTAATTGAAAATCAATACTATTGTTAAACCGCATATTTTCCACTTCGATATAAAGTTGCATCAAGTCGAGCTCTTCTTTTAAGGATGTTTCCGGTATTTTAGCATTATTGAGCACCATTCTGATAAGTTTGGCAAATTTAGTCAAATAAACAACGGCTTGCTTTTGATCGTTTTTGATGATAAAATTTTTGATGGCATTAAGTGCATTAAATAAAAAATGCGGATTCATTTGTGCCTGCACCGCCTGCAGTCTTAATTGTAAGATTTGTTTAGAGTAGGCAACCGCTAATTTTTTTTGTTCGGCTATGCGTTTCTCTTGCATTAAAGTGTTGATTTGTTGTATTTTATCACTAACTTCTTCGCCCAGTTTTTTGGTTAAATCCTCTTTAATAGCTAAGTTTTTTTCATGTTCTTTGATGATGAGTTGTTGCCAAAGATTCTTTTCTTCTATGATGAGTTTTTGTTTTTGGCCCAAACCAAGTGCAAACAAGATCATTTCAAAAGCTGTAGCCGCATAAAACAACACTCTAAAAGGTCTGCCCGTGTATGTCAGATAATGTGAGTAACTGGTGATGATCAAATAGCTTCCCGCACCTATCAAAAGATAATATTTTACCGGCGATTTTGTTCGATATATTAAAAATAAAATATATAAAGACAACAAAAAAATAACGGGCAAAAACGCAAAATTGTAGGCATAATCCAAAAGCTTTTGATTATGTTGAACGATTGCAATTAAAGTCAAAATGGCCAGCGTAGTCAACCCTAATTTTAAAAATATTTTCAACCGGTAGGTAAATTTTGGAAAATATTGGTCTAAATCGATAAAAGTAATCGCAAAAAACATATAAATGGTAGCATATAACCATTTAATTGGATCATACAAAAATTCTATATAAGGACGGCATTGGGAAACCAGGTCTGCCAAAACAAAATGTTTAGCACGATGAAATGTGTAAATAAACACCAACAAGGCATAAAGCGCATAATATAAATACGCCCGGTCTTTATTTTGAAAATACAACAATAGATGATACAAGCCAAGTGCCAGCAAAAAACCTGAAACAAATATCACAATACCATTTTCTTGTGGCTGTGACAAGGATTGAATCAAACCGGTTGCTGACATAAAATTAAGAAATATTTAGCGCCTCAAAGACTTGCTTGCGATGCTTTCGTGAAATGGGAATAATCTGATTGTTACTCAAAATAATTTCGCCCGAACCGTGTTTGACCAATTCTTTTATTTCATTAAGATTAACAATATACGATTTATGAATTCGTATAAAATAGTCTTTGGGCAAAAGTTCTTCAATGTGTTTGATGCTTTTTGACACCAAATAATCATCGCCGTTTCGCATATAAACGGTCGTGTAACTACCATCGGATTTGCAATATAAAATATCTTCCGGCTCTATCAAGATGATTTTGTTATTTAAACTCAATGGTATTTTTTTATGCCGTTCAAGATTGCCTTGTACCAATTTGCTCAAAACAGTTTCAATATTTTTGGTAGCATGGTTACTGCCTTGGCGATTTTTAACCTTATCTATAGCTTGTATCAAATCGTCCGGGTCAACCGGTTTGAGTAAATAATCTATGGCATTGGCTTTAAAAGCTTGTATGGCATATTGATTATATGCGGTGGTAATAATTAAATCAAAATTTTTGTATTCTAAAAGTTGCAATAATTGAAAACCATCAATTTCGGGCATTTCTATATCTAAAAATACCAAATCCGGTTTAAGCTCATTAATACCGCCTATTGCTTCTTTCGGATTGGTAAAACTTTCAATTACTTTAACATCTTGACTGAAATTTTCAATCTCCCATTGTAAACTTTCTATGGCGAGTTGTTCATCATCAACAATAACGGCTTTAATCATTTTAAGTTTGTTTTTTTGTCCGCATAAATTTACTAAAAATATATAACACGATTTAATATAATTTATAAGCTATCATATATTTTTTATAAATGGTCAATTCTAATTGATAAACACCAAAATAGAATCTATGCCAAGAACAATTATTAAAGCATCCGTTGGCAAAATGCTTTTTATGTGAATAATTTTTGATTTTTAAAGTCAAAAAAGACATTGATTGATGTTTATTTCTACAATTTAACCCTTTCGGGTGATATAAAATCATACTATAAAATGAGAAAAAAAGCTGCCTGAGCATCTAATTTTGCATTATAAATCAACACTTAATTATTATGAAAAAAACAGGTATTATTTTAATGTTGTTTTTATTATTCGGTCAAGTTTCTCATGCGCAATTTTTAAAAAAATTGATGAAACATGCCGAAGACAAGGTGAAAAGCGAGGTTGAACGCCGATCGGAACGAAGAGTTGATAAAGGTATTGATAAGACCCTCGACAAAGCCGAAGATGAAATAGACGGTAAAAACAAAAAAGCAAAGAAAAAAAGTAAATCGGCAAAAAAGGCTGAATCAAGTCAATCAAATGACAGTGAAGAAACCGGTAACGATACCGCTTCCGGCAAATCGTCCAAAGCCAAAAAACACAATTTGGTTTGGAGCAGATATGATTTTGTACCCGGTGATACGGTCATCTTTGAAGACGGACCGGATCCCGACGAAGAAAACGGTGAATTCCCGAGCCGGTGGGATTTATATCAAGGTGGTGCCGAGATAGCGGAATTTGACGGTGAACCGGTTATTACCTTTATCACGGATTCCGGTAATATGTACAGAAAAGGAATTGTACCCTACTTAAAAAACCCTGAACAAGATTATTTACCGGATGTGTTTACCATTGAATTTGATGCTTATTATAAACCAAATGTCTATAATGAAAGGTATTATCTGACGTTATATGACCGTAAAAATCAATCTTATTGTTGTTCGCAAATAGAGATTTATGTTAATAGTGTTAGTTGCGGAGACTCTGAAGGCTCTTTAAAAGGAAAAGAAAGGAGTAACCGGGATCCGGAAGGTGGTTGGCGTCATATAGCTGTTGCTTACACCAAAGGGAAACTCAAAGTGTATTTAGACGACCAACGATTAATCAACATTCCGCATTTTGAAGGCAATCCTACCGGTGTAACCGTTACTGCTACTGATGAAAATATGTATATCAAAAACTTCCGTATAGCCAAAGGCGGTGTCAAATATTACAAACGGGTTTTATCTGATGGTAAAATCATCGTCAACGGTATCAAGTTTGACGTCAATAAAGCTACGCTCAAACCCGAAAGTATGGGACCTATCAACCGTATTTATAAGTTGATGAAAAAACAACCCGACCTTAAATTCAGCGTAGAAGGACACACCGACAGCGACGGCGATGAAGCTTTCAATATGAAGCTTTCAAAAGCGCGTGCCAAAACCGTGATGGATAAATTAATTTCAATGGGAATAGACAAATCCAGATTAAAATATACCGGTTGGGGTGAAAGCAAACCCATAGATACCAATGCCACCCCTGAAGGCAAGGCAAATAACCGCAGAGTGGAGTTTGTTAAATTTTAATGAGTCAGAAACAACATAAAGAAATTCATAAGTCAATTAAATTAAAAAATTAAAACAATGAAAAAATCAGCTTTAAGCATCTTATTATTAGTGCTCATCTCTACCAATTTATTTGCACAACAAGGTTTTAATTACAAAGCACTCATTACCGATAATGGTAATGCTTTACAAAACCACAATGTAACAGTCAGATTTACCATTTTAGAAAATGGTTCCACTTCTGTG
>Ga0256832_1001072_pt1 | contig 18385 bp, 30 predicted proteins | sample 134614metaG_FD_190534 | JGI IMG/M metagenome (GOLD analysis project Ga0256832, IMG submission 190534) | Hydrothermal vent microbial communities from Lau Basin, Pacific Ocean - 134-614 | ecosystem: Environmental > Aquatic > Marine > Hydrothermal vents | place: Pacific Ocean: Lau Basin | collected...
GAGTGCCTGGCCGTCCTGGCTCACCGGTGTGAGTTGCATCATTCTCAGCGCATCCCTTCACGCACAGGAGTGCAATCCGCACATCCCCGCCACCGCCCCTGACTCCCGCTTCCTCGAACAACGGGACGGTTCAGTGGTTGACACCTACACCCAGCTGCGCTGGACCCGTTGCAGCCTGGGGCAGTCCTGGGAAAACGGCGCCTGCCAGGGCGAACCCCAGGCCCTGCCCTATGCCCTGACGTCTCTGCTTGTGGAACCCGGCTGGCGCCTACCCACGGTAGCCGAACTGAGCAGTCTGGCCGAGTTACGATGCTGGCAACCGGCCATCAATACCCGCATCTTTCCCACTGCACCCAAGGCCGTTTACTGGACCTCGACACGTTTCGTCAACAACGACGGCCAGTTCTGGCAGGTGCATTTTCTGCACGGCGAGGCGGTGCCGGAGAAGGCGGATGGAGTGGGATTTGTGCGCTGGGTGAGGGAACGGTGATTTTTTTGAAAACTCCAGCCTGACCCCTGGCATGATTGTCTGCAATCAATGTTCCCGCGTCGCCCGGAACTCGATATCCGGCCAGCGCTCCCGGGTCAACTCGAGATTCACCCGGGTCGGCGCAATGTAGGTGAGATTACCATCGCCGTCTAACGCCAAGTTGTCTGCCGCCTTGCGTTTGAAATCGGCGAGCATTTTTTCATCCGCGCATTCCACCCAGCGCGCGGTGGCGACGTTGACGTTTTCGAACTGGCATTCCACGTTGTATTCGTGCTTGAGGCGATGGGCCACCACGTCGAATTGCAGCACGCCCACGGCGCCGACGATGAGGTCGTTGTTGTTGAGCGGGCGGAACAATTGCGAGGCGCCCTCTTCGCAGAGTTCCTGCAGGCCCTTTTGCAGGGCCTTCATGCGCAGCGGGTCCAGCAGGCGGGCGCGGCGGAACAGCTCCGGGGCGAAATGCGGGATGCCGATGAACTTGAGGTCTTCGCCTTCGGTAAAGGTGTCGCCGATCTGGATGGTGCCATGGTTGTGCAGGCCGATGATGTCGCCGGAATAGGCGTCTTCCACGTGCTCGCGGTCGGCGGCCATGAAGGTGATGGCGGTGGGGATCTTGACATCGCGGCCGATGCGCACGTGTCTGACCTTCATGCCCTTGTGGTACTGCCCGGAGCAGATACGCAAAAAGGCGATGCGGTCGCGGTGGTTGGGATCCATGTTGGCCTGGATCTTGAACACGAAGCCACTGAAGCGGGGTTCGTCCGCCTTTACCTCGCGGGTCTGAGTCATGCGCGGCGGAGGCGGCGGGGCAAAGTCCGCCAGGGCGTCCAGCAGTTCGCGCACGCCGAAGTTGTTGATGGCGGAACCGAAGTACACGGGGGTAAGCCTGCCGGCGAGGAAGGCATCGAGATCAAATTCGTGACTGGCGCCGCGCACCAGCTCCACCTCCTCGCGGAAGTCGGCCATCAGCGCACCGAACAAGTCATCCAGGCGCGGATTGTCCAGCCCTTCGATGACCTCCCCTTCCTGCACCTTGCCGCCGTGGGTGGCGCTGAACAGGTGCACCTTGTCGCTGTAAAGGTCGTACACGCCCTTGAAGTTTTTGCCCATGCCGATGGGCCAGGTCATGGGGGCGCATTGGATCTTCAGCACCTCTTCCACTTCGTCCAGCAGCTCCAACGGATCGCGGCCCTCGCGGTCGAGCTTGTTGATGAAGCTGATGATGGGCGTGTCGCGCAGGCGGCACACCTCCATGAGCTTGACGGTGCGTTGCTCCACACCCTTGGCGCAGTCGATGACCATCAGCGCCGAGTCCGCCGCGGTAAGGGTACGATAGGTGTCTTCGGAAAAGTCTTCGTGGCCCGGCGTGTCCAGCAGGTTGATGATCTTGTCCCGGTAGGGGAACTGCATGATGGAGGTGGTCACCGAGATACCGCGCTGCTGTTCCAGGGCCATCCAGTCGGAGGTGGCGTGGCGCGCGGCCTTGCGACCCTTTACGGTGCCGGCCAGTTGAATGGCGCGACCGAACAGCAACAGCTTTTCGGTGAGCGTGGTCTTGCCGGCATCCGGATGGGAGATGATGGCGAAGGCCCGTCGCCGCTGAACTTCTTGCAGGAACTCGGACATGGTATGGACTCGGCGTGGGGAGATAAACGGTGTTTTGCGTGTCACCACGAGGATGACCGGTGAAAATGGTGGGCCGTCCGCGACTCGAACGCGGGACCATCGGATTAAAAGTCCGGTGCTCTACCAACTGAGCTAACGGCCCGTTTTTAAAAACGTTACTCGCCTTCCCTGGCGCAACAGTGGTGGCTTGTTCCGACACCAGCCTGGCCATCCCTGGCCAGGCGTTCGCAAGTCTGCGAATGTCCACTGGACATTCGGTCCGTGCTCACCCAACTGAGCTAACGGCCCGAAAAAAAGGAATGCAAATCATACAGAAATGGCACCGAATAACAAGGCAAACCGCCATGTGAGCCGGAATTTTTCCCGGGCCACACGGCGGCTTTTTTGAATCCGGCAATCAGATGGCGTCGAGTTGGCGCAGACTATTGGGCAGCAGTTTCATATCGGCCAGCCCCGCCACCAAGGCCTTGAGGAAGGAGGCTTCATCCTCGTACACCAGCTTGTAATACTGGATCTTCATGGTAATGGCGCTGCCGAAGACGATGGCAAAGAAGGCCAGGAATGAACCCACCGCCAGGGTGGAGACGCCGGTAATGCCCTGACCGATGGTGCAACCCAGTCCCAGCACGCCACCAAAGCCCATGAGTACGGCACCGATCATGTGGGTAATGAAATCCTTGAAGGAGGCAAACCATTCGAATCGCAGGTTCTTGCTCAGCAGGGCCCAGAGGAAGGAGCCCAGAATCACACCGAATACGGCCATCAGGCCAAAGGTGAGCAGGCTGCGATTAAACCCACTGGCAACATAGCCAAAGGTCTGTCCCATGGGATTGATGAAGGTGAAGGATTGCGGACTCAGCGGCGCGCCCATGGCCGGCTTGCCTTCCTCGGTATCCGCTAACATGTCCCACTCACCATAATAGGCGCTGAGGCTGTAGGGTTCTCCATCTACATCGATGCCGATATTGCTACTTACGTACCAGCCGCCCAGTACGGCAAGGCCAACAATAATCCCGCCAATAATATTGTCCCGACTGCTGCGAAAATCCGCAGATTTGAAAATGAAAACCAGCAAAGCCAGGGCAAGGATGCCGCCGACGATGAGACGGGTCATTACCGCATTATCAGGGTTGAGCAACTTGCCCAGATCCTGCCCTTCTCCGGTATCGATGGCCAGGGGGCGAATCCAGTCGTAAAAAAGCACGCTGAACAAGGTCTTGTCGGAATCGGGAAAGGGATTGGTCATGTAAAAGGCGATAACAGCAATGACCGCAAACACGAACAGGGACTTGATATTGCCACCACCGATGCGGATCAAGGTCTTGTTGCCACAGCCGCTGGCCAGGGTCATGCCAATACCGAACATCACCCCACCGAGAATATTTTCGGCCCAGATCAACTGTGGGCTGCGGTAGGGAGGAAATGCCGCATCGGCATTGACCAGCCCCATGCTCTCCAACACAACCACCCCGATCATGGCCACGGCAATGGCCAGCAACCAGGCACGGATACGGCCAAGATCACCCATATTCACCCAGTCAGAAACGGCGCCCATGGTGCAGAAATTGGTTTTATTGACCACAGCGCCCATCACCAGGGCGATGGCAAAGGTACTCCACAGCAGTACCGATTGCGCTTCTACGAAACCTTCAAAGATCATGCGTTATCCCCTATTCCGGCTGAAGCCCGCCATTCCAATCCTTCGACGTTGAGGGTGAGGCGCTGAAGCGGCCTCTCAAGACATCACACCCGCCCAGGCTGTAGCGGACAATTCTAATACTAACAACAAACATTCTGGTGAGTTTTTTAATTAAATTTTTCTATCGGCACATCATTCAGGAACTTGATCCAACCATTTTAAAACCAGAAAAGATCCAGACAGAAAAAAACCGGCACTCGGCCGGTTTTTTCGAACCTGACAGGATTCACCCATTATTCGGCGGCTGCCTCTGTGGCGGGCTTATCTGCCTCTTCTGCCGGCTCAGGACGATCTACCAGTTCTACAATCGCCATGGGCGCATTGTCACCCGGGCGAAAGCCGCACTTGAGAATCCGCAGGTAGCCGCCGGGGCGAGACTCATAACGCGGGCCCAATTCGTTAAACAACTTGCTCACCATGTCACGATTGCGGATGCGATTGAACACGATGCGCCGATTGGCCACGGAATCGGACTTGGCGCGGGTGATCAACGGCTCCACCACGCGGCGCAGTTCTTTCGCCTTGGGAACAGTGGTGCGGATGACTTCATGTTCAAACAGGGATGCAGCCATATTGCGGAACATGGCCTTGCGATGGCTGCTGTTACGATTCAGTTGTCGGCCGGATTGACGATGACGCATGGGATGTTCCTTTAAACGTACTTATTAAACGTACTTATTTTCTTAACGAAGTATGACGGGATATGGCAGCCTGCGCTTAAGCCTTTTCACGCTGTTCTTTCAGGCTGGCCGGTGGCCAGTTTTCCAGGCGCATGCCAAGGGACAGGCCCTTGGTGGCCAGCACACTCTTGATCTCGGTGAGGGACTTCTTGCCCAGGTTGGGAGTCTTGAGCAACTCCACCTCGGTGCATTGGATCAGATCCCCAATGTAATAAATCTGCTCGGCCTTCAGGCAATTGGCTGAACGTACGGTGAGTTCCAGATCGTCCACCGGGCGCAGCAGGATGGGATCCACTTCCGGCTCGTCGGATTTTGCGGTGTCTTCTTCACGACTCTGCAGGTCGACGAAGGTGGACAGCTGATCCTGCAGGATGGTGGCGGCGGACCGCACGATCTGCTCGGGATCCAGGGAACCGTCGGTCTCCAGTTCAATGATCAGTTTGTCCAGGTCAGTGCGCTGCTCCACGCGGGCACGCTCCACGGTGTAGGCCACTCTCTCGATGGGGCTGAATGATGCGTCCAGTTGCAGACGGCCGATGGCACGGCTTTCACCCTCATCGTTTCGCGCAGTGGAAGCCTCATAACCACGGCCAGATGCAACCTTCATAGTCATCTTCAGCGAACCGTTCTTGGTCAAGTGGGCGATGACATGGTTCGGATTCACCAGCTCGATGTCATGATCCAGGGTAATATCTGCCGCGGTCACAGGGCCTTCTCCGGATTTTTCCAGCGTCAAAGTCGCCTCGTTGTGGGTGTGCATGCGGAATGCCAGGCCCTTGAGGTTAAGCAAAATATCGATAACGTCTTCCTGTACACCATCGATGGTGCTGTATTCATGCAGCACACCTTCGATCTCAACTTCCACCACGGCACAGCCGGAGATGGACGACAGCATGATGCGCCGCAAAGCATTACCCAGGGTATGACCAAAACCACGTTCCAAAGGCTCCAGGGTAACCTTGGCATGACGCTCGTTGAACGACTGCACATTGACGATACTTGGTTTCAAAAATTCTGACACTGAACCCTGCATGGATTTTCCTCTCTGGCCGTGAGACTGCTCGTCGAAGACGGACCGCCTCTTGCAGCTGATGTATATTTCCTGTTTCCGAACGTCCGATTACTTGGAATACAACTCAACGATCAAGTGTTCATTGATATCAGACGACAATTCCGCACGTTCCGGACGCGCCTTGAACACGCCGGTAAATTTCTTGGGATCCACATCGATCCACTCCACAAAGCCACGCTGGCTGGCCATGTCCATGGCAGACTGAATGCGCAGTTGCTTGCGGGCATCCTCACGCACAGCCACTTCATCCGCCGGATTTACCTGATAGGAAGGAATGGTCACGGTGACGCCATTGACACTGATGGCCTTGTGACGAACCAACTGACGAGCCTCGTTTCGAGAAGCGGCAAAGCCCATACGGTACACCACGTTGTCAAGGCGAGACTCCAGGGCCTGCAGCAGGTTTTCACCGGTGGCACCCTTGCGCCGATCAGCTGACTTGTAATAGAGGCGGAACTGTCCTTCCAGAATACCGTAGGTACGACGCATCTTCTGTTTCTCACGCAGCTGCACGGCATAGTCGGAGATACGTGTGCGCCGCTGGCCATGCTGGCCGGGCGGGAAGGCGCGATTTTCCATAGCGCACTTATCGCTGTAGCATTTCTCGCCCTTGAGAAACAGCTTTTCGCCTTCACGGCGACACTGACGACACTTGGGACCTACATATCTAGCCATTCTTTCCTTACTCCAAACGTTAAATGCGCAAACTCAGACGCGGCGGCGCTTTGGCGGGCGGCAGCCATTGTGCGGGATAGGCGTTACATCGGTGATGCTGGTGATGTTGAAGCCGTTGGCGTTAAGCGCACGGATGGCGGATTCACGACCCGGCCCTGGTCCCTTGACGCACACATCCATATTTTTCATGCCCATTTCCTTGACCATGTCCGCCACACGTTCTGCTGCCACCTGTGCGGCAAAGGGCGTGCTTTTACGCGAACCGCGGAAACCGGAACCACCAGCGGTGGCCCAGGCCAGGGCATTTCCCTGACGGTCAGTGACCGTGACGATGGTGTTATTGAAGGTGGCGTGAATATGCGCAACGCCATCGACAACATTCTTTTTGACTTTCTTGCGAGTGCGGGGACTTGCCATGCTAGTAACCTGTATTATTCAAAACAAAATGTTTTCAAGATAAATTTATTTGCGCACCATGCGACGCGGCCCCTTGCGGGTGCGGGCATTGGTGCGGGTGCGCTGACCGCGCAGCGGCAGGCCGCGACGGTGACGAATGCCGCGATAGCAGCCCAGGTCCATCAGGCGCTTGATGTTCATGGAGATCTCGCGGCGCAGGTCGCCCTCGACGTCAAACTTCCCCACTTCACCACGCAGCAGATCGAGCTCCGCCTCGGTCAGATCCTTGATCTTGGCATCGGTTTTCACCCCGGCCGCCTCGCAGATCTGCTTGGCGCGCGTCGGGCCGATACCAAAAATGGACTGCAGCCCAATCACTGTGTGCTTGTGCGCTGGAATATTAATACCCGCAATACGAGCCATTCAAACAATCTCCAAAATAATGCCGCAGAAAGCCGGCTATTGTAATCAGTTTTCCGTTCACCGGCAAGCCGGCTGGGCAAGAACTAACCCTGACGCTGCTTGTGACGAGGATCCACGCAAATCACGCGAATCACCCCGTTGCGGCGTACGATCTTGCACTTGTTGCAAATTTTCTTCACCGAAGCACGTACTTTCATGACTCTCTCCACACTTACTGGCCTTGCGGCCCGGGCGAACACCCGTTCTTTTCACTCACAACCGCACTAAATACCGCTGCGACCATATCCCTTCAGGCTGGCCTTTTTCATCAGCCCTTCGTACTGGTGTGACATCAAATGCGCCTGGATCTGGGAAATGAAATCCATCACCACCACCACGATGATCAATAAGGAGGTACCGCCGAAATAAAACGGTACGTTCCAGTAAACAATCATAAATTCCGGCAACAAACACACCGCCGTAATATAGATGGCGCCAATCAGGGTCAGCCGTGACATCACGCCATCAATGTATTTCGCCGTATTCTGCCCAGGTCGAATGCCCGGGATAAACGCTCCGGAGCGCTTCAGATTGTCGGCGGTGTCCTTGGGATTAAACTGCAAGGCCGTGTAAAAAAAACAAAAGAAGATAATCGCCATGGCATACAAAAACACATACACCGGCTGCCCCGGAGACAGCGTAGAAGCGATATCCTTCAACCAGCCCATGCCCTCGGTCTGCCCGAACCAGCCACCCAGAGTGGCCGGGAACAGAATAATGCTGGAGGCAAAAATGGGAGGAATCACACCCGCCATGTTCACCTTCAACGGCAGGTGGCTCTTCTGTGCGGCGTACACCTTTCGCCCCTGCTGGCGCTTGGCATAATTCACCGTAATGCGCCGCTGACCACGTTCCATAAACACCACGAAACCGGTGACACCAATCGACAGGGCCAGCAGCACCAGCACCAGGAACGGACTCAGCTCACCGATGCGCGCCAGCTCCAGAGTGCCGCCGATAGCCGCCGGCAGACCTGCGACGATACCGGCAAAAATGATCAACGAGATACCATTACCGATACCGCGTTCCGTCACCTGTTCACCCAGCCACATCAGAAACATGGTGCCGGTGACCAGGCTCACCACCGCGGTAAACACAAAGGCAGGCCCCGGTGACGGCACCACGGCCAGGGCGCCGACGGTTTGCCCCTGCAAGGCAATAGCCACGCCAATAGACTGGAAAGTTGCCAGGGCCAGGGTACCGTAGCGGGTATACTGAGTGATTTTGCGTCGTCCCGCCTCGCCCTCTTTTTTCATCTGCTCCAGCTTGGGCACCACTGCAGTCAGCAACTGCATAATGATGGATGCCGAAATGTAGGGCATCACGCCCAGGGCAAACAGCGAAAGGCGTCCCAGTGCGCCACCGGAGAACATGTTGAACATGTCAAGGATGGTGCCCTTCTGTTGCTCGAACAGGGCCGCCAGTGCCCCTGGATCAATGCCCGGCACCGGAATAAACGAGCCGATGCGAAACACGATCATGGCCAGCACTACGAACAACAAGCGTTGTTTGAGTTCGGTCAGTTTGCCCGAACCCATGGCACCGAGCATGGAAGAACCTGTGGCAGACACCGGCGCTTAATCCTCGACCTTACCGCCAGCCGCCTCAATGGCCGCGCGCGCACCCTTGGTGACGCCCAGACCCTTGACGGTCACGGCCTTGTTGATCTCACCCGACAATATGACCTTGGCGCGCTTAATCTGCTGGCCGACAATATTGGCCGCCTTCAGCGCCAACAGATCCACCACCTCTCCGTCCACCTTGGTCAGTTCGTTGAGGCGCACCTCGGCGACAAATCGCGCACTGCGCGATGTAAAGCCCACCTTGGGCAGGCGTCGCTGCAAAGGCATCTGACCGCCTTCGAAACCCACCTTGTGGAAACCGCCGGAACGGGATTTCTGACCCTTATGACCACGGCCACCGGTCTTGCCCAGGCCCGATCCAATACCACGGCCGACGCGTTTTGCGTCTTTCTTCGCGCCTTGTGCAGGCTTCAGTGTATTCAGATACATTTTATGCTTCCTCTACCTTCAACAGGTACGCCACGGTATTGATCATGCCGCGATTTTCCGGCGTATCAATAACAGACACCGTCTGGTGCATACGCCGCAAACCCAGTCCCGCCACGCAGGCCTTGTGGGCCGGCAAACGGCCGATGGTGCTTTTGGTCAGTGTGACTTTGACTTGCTTGGCCATGACTTACCCCAGAATCTCTTCAACACTCTTGCCGCGCTTGGCTGCCACGGCCTCGGGTGTTGTCATATCAGTTAAACCTTCGAAGGTGGCGCGCACCACATTGATCGGATTATTGGAACCGATGCATTTCGCCAGCACATCACGCACCCCCACCGCCTCGAATACGGCGCGCATGGGTCCACCGGCGATGATCCCGGTACCCTCCGAGGCGGGTAGCATAACTACCTTGGCCGCACCGTGGTTGCCAATCAACGGGTACTGCAAAGTGCCCCCCTTGAGGTTGACCTTGCGCATGTTCTTGCGAGCGTCTTCCATGGCCTTTTGTACGGCAACCGGCACCTCACGTGCCTTGCCACGACCAAATCCGATCTTGCCTTCGCCGTCGCCCACTACCGTCAATGCCGTAAAACCAAAGATACGACCACCCTTCACCACTTTCGCCACGCGGTTGATGTTGACCAGCTTCTCGATCAAACCATCGCCTTGAGCTTGTGCATCAAATTTAGCCATGCCAGATACCTTCCTGTTTAAATCGTCAAACCGCTTTCACGAGCGGCATCGGCAAGCGCTTTCACGCGGCCATGATATTTGAAACCCGATCGATCGAACGCCACCTTGTCGATGCCGGCCGCCTTGGCGCGCTCGGCAATGAGCTGACCGATCTTTACCGCAGCCTCCACATTACCGGTGTGCTTCAAAGTGGACTTCACGTCGGCTTCCAGGGTGGAGGCACTGGCCACCACCGTGCCACCGTCCGGCGCAATCACCTGTGCATAAGTGTGTTGTGAGGTGCGATGTACGCACAGGCGATGGGCGCCCAACTCACGGATCTTGCAGCGGGCGCGCATGGCGCGGCGCATACGACTCTGTCTCTTATTCATCTCAATGTGCCCCTACTTCTTCTTGGCTTCTTTACGCACGACATGCTCGTCGGAATAGCGCACACCCTTGCCCTTATAGGGCTCCGGCGGACGGAAGGCGCGGATGTTCGCCGCCACCTGGCCGACTTGCTGCTTGTCGATACCGGACACCACGATCTCGGTCTGGCTGGGCGTTTCGATCTTGATACCCTCAGGCACCTCGAACTCCACCGGATGAGAAAAACCCAGGGCCAGGTTCAGATTCTTGCCCTGCACCTGGGCGCGATAACCCACGCCGATCAGGGTCAGCTTCTTTTCAAAACCCTGGGACACGCCAGTGACCATGTTGTTCAACAGGGCGCGAGTGGTTCCGGCCAGCGCATCGGAGCTCTTTTCGGCATCGCGGGCGGCGAAGGTCAAGGTGGAATCCTGCTGATTCACTTCCACCGCAGCATGAATCTCATGACTCATTTCCCCCTTGGCACCCTTTACCTTCACCGACTGACCACTGAGGGTCACTTCGACGCCGGCAGGGATCTGCACGGGATAATTTGCAACGCGTGACATGATTTCCTCCCTTAAGCGACGTAGCAGATGACTTCACCACCGTGGCCCGCTTTACGCGCGGCACGGTCGGTCATCAAGCCTTTGGAGGTGGATACAACGGCAACACCCAGCCCATTCATCACGGACGGCAGCTCGTCCTTGCCCTTGTACACGCGCAGGCCAGGGCGGCTCACGCGCTTAATCATATCGATCACCGGCTTGCCCTCGTAATACTTGAGGGCCAATTCCATCACCGGCTTGCCATCGATATCCTGTGTCGAAACACCTGTGATGTAACCTTCTTCCTTCAGCAGGTTCGCAATGGCGACCTTCTGCTTGGAAGAGGGCATGCTCACAGTCAGCTTACCTGCCGACAACGCATTGCGAATGCGCGTCAGCATGTCAGCGATGGGATCAGTCATGCTCATGCCTTTCTACTCCTAGATTTCCTGTCGTAACGATCTCACGACAGACCAAAAACTTAAAACAACTAGTCAAACATCTTTTACAAAAGCCTGCTTAGATCAGAAGAGGCTTCCCCCTCTTTTACCTGACCTCTTTACCCTTGTATCTGCCCTTTTACCAACTCGCCTTCACCAGTCCGGGAATATCCCCCCGCATGGCGGCTTCACGCAGCTTGGTGCGCGACAGGCCGAACTTGCGGTAATAGCCGTGTGGCCGCCCGGTCTCGCGGCAGCGATTACGCTGACGACAGGGGCTGGCGTTGCGCGGCAGGGACTGGAACTTGCGGCGCACCTCTTCCAGCTCTTCCATGCTGAGATTGGGGTCCTTCAACTGAGCCTTGAGGGCAGCACGCTTGGCTGCATACTTGGCCACGGTGCGGGCGCGTTTCAGTTCGCGGTTGATAATGGATTTTTTTGCCATGCTTGTCTCTCTACTTTCTGAGCGGAAGATTAAACGCGGTTAGCAGCGCCCGCGCCTGGTCATCGGTCTTTGCGCTGGTGGTAAAGGTGATATCCATGCCTCGAATCGCATCGATCTTGTCGTAATCGATCTCCGGAAAGATGATCTGTTCCTGGATACCCATACTGTAATTGCCACGACCGTCGAAGGCATTGGGCTTGAGGCCACGGAAGTCACGAATACGGGGAATGGCGATGCTCACCAGACGATCCATAAAGTCGTACATGCGCTCTCGGCGCAATGTCACCTTGCAGCCGATGGGCCAGCCTTCGCGCACCTTGAAACCGGCCACCGAGAGGCGGGCCAGATTTACCACGGGGCGTTGACCGGCAATCTTGGCCATGTCGTCCACGGCGTGCTGGATCACCTTCTTGTCACCAATGGCCTCGCCAAGCCCCATATTCAGGGTGATCTTTTCCAGGCGGGGCACTTCCATCACGCTCTTGAAACCGAACTGTTCCTTGAGCTGACCAACCACGGTATCGTTGTAATAATCTCTTAAACGGGACATGAGTCTCTTCCGTATCTGCTATGTTCTTTAAATGTCCACAACTTCGTTATTGGACTTGTAATAACGCACCTTGCTGCCATCTTCCAGAATCTTGATGCCAACGCGATCACCCTTGCCGGTGGCCGGGTTGAACAAGGCAACATTGGAAATGTGCAGCGGCATTTCTTTTTCGACAATACCGCCCGCCTCACCTGCATTGGGATTGGCCTTGACATGCTTCTTGGCCATGTTGCAGCTCTCGACCAGCACGCGGTCTTCGGCTACGCGCAGCACGGAACCGCGTTTACCCTTGTCTTTGCCGGTGGTGATGATAACTTCATCGCCTTTCTTGATCTTACGCATGGTAATTCTCTTTCTACTATCTGGTTTAAAGAACGCTATAGCTATATATGAAGAACGCTGACCGAATGCCTTAAAGGACTTCTGGCGCCAGGGAAATGATCTTCATAAAGCGCTCGCTGCGCAGCTCGCGCGTCACCGGGCCAAAGATACGCGTACCAATGGGTTGCAGGCTGGCATTGAGCAGCACCGCGGCATTGCCATCGAAACGGATCAGTGAACCATCGGCACGCCGCACACCCTTGGCGGTACGCACCACCACGGCGTTGTACACCTCGCCCTTCTTCACCTTGCCGCGCGGGATCGCCTCTTTGACGCTCACCTTGATGATGTCGCCAATGCCGGCATAACGGCGCTTGGAACCACCCAAAACCTTGATACACATCAGGCGACGTGCGCCGCTGTTGTCAGCCACATCGAGTACCGTCTGCATCTGAATCATCGAAACATCTCCGCCAATCTGCGCGCTACGCCACCGGACCCGCCGGAATGAGGGCGCGCATCATATCACTAAAATGCGCGGAGCCCAAATGTTTTATGACTTTGGGCTCCGCGTGAAACTTCCTGTAACCACCTGAATTTGACCGGCTTTTTGCGCCGATCGGGGCAAAATAACTAGTTCGCCCGCTTGACGATCTCCACCAGCTTCCAGGACTTGGTCTTGGAAATGGGCCGGCACTCGGTAATCGTCACCTCATCCCCCTCGTTGCAGGCATTTTCCTCGTCATGCACATGCAGCTTGGTGGAGCGGCGAATGAACTTGCCATAGAGGGGGTGTTTGACGCGACGCTCCACCAGCACCGTAATCGTGCGATCCATCTTGTTGCTGATCACTCGGCCAGTTTCCGTCCGGATAGTTTTGCTCTCACTCATTCTGCGTCACCCGCACTCTTTTTCTCGTTCATGATTGTCAACACCCGCGCCACATCACGGCGAACACCTTTCAGCCGCGCCGAATTACTCAACTGACCGGTGCCCTTTTGCATGCGCAGATTGAACTGCTCACGCAACAGGCCGCTCAGCTCTTCTTTCAACTGGGTCTCGCTTTTGCTTCTCAATTCTTTTGCATCCATCACATCACCGTCCGCGTCACAAAGGTGGTTGTCACGGGAAGCTTGGCAGCGGCCAGTTGGAACGCCTCACGCGCCAGCTCTTCGCTCACCCCTTCCATCTCGAATAACATGCGGCCCGGCTGGATCTGCGCAACCCAGTATTCCACGCCGCCCTTGCCCTTACCCATGCGCACCTCGAGAGGCTTCTTGGTAATGGGCTTGTCGGGAAACACCCGAATCCAGATCTTGCCGCCACGCTTGATGTGGCGCGTCATGGCACGACGACTGGCCTCGATCTGCCGCGCGGTGATGCGCCCACGGCCAGTGGCCTTGAGGCCAAACTCACCAAAACTGACATCGCTGCCACGGAAGGCAAGTCCGCGGTTGCGACCCTTCATTTGTTTGCGAAATTTCGTTCGCTTCGGCTGTAACATCTCTCTTACTCCCTAAAACTAGCTGGCCGCTTTTTCGGCAGCAGCGGGGGCCGCAGGCTGGCCATCGTCAAACACTTCACCCTTGAACACCCACACCTTGACACCAATGATGCCGTAGGTGGTGTTGGCCTCGATGGTGCCGTAATCGATATCGGCACGCAGGGTGTGCAGGGGCACACGGCCCTCGTGATACCACTCGGCGCGGGCGATATCAGCGCCGTTGAGGCGGCCGGCCACGCGGATCTTGATGCCCTCTGCGCCCAGGCGCATGGCGTTTTGCACGGCGCGCTTCATGGCGCGGCGGAACATGATGCGGCGTTCCAGCTGCTGTGCCACATTCTCGGCCACCAGGGCGGCATCCAATTCTGGCTTGCGGATCTCTTCGATATTGATGCTCGCCGGGACGCCCATCATTTTTGTGACATCCTTGCGCAGACGCTCCACGTCTTCACCCTTCTTGCCGATAACGATGCCGGGACGCGCGGTGTGAATGGTGATGCGCGCATTATTGGCCGGACGCTCGATCTGCACACGACTCACCGAAGCGCTCTTCAGCTTCTTCTTGATGTAGTCACGCACCTTGAGATCCATATTCAGGGTATCTGCAAAATTCTTGGAATCCGCGTACCACTTGGACGTCCAGTCTTTGACAATGCCCAGACGTATACCCGTTGGATGAACTTTTTGACCCATTACAGACCCCTTCCTCTTGATTAACTGCTAACTATCGCTGACGGTCACGGTAATGTGACTGTGACGTTTTAAAATTCGCACCCCGCGGCCCTTGGCCCGCGCCCGCATGCGCTTGTAGGTAGGACCTTCGTCCACAAAGATGGTAGACACCTTCAGCTCATCGATGTCGGCACCCTCGTTGTGCTCGGCGTTGGCGATGGCAGACTCCAGTACTTTCCTCACCAGATGGGCAGCCTTCTTCGGACTGAAAGTCAGCACCTGCAGGGCCTTTTCCACATCCATGCCACGAATCTGGTCAGCCACCAGACGCGCCTTTTGCGCCGACAGCGGTGCATTGGATAATTTTGCGCTTACTTGCATCTCGATACCCCTTAACGGCTCTTCTTGTCCGCCGCGTGACCTTTGTAGGTACGGGTCGGAGCGAATTCACCGAGTTTGTAACCCACCATGTCTTCGGTGATGAACACCGGCATGTGTTGCCGCCCGTTGTGCACGGCGATGGTCAAACCCAGCATATCGGGAAGAATCATCGAACGACGCGACCAGGTTTTGATCGGTTTTCTGCTGTTGGCCTCCGCCGCCTCTTTCACCTTCTTGGCAAGGTGCAGGTCAACAAAGGGTCCTTTGCGAATTGAACGTGGCACGATTCTATCTCTCTATCTCAAGTTATTTGGACTTACGACGGCGCACAATCATGCCATCGGTACGTTTGTTACTGCGGGTCTTGTAACCCTTGGTGGGCGTACCCCAGGGCGACACCGGATGGCGACCACCGGAGGTACGGCCTTCACCACCACCATGCGGGTGATCCACCGGGTTCATGGCCACACCGCGCACCGTGGGGCGCACACCACGCCAGCGTGAGGCGCCGGCCTTGCCCAGCTTGCGCAGACTGTGCTCGCTGTTGCCCACCTCGCCGATCACCGCGCGGCAGTCGACGTGGATCTTGCGCATCTCGCCGGAGCGCAGACGCAGGGTGGCGTACTCGCCTTCGCGGGCCACCAGTTGGGCCGAGGCCCCGGCGCTGCGGATCATCTGCGCACCCTTGCCGGGTTTCATCTCCACGCAGTGCACCGTGGTGCCCACCGGGATGCTGCGCAGGGTCAGGCAATTGCCTGGCTTGATGGGGGCATCGTCGCCGGAAACGATCTCCGTGCCGGCCTCCACCCCCTTGGGGGCGATGATGTAGCGACGTTCGCCGTCGGCGAACAGCAACAGGGCGATATGCGCACTGCGGTTGGGATCGTATTCCAGGCGCTCGACGCGGGCCGGGATACCGTCCTTGTCGTTACGCTTGAAGTCGATGACCCGGTAGTGCTGCTTGTGACCACCGCCACGATGCCGCGTGGTGATGCGGCCCTGGTTGTTGCGACCGCCGGAACGCGATTTGGTCTCCAGCAGTGGCGCATGGGGGGCGCCCTTGTGCAGACCCGGGGTGCGGACCTGCACCGTAAAGCGGCGACCAGGGGATGTGGGTTTTGCTTTGATGATAGCCATGCCTGTTACTCCAAATTCCTGCCGTTACTTATTCGCCGCCGGCAAAGTCGATGGTTTGACCCGCCTTCACCCGCACGTAAGCCTTTTTCCAGTTCTTGCGACGACCCACGCGATAACCCGTGCGCTTGGTCTTGCCCTTCACGTTCACCACGCGGACATCGTCCACTTCCACTTCAAACAGCTTCTCCACCGCCTGCTTCACCTCAGGCTTGGTGGCGTCGGTGGCCACCTGGAAAACGTATTGATTGCTGGATTCACCCACAATCGCTGCCTTTTCCGTGATGTGCGGAGCCAGCAAAATGTTCATGATGCGTTGCTCGTTCATGCCAGCATCTCCTCGATTTTCTGCACGGCGCCCACGGTCATGATGACCTTGGCGCTACCCACCAGGCTGACGGGATTGATTTCATTCACATCCAGCACCTCAACCTTGTGCAGGTTGCGCGCGGACAGGTACAGGTTGTCGTCGGCCTCATCGGTGACGATCACGCCGCTGTCGAAATTCATGGCCGCCAGCTTTTCCACCAGCTCCTTGGTCTTCGGGGCCTTGACGCCGAACTTGTCGACGATGGTCAGGCGCTCCTGGCGCAGCATCTCGGAGAGGATGGAGCGCATCGCGCCGCGGTACATCTTCTTGTTCACCTTCTGCGCATGATCCTGCGGCGACAGGGCGAAGGTGTGGCCGCCGGTGCGCCAGAGCGGACTGCGAATGGTGCCCGCACGCGCCCGGCCCGTGCCCTTCTGCCGCCAGGGCTTGGCGCCGCCACCGCTCACCGCGGAACGGTTCTTGGTGGCGCGGGTACCGCTGCGACCACCGGCCAGATAGGCGGTGACCACCTGATGAATCAGGGCCTCGTTGAAGTCGCGGCCAAAGGTGTCATCGGACACCTCCACCTTTTTGGTGGATGCCTTGCCCGTTGCCGTGGTTAGTTTTAATTCCATGATTCAGCCTCTCACTTCGCTTTGACGGCAGGACTGACCAGCAGGTCGCCGCCCTTTGCACCGGGAACCGCGCCCTTGACCAGCAGCAGGTTGCGTTCGGCATCCACCCGCACCACTTCCAGATTCTGGTTGGTGGTGCGCGCATTACCCATGTGACCCGACATCTTCTTGCCCTTGAACACATGGCCGGGGTTCTGTCCCAGACCGATGGAACCCGGCGCGCGGTGGGAAATGGAGTTGCCGTGGGTGGCGTCCTGCATGGAAAAGTTGTGACGCTTGATGACGCCGGCATAACCCTTACCGATGCTGGTGCCCACCACGTCCACCTTCTGGCCTTCGCTGAAGATGTCCACGCTGATGCTACCGCCGGTCTCCAGGTCTTCGCCCTCACCCTCGCCCAGACGGAACTCCCACAGACCGCGGCCGGCCTCCACGCCCGCCTTGGCAAAATGGCCCGCGGCAGGCTTGTTGACCCGCGACGGACGGCGGCTGCCGGTGGTCACCTGTACCGCGCGATAGCCATCGGTCTCCACGGACTTGATCTGCGAAATACGGTTGGGCTCCACTTCGATTACGGTCACGGGAATGGAAACGCCATCTTCGGTGAAGATGCGCGTCATTCCCGCTTTGCGGCCGACAATTCCAATGGTCATCTTTATTTCCTCTACCTCGTGGTGAGTCCTGCGACCCGCCACCTCATTTATTGCTTTACAAAAAACGCTCGTGTCTTCAACAAGTCGCCTTGCTTAACCTAACTTGATCTGTACGTCCACACCGGCGGCCAGATCCAGTTTCATCAACGCATCCACGGTTTTGTCCGTGGGATCGACGATATCCAGCAGTCGCTTGTGGGTACGCAGCTCATACTGATCACGCGCATCCTTGTTAACGTGCGGCGAGATCAGCACCGTCCAGCGCTCCTTGCGCGTGGGCAGCGGAATGGGGCCCCGAATCTGGGCGCCGGTACGCTTGGCGGTCTCCACGATCTCCATTGCAGATTGATCAATCAGACGGTGATCAAATGCCTTTAAGCGAATGCGAATTCTTTGTCCAGCTGCCATGTTTTTAAACCTTTTAAATTCAGATAAAAGATGAAAGGGACAAGAGAAAAGTACTGCTTTTATCTTTTCTCTTTGCCCTTTTCTCTGCCGTTATTCAATGATTTTCGATACCACACCCGCACCCACGGTACGGCCACCTTCGCGGATCGCGAAGCGCAGGCCTTCTTCCATGGCGATGGGGGCGATCAGTTTGACTTTCATGTTGACGTTGTCGCCAGGCATGACCATTT
>Ga0256832_1001073_pt1 | contig 18368 bp, 13 predicted proteins | sample 134614metaG_FD_190534 | JGI IMG/M metagenome (GOLD analysis project Ga0256832, IMG submission 190534) | Hydrothermal vent microbial communities from Lau Basin, Pacific Ocean - 134-614 | ecosystem: Environmental > Aquatic > Marine > Hydrothermal vents | place: Pacific Ocean: Lau Basin | collected...
GTCGGTGGATGTGGTTGGAGTTTGGAGTGATTTCAAGAAGTAATAGCGAGTGACATCAAACCAAGGACTACAGTCAAAACCAACGCCGAAGGCAATGAACGGTGTAACGGTGTAACGGTATAACGGAAAGGCAGGAAAGAAATCTTGTCACTTGAACGCCAAAGGCAATTAGACAGTTGAACAAGAACTCCAAACAGAATAAAATTTGGTGCTTTTTCGATAGAAAACTTTCCGGACTAAACTCAACGAATTAAAGTCAAATCCCCCGAATAGACTTCCGTTCGTCCATTTAGGAAAAGGACTTCTGTCACATAGACAAAGACCGCCGGATTCATCTCTTTTTCGTGAAAACGACCGTCCCAACCAATTCGGGATTCGCGGGGATTCATATCTTTTCCTTCATAGACCAGATTGCCCCAGCGGTCAAATATTCTTAGATAGTTGATGGATTTTACGCCGTTGTCCGTGTAGATTTGGAATAGGTCATTCCGGCCGTCATTGTTAGGCGAAAAGGCGTTGGGGATATAGACATGCTGCGTCTCATCTACAAATACGGTGATGGAATCCACATAGAGACAACCATTTTGGTCGATGGAGGAAACGAAGTATTCTGTTTCTTGGAAAGGTGTGACTTTGACACTTAGACAAGAGTCGCAATCCAAGTAAATGGCCGGTTCCCAATGCAATGAATCAGCCAAGTCTGTGGCCAAATGGATGCGTTTGGAATAACCCAACTGAACTGCAAAATCATCTTCAATGATTTGGAGATAATGATTTCGATCGAAATAAGATAAGTTGTAATTCTTGATAGAATCACACCCAAAAGCAGTGGTCAATTCAAAATGATACCAGCCGGGAGTGGTGGTCGTCGTGCCATCAGGAAGCGAAAAGGGGGTTCCCGTACAAAGGTGAATATCCGATGTGTCCTTGTAGGGAAAGTGTACCGTCATGGCAAGATTGACCAAGCTGTCGCAACCATCCACGGAAGAAAAAGTATAGGTCACCAAGGTGTCGGAATAATAATATTGATCGCCCCAAAAAACAGAGTCTCCGTAGCATATAGTGGCTTCATCCGTTTTGCTAAAAGAAGGATTTTGGATGAGCTGAAAACTGTCAATGTGCACACAGGTTCCGGAAAAGGCTTTGACCCAATACACGCCCGGATCGGTCGCTGTAATCGTTTGAGTGCTGACGCCATCTTGCCATTGATAGAGGTCGTTATCTGAAGCGGTTGTAGCAGATAATTCTACTTGACTTCCTTCACAAAATGTTAGTTCCTGTGAGTCGCTTCCGCCAAAAAGTTTGTGTGTAACATGGAAGGTGTCGATATATACACAGTTGGCTAAGCTTGTTTTGACCCAGAAAACGCCATCATCCATGACGGTCTGGCTGAATTGGGTAGAGCCGTTGTTCCATTCGTAGCTTGCGCCAACAATCGGGAAGCTTGGGCTTAAGGTAATGGCTTCGTTTTGACATATATCTTTGTCTGTAGTATGTGTCTCATTATTAATTAATGCCGAAATATTCATATACGTCGTGTCTTCGCCGTTACAAGCTCCGATACCGGAAGCAACGAGCATGACCTTGTAATTGCCCGTCATGTTATAGGTATGTGTCGGGGTGGCTTCGGTACTTGTTGTGCCATCTCCAAAATCCCAATAATAGTCCGTTGCACCTACACTTTGATTTAAAAACGAAACATTAAAAGGCACACAGCCGGAGAAGTCCGGGGACGGCTTACCCTTTGCGATTAAGACAGGTTGCTCAAAATTGAATTTGATGACCCCCAAATTACAGTTACTGGCATTGTTGGTGTTTGAATAAGCCCCCGGTGTAGTGGGAAAATCACTATGCCCGCCACATCCGGCACAAACGGCTTGGTAGATGGTACCTGTTTTGTCAAATCGGCTGGTGCCTCCATCCACATGCTCCCTTGAAGTGCCACCGCCAAAGTAGGTTGCATATTCCAAATCTGTGGCATTGGGTTTGAATACGGCAAAGTAAAAATCACTCCCATCCGTCGTGGTCTGAATGGCTCCTGAAGTAAGGGGCATCCCATTGATGAGTACCTTGCTATGGTTGGTTTTTCCGCCCCAACCCGAAAAGTAAATACGATCACAAACATCTACCATAAACGCAGACGGCGATAGTTCCCGATCCCCATTGCCGTTGCCGAAAATAGTGGAAAAAACCGTCGTACTCAGCCAAGGTCTGAGTTTGTGAATAAACTGACTACTACCTGCGTTAGAAAATGTTCCGGCGGTCACAGGGTATTGGCCGCCTTTGGATTGGCCGGCCACATAAACGTCACCTGCATTGTCGAAATCCAGAAAGTAGGCTCTGTCTTCATCTGCTGTGCCCAAAAATGTAGAAGCCAATAATTGTGTTCCTGTCGGGTTTATTTTTGCAAGAAAACCATCAGAATTGCCCCCCATATATCCGGGGTGTATCGTGCCCGAAGTCGTAGGAAAATCAGAGCTTTGGGTAAACCCACAGACATAGATATTCTGATCAGTTCCTACCTTTAGCGAAAAAGCCGCATCATCATCCACCCCGCCAAGATAAGTACTCCAGATGATAGAGCTCAAGTCAAAAGCCAATTTCACAACACAGCCATCTTTGCCGCCTGCTGCGGTGGGTTGAAGCGTGCCGGCCGTTACCGGAAAATCAGTAGAATAGGTGACAGAACCAATTAAAATATTGTTGTCGGCATCGACAAATACTTCTCCGCGAGAATCATCCCCATAGTTCATCTGGTGAAAGGCAATAATATTCAGCCCGTCATTGCCGGAGCCTCCGAGAAAGGTAGAGGCAATCAACTCATCACCGGACTCACTGAAAATAGATAAGATAATGTCCGAGCCATTGGAAAAGGTGATTTGGCTGGATGTTTTGACATTGCTTCCTCCATTAAAACTTTGGTCATAAGCGTTTGATGTGGTCGGAAAATTGGTCGAGCTGGTGGTGCCTAGTACGATTAATTGACCCAGATTATTGACAATCAAACTTTGTGGAATCTCTGCTTGATTGCCCCCCAAATAAGTAGAATAAATCAGCTGGTCTCCGGCCGCTGTAAATTTAGAAATAGCAATATCCGTAATCCCCCCGCCAAAGGCTTTTTGGAAAGCACCGGTCGTAATAGGATAGCCGGTATAAAAAGAAGCACCCGCACCATACAAATGGCCTTCAAAGTCAAAGGTCGCCGAAAAGCCCCAATTGTCACTGAGAGAACCGGTATAGGACGCAAATACCAAGGTGGGGTCAATGATTAATTCATAGTTTTTGTCGTATCCTTTCGGAAAACGAAACCCGAGTTGTTGGCCGGTCAATGTGTATTTACAAGGAACTTGAATTTTTTGTCCGTCAATAAGCTGGTAGGCATACGGTTCTTGTTCAATGACATCACTGACCGATGTAACGACGTGTAATTTATCCTTTTGCAAGAAAATACGGTCAACACCTTCGTATTCCAATTGAATGTCTGAGATGTCTCCACCGGGGTGGACAATAAAATCATATTTTACATTGCCTCCTGTGCCGTAGGTTTGAAAGTCAATTTGGTCATAGAGATGGGAATAGACGACACGTTTGAATTGTCCGACATGCGAAGCCCAATGTTGGGCATCACTACCCAAAAAATAATTTTCGTAAGCTATTTCTTTTTCATAGCCGTGGAAGGCTTTTTGGGGGGATGAATTTAGGAAGTTAACGTGATAAGCATGGCAATCAACTAGTTTTTCTGTGCTTGTCGTCTCTTGCTCGTGCCCGTGCGAAGCCGTATATTCCGGGTCAATCAAGAAGAAAGTCAATCGGTCGGTTTCTAAATATAGACTGCCAAAGCCCAAGTCGGCTCGATACTGAATAAAATCTTCCCATTGCCCTTTGTTTTCGGCAAACTTAAGATGGCTTGGTGTCCGATTACAAGCCGAGCCGGCCGGTGGCTCAGGAGGCGTGGCCATCAGTGAAAAGGTTAAAAAACTAAAGAAAAGAATAATGAAATAAGGGTATTTATTTTTCATACTAGCATTTTTGAGATGACTCAGCATTCGATACATCCGTCCAATAAGGATGCGAATGACTTCTCGCTGTTTATGGTAATACTTAAATTCATCCTAAAATTAAGCATATTGTGACTACTATTGCAAATTTTTAACTGTTTTTAACTTTGGAAAAGGCACAATTGGGCTTTGTTTTCGTTTTTCCGGCGAAAAAAATAAGAATAAACAGAATGTATAAGATAATGTAAAAGCAATATCTTTGTGCCAAAAGGTCAGATGAAAGCATTTATTATAACCATAGGGGACGAACTATTGATTGGGCAGGTGGTTGACACCAATTCGGGGTGGATGGCACAAGCCTTAGCGCCATTAGGAATTTCGGTAGTTGGTAAGATGACTGTGGGAGACCAAACCGAAGAAATTCGGAGTGGATTGGATTGGGCTGCACAAAAAGCGGACTTGGTATTGATTACGGGGGGCTTAGGGCCTACCAAAGATGATTTGACCGTTGCGGTCTTGGCAGATTATTTTGAGACTGAATTGGTTTTTAGTGAGACCGCTTTCGCAAAAATGAAAGCCAAACTAAGTCAATACCAAGTGGAAGTCTCGGAATCGCACCGCCAACAAAGTTTTTTGCCCCAATCCGCTCAGTTGTTGGATAATGCCTTAGGGACGGCTCCGGGCATCTGGTTTGAAAAAGCCGGTAAGATTTTTATATCTATTCCGGGCGTGCCTAGGGAGATGAAAGTCATTATGACCGAAGAAGTTTTGCCTAGACTTTTGGCGCAAGCCGGAGAAAAACATATTTTGTATAAAACTTTCTTGGTGGCGGGTATTCCGGAAAGTGAACTGTCTGAGCGGTTGGAAACGATTGAAGCAGATATACCGGATTTTTTGACTTTGGCCTATTTGCCCAAATTGGGTACAATTCGATTGCGTTTGGGAGGCGTTCATGAAGATCCCGGCATTTTGGCGCAAGCCGTCGATACGATGGCAGAAAAATTAAAAGTAGAATTACAAGGGTTAATAGCCGCAGAATCTGACATCCCTTTTGCGCAAGCTATCGGACAATTATTAGAACAACAAGGGGCAAGCTTGGCATCCGCAGAAAGCTGCACCGGCGGCAATATTGCTCATTTGATTACCCTAAACTCCGGGTCATCGGCCTATTTCAAAGGAAGTGTGGTGGCTTATGCCAATGAAGTCAAAGAACGGGTTTTGGGTGTGCGACACGAAACTCTGACTCAATTTGGAGCCGTCAGCAGGGAAACGGCCGTCGAAATGGCCAATGGCGTCCGCACTAAGCTGGAGACTACTTACGGAATCGCTACGACAGGAATTGCCGGACCTACCGGTGGGACACCCGAAAAACCGGTCGGTACCATTTGGATTGCGGTCGCTTCAAAAGATAAAACCGTCGCTAAGAAACTTCAATTGGGTAAGAATCGTTTGGTAAACATAGAATTTTCATCAGTTCTAGCACTTAATCTTTTGAGAAAGGTTTTTCTTGTGCCAAAAGAAGTATAACTTTGCCCGGGAAGAGGCTGAATGTGTCAGACGCCCCCTTTTTTGTACGAAAGTACTTACTTGAATCATACCTAAACCAAATAAAATGGCAAAAATAGAACTTGTAATGCCCAAAATGGGAGAGAGCATCGTCGAAGCAACTATTCTAAAATGGCTTAAAGGCGTGGGGGATGCCGTGGAGTTGGATGAGCCGATATTGGAGATTGCTACGGATAAAGTAGATTCGGAAGTCCCGTCTCCGGTTGAAGGAACGATTGCAGAGATTTTGTTTAAGGAGGAGGATGTGGTAGAAATAGGCAAAGTGATTGCTATCATAGCAACGGAAGGCGAAGAAGTGGCTCCTGTATCGACCCCGTCTGTTGTCGAAACACCTAAGGAAGCTCAAAATGGAAAAGCGGCGGTAGTCGAAGCCCCGGTTCAAGTGGCTAAAGTTGCGGAGCCTGTGGCGGTTTCGTCCGGTGATCGGTTTTATTCGCCGCTTGTAAGGAGTATCTCAAAGGCAGAAGGTATCAGCCAAGCCGAATTAGACGGGATAGTGGGTACCGGCCTAAATAATCGAGTAACGAAGGCCGATATTCTGAATTATATCCAAACGGGTCGAAAAGCAACTAAGGTCTCCACTTCACAAGCGACACCGGTTGCACCGGCAGCAGATGTAGCCGGTGCCACTACTGTTGCTAGTGGACAAGTAGAAATCGTAGAGATGGATCGTATGCGGAAGTTAATTTCCAAGCACATGGTGCAGTCTTGGCATACTTCGCCCCATGTTACTTCTTTTATCGAAGTAGATGTAACGAATATAGTGAATTGGCGAGCCCAAAATAAGGATAAATTTATTAGACGGTACGGTGAAAAAATAACGTTTACCCCTATTTTTATAGAGGCCGTCGTGAAGGCACTGCAAGATCATCCCATGATTAATATTTCAGTGGATGGCGACCGGCTCTTAGTCAAGAAAGACTTGAACATCGGAATGGCAGCGGCATTGCCTGATGGGAACTTGATTGTTCCGGTCATCAAAAATGCGGATCAACTGAGTTTGGCCGGTTTGACGAAGCAAGTCAATGACTTGGCTCAAAGAGCTCGAGCCAATCAACTAAAACCGGATGAAATACAAGGAGGTACTTTTACCGTTACTAATGTAGGGACATTTGGCAATGTGATGGGCACGCCCATTATACCCCAGCCCCAGGTGGCGATATTGGCTTTGGGAGCGATTCGTAAAAAGCCTGCTGTCTTAGAAACGGAATATGGCGATGTGATTGCTATCCGTCAAATGATGTTTTTGTCCTTGTCTTATGATCATCGTGTGGTGGATGGCTCACTAGGTGGTTCCATGCTGAATACTTTGAAAAAGTATATGGAAGCATTTGACCCGGAACGGGGTATCTAAAAAAGATTTATGAGAGTAGTTTTCTTGTTTTTTATGCTTGTTTTTCTGTCTCCCCTGACAGGATATAGTCAGTCCTATAAGTCTCTCAAAGCGGAGGGGAATGCCCTTTTTGAAGATGGCTTTTATGCACTTGCTGTCGAGCGGTATGAAGAGTGCTTTCGCGAAAGGCCTACAGATTATGATGTGGATTATCGATTAGGGATATCTTATTTGATGCTTAACCGGCTGTTTGAAGCAGAGACCGTTTTACATATCATTGAGCAACAAAAAAAGAAAAAATATCCACTATCCGCTTATTATTTGGGGTATTTGAATCAAAGAAAACTCCAATTTAAGCAGGCTGCCAAATATTATAAAGAATTTTTGAAGACCAATGGAAAAAAAGAAACATCTGCCTTGGTGCGGACTCAATTGAGAAATTGTGAAAGCGGATTGCGGCAATTGAGCCAAAAACCATTGGCAGACGTGGAGCGATTGCCGGAGCCTATCAACTCCGTGGATAATGACTTTCATCCAATCTTTAGTCCTAGTTTGCAGCAAGACAAAATCTATTTTTCGTCTAACCGATTGGGGGTGTTGGGTGGACTTCGGTCAGATAATGGTAAAGTAGATAATAAACGAGGACACCGCAAACCGGATATGTTTATCGCCAACCGTGTTCCAACGATTCAAGTAGAACGGATGTCCGGCTTGCTGAATACCCCGCTGTTTGATGAAATTATCGGGTTTAGCTATGATGGCGCAAGGATGTACTATAAAAAAGGATACACTAAGGATTCCGGTTTATTATACGAAGATTTTTTTAAAAGCTCCAGCAAGGAGCGCCTCGCCAGCCAATTAGTTGATGTCCCGTTTGATATGGCCAAAGGAGATGCAACTCCTTTCTTCTTTATGGACACCCTAGTTATTTTTGCCAGTCAACGCTTGGGTGGTTTTGGAGGCTATGATTTGTTTTTTTCTGAAAAGACGCCTGATGGTTGGACTGAACCGGTCAATATGGGGAATGGAATCAATACGGAATATGATGAGATGTATCCCTTCTTGACTAATAACAAAGAAAGTGTCTATTACAGCTCCAATAATCCCAATGGAATTGGCGGAATGGATATTTATAAATCCACATTCAACCCTATTCAAAAGAAATGGCATAAAGGCCAAAATATGGGCATTCCCATTAATTCGGCTGATAACGACGAGTATTTCTATATGGCTAATGACGGCTGGCATTTTTTACTTTCGTCAAATCGAAAGGAAGCATTGGGGAAATACGACATTTTTGAAGGTCAATTCTTTGAGCAACAATCGGATCAAGTAGTCATGGCCATGAGTGTGGAAAGTGAAAAAATTGTAGATACGTCTTCCATTGTCTTCCAACCGGTCTTGTTTCAACAGTATCCGCTAGGGACTATTATACCGGATAGTAATTCCTTGAGAGCGTTAGATAAATTGATTGCTCGTCTCCGTCAAGACTCGGATGCAGAGTTGGTGCTTCAGGTTACCAAAACGGCTAATTTGCATAGTGGCAACTTGTCCAAAATAGATCCACTGTCCACGGTATTACTTTCTCGTATCCGTGATGGTATTCCAAATTGTCCCATCAATTATAGTTTGAAGATACTAAAACCGGAGACCAACGTACTGCCCGGAACTTTTGTAGAAGCGGCCATCTTGACAAAATATAAAGATGATCAAGAGCTGAAGCCAATTAATGCGATAAACAAATATCATTTTGTTCCTAGAGTACCCAAAGGATTGCGTTATCGGATTGAAGTGGATACGTCTAGTCGGTCACTAGTGGCATTTTTGGGACTGAATATTTATGACTTTTCGGTTGATGTCTGGCCCGGTAGTCCGAATCATCCCCATTTGGTTTACGGTCAGTTTTTGACTTATGAGACAGCAAAGCAATGGGCTGAGCAATTGGCTAAGGCTAAAATTAACATCATTCAGATTGTGCCCTATATCAGTGGTAAGCCTATCTTCTATGACCATATTCATGACCCTATCGTGCGACCGTATCCGGATTTGATTCGGTATTTAGGAGGCACTGCTCAGTGATGGTGGTAAGTGTTTAGCCGGCGGAATGCCCCATTGGTTTTTGCTCCGTTACAATAAAAAAGCCTTCACTCCCCTGTACCTGATACAAAGGCATCAAAATATATCCCGTCAAAGGGGATAAAATCTTTCCATTTATATCATCCGCTAAGTAATCTCCTTTTTTGACCGGAGAAAAATTGCGATAGCCGGGGCGCATCCTAAATTGATCTTTGGCAGAAAAAGGATGTTTGTAGGCCATTCTCGCCAGTCTTGGCAAGTGTGCGGTATAGGATTTTAAGATGTCATCATGCCGGCTTTCAACGTCTTCCGGCCTAACCGCTCCCACAAAACGCAGGCAGTTAACGATGGCTGCAACAGAGCGATTAACAGATAACGGGTCATCATGGCGACCGGATTCAAAGGTGGCTGCTACCGAAGGCACGCCTAGATAAGATACATCAAAATATTGCATGAAAGTCCCGTGTAAGGTATCGGTCAAATTAGAAATAACCGGCGCAAATAAGGCTTTGGCCAACTGGTAACTTTCTGCTGTGCCGGATGGAATAGAAAATATTCCGTCCTCTGCAGAAGTCGTGTGCAAGTCCAGCAAAATAATTTTTTCGGGCCGGTAGCTTTTGACTTCGTTACGGATAGAAGTACAAATTCCCTTGACTTCCAACTCCTCGGAGTTTAATGTGTGGTTAGGGCTTTTTAGTATTGACGCAACGTGCTCCGGTGTCCACTGTCGATTTAAATCGACTTCCACAAAACGCTTTTTGGCTTTTATGGCAGCTAGATTTCCATATAGCCCAATAAGACGTCCTTTAAACTCAAAGCTAGGATTGGTCAACGGCTCGTCCTGAAGCATCTTGAATAAAAGCTTGAGTGCTTTTATTCCGGCTATTTCGTTGCCATGGATGCCACCCATGACGATAATCAACGGCCCGCGGACACCGTCATGTTGTCCAATTAATCTATCTTTTCCCGTCACTACTTTCTTCATGAGTACTAATCTATATATTCGACTTTGTGTAAAAAACGTAAGCCTACAGAAATCTCGAAGCTTACATTTGTTATCTTTCTTTGGGGGATATTGATGGGTTGCGTGTTGACGCTGTTGCAGTTATTGATGATTCCGGAGATGGCCGGTTGTTCGTATTGGCGGGACAAGTCGGGACTCACTGAAAATTCTATGATGCCACCGATTAAATCAGAAAAAGGAAATTCAAATCCACCCCCAAAAATAACACCATAGTTAAATTTTTTGATGAATTCTTTTTTATTGTAAGGGTAAATAGGGTAGCATCTATTGCGTTCTTCAAAGTCGGCTAAATTGGTTTTGACTGTATATTCGCCACGCATCCCAAACATGTAGTAAGGGGTCAGGCTGCCCATCTCATTTAGTCGCTTCTTAGCTCCAATGGCCAGAGCTAGATTATTGAAGCGGATAGAATAGTCCTGATCATAACGCACCCCGCTAGTATTCAGAAAAGTTGTTTTCATGGATGTCCCGCGCGTATGGTATCCTGCTTGCGCAAAAACCGTAAATCGGGGGTCTTCCGGAAGCTCTTCGATGGCGGCAACAATATGATAACTCAGCAAGGGATTCCGGCGACCCAATTGATTGTCCCAACGTTGAGTCCCGATAGAAAGTCCTCCTTTTAAGGTGTAAGCCGCTCCTTGCGCTTGCGCCGAATGGATGAAAAAAAAGAATCCTAAAAAAAAGAATAAAATGCGTTTCATGTCCTTGAAGTTCAACTAGAGCAGTGCTCATCCTGTCTAGGTCAAAAATCAACAAGGAGACAAGAAAGAACGAATAGTTGAGCTTATAGACCCAAAAATATTCTAATCCATTGCTACAAAGTGTTGATTATCAGTTAAGTACAAGTAAAGTCTGCTCCTATCAGTAATCCCCCAAAGGAGTTTTACCAACCAATTATCTAAAAAGGTTTTCCAATTTATCAAAGAATCCAGAACCGGATTTAGCCTTTGAATCGTTTGGAGGGTTGAAGTTAGGCATATTTTGCATTTTTTTCAACAAGTCCTTCTCTTCTCTTGATAATTTTTGTGGAGACCAGATGTTGACAACGACAAGTTGGTCTCCGGTTTCGTATCTTTGAACAGACGGAAACCCTTTTCCGCGTAAGCGCAAAATCTTGCCGGCAGCAGTTCCGGGTTCTATTTTAATCTTGGCTTTTCCCGTAAGGGTTGGTACTTCTACACTGGTGCCTAAGGCCACATCTGCATAGTTGAGATGTAAGTCATAGATGACATGATTGCCTTCTCTGCGGAAAAAATCATGGGGTTTTTCCTTGATGGTGATGAGCAAATCTCCATTCGGGCCATCATTTGGGCCTTTATTTCCTTTTCCGCGCATGGACAGTTGCATATCATCTGCTACTCCCGGTGGAATATCAATGCTGATTACTTCAAAATCTTTTTTGATTCCTGAGCCATGACAAGATGTGCATTTGGCTGTAATGGTTTTGCCTGTACCGTGGCAAGTAGAGCAAGCAACAGTGGTTTGCATTTGTCCTAAAAAAGTATTTCGGATTTGCTTTACATATCCGGAGCCGCGGCAAGTTTGACAAGTCGAAATAGCGTTAGAATCTTTGGCGCCCGAGCCGTGGCAGACATCGCAAGTGACGTCTTTTTTGACCTTAATCTTCTTGGTAATGCCTTTGGCAATCTCTTCCAAAGAAAGCTCCACTTTGATATGGAGGTTGCTTCCGCGCTTTGCAGAATTTGCGGAACGAGCACGCCCGCCCCCAAAAAAGCTCTCAAATCCGCTGCCACCAAAAACATCGCCAAATTGCTCAAAAATATCATCCATGGTATAGCCACCGGCATGTCCATGTCCACCATGTCCATTAACGCCGGCGTGCCCGAAACGATCGTAACGAGCTCTTTTGTCATCATCAGATAGCACATCGTAGGCTTCTGCCGCCTCTTTAAATTTGGCTTCAGCGGTAGGATCCCCAGGATTTCGATCCGGATGAAACTTCATCGCCAGCTTTCGGTAGGCTTTTTTGATGACTATCTTGTCGGCTGTTTTGCTTACGCCTAGGATTTCGTAATAGTCCCTCTTTGTCATAGTGTTTTTTTGTACTGTTTATTCAGCAATGATTAGGCACAAATAATAGTGCTGAAAAGTTGTCTATTTTCTACTTACCAACAACGACTTTCGCAAAACGTAGAATCTTGTCGTGTAAAAAATAACCTTTTTCAATGGTATCCACTACTTTGCCTTTAAGCTCATCAGTGGGGGCCGGTATCTCCGTAATTGCTTCGTGTTCATCCGGATTAAAGGGTTGTCCGGTAGATTCCATGGCTTTAACACCTAAATTTTCAAGTGTAGAAAGTAATTTATTGTACACCAAAGAGATGCCTTCTGTTAATTCTTCTTGCTGAGCTGCTCGGTCAAAATCATCTACAACCGGCAATATTTTTTCAATGGTCTTTTGGGCACAAGTCTCTGAGAGCTGTAATTGCTGCTTAGCGGTTCGGTTTTTATAGTTTTCAAATTCTGCTCTCAAGTACATTTGCTTTTTTCGGGCTTCTTCAAGGTCTATTTCTAACTGTTCTTCTCGAGAGACGGCATCGGCATCGGTCTCGGTCTCGGTCTCTACTTCCACTTTGCTAGTTTGTTCTTTGGTATTCAAATCTTTTTCAGTTGATTTGCTTTCCTGTTTTGATTTATTTTTTTTTCTCTTCATTTTGCTTACTAACTTTTGTAAGGATGAGTTAAGATTTTGTTTCATTTTAATTCTGCTATGCAGTGGTTATGGCCACTAGGCTTACGATGTGGTTCACAAACGATGGCCCTAGCAGTTGGGGTGTACAAACAGGTATCAATTATACTGCCATCCCGAAAAAAAGGACAAAATGTCATTTTGAGTCTAATTTTTTCGATAAAATCCTGTCAATTTTGCCAAAAGAAGGATTAGTGGCAATTATGACACCTTCGGGGTCGATCAAAAACTTGGTTGGGATACTCTGTACGCCGTATGCATTAGAAATAGGCATATTCCCCCTACGGTCTTCCATGATGTGGTTGGGCCAATTAAGATGATCTTTCTCGATGGCAGCTTTCCAGGCATTGGGATTGCTTTCCAAACCGACACTAAAGATCTCCAATCCTTTGTCTTTGTACTTGGCGTATAGGCGTACTACTTTGGGATTGGCTCTTCGGCAGGGGCTACACCAGCTTGCCCAAAAATCAACCAAAACATAGTGTCCCTTCAAATCTTCTAGGCTGATCTGATTTCCCGAAAGGGAAGTACCGGCTATCGGTGGAGCAGCCTGGTTGCTTATGTCGGGTGTCTGATTTGAATGATTATACCAAAGTAAGGCAAGGACAGCCACGATAAGTACAAGGTAGAATGGGTCAATCTTCTTTTTCATTTATTCGAGTTCTGTAGTCAAAAGTGATGATTTTGTAGTGTTTTTCCGTGTAAACTTCGTGTTTCCTAAAAGTGAACTTTTGACCGCAAGTGCCACGAGAAAACACCAATATAACAGGAATTGTTGTTCTAACTTACTCTGAAAAGTAGGCTTTTTGAAATAGCTAGAAAATTTGGTGTTTTTTCATCAGAATACTTTTAGGAGTAAACCCAACGTTAGGAATGAAAGTGTCATCGTAGGTCAAAGATGGCATTTGTGTCGTAAAACAATTATTTTTGCAAAAGGAAAGAAAATGTAACTGTTGAGCTACCCACTATTTTGGTCAAAAAATGCCCTTTTGGCGCCTGTTTTTGCTAAAATTTTATCACGTAGGGACGCACGGCCGTGCGTCCCTACGTCAACATACACAAAAATGCTTATTTTTGCCTTAAAATAGGAGTACCTTAACAGTTACAAGAAAATAATATTCAAAGAATGCTTCATTTTCAAAATTTCTTAGAACGCTCTGCCTTTGGGGTCTCTGCTTATATCGGCGAAAAAATAGGTGTGGCTTCTTCTCGAGTGCGCCTTTATTTTATCTATCTCTCTTGTGCTACTTTCGGCTCTCCGATTATTATTTATCTATTTCTTGCTTTTTGGTTGAATATCAAAAAGTATATTCACGAGAGGAGGCCACTTTCTGATTAAGTTTTCGGTAGAGTGGTATAATGGCCGGATAATTTGTAAAAATTTGTGGTACTAACTTAGAGGTTGAAGCCATTGGTACGGGAAAAAAAAAGCCGCTACATAACTGCAGCGGCCGAAAACTTTAAGAAAGTTATTCCCTAATATCTTCTGTTGAAGTTTCCACCACCGCCGTGGCGATTGTCTCTTCTTTCTCTAGGTTCGGATTTCTTCACGACGATAGTTCTACCGTCCAAGTCGGTGTCATCTAGGCTATCAATAGCGTTTTGAGCTTCATCATCATTAGGCATTTCGACAAAGCCGAACCCTTTTGATTTTTGAGTAAATTTGTCCATAATAATTTTTACAGAATCGACAGTGCCAAATTCTTCAAAGGCATCCTGTAAAGTGGACTCACGTGTGTCAAAGCTTAGCTTTGCAACAAAAATGTTCATAAAAAACAGTTTAAAATAAAAAAAAGTAAGCTGGTAAAGAAATATACTTCACAACTCATTGCAAAGCTAACCCTATATTTATCCTAATGTTTCTTTTTTTGCCAAATACTTTGTTATTTATATGTAAATGCTTCGTTTTCGGGCAGTTTTCTTTGTTTTTCTCCTTGTATTAGTTTTAATTTATATATTTTTGCATCCTAAAATCGAGACTTGAATACATTCTCCATATCTTATCCCACCATTGAGTCCGTGCAAAAAGCGCTCTTGCAAAAAGAGATTTCTTGCTCTAGCCTAGTGGATGACTATCTCAAGCGTATCGCCCAAACTCGCCATTTGAATGCTTATATCGAAGTGTTTGCGGAGGAAGCGAAAAGTCAGGCAGATATCATCGACCAAAAAATAGCGGCACAAAAGCCTTTGGGCAAATTATTCGGGGTTGTGCTGTCTATCAAAGACAATATCAGCTTTGCGCACCATACGATGACTGCCGGCTCCAAAATATTGCAATCGTATCAAGCACTGTTTTCTGCGACAGCGGTTCAGAGACTATTAGAGGAAGATGCCATCATCATTGGTCGAACCAATTGTGATGAATTTGGTATGGGGTCTTCTAATGAAAACTCTTTTTATGGGCCGGTCAAAAATGGATTGGATGAGAGCTTAATCCCGGGGGGCTCTTCGGGCGGGGCGGCGGTGTCGGTGCAGACCGGGACATGTTTGGCGGCTCTAGGTACCGATACGGGGGGGTCTGTTCGCCAGCCGGCTGCTTTTTGTGGGCTTTTTGGGTATAAACCTGCTTACGGCCGAGTTTCTCGACACGGTTTGGTGGCGTATGGCTCTTCTTTTGACCAACTGGGTGTGATTGCACATCATCCCCAAACTATTGCGCATTTGATGCAAATCATGGCGGGAGCAGATGAATATGATGCCACTTGCTTGTCTGAAGCACCACCCGATTATTTGGCGCAAGCCCCAAAGAAGCCCTTGAAAATTGCCTATTTTGGGCAAATCTTAGCCAATGAAGCTTTGCATCCGACCATTCTAGCTACTTTTAAGGATGAGATTCAGAGGCTTGCGCAAAAAGGGTATCAAGTAGATTCTGTTGATTTTGACTTAATTGAATATCTGATACCGACCTATTATATACTGACCACTGCCGAGGCATCGACCAATTTGTCAAGATATGACGGCATTCGATACGGATATCGGGCAAAGGACGTACATAGTCTTGAAGAGACCTACAAAAAAACAAGGACGGAAGGTTTTGGGCTCGAGGTGAAAAGACGCATTTTATTGGGGACTTACGTTTTGAGTGCCGGATATTATGATGCTTATTTTGCGAAAGCTCAACAAAGTCGAAGGCTGATTCTGAATCGTATGCAGGCCATTTTGAAGGACTATGATATGGTGATGATGCCTGTTACAGCAAATTTTGCCCGAAAAATTGGCACAAATTCGACGCCGGTCGAAGAATATCTTTCAGATGTTTTTACGGTGTTAGCCAATCTAACCGGACTACCGGCTATCTCATTTCCAGTTGCTAATAGTATTGATGAAAACGTAATATCTTTTCAATTTTTGACGTTAAGGGAGCGTGAAAATCTACTATTTAGTTGGTTTGTACCGTCACATTAACGTTCTGTTTAGGAAAGAATATTAGGAAAAGTCAAGTTTATGCCCCTATCTTTGCCGCTCAGAATCTCACAAAACCCCCAATCAGCCCCTTCAAGGACACGACTTGATTGTCTCCCATAAACCATGAACGAATTCAATCACCTATGAAATTACACACAGTTTTTAGCGCAATTTTGATATATATCACAATGGCGGTTAGTGCTTTTGGACAGAAGCCGGTCTTCGTCAACAGCACACCAATGGCATCGACCAAAGCCGTTAGAGCTTTCAATATCAAAGAAATTAATGCGGACTTGAAGAAGATCCGGTCAGTCGTTCCGATGAAAGCGACCGGTTCTGTTCAGCGAATCATACACCGTTATCTTTACGAAAATCGTAGCCAAACGGAAGAGATGATTGGCCGTGCCTATCTGTACTTTCCTATTTTTGAAAAACTTTTGTCCGAAAATAATGCTCCGGAAGAACTCAAATACCTAGCGGTCATTGAATCTTCTCTACGCCCTACTGCTACTTCAAGAGTGGGGGCACGGGGGATTTGGCAATTTATGCCGGCTACGGGACGGGAGTATGGGCTGCGCATTGATGATATTATTGATGAGCGTTTGGATCCGGAAAAAGCCACTGTAGCGGCTATCCAATACTTACAGCGCTCGCATGACCGGTTTAAGGACTGGACTTTGGCCTTAGCGGCCTATAATAGTGGCGGCGGGCGAGTCAACCGTGCCGTCAGACGCTCGCATTCAAAGAATTTTTGGAGGCTAAAACGATATCTTCCCAGAGAAACCAGGAGCTATGTGCCGGCTTTTATTGCGGCTACTTATGTCCTAAATCACTATCAAGAATATGGTTTGGAGCCAGTTTTTCCTAATCGGGATTTGTATATGAAAACCAAAATTGAAATTGATGAGCCGTTCACCTTTGAAAAATTGGCGAACGTTATTGGTGTCGATGTGGATATTTTGTATGCCTTAAATCCGGCCTACGTAAGGGGAATTGTACCCTCTAATTCCAGTATTTATATTCCGGAGCGGGTTTATCCTTTTGTGGAGAGTTATTTTGATTTAAAATCTAATAAGTCTTCTTTGGTTAATGCATCCTTTATTAAGCGGGTACATGAGGTGGCTGTCAACGAAACGCTTTGGAATATTGCCCAACGCTATCATTGTACGCCGCAAGCTATTATGGAATGGAATGGATTGGAAAATATGGCCGTTGAAGAAGGACAAGCTTTAGTCATCTATCAGCCGCAATTGGATAAGACGAAGCCTTTAAAGTATGCATTTCCACAAAAAAGAACAACGAAAATTAAGCTTCTTGAGCCCCTACCCACCTTGCCTGCTAAATTGATTTATGAAGAAGAAAAACCAATGGAAGTGGGTAATCGTATTACCAGTAGAAAGCGTCGCACCAAACTAAAAAAATACACCATTCGGAAGACTACATCTTTGAATGATATGGCTAATTGGCTGGGTGTTAGCTTGGATGAATTGATTGAGTTGAATAAAGAATTGGTCAGAGCCAACCGGTTGAATCCGGGTACCATCATTAAAGTTCCCGGTAATTAATCTTGGTTAGCGCAGGGTCTGTATGACCTGTCTCAGCATTGGATAATTATTTTTTTTGAGATTGGCTGAATCCAAGTGGTAGAATAAAATTTCGGAAAATGCTTGTTTTTCGCTCAGGCTTTGAGCCATCGAAAGCAAGTCTGCTTGTTTGACGGATTCGTACCGCAACAAATCTCCTTTGTATAAATAATGCCCTTTTAAGAAGGTGCCGGCTTGGACGACAAAGCGGGTGGGGCTCAGCCGCCGGTAGTGAATCGTGTCTTGCTGCCAACTTAAATTATCATCAGTCACAATCTTAAAAAAAGAAGAGTCCCGGAAAATAACAGTCCAAGAAAAAATGGGCAAGGCCACGCCTAAATCTAAAGGGTAGGCCTTGGCGTGTTGGATGTATTTTTGGACGTCTTTGGGGGTGGCAATGGAGTTTTGGGTGTTCCAATCGGTTATGTCTCCGGTGTTGTAGCACATGAGAATCCCTTCGTCTGCCGGTGGGATGCCGGTTTGTTTTGGGTATTTGTATTGGTGCAGTCTGATGGTGGTGGATAATGTCTCGAAGTTGGCTTTGGATTTTATGTAGCGGATAAGCTGAAAATATTTTGCTTTTGTGGATGGCGTCCAGTCGTTATCCAGCTGGAGTTTCGTCGGTGGGGTAGGCCATTTCTTTAAAATATCTTGGGTGTAATCTATTATTTTT
>Ga0256832_1001074_pt1 | contig 18347 bp, 14 predicted proteins | sample 134614metaG_FD_190534 | JGI IMG/M metagenome (GOLD analysis project Ga0256832, IMG submission 190534) | Hydrothermal vent microbial communities from Lau Basin, Pacific Ocean - 134-614 | ecosystem: Environmental > Aquatic > Marine > Hydrothermal vents | place: Pacific Ocean: Lau Basin | collected...
TATTGATGGGCCATTCAATGAATTTGTTGGCGAGATTCAGGAAATAAATGAAGAAAAGAAAAAATTAAAAGTCATAGTGAAAATATTTGGTCGTGGTACTGAAGTGGAGCTTGGCTTTATGCAAGTTGAAAAACAATCTTAAATAATAATATAACAGGTTTTAGTTTCTCCTTTTTGGAGAATGCTTCCCTAAAGTCGGTTAAAACGCAAAGAAAATGGCTAAAGAGATAGAAACTTATGTCAAAGTTCAGGTGAGAGGAGGTCAAGCGAATCCATCTCCACCGGTTGGGCCTGCCTTGGGTGCCAAGGGAGTCAATATCATGGAGTTTTGTAAGCGTTTTAATGCGCAAACACAAGACAAGCAAGGTCAGGTATTACCCGTTGTTATTACCGTTTACAAAGACAAATCTTTTGATTTTGTCATCAAAACCACTCCTGCTGCGGTGCAACTTCTTGCTGCCGCTAAATTGAAAAAGGGGTCTTCTGAGCCAAACCGCGATAAAGTGGCTACTCTGGATTGGGAGGACTTGAGACCTATCGCCGAGAGCAAAATGGCGGATCTCAATGCTTTTGATGTAGAGAAGGCAATGCATATGATTGCAGGTACAGCTCGAAGTATGGGAATTGTTATCAAAAACAATCCATTTGTGACTGAAGTAAATTAATTTATTGGTAATTACTTACCACCTCATGGCTTAAATCAAAAGATTTAATTACTCGCAGGTGTCCATTTTTAGACAAAAATGGTGTGCTCGTAAGTAGTTGCATTTATAAACCGTAGGGAGCTTTTAACAAAAGCGTTTGTACCTCAAAATTTTTAATAATGGCTAAAGTTGGAAAAAGACGTGCAGCAGCAAATGCAAAAGTAGATGCTGAAAAGTTGTACGCACTCAATGACGCAATGGCGCTGGTCAAGGAAGTTAATACTGCAAAATTTGACGCTTCTGTTGACCTACACGTTCGACTGGGCGTTGACCCAAGAAAACAGGATCAAGGTATCCGCGGAACGGTCGTATTGCCACACGGGACAGGTAAAACAAAGAAAGTTTTGGTTCTGTGTACGCCTGACAAAGAAAAAGAAGCGCTTGACGCAGGTGCTGATTATGCCGGACTGGATGAGTTTATTACTAAAGTACAAGGAGGCTGGACAGATATTGACGTCGTTATCGCAATGCCCCAGGTGATGGCAAAGGTAGGACGTATCGGTCGTATTCTCGGTCCTAGAGGTTTGATGCCAAACCCCAAAACAGGCACCGTGACGATGGATGTGGCTGCTGCAGTTAATGACGTGAAAGGAGGTAAAATTGCCTTCCGTGTTGATAAATTTGGAATTATTCATGCTTCAATTGGTAGAGTTTCTTTCCCAGCCGAACATTTGGCAGGAAACGCAAAGGAGTTGTTGACGACACTGGTTAAGATGAAACCATCTTCTGCTAAGGGGACTTATATGAAATCAGTCGCAGTAGCAAGTACGATGAGTCCGGGTATAAAGATAGATACAAAATCTATTTAATTCAGTAGTATTTTTAAAATCGAAAAAAATGACTAGAGCAGAAAAAATAGCATCTGTTGAAGGCTTGAAGGAGAAGTTTGATAACTCAACGTTTTTTTATATTACTGACGCCTCGACTTTAACAGTAGAAGAAATAAATAACTTCAGAAGAATGTGTCACGCCAAAGGTGTTGAGATGAAAGTGGTGAAAAACACCCTTGCCATTAAAGCCTTAGAGACCTTCCCTGAAGCAAAGAATTATGCGCCCCTATTCGAGGCGCTGAAAGGACCTACAGCCATCCTCTTTACCGAAACAGCAAATGTCCCTGCACACCTTATTAAGGAGTTCAGAGGTAAAGACGGCGAGTATCCGATTTTGAAGGCTGCATACATCGAATCCAGCATTTACATGGGGGATGATCAGGTAGCAGTCCTCGCAGCATTGAAATCTAAAGAAGATTTGATTGGCGAGGTGATTGGCTTGTTGCAATCTCCTGTCAAGAACGTATTGGGATCACTCCAGTCTGGTGGAAACACCATCATGGGCTTGTTGAAAGCACTTGAAGAACGTGGCGAGTAATTCTAACGTATTTAATTTAATTAATAGGCTTCCAAGCTTTTCGCACGATATTTTATCGTAAAAAAACTTAAAAAATAAAAAAATCATGGCAGATCTTAAAGCATTTGCAGAGCAATTAGTAAACCTTACTGTTAAAGAAGTAAGTGAATTGGCTGACATTTTGAAAGATGAGTACGGTATTGAACCGGCAGCAGCTGCAGTAGCAGTAGCAGGTCCCGCAGCAGGTGGGGCAGCAGGAGAGGCCGCAGCAGAAAAAACTGACTTCGACGTAGTGTTGACATCAGCTGGTGCAGGTAAATTGAAAGTGGTCAAAGAAGTGAAAAATCTTCTCGGTCTTGGCTTGAAAGACGCCAAAGACTTGGTTGACGCTGCTCCTAGTACATTGAAAGAAGGGCTTCCTAAGGAAGAAGCAGAGAAAATCAAGGAGGCTATCGAAGCCGCTGGAGGTACCGTCGAACTTAAATAATAGTTCATTGAACCATCATCTTAGTGGTGGTTTTACGACATAAAGGCTTAGCGAATAGGTATATGATTCGCTAAGCCTGTTGTCGTCTATTAATACCGGAGTCTTCATGTAGACTCCCGTTGTTCCATGTAGCATCTTTGCGGTATGGACGATGTATTATGAGATTGTAGAAATTAAAGCTGCAGTATCATAGTATAAACAAAAATAGAGGTGGTTGATAGGATGAGGTGTTTTCTCCTTTTCCATCCAATCATTGCCTGTTAATTTTTTCGTAAATTAAATTTTGCAAATGGCATCAAACGGCAACGTACAAAGCGCAGAAAGCAAACGAGTAAGCTTTGGCAAAATCAAGCTTTCCTCTCAATATCCGGATTTTTTGGAAATCCAATTAAAATCGTTCCAAGAGTTTTTTCAATTGGAAACGACCCCGGAAAATCGAACAGATGAAGGATTATTTCGAGTCTTTCAGGAAAACTTCCCTATCACTGATGCGAGAAACATCTTTGTTCTCGAATTTTTGGACTACTTTATTGAACCGCCTCGTTACTCTATTTCAGAGTGCGTTCAAAGGGGACTGACCTATAGCGTCCCTTTGAAAGCAAAACTGAAGTTGTCTTGTAACGATGAAGAGCATATTGATTTCCAAACCATCGTTCAGGATGTTTTTTTGGGGAATATTCCTTATATGACTCCAAAGGGAACTTTTGTGATTAATGGTGCAGAGCGCGTAATCGTCTCGCAATTGCACCGTTCTCCAGGGGTGTTCTTCGGGCAAAGTTTCCACCCGAACGGTACGAAGATTTATTCTGCACGTATTATTCCATTTAAAGGTGCATGGATGGAATTTGCCACTGATATTAATACGGTGATGTACGCTTATATCGATCGTAAAAAGAAATTCCCGATTACAACATTGCTTAGGGCTATCGGATTCGATACGGATAAGTCTATTTTGGATATTTTCGATCTGGCAGACGAAATAGAAGTCAATGAGAAAAACCTGAAGGCTGCCATCGGGCGTAAGTTAGCGGCTAGGGTGTTGCGTAGTTGGAATGAGGATTTCGTCGATGAGGACACTGGAGAGGTTACTACCATTACCCGTAACGATATCCTTTTGGAGCGCGATGTGGAGTTGAATGAAGATAATATTCAATTGCTGATGGACATCGATTGTGATACCATCATTTTACAGAAGGAAGACATCGAAGTGGATTATTCTGTCATCTTTAACACACTTCAAAAAGATCCTTCCAGTTCCGAAATTGAAGCAGTTGCCTATATTTACAGACAATTAAGAGGCACCGATCCACCGGATGATGAGACTGCCCGCGGTATCATTGATAAGTTGTTCTTTTCTGATAAACGATACAACCTAGGAGAAGTCGGACGCTATAAAATTAATAGAAAGTTACAGGGAGAGACTCCGGATGATACGTTGGTGTTGACCAAGGAGGACATTATTTCCATCGTTAAGTATTTGGTTCGTTTGATGAATCAAAAAGCGGAAATTGATGATATCGACCACCTGAGTAACCGACGAATCCGTACCGTTGGTGAGCAGCTTTATGCTCAGTTTGGCGTTGGTTTGGCTCGTATGGCAAGAACCATCCGCGAGCGTATGAATGTACGGGATAACGAAGTCTTTACCCCAATTGATTTGATTAATGCGAGGACGCTTTCCTCTGTGATTAATTCCTTTTTTGGTACGAGCCAGTTGTCCCAGTTTCTCGATCAGACCAATCCGCTATCGGAGATTACCCATAAGCGTAGAATCTCTGCCCTGGGACCCGGAGGTCTATCTAGAGAGCGTGCGGGATTTGAGGTGCGTGACGTCCACTATTCTCACTATGGGCGATTGTGTACAATTGAAACACCGGAGGGACCCAATATCGGATTGATATCGACCTTATGTGTACACGCTAAGGTCAATAAGATGGGCTTTCTTGAAACGCCTTATCGAAAGGTTGAGGATGGCAAGGTGGATATTGAGCACATGGCACAATACCTCTCCGCTGAAGGAGAAGATTACGCAATTATCGCTCAGGCTAATGCACCAATTGACTCCAAGGGAGCTTTTATCTCCGACAGAATTAAGTGTAGGGAACACGGTGAATTCCCCGTTCTGACACCCGACAAGGTAGAGTATATGGATGTCGCTCCCAATCAGATTGTGGGCGTTTCTGCATCTATGATTCCGTTCCTTGAGAACGATGATGCCAACCGTGCCTTGATGGGCTCGAATATGCAGCGTCAGGCAGTACCTTTGATTCGTCCTAACTCACCAATCGTCGGAACCGGACTTGAAGGTAAGGTGGCCAGAGACTCGCGAATGGTTATCAACGCAGAAGGTGACGGCGTTGTCGAATACGTCGATGCCAACGAAATTATCATTCGGTACGACAGAACAGAGGAAGATCAGTTGGTCTCTTTCGAGGATGACCGTAAGACTTATAAATTGACCAAATTCTTGCGTACCAACCAGGGTACCTGTATCAATCTGAAGCCCATCGTCCGAAAGGGTGATCGAGTTCACAAGGGAATGGTGCTTTGTGATGGCTATGCAACAGATAAAGGTGAATTGGCTCTGGGGCAAAACCTAAAGGTAGCCTTCATGCCTTGGAAGGGATATAACTTTGAGGATGCTATCGTTCTTTCAGAGCGTGTGGTTCGGGAAGATATTTTCACTTCCCTGCATATTCAGCACTTTGAGTTGGATGTGCGGGACACGAAATTGGGCGAAGAGGAATTGACAAATGATATTCCAAACGTCAGCGAAGAGGCAACTAAGGACCTCGATGAAAATGGTATCATCAGAATCGGCTCATGGGTCAAAGAGGGAGACATCATTATCGGAAAGATTACACCTAAAGGGGAATCTGATCCGACTCCTGAAGAGAAATTGCTAAGAGCTATTTTTGGGGACAAAGCAGGAGATGTAAAAGATGCATCACTAAAGGCTTCTCCTTCTACCAAAGGAGTGATTATTGATAAACAGTTGTTTGCAAGAGCTAAGAAGGACAAGAGTCAGAAAGAGGCGGAGAAGAGCATATTGGATAAGTTGGAGGACGAGCACAAAATCGCGGTGAATGAGTTGAAAACCATTCTTATCGACAAGTTGATGCGTCTGCTCGATGGTATGAAGACTGAAGGGATTAAAAGTGTTTATTCCGAAGAATTTGTCCCCGCAGGTACACCGTTTACACAAGCCCTCTTGCGGGAAATAGATTATTTGTCGGTCGATTATTCCAATTGGACATCTGATGAGAAGATTAACAAGCTCATTGTTAAGCTCCTTCACAATTACAATATTAAATACAACGAGGAAGTAGGCCGCTTCAAGCGCGAACACTTCAACGTCAGTATTGGTGATGAATTGCCGGCGGGAATCCTGAAATTAGCCAAGGTCTATATGGCTAAGAAACGCAAACTTAAAGTGGGAGACAAGCTCGCAGGACGTCACGGTAATAAAGGAATTGTTTCCAGAATCGTAAGGGTGGAAGATATGCCTTTCCTCGAGGATGGAACACCTGTTGATATTGTTCTGAATCCTTTGGGTGTACCTTCCAGGATGAACCTCGGCCAGATTTTTGAGACGGTACTCGGATGGGCAGGAGAGAAGCTCGGGATGAAGTTTGCAACGCCAATCTTTGACGGTGCAAGCCAAGAAGAGATCGAAGCCTATATCCAAAAGGCTGAATTGCCAAGCTTGGGACAGGCTTATCTTTATGATGGTGAAACGGGTGACCGATTCCACCAGCAGGCGACCGTCGGTGTGATTTACATGCTGAAGTTGTCGCATATGGTCGACGATAAGATGCACGCAAGATCCATTGGACCTTACTCCTTGATTACACAACAGCCATTGGGTGGTAAAGCCCAATTCGGTGGTCAGCGTCTTGGAGAGATGGAGGTTTGGGCATTGGAGGCATTCGGCGCCGCTAATATCCTACGGGAGTTGCTAACCATTAAATCTGATGATATTAATGGTCGGGCCAAGGCTTATGAAGCGATAGTGAAAGGCGATAATTTGCCGGAGCCAAATATTCCTGAGTCGTTTAACGTATTGTTACACGAATTGCGAGGATTGGCACTTGATGTTAAGTTCGATTAGTAGAAAATAGAGGCGATGCCCGCCTTGGGAAAAGCGGGCATCGCCTTCAGTATATTTTATTTCATTCCATAAGGATAAAAATTCTTATATGTCTTTTAAAAAGAATGATAGTATTCAAACACAGCAGTTTGATTCAATAACCATCAGCCTTTCTTCTCCGGATGATATCCTGGAGAGATCTTACGGTGAAGTTTTAAAACCTGAAACAATTAATTACCGTTCCTACAAGCCGGAGAGAGACGGTTTGTTTTGTGAACGTGTATTCGGTCCTGTGAAGGATTACGAATGTTATTGTGGTAAATATAAACGAATCAGATACAAAGGAATCGTTTGCGATCGATGTGGTGTTGAGGTGACAGAAAAAAAGGTGCGTCGTAATCGTATGGGACACATCCGATTGGTCGTTCCTGTTGTCCATATTTGGTTTTTTAAGTCTCTTCCCAATAAGATTGCTTATCTCTTAGGATTGTCTTCTAAGAAGTTGGAGACCATTATTTATTACGAGCGTTATGCTGTTATTCAGCCGGGTGTAAAGGAAAAAGATGGCATTCAACGTTTAGATTTACTGACTGAGGAGGACTATCTCGATATTCTGGACAGACTCCCTGCAGATAATCAACTATTGGATGATTCCGATCCGGATAAGTTCATCGCCAAGATGGGTGCAGAGGCCGTTCGCGACCTGCTGACGGGCTTGGATTTGGACCAATTGTCCTATGACCTGCGTCATCAAGCAAATACAGAGACTTCCCAACAACGTACTTCAGAGGCACTCAAGCGTTTGAGAGTCGTGGAGGCTTTCCGTGATGCTCAAAAACGCATCGAGAATAAACCTGAGTGGGCAGTTATCCAATATCTACCCGTCGTGCCACCCGATTTGAGACCTTTGGTCTTATTGGACGGAGGTCGTTTTGCCAGCTCCGACTTGAATGATTTGTATCGAAGGGTTATTATTCGAAACAACCGTTTGAAGCGATTATTGGAGATTAAAGCACCGGAAGTTATCCTGCGTAATGAGAAGCGTATGCTACAGGAGGCAGTAGATTCTCTCTTCGATAACTCCCGAAAATCTAATGCGGTAAAGGCAGAAGGTGGGCGTTCGCTGAAGTCATTGAGTGATATTCTGAAAGGAAAGCAAGGCCGATTCCGTCAAAATCTGCTCGGTAAGCGTGTTGACTATTCCGGTCGTTCCGTGATTGTCGTGGGGCCTACCCTAAAATTACACGAATGCGGTATTCCCAAAGGAATGGCTGCAGAATTATTCAAGCCGTTTGTGATTAGAAAATTGCAGGAGCGGGGTATCGTTAAGACGGTCAAATCTGCCAAAAAATTAGTCGATAGAAAGGATCCCGTCATTTGGGAAATCTTGGAAAATATAATGAAGGGGCATCCGGTTTTACTCAATCGGGCACCGACGCTTCACCGGTTGTCAATACAGGCTTTCCAGCCAAAGTTGATTGAGGGAAAGGCAATTCAGCTACACCCCTTGGTTTGTGGTGCCTTCAACGCCGACTTTGATGGTGACCAGATGGCGGTACACGTACCATTATCACAGGCTGCCATTTTGGAAGCACAGGTATTGATGCTTTCAGCTCATAACATGCTGAACCCTCAGAATGGTACTCCTATCACCCTGCCGTCACAGGATATGGTATTGGGCTTGTATTACATTACTAAGGAGAAATTCTCGACGGATAATGAAATTGTACAAGGAGAAGGAAGCCGCTTCTATTCTCCTGAAGAAGTTATCATCGCCTTTAATGAAGGTCGACTTGATTTACACGCTAGCATTGAGGTGTTTGGGAATGTGGAAAACGAGGAAGGTGAATTGGTACGAAAATTAATCAAGACAACCACAGGACGGGTTATTTTCAACCAGTCCGTACCGGAGCAAATCCCTTTTGTCAATGAATTACTGACAAAAGGTAACTTGAAGCGAGTCATTTCTGATATTTTGGACAGAACGAACTTTGCAATTACCGCAGAGTTTTTGGATGCTATCAAGAATCTTGGATTCTACTGGGCATTCAAGGGTGGTTTATCCTTCAACCTTGGAGACCTCATTACTCCTACGAAGAAAGCTGAGATGCTTAAAAACGCCCAGGAGGAGGTGGATGAAATCTGGGAAAATTACAACATGGGATTCATCACCAATACGGAACGATACAATCAGATTATTAATAAATGGACAGAGGTCGATGCTGCTATCACTAATAACTTGATGGATGAGTTGGCTGCGCATAAGCAAGGCTTCAACTCCGTATACATGATGCTGGATTCCGGTGCCCGTGGTTCCAAACAACAGATTAAGCAGTTGTGTGGACTGAGGGGGTTGATGGCGAAACCAAAAAAATCAGGTGCCGAAGGTGGTGCGGTTGTCGAAAACCCAATCCTTGCCAATTTTGTGGATGGACTTTCCGTATTGGAGTACTTTATCTCTACACACGGTGCGCGAAAAGGTTTGGCGGATACGGCTTTGAAAACAGCTGATGCCGGTTATTTGACAAGGCGTTTGGTGGATGTCGCACAGGATGTCGTAGTCATGGAGGATGATTGCCATACCCTGCGGGGAATGGAGACGACGGCTTTGGTCGAAAACGATAAAGTCATCGAGCCATTGGCGGATAGAATCATGGGACGCTATACTCTGTATGATATCGTTCATCCGGAGACCGGCGAAGTCATTGTCAAAGAGAATGAAATCATTGATACTAAGACATCAAAATATATAGAGGAAGTGGGGATTGAATCAGTCACCATTCGTTCGGTGTTGACCTGTAGTGTCAAGAGGGGTGTCTGTACCAAGTGTTACGGTAAAAACCTCGCAACCGGTCGCGTTTCCGAGATTGGAGATGCCGTCGGAATTATCGCTGCTCAATCCATTGGTGAGCCGGGTACACAGCTGACGTTGAGAACCTTCCACATTGGTGGTGTCGCTTCTCTTTCTAAAACGGAGTCTAATATCGTCTCTAAAGTTGATGGAAAAATCATCTTCGATGGTATTCAGACAGTCGAAAAGAAAGAAAACGGTAAAGATATTCAAGTTGTTCTCTCTCGTACCGGTGAGATTAAGGTCGAAGAAGAAGGTTCCAATCGCTTACTGGCAGTACATCATATTCCCTACGGATCGACACTTTTCGTCAAAGATGGCGAAAAGATTAAAGCAGGAGATGAGATATGCGAATGGGACCCATTTAACGCATCTATCGTTTCGGAATATGACGGTGTCATTCAATTTGATGGTATTGAAGAAGGTGTCACTTGTAGAACGGAGAAAGATGCTCAGACGGGACGTGAGCAGGTAGTCATTATCGAAACTAAGAATAAGCGAATCATTCCTATCATTCGAATCATTTCGAAGAGTGGCGAGGAATTACGAAATTATACCTTGCCGGTAGGAGCACACGTGACGGTTTCTGATGGTGATGCCATTGCTGCCGGTCACAGCATCGTTAAGATACCACGTAGCTCAGGTAAGATTGCCGATATTACCGGTGGTTTACCAAGGGTGACCGAGTTGTTCGAGGCTCGTAATCCTTCCAACCCTGCGATTGTATCTGAGATTGACGGTATTGTGTCCTTCGGACCTAAGATTAAGCGTGGTAACCGCGAGATTATCATTACTTCCAAAGAGGGACAGAAGCGGAAATATCTCGTTAGCCTCTCCAAGCACTTACTGGTACAGGAAGGAGACTTCGTAAGAGCAGGTACTTCCCTTTCGGACGGTGCCATTGCTCCCCGAAATATCCTTAATATTAAGGGACCATTTGCCGTTCAGGCATACTTGGTCAACGGTGTACAGGATGTTTACCGCTCACAGGGTATTACCATCAACAACAAACACATTGAGGTAATTGTCCGACAGATGATGAGTCGGGTAGAAATCGTGGATTCAGGAGATACCTCATTCCTCGTGGGCGAGCCGGTAGAGAAGTACGAATTTTTAGAGAAAAATGACTGGATTTACGATAAGAAAGTCATCACCGATAAGGGCGGATCAAACCGATTGAAGGAAGGGCAGATTGTGACATTGCGTCAATTGCGTGAAGAAAACTCCTTCCTGAAGCGAAACGACCGCAAGATTGTGAAGTTCAGGCCGGCTGTTCCGGCGACTTCCCGACCGTTGCTACTAGGTATCACCAAGTCGTCGGTGGGTACGCGAAGCTGGATTTCAGCTGCATCCTTCCAGGAGACAACCAAGGTGTTGAGTACCGCAGCAATTGGTGCTAAGCAGGATGATTTACTTGGATTGAAGGAGAACGTCATCGTCGGCAAGAAGATACCGGCAGGAACGGGAATGAAAGAATTCTCTGACTACTTCGTCACCTCCATGGAGGCGCAGGCAGCTTACGAAGCCCGCAAGGCGCAGGAAGCAATGATGGAATCTGAGGGCGGCGACTTCTCCGATGACGATATTGTCCTCGCTGTCGAAAACGACGGGGAATAAAAAAAAGCCTTCTCGAAAATCGAGAAGGCTTTTTTTGTACCCGCGCTTTGAGCGAACAAGGTGATAACTTCTAAGCTAAAGTCTCCTGAAGAGGCTTTGGCGAGAAGGTGTCAACTTAAGAGCGAACGATTTTTCAAAGAAATAGACACCCCGATCCCCGAGCTGACGCAGGAAGACCGGGGAGCGGATTTGGGAACAAGATTTCTTTTTCATAAGCCGGCTCGGGGATTCTTCCTAAGGTCAGCTCCCCGATCCTAGATCACGCAGGAACCTCCTTTACAATATAAATAGTTTTTAGTATCTTAGCACTTTAAAAGCAGTGTCATGAAACGTACATGACTAACAATATGGACACACAGGGCAATGATTATTTTAGCTGTTGAGTTCTTTAGCTGTTGAGCTTAACAGCTAAAGAGCTAAAGAACTCAACAGCTAAACAGCTTATTAAAAAATAAACAGATGAAAAATCTACCAATAGGGATTCAAACTTTGAGCAAAATAATCGAAGGTGATTTTGTGTATGTTGATAAAACTGAAATTGCATACAATTTAATTCAGAAAGCAGGATATTATTTCCTCTCCCGTCCGCGTCGATTTGGAAAGAGTTTGTTTTTAGATACACTTAAAGATATATTCGAAGGCAAAAAGGAGCTTTTCAAAGGATTGTATATCTATGATAAATGGGATTGGGAGGTGAAGTATCCGGTGCTAAAAATAAGTTTGGGGTCGGGTGTTCTTAAAAATATAGAAAAATTAAATAAAAGATTGAATAGTACTCTGGAAGATGCCGCGTGTTCTCTATCGGCTTTTTTTTAATTCATACGTCTTAAACCAGTAAAAAAATGCTTCTGGGTTAGACTTTTTTAGTTTATTTAATTTATTATTCATCGGCTTATCAATTAGCCATTCTTTCATCTGCAATGGATTGCTAAATCTTTCAATTTTTACTGAATTGTTTTCAATCAACGTAACAAGATAAGCTATTTTTGATGCTTGTACAATTGCTTTTTCAATGTGATAATTCTCAGAGAAAATATATGCTCGTATTCTTCGAATACCTGATTGTAATTCTTCAAAGTCACCTTTCCCATCTGTTCCCCTACTTGCTATACAAAGACATGTTTGATAAATATCTCCAATAACATTTTGTTCGGTGATATTCTCTAAATTTCTGTATGATAACTCGGCTTTAGCAAATTTATAAAAAGTGTTTTTCACGATATTTAAATCATCTACTTTATCGAATAGATTTCCAACATCGTAAAGTTGTTTAATGATTTCCATACTCATACTGTTTCCTCTTTTCAGATAAGGAATTCCAGTTGTATATGGAGCAAAAGCAGTTAATTTATCTCCTAAAATATCTTCCAAAGAAGGAATGTTAACCAATAAGGGGTTGTCTATCATCGGAACAAACTCAGATTGTATTGGCAATTGAATGATATTTTGATAATTTGTTCTTTCAAATAAAATGTCAAGTAAAATATAGTCCTCCGCTTTGTTTGATCTATGAATTGGGGTATAGAAAAATTTGTAATGTTCCTTTTTTATCTTTGAATTTACATTTCTTCGTTGTAACTCTTTTCTTATAAAACCTTTCTCTGCTGCAATCAAATTTAAAATATCATCAAGTTTTTTGTCCTCCTTTGGTAAAATAATATCAATGTCTATCGAAAGTCTTTTATTTGAATTGAAATGTAACATTAATGCTGTTCCACCCTTAAACACAAAAGGTAAATTATATTCAACAAGACCTTTCTAAAAGAAGTAACGCATGAATGACTTTTTCAATTAGAATTTTATCCGCTTTTCTATTTTCTTTAGAAATCGTGTTAATCCATTCTATTGTTATTTTCTCCTGATTTATCATTTTTTAGCAAATTGTATTTTTAGCTACAAATTTGACTTATAAAATCTTTTATTTCTTCTTTTTTCCCTCTTCTATTTGCATAACGAAATAATTTACCTAGGTTCAACGAATACTTTGAAAAAGCATTTTTGTAAATAGTCTTCATTTCGTTTCCTTGATAAGCTGTAAATATTACATCATCACAAAAAATATCAACTAATACTTTTTCTAAGGATATTGTATTTCCACTTTTTGTGTTTATTATAGGGGCTTCTGTAATTAATGATTTTACAATAATTGTATCTTCATTTTCTGTAATATACCTGTCAAAAACTTCCTTTGATGGTTCTAAAAAAACATTCATATTTTGTTCTTTTAGAAAGGCGAAAACAGATTTTGCAGCATCTTTTTCAACTTCTACTATCATGAAATTTTGATTGGTTTGATGTATCGTAAATTCATTCAAAATTGAAGTATTCCATAGGCATAATTCTAAGAAAGGAAACTCTTTTTTAATTTTTTTATATAAGGATTTTAATTTAGAATTAATTTCAGGAGTAAAGGATCTAATTTTTCTAAGTGAAAAAATTCCTTTACCTACTCTATTAATTATCCCTCTCTTTACTAAAGTGTATATTCTCCAATTGATGGTTGTTTGTTTGATTTCAGGGTTAATGGTTTTGTAGAATTGGCTTATGTCAATAGATTTGAACTCCTCTTTGTTTTCAAAGAAAGATTTAAGCTCTTGAGTATGTAATTTGTCTTTGATAACTTATTTAATTTGTGCAAATATAATAATCTATAAATTGGCAACAAAATAAATTATTGCCAATTTATAGATTTTTGTTTTTTTCCTTGCTGATAGAGAACTCGGGGATAAAGTATATAATCCGTTTGATATTTTGCTTTTTATATCCAACAGATTTGAATTTATGAAATTATTGGTGGAAAACAGGGAATCCATCTTTTTTAATAGACATGTTAAAAACCCAAAATTACTACCTGCCTGAATTAGAAAATTTTATAGCAAATGAAGAAATATTAGACACTTTTGATGTTGATAAAATTGAGTTAGTAGCATTGCTTTGGCAAACGGGATATCTGACCATTACCGAAAAAATCGAAGATGTGTTTGGCGTTGAATACACTTTAGGCATTCCAAATAAAGAAATAAGCATATCGCTAAATAGCCTGTTTGTTTACTTATCTGACAACTCAAACAACTGAAAAGCTAAAACAGCAAAAACGCTTGCTGTATATGCTCCGAAATGCTGACCTGGACGGCTTCAAAGATGCTCTTTTTTCTCTTTTTGCATCCATTCCATACAACAACTTCACCAATAGTAAGCTTCCGGAATACGAAGGATATTATGCGAGCGTAGTATATGCTTATCTTGCAAGCATAGGATTAGACATTATACCTGAAGATACCACCAATATAGGCCGAATAGATTTGTCGGTCAAACTCGAAGGTAAGGTGTTTATTTTTGAATTTAAACTATCGGAAAAAGCGACCGGAAATGCCCTAAAACAAATAAAAGAGCGGCGATATTGGGAAAAATTTCAAGAAGACACGGAGTATATTTACCTCATCGGCATCGAATTTAGTCGCAAGAAAAGGAATATTATCGGTTATGAGTGGGAAAAGATTTAGATATCCTACTCCCGCTCCACCCCCGAAAGGAAAGGAACAAACCGGAAATGACCGTAATCTTTTGTTTCGTATTTTTCCTCGCCGGTTTTGGTGATGACCAGCATTTTTTGGTTTTCTTTGCCGACAGGGATGACCATTTTTCCACCGATATTCAGTTGTTGGAGGAGTTTTTGAGGGATTGTTTCGGCGCCGGCAGTGACGAGTATTTTATCGAAAGGGGCGTATTCGGGTAGTCCTTTGTAGCCGTCTTTGAAGAAAAACCGGATATTGCCGAGGTCGAGTTTTCCTAGTAACTTTTGTGCTTTGTGGTAGAGGGCTTCCTGCCTTTCGATGGTGAATACTCTTGCTCCAAGTAGTGCAAGGATGCCGGCTTGATAACCGGAGCCGGTGCCGATTTCCAGTATCTTCTCCTTAGGGTGTACATCCAATAGCTGTGTTTGGAAGGCGACGGTGTAGGGCTGTGAGATGGTTTGCTCGTTGCCGATTGGGAAGGCTTTGTCGGTATAGGCCCATTTTACAAAAGCTGTATCCATAAAGAAATGCCTCGGCAATTGCTGCATTGCCTGTAGGATGTCCTCGTCGTTGATTCCCTTTTTGCGGAGGGTGTCGATTAGCTTTTTTCGCATTCCCTTATGAAGAAAAGTATCTCGCATGGATATTATTTATTTCCACAAAGAACGTAAATTTGCCGCACTCTTCTTACATTTGCGCTGGGCTTTTTGATGGTGACCTGTTAGTAGTGATGCGATTCAACTGCTGCCATTTTCACACAGCACAAATAAAATTAAATTATGGTACAAAAAATTAAATTCGGGACGGACGGATGGCGGGCTATTATCGCCAAAGAATACACGGTAGAGAATGTCACACGAGTGGCTGAAGGGACGGCAAAGTGGGTGAAACAGCGCAATGGAAGCAAGGTGGTGATTGGACACGATTGCCGATTTGGCGGGAAGCTGTTTGCTGAGACGACGGCACGAGTGTTGGGTGCTTATGGCATCAAATCTTATTTGGCACCTGATTTTGTTTCCACGCCGATGGTATCACTAGGTATTGTAAAGACAGGGTCGGATATGGGTGTCGTTATCACGGCAAGTCACAATCCGCCAAGTTATAATGGCTACAAACTCAAATCCAAACTGGGAGGCCCCATGATAGAGAAAGAGGTACTGGAAGTCGAAGCCCTCATCCCCGATAAAGCTATGCAGGAATTGCCGACTATTGCCGAACTAGAGGAGAAAGGACTGGTGGAATACCGCGATTTTGAACAAATATACATCGACCATGTCGAGTCGAATTTTGATATGGAATTGATAAAAAATGCCGGCTTTGGCATTGCTTTCGACCCGATGTATGGTGCCGGACAGCGGGCAATGAAACGCCTCTTCCCGAATGCAGTATTCATCCATAACGACTACAATCCTTCCTTCAAAGGGCAGGCGCCGGAGCCGATATTGCGGAATCTGAGACCCTTCGCCGAACTGATAAAAAAGGACGGAAGTATCAAAGTGGGAATCGCTACCGATGGTGATGCTGACCGTATCGGAATGTTTGATGAGGACGGGCAGTTCGTGGATTCACACCACATCCTGTTGATGCTTTTGATATACAAATTCAAATATCAAAAAGAGCGTGGCAAGGTGGTCGTCTCCTTCTCTGTGACCAACAAGCTGGAGCAATTGGCACGCGAGTACGGATTGGACTATAAAGTCACTAAAATCGGATTTAAATACATTGCCGAAATCATGGCAAATGAGCACGTCATCGTCGGAGGGGAGGAATCCGGCGGATTAGCTGTCAGCGGGCATATCCCCGAACGCGATGGTATCTGGATAGGTATGGTTATCCTCGAATACATGGCACGAACGGGCAAAACGCTTAAAGAATTAGTCGATGAGGTACACGATGCTGTTGGTACTTTTACCTTCGACCGCGATGATTTGCACCTGACGGAAGCAATCAAACAACGCGTTATTGCCGATTGTAAAGCTGGCACTTATAAGTCTTTTGGTGACTATAAAGTGACGCGCGTGGATACCATTGATGGTTTTCGTTTCTATATGGGCGAAGACCGCTGGGTGATGATTCGTCCTTCGGGTACAGAGCCGGTATTGCGCATATATGCACAGGCACCTACTATTGAAGAGACTAGAACAGTATTGGATGTCGTTGAGCGGGCGATTGGGGTTGTTGACTAATTATCGAAAAGCCGCGAATGTGCATTGCACACTCGCGGCTTTTCGATAATCTAATCAAGCCTGCTCGGTGCGACCTGTAGTCGCAAACTGCACACAAGTTTAGGTTTTCAACCTTTCGTTTAGTGCGTTTTTTTAAATTTTTCCTTAATTTTCGGGTACTTAAATGGTGGATTCTAACTATCTATGCATAGAACAGTAGGCTGAAAGCCTATACCACTATCCGCATTGCGACCACAGGTCGCAGCGAGCAGTTTTCATTTACTTTTTTGATGAGGCAAAGATGGGATGCGATTGTTCTACGATTTATATAAATATGTAGAAAATAGAATTATTTTTTTACGATTTATAGAATATCGTTTCTGTTTTGGTTGATTTTTTTTATTTTTGTAAAAGGCTTATTTGCTATTGCCTTAATTGTAAATTATGTATTGCTATGGAAAGGAACAACAATCAAGAAAATTTCTTCAATTATCTCATCAAAAGGTACTCGAAGGAAAAGGTACTCCACGTTATGACGGAGGTCTTAGGCATTAAAAAAGGAGCCGCCTACAAACGCCTTAAAGGCGATACGGCTTTGATGGCAGATGAAATGATCAGAATTGCAGCTCGCTTTGGGGTATCGCTTGATGCCGCTGTTGAAAACAAGCACTTTCTGACCTTTGAGTATCCTTTTACAGAGGGAGGTACGGTAATTGATTTTTTGGATAGCTATACCTTTTTTTCAAAGCCATTGCGCAATTTGCAATGGGAAAGTACTTTTACTTATATGGCGAATGAGTTACCGGTATTTTATTATTTTTCTCACCATCACATTTTTACCTTTTTATTGGCGGTATGGAATCATTTACACTGGGATGAGACCACATTAATGATAAAAGAGCAACGTACTATCGATCCCAGGCTGGAGCAATTACGCAATGATTTGTCCAACTACTTTGAGGCCTATCCTGTAACTGAAATTTGGAATAGCAATATGCTCTCCAACCTCTATCAGCAGATATTATTTTGTGTTACAATTCGCGCCTTTGAGGATAAATCCTTTATTCGCAGCCTCACCAGTGATATTTCACGCCTTATCAAGCACCTGCACGAACTCACTGGGATTGGACGCCAGCAATCGAAGTATCCCAAATCAAAAATATACCTGAATGAGTTCGGGAACTATCAAAATCTGGCACTTTACCGGTCAGAAAAATTAACGACCACCTTTATAGGCTTTGATATGCCTCATTTTATCGTTTCCTATAGCCCTGCTTTTTATGACTTCTCAGCTAAGTGGATTGAGAAAATCAAAAGACATTCCATTCTCATTAGTTCGGAAGGGTATCAATTCCGAGAGTTGTTTTTTCTCAAAATGAATAAGGACTTTGAGCAGTTTAAAGACCGCTTGGAGAAATTGGTAAATGTGTATTACGATTAATTTATCTACATATTTAGACCTAAAACCTCAGGCATAACCCAATCCCATTTCCTTTCAACTCCAATTGAAGAGAGCTGCCCATGCCGGCCTGTCTTTTGTTGAAAGTAGCTACAGCTTTTTTCATAAGCTT
>Ga0256832_1001075_pt1 | contig 18340 bp, 10 predicted proteins | sample 134614metaG_FD_190534 | JGI IMG/M metagenome (GOLD analysis project Ga0256832, IMG submission 190534) | Hydrothermal vent microbial communities from Lau Basin, Pacific Ocean - 134-614 | ecosystem: Environmental > Aquatic > Marine > Hydrothermal vents | place: Pacific Ocean: Lau Basin | collected...
TAAAGCTTTTTGAGTTTTGACTTTGGAGCGCATCCCCATACCGATTCCGATAGCCGTAATTTTATCAGGAATTTCTATGTCTGTTAAATATTTTTTTGAAGAATCGGTTATGGTCATTACTTCCGGAACATAAGTTTGACTAATAGTATAGCCGCAACGAGGCAGATAATTAGTCACCAGTCCGGCACCAATACGTAAAGCGGCTTTTGAAGCCAAAACCGGAGCGCCAATCATACCGTAGCTACCGCCAACAATCAAGGCATGACCAAACTTGTTTTTGTAACTAAATTTTGAGCGTTTTCTAAGCAGGTTTTCTATTTTAGATGTCAACAAAAAATATTTAGTGGGCATTTCTTTAATCACGTTTTTATCTAAACCGATATCGACTATTTCAAAATCCTTGACATAAGATGCATTTTCTGGAAAAAAGAAACTGATTTTCGGAAATTGAAAACTATATACTTTATCCGCTTTTACAATTGGGTCGTCCGTTGCATTTGAACGGTCGGCATATAAGCCCGAAGGCATATCGATACTCAAAATTTTAGCATCGGAATGATTGATAATTTCAATAGCTTTTTGAGCAATACCGGTAGCCGGACGAGATAATCCCGTGCCGAAAATAGCATCAATGATGATGTCGTTTTTTGTGATGTTTAAAGTTGTGTCTTTTGAAAGTTCAATAACTTTGACCGGTAAATTTTGCAGTTTGATCAAATTGCTTTCAAAATCTGCCGAAGCTTTCTTTGAAAAAGGCACAATAACACAAGTCACATTATATACCGGTTGTAACATACGTGCCAATACCAGACCGTCACCGCCATTATTGCCTTTGCCGCAAAAAATATAAATGTGTTTTTCAAAGCTTACCTCTTTAACCACGTGTTTATGCAAGCTGTTGACAGCCCGTTCCATTAAAGCTTCGGAAGTGATATTTTGTCTGATAATAGTCTGATTGTCAATTTCTTTGATTTGTTTTGCCGTAAATAATTTTTGAAACATCGGTTTAAGTTTGAAATCTTGTTTATTTTTGCTAAAAATACAAATAAATGACACAACAGCCAAGAATAGTTTTCATGGGCACACCCGAATTTGCCGTAGCAACTTTGCAAAAGTTGATAGATAATAATTATAATGTTGTAGGCGTTATTACCGCACCCGACAAACCCGCCGGACGGGGCAAAAAATTGCGTAAAAGTGCTGTAAAACTTTTTGCCGAACAGCACGGTTTACCGGTTTTGCAACCTGCGAATTTAAAATCGGAAGACTTTAACAAGCAATTGCAAGCTTTAAACCCCGATTTGCAAATTGTGGTGGCTTTTAGAATGTTACCCGAAATTGTATGGCGTTTACCCAAATTAGGCACTTTTAACCTGCATGCATCATTATTGCCCGATTATCGGGGAGCAGCGCCTATCAATTGGGCAATCATCAACGGAGAAACCCAAACAGGAGTTACTACATTTTTTATCGATGACAAAATCGATACCGGTGAAATTATTTTACAAGAATCAGTCCCGGTTGCCCCGGACGATAATGCGTCATCGTTACATGATAAACTCATGCTTGCCGGTAGTGATTTGGTAATAAAAACCGTTGATTTAATTGCCAAAGGAAATGTTACGACCAAACCACAACCAAAAGTGGATGTGCCCAAAAAAGCCCCCAAATTGCATGCGGACAATACGAAAATCAATTGGCAAGACTCAGCCGAAAATATCCATAATCTCATTCGAGGTTTATCATACTATCCGGGCGCTTGGACAACATTAAAAATACAGGATAATGAGCCTAAAAAATTGATTATTTACAAAAGTCGTTTTGAACAGACCAAACACGATGAATTAATTGGAAATATATCTGCCGGCAAAAAAGAACTGAAAATAGCGGTTAAAGATGGTTATGTTTACCCCGAAATAGTCAAATTACAAGGTAAGAAAATGATGGATATAGTGGCGTTTTTAAATGGCTTGCGGGATAAATCTGCCTTCAAACTCATTTATTAGTATATTTGTAACAAATATTTTATGTAATATGGCAAAATTTCAAGATTTAATCAATCAAAGTAAGCCCGTTTTAGTTGATTTTAAAGCAGATTGGTGTGGCCCTTGCAAAATGATGACGCCTATTTTAAAAGATGTTAAACAACATTTTGGAGATCGTCTTAAAATTATCAAAATAGATATTGATAGAAATCCCGCCATAGCTCAAAAGTATCAGATTAGAGGCGTGCCTACCAGTATTTTATTTAAGAACGGTCAACCGGTTTGGCGGCAATCCGGTGTATTACCTGCTGACCAATTGATTCATATTTTAAATCGGTATGTATAAACTTTTTGAGGGTTGGATCATTATTATTATTTTTTAGCACATTTGTCGCATTTATTAGATTTGGTTGCAAACAAATGCCTATAAATCAGCCAAACCGCCCAAAGTACTGCTATGTAAATTATGATGTCTGTCATTGGTTTATTGAGGAATTGATGATTTACTGTGTTTCATAGAATATTTTTTGCTTTGATGAATACTTTTTGCTTCAAACAATGTTTCTGCTAACAATTTGAGGAAATGAGATACTAGGTCATTGAGTGATTTTGTGAGGTAACAAGCAAAATCGTACCGAAATGACCGGGTTTTAGATTGAGTAAATAATGAGCACAGGTCGCTGAGTGATTCTGATGATAATTGGAATGGTACCGAAGCGGTGCTTCATAATATGTTTATTGTTCGTGTATGTTAATTTCATATTTCATGCCATATTCCTGCTTATAATTTGATGAATTAAGGGTAAGTCGTACTTCATTATAAAATTTTTTGATGATTGATTTTAGTTTCATTTTTTTCATCATTTCATCAACTCATCAATTGATAGGCTACAAAAGCACTCAAATAAGCCAATCCGGTCATGTAGAAAAACACGATAACCGGCCATTTCCACGTTTTGGTTTCATTTCTCAAAGTTGCCAATGTGCTAAAACACTGCATGGCAAAGGCGTAAAATAGCAGAAGCGAAATGCCTACTGCCAGGGTAAAAGTATATGTGCCGGTAATCTGACTTTTTTCATTTGCCATTCGTTCCCTTAATAGTTGTTCATCATCAGTATTACCCACACTGTAAATAGTAGATAAAGTGCTGACGAAGACTTCACGCGCAGCAAAAGAGGTTAAAAGTGCAATCCCGATTTTCCAATCATATCCCAAAGGTTTGATTACCGGTTCTATGGTTTTTCCCATTTTTCCCAAATAAGAATGTTCCAACTTGTATGCAGCTTGTTCTGATGAAGAAAGTTGAAATGGTTTATCAAAAGAAGGGTTATCAAAACCGGCAGGTCCGTGTGTAGCCAAAAACCAAAGAATAATGGAAAATGCCACGATAATCTTTCCGGCACCGAAGACAAAAGCTTTAACATGATCCCAAACAGTAATTAAAACGTTTTTGGCTATGGGGGCTTTGTATTCGGGCATTTCCAAGATAAAATACCGTTTATATTTTGATTTTATCATTTTACTCAGCACAAAAGCAGACATAAGTGCAGCAGCAAAACCTAAAAGGTACAAAGCCAATAAAACTAAACCTTGCAGATTGATAAAACCGGCGACATCTTTACTTGGAATGACCAAAGCTATAATAATGGTATAAACCGGCAAGCGTGCAGAACAGGTAATAAATGGCGTAACCAACATCGAAATCAAACGTTCTTTATCATTTTCAATAGTTCTGGCACTCATAATTGCCGGAACGGCACAAGCTGTTCCCGATAAAAGCGGCACAACCGATTTGCCCGACAATCCGAAAGGTTGCATCAAACGGTCCATCAAAAACACAATACGGCTCATATAACCCATTTCTTCCAATAAGGCGATAAATAAAAATAATAAGGTGATTTGCGGTACAAAAATCAATACGCCTGCAATGCCTGATAAGATGCCATCGGTTAATAAGTCTGTCAGTTGGTTATTAGGTAAATGTGTTTTTAGATAGGCATTTGTTTGACTAAAAAATTGATCAATCCAGTCCATAGGTATCGATGCCCAAGTAAAAATAGCTTGAAACACCAAAAACATAATAAACAAAAAGATGAGAATGCCCCAAACTTTATGCAACAAAATCCGGTCGATGCGTTCGGTTAAGCCGGTCGCTTCCGTTTTGTCAATCCTGTAAGTATCTTTTAAAATCCGGTTGATGTCGCGGTAACGCTTGATGACTTCTTTTTGCAACAACCGTTTTAGAGTGCTGCGGTCAAAGGGTAATTCATAAATTTTTGGATATTGCTCCTTGATTTCTTTACCGAATTTGTCTTGTTCGGTGTAAAGTAACCATAATTTATAAATCGGTACATCAGGATAGTCGGGTTTTATAAAGTCAATACTGGTACCGGTCAAACCGTAAGTTTCAAAATATTTTCTCGAAGGTGCTTTAAACATATCAGCAATCATCTCTTTCATTTGATGAATCCTGCCTTTTCCTTGATGTTGTCCATCGGCTTTACTTTTTTTTGCACTGACTAAAATAACCGGTATTTGTAATAATTCACGCAACTTATCAACATCTATTTTGATGCCTTTCTTTTTCATTTCGTCACACATATTGATAGCTAACATCACCGGAAATCCTAAATCTTGAATCTCATGAAGCAGAATCAAATTCCGTTTTAAATTATTGACATCCGCCACCATTAATATCCCGTCAATACCTTCACGGTTGCGTAACAATTCTTTTAAGACTAATTCTTCATCTTTTGAAGTCGGATGCAAACTATAAGTGCCCGGTAAATCAATCAGTTCAATTTCGGTGCCATCATCCAGTGTAAAATGTCCGCTGACACGATGCACGGTAATACCCGGATAATTACCGATTTTTTTATGTAAACCGGTCAGTTTGTTAAACAAGGAAGTTTTTCCGGTATTCGGATTGCCAATCAGTGCTATTTTAAGCTTTCGGTTCTTTTTCATGTTCTAAAAGTTCCACATCTAATTCGTTAACAATTTCTTTTCCTAATGCGATTCTGGTTCCGCCTATGATAAAATAAAGGGGCGAGCCGAACGGCGCTTTGTTCAAAAGGGTTACTTCAACGCCATCAACACATCCCATTTCCATTAATTTAAGCGGCAAAGCCTTTTCTTGACAATTGATAATGACGGCTTTTTGATTGGGTTTTAAATCTTTTAATTTCATTATTAAGAATCTTTCTAAATAACAAAAGTAAAATATTTTTACTTACTAACGAGACTTTCATTACAAAAAAATAAATGGTATTATTTTATTGATTTTCAATTGCATACAATAAATAAAAGGTTTTTGCATTGAGTATTGAAAGCTAATCAACGTCTATTTTCATCAAATTTCTCAATTAAAGCATAACGAAAACTGATGAATTACAAAATGTAAAAAAATCAATAAATATTAATTTAAACCTGTTAAAATTACGAATTTTTTAATAATATTAAATTTATGAATTTTTTTACTAGCAAAACATGCTTTTTGGTAAAAAAAACTTATTTTTGTTACGAGAATCTATTAATTTAAAATAATAACATATGGCATTCGATATTGATATGATCAAAAAGGTCTATGAGACCATCCCTAAGCGGGTTGAAAAAGCAAGAAAAGTCTTAGGGCGACCAATGACTTTTTCGGAAAAGATATTATATTCACATTTATGGCAAGGCGACCCTGACAGAGCTTATAAACGTGCCGGCGATTATGTTGATTTTAAAGTCGATCGTGTAGCCATGCAAGACGCTACGGCGCAAATGGCTTTATTGCAATTTATGCAAGCCGGAAAAGATAAGGTTGCTGTGCCATCTACGGTACATCTTGACCATTTGATCCAAGCTTATATGGGAGTCAGTAAAGATTTGCAAGAAGCGATTAATAAAAACAACGAAGTTTATAACTTTTTAGAATCGGTTTCTAAAAAATACGGTATCGGTTTTTGGAAACCCGGTGCCGGAATTATTCATCAAGTTGTATTAGAAAATTATGCTTTTCCCGGCGGTTTGATGATAGGCACCGATTCACATACCGTAAATGCAGGTGGATTGGGAATGGTTGCCGTAGGCGTTGGTGGTGCCGATGCGGTTGATGTCATGGCAGGTATGCCTTGGGAATTGAAATTTCCGAAATTAATAGGTGTTAAACTCACCGGTAAATTAAGCGGTTGGGCGGCTCCCAAAGATATTATTTTAAAAGTTGCCGGTATTTTAACAGTAAAAGGTGGCACCGGTGCCATTATCGAATATTTTGGTGAAGGCGCTGAAAGTTTGTCGGCTACCGGTAAAGGTACCATTTGTAATATGGGTGCCGAAGTTGGAGCTACCAATTCTAACTTTGCCTATGACGAAGCCATGGAACGTTATTTAAGAGCCACCGGACGTGACGATGTCGCCGACGCGGCTAACCAAATCAAAGATTATTTGCGTTCTGATGATGAAGTTTATGCCAATCCGGAAAAATATTACGATCAGGTTATTGAAATAAACTTGAGCGAATTAGAGCCGTACTTAAACGGACCTTTTACCCCTGATAGAGATACCCCTGTTAAAGATATGGGTAAAGTAGCCCGTGAAAATGATTGGCCACTTAAAGTGGAATGGGGTTTAATCGGGTCTTGTACCAATTCTTCCTATGAAGATTTATCACGAGCGGCATCCGTAGCCCGTCAAGCTTTAGAAAAAGGTATCAAGCCCAAAGCCCAAATCGGTATTAATCCCGGTTCGGAACAAGTTAGATATACAGCTGAAAGAGACGGTATATTGGAAGTTTTTGAAAAACTCGGTGCAAAAATCTTTACCAATGCTTGTGGTCCTTGTATCGGACAATGGCGAAGGGATGATATTGAAGGTAATCCTAAAAATACAATTGTGCACTCATTTAACCGGAATTTTGCCAAACGTGCCGATGGCAATCCCAACACACATGCTTTTGTAGCATCTCCCGAGATGGTAATGGCTACAGCTATTTCCGGTCGCTTGGACTTTAATCCAGAAACCGATACAATTGATGGCATTAAATTGGAAGACCCGACCGGTTGGGAATTGCCACCCCAAGGTTTTGAAGTTGACGATCCGGGTTATATTCCGCCGGTAGAAGACGGTTCCGATGTTGAAATCATTGTAGACCCCAATTCGGAACGTTTACAATTACTAACGCCGTTTCCTGCTTGGAATGGAGACAATATTTACAATGCACCTTTATTGATTAAAGTTATTGGAAAATGTACCACAGACCATATTTCTATGGCAGGTCCTTGGTTAAAATACCGTGGTCATCTCGATAATATTTCTAACAATATGCTTCTGGGTGGCGTCAATGCATTTAACGGCAAAGTTGGGGAGACCAAAAACCCGATTACAGGAAAATACGAACCGGTGCCAAAAGTTGCCCGTGATATTAAAGAAGCCAAAATGTTAAGTGTGATTGTCGGTGACCACAACTACGGTGAAGGCTCGTCAAGAGAGCATGCCGCTATGGAACCGCGTCATTTAGGTGTGATTGCCGTAATTGTAAAATCATTTGCCCGTATTCATGAAACCAATTTGAAAAAACAAGGTATGCTGGCATTGACTTTTGCCAATGAAGCCGACTATGATAAAGTTTTGGAAGATGACCGTTTCAATTTTGTCGACTTAAATGAGTTTGCGCCGGGCAAACCTTTGACCATTGAAATTGAACACGCTGACAAATCAACCGATCTTATCAAAGTTAATCATACTTACAATGCGCAACAAATAGAATGGTTTAAAGCCGGTAGCGCTTTAAATTATATTAAAGCGCAGAGTGAGAAAGCTACTATGTAAAGTATTTGAAATTTTTATATAACTAAACAACCTGCGGCGAGACTTTTGTCTCGCCGCAGGTTGTTAATATTGCTTCAAAGCTAAATTTATTTGAGAATTAATTTTGATATATATTGTTTGTCATCAGATAATATTTTTATAGTATAAACACCTTTTTCCATACCTTTTAAACTTATTTTGGTGATTTTATTGCGGATATAACTTTGATAAATTTCTTTTCCGGACATACTGTAAATATAAATTTTGGCTTTTAGATTTTGTTCAGACACAATTGTAAAATCACCCATTGAAGGATTAGGATAAATATTAAAGATATTTGAATATTGGTTTATACTTGAGGTTGATTCTTGAATAGTAACATCATCAACTGCAATATCACCATGTATACCTAGTCCTCTCTCAGCTCTGAATCTTATTTGTTTAACAGTATTTGAAATAGTCACTGTTGCCGGTAACCACAAATCTGTTTCCGAAATTTGTTGTTGTCCTTGAATTGACCACACATCATTTGTCCAGGTAGTACCATCATATGTATCAACATACAACTTGCCCATATCTGCACCATACATATGATAATAAAAAATCAGTTCTGGTTGAGTAAGATTTGTCAAATCAAATATAGGACTTATCAATTGAGCTATATCATTCGGGTTAAAATTGGACGCCTCTGCATAGGCGTATATTGATCCTGTATGAGCTGAAGAAGGTCCTGTGTTACTTGTTGGTGTACTTCCACTATTAGGTGTCCAGCTATATTGACTAGTGAATCTAGGTCCGGAGTTTGCAGGAATACTTGTCCAATCACTTCCTGTCCAATCACCATTGGTATTTGGAGTAAGATTTTCAAAACTATAATTGTAAGGTGATGTAGGTGTTATGTTGTATCCTGTTGTAAAAGTATAAGGACCTACCCAAGACGTGAAATTACCGCCACCACAATCAGATTGGACATAATAATCATAAGATGTATTGACGGTTAAACCTGTTAAGATATAAGGATTACTATTGATACTTATGGTTGTACCTTGCCCTTGTGTAAAACCTGAAGGACCGTATTCAATATTCCAAGATGTAGCACCACCGTTTTCTACCCAAGAAAGTTCGGCAGTTGTTGCGGTAACATTAGCTGATAAATCAGTTGGTTGAATACAAGGTAATGTTGTTACACAAATATCGAAAGTGCCAAATGTATCACCTCCATATTCAAAAAATCTAATAAATAATTCTTCACCTGCTATAAGATTATATAGGAATATTTCAGGCATCATTGAAGCGTAAACGTCGTCATTACAAGCAATTTCAGTTAAATTATTGCAGTCTCCGGAATAGACTGCTAAAACACCGTCAGTTATATCACCTTCGTTGGTTTCAATTCTAATATTACGTGTATTAGGAACAGTTACTTTAAACCAAACATCTCCACCATTATAGCCATTAGATGGGATGCAAGTAGGTCTCGGTATGCCAGAGTCTGTAGCGTTTGTATTAGAGAATGTATTAAAAATACAATTGCTGTTAACTTGTAATTGAATAACGTTACCGCATGCATAATCTTCATTTAATGTGGTAAAAGTTAACGGACCAATCCAATCACTTTCATAATTATTAGAGCAAGCAGATTGCACATAAACATCATAAGATGTTAGCTGAGTTAGTCCAGTTAATGTATAATGGTTGGTATTTACGTTTATAGTCGCACCTTGTCCTTGTGTAAAACCGGTAGGACCGTATTCAATATTCCAATTGGTTGCCTGACCTGCCGTCGTCCAGTTTAATCGAACATGTGTGTCAGCAATATTTGAAGCAAATAAATCGCTTGGAGTTAAACAATTTGGGGTATCTTGAATTGAAATATCATCTATTATTATATTGTTATTATTCTGATATAAATCGGCTTCTGCTCTAAATCTTATTTGTGTTGTGTTATTTGGTATTTGAATTCTAGCATATTTCCATGGATCATCACTACTTTCTTGTTGGGAACCTGATCTAGACCAAATATTATTTATCCATGATGTGCCGTCAAAAATGTCAACATATAAGGTTCCAACACTGTTAGCATACATAAAATAATAGAATGATAATTGGGGGCTGGCGAGGTTACTCATGTCAAACACGGGACTAAACAAATCTGTTGAGAAACCAGTTGCCAGATAAGATTTATCGGGAATTGCATAATTGTTTCCTTCATGAGCTGATGGAAGAAAGTAGTTGTTTTGCATGCCTTCTTTAACTGTCCACAAAATTCTAGGATTATTGATGCCTAATGTATAATCAGGAAAGGCAGACCAACAACTTTCCCGCCAACTGTCATCCGTATTTGGCGTCACATCTTCAAAACCGTATTGGTAAGGAAATGTATTGACAATATCGCAAAGTGTATGAAAGGTGTAGGGACCAACCCAATGGCTGGTATTACCACTGCCACAATTGGCTCTGACATAAACATCATAATAAGCGTTTGGCGTAAGATTGGTAAAGTTGTGAGTTGTATTATTGACATTTATCGTTGTGCCTTGTCCTTGTGTAAATCCGGATATGCCATATTCTATATCCCAAGCCGTAGCTGTACCGTTTTCCGTCCAACTTAAGTCTGCTTGGTTATTTGTAATATTAGAAACAGACAAATTGGTTGGAACAGAACAGGTAACGTCTTCAATCTTAATATCATCAATACAGATAGTTTTTGAGCTATAAAACATTTCACCTCTTTCAGTTTTAAACCTGATTTTAGTGGTATTATTAGGAATGGGTAGATGAATCAGTTTATAAGGATCGGTATCTCTTGTTAGTTGTGAACCGGAAACAGCCCAAATATCATTTATCCATTGAGTTCCGTCATAAATATCAACGGATAAACTACCAATATCATATCCGAACATATGATAATAGAAAGATAATTCTGGATTTGTCAAAGCTGACATATCGAACTCGGGGCTGATGAGATTAGTAATGTCTCCTGTTGAGGAAAAGGAATTATATACATAAGCAAATTTTGTTCCCGAATGGGCGGAATTATAGCTATAGCTTGGTGTGACATTGTCTAATCCGGGTAACCAATGAAAAGAATTGCTGTCTGATTCTTCGAACCAACAGGTGCCGCCCCAGGAAATAGTTGGGTTGTTATATGAAGACGTACTATCTTCAAATCCATATTCGTAGGGAAAAGAATTGATGGTTGGACATCCGGCATAGAAGGTATATGGGCCTTCCCAATCATTAGAGATGCAATCCGGTTGTACATAAAAATCATACCCTTCACCGGATGTTAATCCGGTTAAGGTATATGTAGTGGAATTAACATTTATACTCGTACCTTGTCCGTGAGAAAAACCTTTAGGTCCATATTCAACATTCCAAGCTGTTGCGTTTCCCATTTCTGTCCATGAAATTTCAGTTTCCGTGGGTGAAAGGTTTACAGCTGATAAGTTTTCAGGAAGTGGGCAAGTGTTGGTTGATGCACAGATGTTAAAGTAGCCTTGTTGCCCATCTTTTTGATATATTCTGATATAAAGTGTTTCGCCGGCAGTTAAATCATCAATTTTAATGTAGTTAGTACTAGACCAAGTAGTAGCTTCTACACAATCTATTTCATTCAAGTTGTTACAATCACCGGAGTAAACAGATAAATTAAGCAATCCTATACGTGGATAACTACTACCAATTGTGGCTTTAATTGTCAAATTTCTTGAATCAGGAACCGTTATTTTAAACCAAACATCAGGTTGGGCGTTGGTGCCGCAAGTAGGTGTAGGAATACCGGAATTACTAGCTCCTATATTACTATATGTTGAATAATTGTTTATGCAAATTGAAGTTTGAACATTTAATGGGATGGCATTAGCGCAATAGTCGTTTTCAGGGCTTGTGCTAAAATCTATTGATTCTGACCAATCACTTTCATTACCACCGCCACAATCTGCTTTAACATAATACTCATATTGTGTATGTGGATTTAAACCGGTTAATACATAGGGTTTTGTTGAGGTTGTTATGCTTGTGCCTTGTCCTTGGGTAAATCCTTTTGGGCCATATTCTATTTGCCAAGAAGTTGCCGTTCCGTTTTCTGTCCAATCGAGTGTAATGCTATTGGTTGTTGGATTGGTTGATGTTAAGTCAGTTGGTTTGGGACAACTAATACCTTCAATACGAATATCATCAATACTAATGTTGCCATATCTTTCTCCTCCTTTTACGGCTCTTATCCGGATCTGAATAGTATTGTTGGGGATAAGTATTTTTTCCAAAGACCAAGGGGGAGAATTTCCATTATGATACCTTTCTACTGTTCTTATTTCTGTCCAATCATTACCATCATACACATCAACATATAAACTTCCTACTAAACTATTGGGGACACAATGCCAAAACGACAATTGTGGATATGTTAATGATGACATGTCAAAAATGGGGCTATATAGTTCCGTAACGCTTCCTTCTGAAACGTAAGATTTTGTATAAGCAAAATGTGTTCCTGAATGGGCAGCATCCGGATCTGAATTTGTATTGGGTATAGAAGAGTCCGTAACATTCCATCTGAACATAACATGATAATCAGTAGAATTTGTATCGATGTTGTGCGGTTCGCCTTTCCAGCAACTTTCTGTCCAATCAGCAATATCGTTAGCTGTTACGTCTTCAAATCCATACGTGTATGGGAAGGTATTTATTGTATTGCAATACGTTAAGAAATGAATCGGGTTTGTCCAATAACTGTTATCACCATTACAATCGGACTTAATATACACTTGATACTCTGTGTTGGGACTCAATCCGGTAAGGGTATAGGGTTTGGTCGCGGTTGTAAGTCTGGTTCCTTGCCCGGGGGTGAAACCAAAAGGTCCATATTCAATTTGCCAAGAAATGGCGGTTCCGTTTTCTGTCCAATCTAGTTTAGCAGTATTGGCTGTGATATCAGAAACAGAAATATCTGTTGGGGCAAAGCATGTTGAATCTTTAATGACAATATCATCTATAGCAATATCTTTATTACCATTATAAATGGCTCTAAATCTTATTTGTACTGTATTGTTTGGAATAGAAATTTCTGCCAACCTCCAAGGGTCATAACTATGGGTTTGTTGTTCTCCGGATATTGACCAGACCCCATTTGTCCAATTTGTCCCATTAAAAATATCAACTTGAAGTGTATCGTCATAAATACCATACATATGATAATAGAATGACAATTTTGGTTGTACTAAGCCTGACATATTAAACATAGGGCTAAAAATTATAGTTTCTCCAGCATTATTGCTATTTCCGGATTCGGAATAGGCAAAATTTGAACCGCTGTGTGCGTTATCGGGTCCTGTATAATGTGAAGGAGTTGTCGTATTAGTAATCGTCCATCTAGCCGGTCCATTATCTGCATCTAGAGGAATATTTTCCGGATTGCCATACCAGCAACTCCCTGTCCAATCCCCTTCATAATTTGGAGTAATATCTTCAAATCCATAATTGTAAGGAAAAGTTGTAATAGGATTACAAAATGTTCTAAAGTCAAAAGGTCCTATCCAATAACTGTTATTGCCACCACAATTTGATCGTATATAATAAGAATATTTTGTATTGGGTGTCAATCCTGTTAAAGTAAAAGGTTTGGTATTTGCAGTTATGATAGTTCCATTTCCATGTGTAAATCCGTGAGTTCCATACTCAATATCCCAAGAATTTGCTGCACCATTCTCGGTCCAGTTCAAAGTAGTTTCACTATTTGTTGTGTTGGTAACAGACAAGTTGCTTGGTACTGGACAGGTACTATCTTCTATACTGATATCATCTATAGCTATGTTTGCAGCACCTCTTTTATAACGCTCTGCCCTGAATCTAATTTGAATGGTATTATTGGGTATTGTAACGGACGCCAAGTGCCAGCTATCCGAACTATTAAGTTGTTGCTGTCCTAAAACAGACCATACATTGGTTGTCCAGTTGGTACCATCATAAGTATCAACATAAAGAGCTTTAATATATATGCCAAACATGTGATAATAAAAATGCAATTGTGGATGATTTAATGCTGACATATCAAACATAGGACTTAATAGAAGAGGTTCGTGACGAAAAAAATTTTCACTATACGCAAAATTTGAACCACTATGAGCTGCGTCTGGACCGGTTGTATTACTGGGTGTATCAGATTCGGAAACCTTCCAAGCTGTTTCTATTGGAGATGTAGCCCAACAACTTTCATTCCAATCAGTTTCATAGGTTGGTGTAATGTCTTCAAAACCATATTGATACGGAAAACTATCAATAGTATCACAACCAGTTCGAAAAGTGTAAGGTCCTATCCATGAAGAGGGAGAAGAAGTAAGTCCACAGTTGGTTCTAACATAATAGTCATATGTTGTTAAAGGACTCAAACCGGTCAAAGTATAAGTATTAGAATGGGCGGTTACAAAGTTGCCATTTCCTTGTGTAAAATTGGTAGGTCCATATTCTATTTCCCAAGTAGATAAATCATCGAATGAAAACCAAGATAGTTCGGCTTGTGTGCCAATGATATTTGTAGCGGTTAAATCACTTGGGGGAGGGCAAACAGGACCGTCTTGAATGGCAATGTCATCTATGACAACTCCATGACCGCTATTACATTTTCCAACGAACGAAATTTCATAAGTACTTGATTGTTCAGGTAAATTTATAATTTCCTGTTTCCAAGGTCCAATAACTTCAGTCCATTCTTTTAATAAAATCCAATCATTACTTGATGAAGTTCGATAATAAAGTTTTAATTCATCTACATTAGAATAATAAGGGTGTTGTACATGCCAAAATACCAATTGTGGATGTGAGGCTGTAGAAATATCAACAGTTGGTAAGATGAGTCTGGTAATAGCACCATTATTATCATTATCTCCTCTTAAGGTAAATTGATAAGGTCTTGAATGTCCATGATTAGGACCTCCTAAATTCCTATCCACAAAAAAATCGAGGTTACCCACAATATGCTCTTGCGTTAAATTTGAAGGAAAGTTTTCATCAAAAAATTGTTCGTGATAATAATATTGGGCATTGCTTTGTAAGATGCTAAATATTAAGAGTAGAATCAGAATTGTTTTTTTCATAATCAGATTATTTATGAGGAATTAAACTTAATAAAATTAACGAAATTGTTTAATTTGCAATCAAAAACTAAAAATTGCCATAAGTATTACATACTTTTCAACTCCTGAACCACTTTGGTTAAAGCTGCTTTGGCATCACCAAAAAGCATGGAAGTTTTAGGATTGTAAAATAATTCGTTTTCGATACCGGCATAACCGGGTTTCATACTTCGCTTATTGACAATAATATTTTTTGCATTTTCAACATCCAAAATCGGCATACCGTAAATTGGGCTGGAAGGGTCATTATGCGCTGCAGGATTAACAACATCATTAGCACCGACCACTAAAACGACATCGGTATTGGCAAATTCGTTATTAATGTCGTCCATATCAACTAGTTTGTCATAATCGACATTGGCTTCTGCCAAGAGGACATTCATGTGTCCGGGCATACGTCCGGCAACCGGGTGAATGGCATATTTGACATCTATTCCTTTTTTGGTTAGCAGTTCTTCCAATTCATGCAGGACGTGTTGTGCTTGCGCTACTGCCAATCCATAGCCGGGGACGATAATGACTTTGTTGGCATAATTAAGTAAGATAGCCGCATCACTCGGTCCGGCTTCTTTGATATTGCCTTGAATTTTACTACCGCTACCGGTTGCGGCACTACCTTCACCAAAAGCGCCGAATATTACAGCTGACAGCGAACGGTTCATGGCTTTGGTCATAGCAACAGTCAGAATTGTTCCGGCAGACCCGACCAAAATACCACCGGTCAGCATCGCCATATTGTCATAAAGGAAGCCGCCAAAGGCTGCTGCCAATCCGGTAAAGGAATTTAACAGGGAAATAACCACCGGCATATCGGCACCGCCTATCGGTAAAACGAATAAAACTCCATAAAGCAAGGCTAAACCGAATAAAACATAAATATAAACCGGATTAGCCACATGTGTCGCGATAATATAGGCTGCAAATGCAACAATAACCAGAGCTAATAAAGTGTTGAGGATATTATATTTGGGTAAACGGACGGGTTTGCGAAGTTTGCCGCTTAATTTGCCCCAAGCAATCATACTACCGGAAAAAGAGATGCTACCAATGACCAAGCCGGCAACTATCATAAACATTTTAGAGGTATGACCAACATTGTGTGAAAATTCCATCAAACCGATTAATGCCGCAGTAGCGCCTCCCATACCGTTAAAAAACGAGACTAATTCGGGCATTTTGGTCATTTCGACTTTTTTGGCAATCCCCCAACCGATAACCGTTCCTATTAAAATGGCTATAAATATTAATGTATAAACGAATCCGACAACTTCTATATGGGCTGTTTTAGGGTAAATAAAAATTGTTCCGAGAATAGCTAAAAACATACCAAAAGCGGCATACAAATTTCCTTTTCTGGCGGTTTTAGGACTGCCGAGCATTTTCAATCCGATAATAAACCCGACCGATGCAATGAGATATATGATGTTAAGTAAAGCTGTTTCCATTATTTTTTAGTTTTAAACATGTCCAACATTCTATCCGTTACGACAAAACCACCTACTACGTTAAGCGTTCCTAATACTACGGCAACAAAACCGATTGCCAGTCCTAATTTATTTGAAGGATCCATATGAAGCATGACTAAAATAGCGCCGATTATGACGACGCCGTGAATGGCATTTGCGCCGGACATCAAAGGGGTATGTAAAACCGCCGGCACATGTCCGATGATTTCTACACCGACAAATATCATCAAGATGACGATGTAGATCATCTGGATATTTTGTTGAAAAAAGTTGAGTAATTCTGTCATATTTTTAGTTTTTTATGGGTTACTATTGTGAAAAATTTGCTATAAAAATACAACAAATTCGGATTGATTTTAAAATATCAGTCATTTTTTTGAAAAAATTTTCCCCTGATAATGATAATCGCGATTTACTGAAAAAAATACTCCAATTTATTCTGGACTATAATACCATTCTTTTTGGTATTTGATGTCCCGGTTTATATTGTATAATAGGGATGTTTTATAAATTATTGAAATTCAAAATATTATAAATAAATCAGTCAAAACTCCAATGAGCGCATGAAGCACAAATACATACCAGATTGATTTGGTGCGCAAAGCAATCAATCCGAAGATAATACCGACAATTATGGAGCCTATGATTTCACCTTCGGGTTTACCAATATGTACCAAACAGGATGAAATGGTTTGAATCAATATGGCATTAAAAGCCCCGAACCGTTCTTTTAAACCGAAAAGCAAAAATCCTCTAAAATAAAATTCCCAAGCGATATAATAGAAAACTACATAGGCTAATTCATAAACCATCAGATTACTTTGATCTTGCAATAATGATTTTGCCAATGGATATTCTGACCGGACATCCGGCATACCGGCAGCAAAATAGATTGCTATAACGATAATAGGAATGAGCAACAATAGCGTTTTGGTGCCGGTTTTTATGTCGCCTAAACCCAATCCGTAATCTTTTAGATTTTTATGCATCACAAATTTGATATAAACAGCCGGCAAAACAAAAAACAAAACAAAAAACCTGATGAATTGATTGATACGCAGGTTTTGGTCGGCAGTTGAAACCAAGTCAAAATCCGCCGTAAAAAAACCCGGATAGGCATGATAGCGGTAAACAGTCAATAAAACCGGCGCACTTAAAAGAATGATGTAAGTGTGAATATCCCGCCAATCAAAGTCTATTTGTTTTAGAAAATGAGAAATTGATGAGTTTTTTTGCTTCATAGATTATTTTGTTATTTGATGAGTATTTCCTGTTTCATATGATAACTTCTACTTATAATTTGAGGAATTGATGAGCTGAATATTTATTTTACTTTTCCCAAATCTAAACCGGGTTTCACTGCTCTAATTACTTTATCGCTTGGCACTTTCCACTTTCCACTAATGAATAAACGTTACAAAATGCCTTTGATATAGCCTATCATAATATTTTTCAGTTATGATGAAAGCTATTATAGTCCAAATAACACCGGCAACAATATCGATAAAATAATGATATCTACAATATATTAAAGAAATTAAAATGCCAATCAGGATGGGTATGAATATCCATAACCATTTTTTGCGATATTGTGCAATAATCATAATGGTTGCAAGACTAATGGCAGTATGCAAGCTTGGAAAAGCGTCAAATTTGTTGTGTTCCAGCGAACTGATAGTGTTTCTGATTATATCAGTCAGCCATAAGCCGTCTAAGGATACTTTTTGTTGAGCTACCAATTCCGGAAAATAGCGCGGACCAAGCGCCGGCACTAAAAAGTATAACAGATAGGCACCATAGTAGGTCAAAAACATAAATACTAAAGCTTTGTCCAGTTCTTTAAACATTTTGTGCCGGTACAAATAGCCTAAAATAATCAAAGGCATGGGAAAGTAAAAAAAGTATAAAATATACATCAACTCCGTCAAATACGGATTAATAAATTTTTCTATCCAAACAGTT
>Ga0256832_1001076_pt1 | contig 18338 bp, 21 predicted proteins | sample 134614metaG_FD_190534 | JGI IMG/M metagenome (GOLD analysis project Ga0256832, IMG submission 190534) | Hydrothermal vent microbial communities from Lau Basin, Pacific Ocean - 134-614 | ecosystem: Environmental > Aquatic > Marine > Hydrothermal vents | place: Pacific Ocean: Lau Basin | collected...
ATTGGCAAAGATGATTTTACCTAAAATTTTAAATAAATCTGTCTCTGAACTCTCTTAACTCACTTTTTACTGCAACTTCTAGCTAGTTGCAGATACTTCATAATCTAAAATTTATTCAAATATACAAGTAGAATTATTATAATATTCTTCAAAAGGATAATCATGACATTTTTAAACTGTGGAGATACCCCTTTAGGAATCTACCCTTTAGTAGATAGAGCAGAGAAACTAAAAACACTTTACGAATTAGGTATTACTACTGCCCAACTAAGAGTCAAAGATTTAAAAGAAAATGCTTTAGAAGATGAGATAATTGAGGCTATTAAACTCTCAGAACACTATAACGCTAGACTTTTTATTAATGACTATTGGGAACTTGCTATAAAACATAAAGCCTATGGTATTCATTTAGGACAAGAAGATTTAGAAACAGCCAATTTAGAAGCAATACATAAAGCAGGAATACGCTTAGGTGTTAGTACTCATACTACTAAAGAGATAGAGATGGCATTAGAGATTGAGCCAAGTTATCTTGCTATTGGTCCTATTTTTAAGACCACTTCAAAAAAGGTAGAGTATGAAACAGTAGGAGTTAAAGAACTCTCAAAATGGTCAAAAAATGTACACTATCCTATTGTTGCCATTGGAGGGATTAATCTTTCCAATATTGAAGAGATTATTGCTATTGAAAATGTGGATGGAATCGCTATGATTTCGGAGTTTTTAGATGAAAACGTAATATCACCAAAAAAAACAAAAAGTCTGCTTAAACTCTTTTATAAAAAAAATATTGTTACTTTATAGCTCATTAAAGTGTTACTAAAGGTTACCAATGTATAATTGGGTTACACTTTAAAAAAGGAAATAGAATTGGGTGACATTACGCTTATACTTTTAGGTGCAGGTTCAGCTTCTCGCTTTGCTCTGCCTCCTAAAAAGCAATGGTTGTGGACGGGAGAGAAACCACTTTGGCTCAAAGTTGCTGACGATTTTCAAGAAATTTATGAGTTTAAAGAGACCATTATAGTGTCATCTAAGGATGATATGAACTGCATGTCAAACTTTACAGAGTATAGATTAGTAGAGGGGGGAGCTAGTCGTCAAGCCTCTCTTTCTAATGCACTCGTACAAGTACAAACACCTTTTGTTTTGGTTTCTGATATTGCTCGTTGCTGTCTTGACAGAGAGATGATAGAGCGAGTAATCTTAGCAAAAAAGAACAGAAGTTGTGTAGTTCCTACACTTAAAGTTGTAGATACACTCTATTTAGAGGGGTCACCTATTGACCGTGAGCAGACAAAAATTATTCAAACCCCACAACTCTCTTGTACTCCAACACTAAAGAGTGCATTAGATTCAGAAATAGAGTTTACAGATGACTCTTCAGCTGTAGCCTCTATGGGTGGTGAGATTATTTTTGTAGAGGGTTCTCTAAAAGCCCATAAGCTCACAACAGTAGAAGACCTCTCTAAAATGAGTTGTTTAACAAAACCTTCAGGACGTGCCTTAACAGGCTTTGGTATCGACATACACCCTTTTGAAGATGGCAAAGAGATGCTACTTTGTGGTGTTAAGATAGATTCACCTTTTGGATTTAAAGCCCATAGTGATGGAGATGTTGCTATTCATGCACTTATTGATGCACTACTTGGAGCTGCTGGTCTTGGGGATATTGGTGAATTTTATCCTGATACTTCGAGCGTCTATAAGGGGGCTGATTCAAGAGAGTTATTGCTTGATACAGTAAATAGATTAAAAGATTTAGGGTATGTAATAGGTAATGTAGATTTAGCTATTATTGCACAGACACCTAGACTTTTAGCCTATAAAAAAGAGATGCGATTTAAACTTGCTGAACTACTTAATCTTACTCCTAATTTAGTCAATATAAAAGCAACAACGGCTGAGAAATTAGGGTGGATTGGACGAAAAGAGGGCGTAGCTGTTGAAGCAGTTGCCACACTATACTATTATGATTGGACAGAACAATGAAAATTACCATAATTGAAAATGAACTTTATTTGGCACAGAGTATCTCGGCTAAGCTGGGACAAGCTGGGTATGAGACAGAAGTCTACTCCTCGGTCAAAGAGGCAATGGCAACAAGTACAGGAGATGCTTATCTTCTCTCTACTAACCTTCCTGGTCAAAATTTTAACTCTTTAATTACTAAATACAAAGAGAAGATTATTATTCTTATGGTTTCATATATCAACAATGATACGGTTGCTGCCCCACTAAAGCTTGGTGCTAATGATTATATTGTTAAACCTTTTATTATTGAAGAGTTACAGAGAAAGATTGAGCATTATAAAGAGTATCAGACATTGAAGAAGTATAAAAACCTCTATAAAGAGTATCATGAGTACCTACTTCAAGATATTAATATTGAAAATGATATTGAAAAAATCTCTTCTCCTTTAGTTGTTTTAACAAACTACATTAAAATGGTTGATAAGTTAGCCTTTACCTATGCAAAAAATAAAGATAGGGTTTTGGTCTTTGTTCCTTTAAGTTCAAAAGATTGGAAAAGTAAAATAGAAAAAGCAAATAAGAAACACTTACTTTATATTTCTGACCTACAGACACTGAAAAAGGGTGAACGTGAACAACTTTTTGATATACTTGAGGGGCGTGACTTTATTATCTCAACTACTTCTGATATTGAAACACCATATAAGCAAATTGAGATTAATACAGACAACAAACTCTATGACCAAAATGAAATTTTAACCATTGATGATTATGTTAAGTTTATCGTCAATAATTTTCAATATCAATACCCCGATACCGAGCTTTCTAAAAAATTAGGTATTTCGAGAAAAAGTTTATGGGAGAAAAGGAAAAAATATGGCATCTTCAAAAAGAAATAATCAGTTACATATTGATGCTGAAGCACTATCTACAATGGCATTGGTGCAAGAGGGACTTATTAGCCCTGTTGAGACATTAATGAGTGAAAAAGAGGCAATTGAAGTACGAAAAACAAAGATGTATAAAGGGGTGGCATTTCCTTTTCCTTTTCTTTTAACCCCTGGTGGTGAAAAAAATGAAGCTTGTCTAAAATCGGTAAAAAAAGGGGATGTTGTTGAACTTTTTAATGAGGGTAAACAGGTTGGAGAGTTAACCGTTGAAGAGACTTTTCATATTGACCCGATTGAACGCTTGAAGTGTATCTATGGAACAGCTGATGAGTCGCACCCTGGTGTTAAAAGTACTATGAAAAGATTAGGACATATTGCAGTTACAGGAGAGTATAGTGTTAACTATCCACTTATTACAGCTTCAAAAAAAAGGGTTCAAGAGAAAATCAAAGAGGTAAATGCTAAAAATGTATCAGCACTTATGTTAGCAGCAAACCCTCTTAACCGAGCTCATGAGCGTATGATACGACAGACACTTGACCAATCTGACTTAGTTGTTCTCTTTTTGTTAAAACCTTTTAATAAAGATGGTCTACGTTATGATGTACGTCATGATGCAATTTTAACCTTTATTGAGAACTTTTTACCAAACAATAAAGTTCTTATTGTTCCACTCGAGAACTCCTATATCTTTGCAGGGTATAATGAGCTTATCTTAGATGCATTGGTAGCAAAAAACTATGGTTGTAACCGTTTGGTTATTGGAAAAAATCATGCAGGTTTAGGACTCTTTTATGATAACAATACAGTAAACTCTATCTTTGATGCAACGAAAGATATAGATATAGAGGTGAGTACATTTGAGGAGTATGTCTACTGTGATAAGTGTCGAACTTTAGTGAGTACAACAACCTGTCCACATGGACAGCACCATCATGTTCACTACCACTCAAAATCTATTTTAAAGCTTATTGAAGCTGGAATGATGCCACCATCAGTCTTGGTAAGAAGAGAAGTTTCAGCAAGTATTTTAAGTACTTTGTTTCCTGATAGATTTGAGAATTTACAAGAGATTTATGATGCACTTATGCCCAATGATGGACTTATGGAAGAGCATACCGAAGAGGATTTCTATATTAAACTAATGGGACTCTACCAAACAACCTCATTAACTTAAAAAGAGAGTAATATGACTTTAAATCGACTTTTTATCACCTTTGGAGCAACTGGTCTTGCTCCAAAAGCCCCTGGAACAGTGGGGTCATTTGCAGCCCTTGTTGTGGGGTTACTTCTTTTGCAACTACTCCCTATGCAGACATTTTTTATGTTGACACTTGTTATCACTATTATTGCTATTTTTGAGATTAATAAATATGAGAAACTTACCAATTCACATGATGATAAAAGCATTGTCATAGATGAAGTTTCAGGTATGTGGATAACTCTAATGTTTGCCCTTCCTATAGTAGAAAGCATGAGCTTTTCTTATGCTTATGAAATTGCTATTGTTGTCTCATTTGGAGCATTTAGACTCTTTGATATTTGGAAACCCTCTCTTATTGGGCTAATTGACCGAAAAGTCAAAGGTGGTTTAGGTGTTATGGGTGATGATGTGTTAGCAGGTATTGCAGGTGGGATGCTAACAGTTCTATTGCTTCGTGGGTTAGATATGATTTTTTAACTATGAATAGAGACGCTTTAATTTACTAAAAAATGTATCTTTTTTAACCAATGTTCCTTCTATAATATTATCTACTTCTATATGAGGAAAAAGAATTTTTTGTAACTCTAAACCATAATAACTATTAAGTAGTATCTCATTAATAGGTCGTTTAATCTCATATTTTTTACTAATATCTTCATCTGTATATTTTAAAATGGTTACTGAAGTAAAACCCTCTAATTCAAGTTTAGAAGTTAACATGTTTTCAAAACAGAAGAGATGTGAAAATCTTATATTTTTTATCTTTTTATAATTTCTTGTAATTATAATATTCTCTGCTGAAATATTAAAGCTTGATAAATAATACTCTAAGAGCTTTAAGCTATTTTTATTCTCTTCTTGTGTAAGAATAGCTATTTTGATAGGATGTTTAGGGTAAAAAACAATATTATTATCTTTAATATTTTCTACAGGTAACTCTACCATAAAAGAGTGTGCATCTCGACCAATAGTCGTTAACTTTAATTTACCTCCTAATAGGTTTGCTAAGTTACTACTGATGCTAAGTCCTAAACCCGTTTCGCTTGTGACAACACTATGATTAAACTTAGCTGTAGAGAAAAATCTACTCTTCTCTTGTTCTTTAATACCTTTTATATCAATTACTAAGTTATTTATTACTCTTGAAAAATGTACATAAATTTCTACAACTCCATTTTGTGAAACGAGTCCAGATATATTATTCATAAGATGAATAATAATACTCTTAATTCTATGAATATCAGCCTTTATGAGTAGGGGAATCTGAGGTTCAATAAAGATATTAAAAGTAATGCTTCTACTAGATAAAATTGGTATATATAGATGTGCAACATGTGCTATTGAATGTGCAGGGTTAAACTCTTCTCTATTAATTATGAGTTTTTCTTGAACACATAATTCATTAACTAAGCTACTAATCAATCCTGTTTTATTTAGCTTCTCATTAATAAAATGAAGTTGTTCTTTATTATGTAATGAGTTATGAATAATTTCTAAAAAGAGATAAATCATATGCTCTTCATTAGCGAAGTATGTTATCTCTTTTGTTAAAAAGTCAAAAATGATTTGGGTATCACTCTTTTTAGATGACTCTAGACAAGAAGCCTCTTCAACCACCTCTGCTTCATAAATTTTACTATTAGAGTTAATACTCCTTAAGAGTTCATCTTTTTCTAATAGCTCTTTTTCTAATAGCTCTATTTTATTGTGTTCTTCTTTAAGTTGTTTTTCTAATTCTTTTATCTTCTCTCTTTCATTTAATAGTAGTTTTTCTAGTTCAGACTTTTTGATTCTACTTATATTATCAGTGGATTTAACGACCTTTTGTTTTAGACTTTTTAAAGAGGATACAGTCTCTTTTTTATTAGAAAGAGCAACTTTTTTTTTAGCGACTTTAGGAGTATGGTTCATATTAAAAAGTTTTAAAGCAAGGCTATTTAAAAGTGATAGAGAGCGAAGGTCATAACGCTGAAATATTTCATTATGTGAGAAGCTATTGTATGCAGTAAATATTCCAACAACATTTTGAGTTTTATCTAAAATAGGAGTGATAAGAATAGATTTAATTTTTATATTTAAGGGATTATCGAGGATTTCATTAAAATCTCGATGTGAAGCAACATGATTATCAAAAAAACCCTGTTTTTTTAATAAAACTTGTTTCATAAGGCTATCATTAACTTTTAAAATAGAGAGCTGCTTTTGGTTTAAAATTTTGAGCGTATTACTCTCTTGATTATACTGCCATAAAAGGGTAAATTCAGCACTACATATCTCTTTAATAGATTGTTCTATAGCACTTAATAGGGATTCGCTATCCTCTTTTCCTGAAAAGTTTTTTGATATGATTGTTTTACACTGCTCTTTACTTTTAGACATTACTTTTTGCTCCTAAAAATTTATCTATATTTAATTTTATCATATCTACTATTAATATAGTATAATAATAAATAATTTAAAAAAACTATTTTTTTATATTATGTAAATAATATTTTTGTTATAATTATAATAGTAACAAAATTAAAACCAAAAGGATAACTTATGGGAAGACCAATACCAACAGATAATGAAATTTTACTCAAGCCTATTGATATTGTTGTATCTAAGTCTGATGAAGAGGGGAATATAGAGTACTGTAATCCTATTTTTATTAAACTATCAGGATATAATAAAAAAGAGTTGCTCTTCTCTCCTCATTCTATTTTAAGACACCCTGATATGCCTAGAGTCATTTTTAAGTTTTTGTGGGATGAGCTAAAAAAAGGAAATGAGGTGACTGCATTTGTAAAAAATATGACAAAAGATGGTTCCTTTTATTGGGTTATTGCCTATGTTCGCCCTGCATTTAATCCTGATGGAAGCCTAAGAAACTATGTCTCAACTAGAAAACTTATGAGTGAACATGCAAGAGATGTTATAGAACCTCTCTATGAAAAACTCTTAGAGATTGAAAAGAGTGATGGAGTAGAAGCCTCTGAAAAAACTTTAATGGAGATGCTTGATGGAAGAGCTTTTAATGATGTTATGACTGAAATTCAAAATAGTTAATTAATAAAAAATATAAGGAAAAATTATGATAGACTTTACTGATGCAATGAAAAAACTTAAGGGGGTAAAAGGTTACCTAGGTTCAGCTATTCTTAATAGTGAGGGAGAGACTCTCTACTTGGATGATGAAGGAACCAACAGTGACATTGTCTATGCAGCAAGTGTCTTCAATGATGCGTTTGCTGAAATGACAGAATCTTCACTAGATATAGGTTTTTCTCCTGCTAACATGTTGGAGACAAGAACAACTGATGGTCATGTCTTTTTAATGAAAAGTATTGAGGGGGAAAGCTCTGATAATCAAATTATATTTTTCAGTATTTTCCAATCAACAGGAAATATTCCTTTAGCTAAAATGGTTATTGACCGTTCCGCAACTAAAGTTCTTCAAATTATTGAAGATATTTAAGACAAGGCTCAAAGTGAGCCTTATCTATAGACGATTACCACCCCATCAACCCCAGCTTTAGCCATCTCCTCAATTTCATCTTGTTTAATATATGCCAAGACTTGTGTATCGAAAAGATAGTGTTGAGCAATAGGCATAATCTCTTTAGCTAATTTTTTTTCGCATAAAATGTAGGTTGCCTCTAACAAGTTTGCAAAAATTGCCTCCTCTATGCTCTCTACTCCTATAGCATAACGTAACCCATTCATTTTACAATGCTTTGCAAGTGCTAAGGAAGCTGAGAGTCCACCCTCTATCTTTAAGAGAGCATTGTTAGGAGTTTTCTTTATATCATTAGCCTTATTGATGGCATAAAAGCGTTCACTCTCTATCCAGTCATGTCCAAAAATTTTCATAAACTACTTCTCCTTCTCTAAACATTCAGTAGAACAGTAGGTTCTCTTTTTGTAGATTAATGCATCCTCTTCTGTAACATAAGTTCCACAGACTACACAAGAGGAGGTTGCCTCTATCTTTCCAAAATCATCATGCTCCTCTTTTAACTCTTTTTCCTCTGTATCTAAAAATGGAACTTTTCCCCCAAAAAAACGGTAGAGTGCCACACCTGCAATTGCGAAAATAAGTAGTTTAAACCACATCTTAACCCTTTATATATAGATAGTTTCGTCGATTTTTTTCGATTATATCATAATCTAAATCTTCTGTTACTAACTCTAATTCAGAGAAGAGATGTTCTCCTTTATAAAAGAGAAATTGTGTCATTTTATCTTGAAGATGTTTAGTTAACTTCAACAACATTTTAGTATCGGTCACAGCTCGTGAACTAATAAGCCCAAAAGGCTCACTTCTATACTGCTCAACTCTTTTTTTAACCACCTCAACATTTAAAAGTTCTAGCTCAATTGCCACATATTTTAAAAAAGAGGCACGTTTGAGTCGTGGTTCACAAAGAACTACTCTTACATCAGGGTAGGCAATAGCCAAAATCATTCCAGGAAAACCTGCTCCTGTACCAACATCTAAAATAGAGCTTGGCTTTTTTATAAATGTAGTAGGATACAAAGAGTCTTCAATATTTTTTTCAACATCAGTAGGAGTCTTTGCACCTGTTAGGTTATGAATTTTATTCCACTCTAAGAGAAGTTTGGTAAATTGGTTTAGTCTTTTTTCCATTTATAGTAGATGTCCCATCTGCTTTTTTTTAACCTGTAAATACTCTTCATTGTAAGGGTTAGCATCTACAACAATAGGAATTCTTTTTGTAATCTCTACATTTTTTAATGAGTCTATTTTAGTAGGATTGTTAGTTAAAAGTTGAATCTTGTTAATTCCAAAATACTCTAAAATATACTCAACCATCTCATAACTACGCTCATCGGCACGAAAACCCAACTGATGATTGGCTTCGATGGTATCAAGACCTTTATCTTGCAGAGCATAGGCATTTACCTTACCTAAAAGCCCTATATTTCTTCCCTCTTGGCGTAGATAGATTATCATACCACTCTCTTTAGCTATTAAGTTTTGTGCAAAGGCTAGTTGCTCTCCACAATCACACTTTTTAGAACATAAAGCATCGCCTGTTAGACACTCTGAGTGAACACGAACAATAGGGTTTTCACCCAATTCATCGGTAAAGATAACCAAATGCTCTTTTTCTGCCTCTTTAAAGGCTTGAATATTAAATGTACCATAACATGTAGGAAGTTTTGCAACTTTTGAAATATCAATCTGTCTCATGGTCAAAATTATATCAGTTTATGATAAAATTCAACGAATTTAATTTAAGGTAATAAGATGTTTACACGATTTAGAAGAAAAAGAATCAACCCTGTACTACGCAACCTTCTACAAGAGACACATTTAACAGTCAATGACTTTATCTATCCACTCTTTATACGAAGTGGAGAGGGAGTTAAAAATGAAGTTGACTCTATGCCAGGTGTTTTTCAGATGAGCATCGATGAGGCTATTAAAGAGTGTGAAACTCTTAAATCTTTAGGAATCTACTCTATTCTTCTCTTTGGTATTCCAGATATAAAAGACTCAGTTGGAAGTGATGCAATGTGTGAACATGGGATTATTGCTTCATCTATTCGTGCCATAAAAGAGGCTCACCCAGATATGTTTGTAGTTACTGACCTCTGTTTTTGTGAATATACCGACCATGGACACTGTGGAGTGCTTGACCCTGTTTTAGAGACAGTTGACAATGACATTACTCTTGGAAACCTTGCAAAACAAGCATTGGTTCATGCAAAAGCAGGGGCAGATATGATTGCACCTAGTGGAATGATGGATGGAATGATAACAGCTATTAGAGAGGGGCTTGATAGTGGTGGATTTAGTCATATACCTATTATGTCTTACTCTACAAAATTCTCCTCTGCATACTATGGACCCTTTAGAGATGTAGCAGAGTCTTCTCCTAGCTTTGGTGACAGAAGAAGCTATCAGATGAACCCAGCAAACAGAAGAGAGGCTATCTTAGAGAGCTTGGCAGATGAGACTGAGGGAGCAGATATTTTAATGGTTAAACCTGCTCTTGCTTATCTTGATATTGTACGTGACATTAAAGAGAACTCTTCTCTTCCTCTTGCTATATACAATGTAAGTGGAGAGTACAGCATGTTAAAAATGGCAGCAAAAGCTGGAGTCATTGACTATGAAAAAGTGATGATGGAGACAATGATTGGATTTAAACGTGCTGGGGCAGATATTATTATTAGCTACCATGCTAAAGAGGTAGCAGAACTTCTTAACAAATAAAACCTTTTTGGGTTTTATTTATTTTTTTTTTCTCTCTCTATCTCTTTCGAGAGGTCTGCTAAATCTTCTAAATATTTAGCTTCAGGGCTATTTGGAACAGGAACTTTTAAGCTCTCTTCTTCTGTTAAGCTCTCTTCTTTTTTTAAAGTTATAGATTTTTCCTTCTCTACTCTAGATTTATCTCTCTCTTCTGCTTGAGCAATTGCAATTTTCATATCATTCGCAATTTTATCAATATCAGACTCATTTATAGTAGATATATTTGTAGGTTGCACATCTTTAACTTGTTCATTTACAGGAGGAGTTATCGTTTGTGGTGTTACTTTTTCAGGAATTACCTCTTTTGAGACTACTTCTTTAGGAAGAGCTTTTTGAGGTTCATTAGGAACTTCTACTTGCTTTTTTTCTGCTTTCTCAGCTTCTAAAGGTTTTTGAACTTCTTCTGCTTCATCTGTATCTTCCTCTATTACTTTTAAGTCATCATCTGATATTTGAATTGAAGAGGGAAGGTCTGAATCAGTTAGTTCTGAACTGTTTTTATTGGTAAAATAGTTATATCCATAGATTGATAAGGCAACAATAACGGCTAATAATAGTAAAATAGTTAAAATTTTTAATACTGTACCTAAAGCAGACTCTTTCTCTTCGGTAACATTATTTAGTATTTGAGATTTATAGGATTCACAAAAATCTATCTCATCTTCTGTTTTATTATCGAACAAACTGTTCCTTTTTTGCTTAAATTTTTAAATATTATAGAATTATTTTAACATAAATTTTACTAAGTTCTCTTTTAATTCACATTTTTTCAATTTTACTATAGCGTCTCACTCATTTATTGGCTATAATAAGATTAAAATTTAATATATCTTTGTCTAATAGGATTAGAAAATAACATCTACTAACTTTTATATTATTTTCTATTATTCTTAGCAAAGAGATATAAAAAAGGAGAAAATATTATGGAACCAATCTACTGGTGGCTTATTGCCATCTTTTCGATTATTGCTATTTTAGTTGTTCTCTACTACACTGTAGGTTTTGATACATTTATGCCTGTTGTAGTAGTAGATTCTCAAGAAGCATGGGTAATAGACAACCGTTTAGGTGCCGATAGAGTTATCTATGAAGGACTTAATCATGTTATGCCATGGAGAGATGTTGTCGTTAGAAAGGTAAGCCTCAAAGAGTTAACTATTGACCCACCAGAGCAAGAGATTATTACTCAAGACAATATTAATATTGTTGTTGATATGATTGCTTCGGTTAAGATAGTTGATGCAGTTAAAGCTGTTATGGAAGTTGAAGATTTTGAAGCTTCTGTTAAAAGTTTGGTGATGAGTAGTACCTTAAGTAAACTAGGTCAGATGAATTTTTCAGATATTCAAAAACAACAAGACCAAATTGCTAAAGATATTAAAGAGCATATGAAAGAGGATTGTGCAAGATGGGGACTAGAAGTAGTTCTTGTTAAGTTTGAAAATATTACTCCTCCACCATCTATCAAACAGGCAATGGAGAAAGAGATTGTTGCAGAGAAAGAGAAGAGAGCCTCTATTCTTAAAGCTGAAGGGGAGCATAAAGTTCATGAACTTCATGCCGATAGTGAAAAGGTTCTTATTGAGAAAAGAGCTGAAGCAACACAAAAAGTTATTAAAGAGTTAAAAGAGCTAATGCCAACACTTTCAGATGAAAAAATTATGCACTTTTTAACCTCTACGGCTTATATTGATTCGATGAAGCAGTTATCTACTTCAAGTAATTCAAAATTTGTACTTTACCCATCAGATGTTCAACAACCAATGGATAAAGTAATGAATGCAGAGTACCTATCACGTCATGCTACTTCTGCCGATAAATAAAAATAAATCAACACAAAAAGGAAATAAAATGTTTCTCATTACAGGAATGTCAACTTTCACATGGATTCTTCTAGCTTATATTATTATGAGTATAGGTCATGCTCACAATATTGGACCACTACAAGATCTTACACTCAATACAACAGTACTTGTTCACCATATTAGTCCAGAGAGAGACTTTGTATTAAGAGTGAGAGAACTCTTTTTAATTGTAGGTTCTCTTGCACTGTTTATTGAAATTGCAAAAGCTGCAACAGCTAACAGTTTTGGTGCATCTGAAACACTTTTAAGTTTTATGGTAGCAATTATTTTTGTTGTTCTATTCTTTATGGTTGATTGGGCTCAAAACTCAACATTTTTAATTTTGGGAATGATGTCGCTTATTGATGCTACTGGTGGATTTATTATTGAACTTAATGCTGCACGGCGAGACATTAATATTAAGTAGTAGATGATACTTCCTTCAAATTATGAGTACATCGTCATTGGCGATGTACATGGTTGTATAGATGAGTTAAAAACGCTTCTTGCGAAACAGGGGTTTAGAACTAACCAAGAGAACCTACTTCAAATTACTTCTGAAAATCAAAACAAATCAATTATTCTTCTAGGAGACTTTGTAGATAAAGCCTCAGATGAAAAATTGAGAGAAACCATTGAGTTTATTTACAATAACTATAAACACCTCAATCAAGAGAGGCAACGTTTCTATTTAGTAAGAGGAAATCATGAGAATATGGTTTACCGATATATTACCAATGATGCTACTATTATTGTTACCCCTAAAACAATAGCCAATAAGGAGAAATACTACAATAGTGTAGCTCTACTAGAGAAAGAGCCTAGGCTTAAAGAACTTTTTTTAGAACTCTATAAAGAGTGTTCAGTTTGGTATAAATATATCTATCAAGAGCATTTTTCAGTCACTTTAACTCATGCACCATGTGAAGAGAAATACCTTGCCAAAGAGGATAGTATTTCTCAAAAAAAGATGGTCAAATGTCTTTCTCGCTCTAAAAACCCTACCATGCCTTTAGATGAGCTTCTACCCTATATTCATGAAGAGGCTAAAGATAACCAACACTATCATATATTTGGTCACCTCTCTCAACCCAATATACGCCAATATAAAAATAGAATTTGTATTGATACTTCAGCCATTTATGGGGAGATGCTCTCTTGTGTTATTATTAAAAAAGATACTCTCTCTTTTGATTCAACCCCTTTTGAGTTTAAACAAAAAAAAGGTGAGCAAACCTATAACCTCTTATTTGATTTTTAACCTTAAATAAGTTATGGTAGAATGGCTTCCTTAATTTATAAGTCAACTTACTTTAAATAGGTACGAGGAACTCCAAATGAGACACTTTTTAACACTAAAAGATTTTACTAAAGATGAAATCTTAGAGATGATTACCCTAGCACAGCAGATTAAAGCTGAAACAAAAGCCAAAAATTTTGTACCCTATATGGAAAAACAGACACTTGGTATGATTTTTGAAAAGAGTTCAACAAGGACTCGTGTTAGTTTTGAGACAGGTATCTATCAACTAGGAGGTATAGGTCTATTCTTGTCTTCTAATGATATCCAACTCGGACGTGGTGAACCTATGAAAGATACTGCTCGGGTTATCTCTCGTATGGTAGATATGGTGATGATTCGTACTTTTGAACAGAGTAATATTGAAGAGTTTGCTAACTACTCAAAAGTACCTGTCATTAATGGCTTAACTGACTCCTACCACCCTGTGCAACTTATGACAGACTATCTTACTATGTTAGAGTGTGGTATTGAAAATCCAATAGTTGCTTATGTCGGAGATGGAAATAATATGACTCACTCTTGGCTAATGTTAAGTGCGAAACTTGGGTTTGAGTTAAGAGTAGCTACTCCAAAAGGGTATGAGTGTGACCCACAAATCGTTCAAGAGGCTCTTGAGTTTGCTAAAGAATCAGGTGCAAAAATTAGTTTTGGATATGACCCCAAAGAGGCAGTGCAAGGAGCTAATGTAGTGACTACAGATACTTGGGTCTCAATGGGGCAAGAGGATGAAAAAGAGGAGCGTCTAAAAGCTTTTGATGGATTTATTGTCGATAGTAACTTAATGAGCTTAGCACAACAAGATGCTATCTTCTTGCACTGTCTTCCTGCCTATCGTGGTTATGAGGTAAGTGAAGAGGTCTTTGAACAACATGCCGATGAGATTTTTTTAGAGGCTGAAAACCGACTTCATGCTCAAAAAGGTATTATGGTTTGGTTAGATAGACATAGATGTTAAATATTTTGGTATGCCGATGTGGGCAGACACGGAGGTCGCCCCTACAGGTGTTTATATGTTTTTTTAATTTTATTTTGTGATGATTTTGTTAAATTTATCCATTAAAAACATTTTTTTAACATTAACAATATGTAGGGGCGACCTCCGTGTCTGCCCTTGTTCATCATGCTAATAAATATATTATAATCAAATAGAAAAAAGAAAAAGAAATTCATGAAAACAATAGAAGATATATTCAATTTCCAAGCCACATCAGATGAGTGTGTCAAGTGTGGAAAGTGTATCCCCGTCTGTACCATTCACCAAGTTAATGCCGATGAAGTAACCTCTCCAAGAGGTTTTATTGACCTACTTGGACAGTACCAACAAGGGAACTTAGAACTCGACAAAACAGCTAAAAATATTTTTGAGAGCTGTTTTCTCTGTACTAACTGTGTCGATGTCTGTCCTAACTCTTTGCCTACTGATATGGTTATAGAAGAGGTTCGTGCTGATATTGCTGATAAATTTGGTATTGCATGGTTCAAAAAAATTGCCTTTTATCTTTTAGAGCATCGTAAAGTGATGGATATGGTGATGAAGTTTGGCTTTATGTTTAAGACATGTGCCTTAGCTGAAGATGAAAAGGGAAGGGGGTTGAGAGCTAGATTTAGTATGCCTATGGTTAAAAAAGGACGGCTCCTCCCCTCTATGTCAAAAATCTCATTTTTAAACTCACACCCAGAGGAGATTTTAGCTCCAAACCAAGAGCAAAAAAAGATGCGTGTAGCCCTTTTTATTGGTTGTCTCGCTAACTATAACTACTTAGGCATTGGTGAGAGTTTAGTTGAGATTTTAAAAGAGTTAAACATTGACATCTTTATTCCAAAAGAGCAACTCTGTTGTGGAGCTCCTGCCTATTTTACAGGAGCTATTGACTCTGTTGAGCGTATGACAAAAGCCAACATTGAGTATTTTGAGAGTTTTATGGATGAGTGTGATGCGATGCTTATTCCAGAAGCTACCTGTTCGGCTATGGTTAAGCATGATTGGCAAGTCTTTTTCAAAAACCATAACATGCCAGAGTGGGAAGCACGAGCAAAAAAAGTAGCTGAGAAAATCCACATGGCAACAGCATGGCTAGATGATAATACAGAACTTCAAGAGCTTCTAAAAACAAAAGGAGTATTTAATGAGTCGGTCACTTATCATGACCCTTGTCACGCAAGAAAAGTACAAGGTATCTACCAGCAACCAAGAAACCTTTTAGCCCCTAACTACCCAATGGTAGAGATGAGTGACCCTAACCGTTGTTGTGGTTTTGGTGGGGTGACGATGCAGACTGAGAAGTTTCATTTTGCCGAATTGGCAGGAAAGCCAAAAGCGAGTATGATAAAAGAGACAAAAGCTCACTATGTTAGTGCTGAGTGTTCTGCTTGTCGTGTGCAGTTAAGTGAAGCATTGAACAGTGCTGAGGTTGAGACGATTTTTAAAAATCCGTTGGAATTAATTGCTGAGGCTTTGAAGAAATAACTGTAGGGTGTTTTCCCCTGAAAACACCGTCAAATTGAAAATGGCATAATTAAAATATTGAACATACCTATCACGGTGTTTTCGGGGAAAACACCCTACCTGTCAAACCACCACAAAATAGCAAACATTAAACCGACTGTTTTACCTATACTCTCATCAAATATAAACTCTTTTGCTCTCTCTACAGAAATTTCCACAACCTCTATCTGCTCATCTTCTATGCCTCCACCTTGACTAACTCTCATAGACTCATCAACTTCAGCGTAGTAGATAACTTGGCTAACACCTGATGTTCCTACAGAGCTTAAGACTTTGGTAATACGCTCTATCTTCTCAAGAGGAACATCAAAACCACACTCCTCCTCTATCTCCTCTTTTGCTATCTGCTCTAACGATTTATCTTTGTCGATTAACCCTGCACACATCTCTACGGTCATACCATCACCATTTCTATGGTAGACAGGGGGGCGAAACTGTTTGACCAAGACAAATGTTTGTCGCTCTGTATGGTAGAGTAAGATAGCTACAGAGTCATGAGACTCAACAATCTCCCAAGATTTTTTAATACCATTTTGTTCATACGTTGCTAAAGATGTTTTGACAAAGTGAGCCTCTTTTAACGGTTCTAAACTAAAATTTTTAATACTATTTTTCACTACCAACCTCGATTTTTATAATAAGTTTTCATTTTTGGAAGAACATAGATATCATTTACCGTATTCCATATAAAAGAGGGTAAGTTCTCCTCTGCAATTTTATTGATTATCTTTGTATATTTGCGTTTTCTATTTAAGAAATGATGTCTCTCTTTTCCTGTTAGTCCATCTGTTGTAAACTTTACAAGACGCATAGGGTCAATGGGTCGTCCATTTTTGTAGAGTCCAAAGTGTAGGTGAGGACCTGTACTACGTCCACTATTTCCAGTATAGCCAATAATTGTCCCTTTCTTAACATATTGACCTACTTTAGCTTTCAGACGACTTTGGTGAGCGTAGAGCGTTAGATAGTTATCTTCATGTTGTATTTTAATCACCTTTCCATAGCCCCCCATCCAGCCAGAATAGATAACTTTACCATCGGCTGCAGCTAAAATAGGTGTACCTCTTTTTGCACCAAGGTCTACACCATGATGGGCTTTCCATTTATGAAGTACGGGATGCCAACGACGTGGAGTAAATCTTGACGTAATTCGTATATGATTGAGGGGTTTTCCCATATACTTTTGAACTAATGCCTTTCCATTAGCACTATAATACTTTCCATCACTGTGTTTAAAAACATAGTTCTTTTTACCATGGGACTCTAACATTGCTACTTTTATATCTGGAACACCTAAAGGTTGTCCTAGCCTCATCTTTTGGTCATAGACAATGACAATTTTATCTTTTTTCTGTACTCCTCTAAAGTTAACAGAGTGTTTTAGTACACGTGTAAATTCATTAGCAAGTCGTCTGTTTTTAATTTTGTTAACAATATCTAAATGTGGAGATTTATCTACAGATAGAATGGCAATATGGGTATCTTTTTGATAAGCAATAGGAATAATTTCCAGTTTATACCCTGTATGTGTTCTAAAAAGATGGGCCTGTAGCTCTTCACCAATAGGAATAAGTGCCTGAAGTAGAATACCATTTGAGGCAATAAGCTCATAGTATCTTTGACTATATCCAATTTCAGATATGAGTGCTTGGTCATCCCTATCTAATGTATTAATAATTTTTTTATCTATATGAAAGTTTTGAAGATACTGTTCAAACGTTACACTTCTATCCCATTTTGAATATTTTACTTTTGCAGCGAATGTAAAGATGGAAAGTGCTAAAAATATTAACCACAGCCTTAGAAAATAAATTCTCTTCAAATATACTCCTATATCTAAGCTAAATTCTTGAATTAACTATGGCTAATTCTATAATCTAATTTTAAAAGTATTAACTAAAATTAGATTTTTATATATATTTTATTTTATTGAATTTAGATTAGTAATTATAACTATTATAGCTTATGCTATCTAAAATTTAAAAGATTAATTATATAACTCTAAGAGTATTTAAGTAGAATTCGCTAATGAAACATCTTAGAGGCTACAGACGGCGTTATTTTTCATTAGCAATTATTGCAATGTATTCAACGCTGTTTAAACTGTGTACTATTGACAGTAACCATCAGTATCATAAACATGCTTTCGAGTATCAAGAGTATAAAACCTCACCACCCTACCTCTATGCTTACTACTTATTTTAACAATTTAGTTGTTCGATAAAATCGAATCTATATAAACAGCATAGGAAAAACAATGAATAGAACAATAAAACTTAGTCTATTGACAACGCTACTATTAAGTACAAACCTCATCGCAGAGGAGCGATTAGAAGATATTACAGTTACAAC
>Ga0256832_1001077_pt1 | contig 18336 bp, 23 predicted proteins | sample 134614metaG_FD_190534 | JGI IMG/M metagenome (GOLD analysis project Ga0256832, IMG submission 190534) | Hydrothermal vent microbial communities from Lau Basin, Pacific Ocean - 134-614 | ecosystem: Environmental > Aquatic > Marine > Hydrothermal vents | place: Pacific Ocean: Lau Basin | collected...
AAAATATATATTGCATGGACTGAAGTCCATGCCCCTAAAATTGTTTGTGGAGGGAGTAGCTTTTTCTTCGTGGTGGTTCGTGGAACAATAATGCTAACAATACTCGGTCGGCTTATCGTAACAATAGGAATCCTACTAATCGAAACAATAACAATGGGTTTCGTCTTCTCAGAACTTTACCTTAGATTTTGGATGTTTATACCCTTTGGGGTTTTTACTTTTTTCTTTTGAAATTAGGTTTCTATGCTATAATAAATCAACCATATTAAAAAAAGGAGTTGCTATGCAAACACTTAGAATAGAAGTAAGCAATAGTATCTATGAACATATACTATTTTTTTTACAAAGTTTGCCTAAAAACCTCATACGTATATCACATGAAGCAAAACCGACTTTATCTCAAAAAAACTCTATTAAAAATGATATAAAAGAGCTTTTTAGTACAAATCCTAATATGCAACTGTTTCAAGAGATAAAAGAGCCTGTTGAGTGGCAAAAGAGTATGCGTGATGAGTGGGAGTAGTCAAGTTATTTTAGATAGTAATATTGTTATCTATATTTCACAACAAAAGCTCTCTATAGATGAGGTTTTTGAAGATGATAAAGAGTATGCTATTTCACTTGTAACCTATATGGAGATACTCTCATATAATTTTCTATCTAAAAAAGAGGAGCAGTTTGTTCGGAAACTATTATCGTTATTTAGAATTATTGATATTACAAAAGTCATTGCCAAAGAGGTTATAAAGCTGAAGAAAAAGAGAAAAATCAAACTTCCTGATGCAATTATTGTGGCAACTACTCTTGTTGAAAATGCTATTTTATATACAAATGATAAGCAGTTACATAGCGTAGAGCATTTAAATATTCGTTATTTTGAGTGTTAAAATGGCAGAGTTTATAGAACCCGAAATGGTAAACATCATCCACCAAAAAACCCAAAAGTCCATGACCATAAGCATGCTACATCTACCAAAAGGTAAGTTTATGTTTGGTGAGGGTAGTAGTGCTAGAGAAGTGACAATTGATTATGAATTTGAAATAGGGAAGTTTCCTGTGACTATAAAGGAGTACATGACCTTTGTAGAAGATACAAACTCTCATGTTCCTGAGTGGTTAGAGGAAGATAGTGACTATAACATCAACACTGGAACAGACGACCATTATCAAAATATAAATCAAGACAAAAAAGCACCTATAGTAGGGATTAGTTGGTACGATGCAGTAGCTTTTTGTGAGTGGTTAAGTAAAAAGAGTGGTCAAAACTACAGACTACCTACAGAAAAAGAGTGGGAGTATGCTTGTAGAGCAGGAACTAAAACTAAATGGAGTTTTGGAGATGATGAAGAAGAGTTAAGTAAATATGCTTGGTATAATGAAAATTCATATGGACAAGCTCATATAGTAGGAGAAAAGGAGCCTAACCTTTGGGGGCTTTGTGACATGCATGGAAATGTATGGGAGTGGTGTGAAGATTGGTATGATGAAGAAGAAAAACATAAAGTTCTTCGTGGTGGTTCGTGGATGTACAATGCTAACGGTTCTCGTTCGGCTAGTCGGAACTGGGACTATCCTACTGGTCGGGACAATGATGTGGGGTTTCGTCTCCTCAGAACTTTACCTTAGATTTTGGGTGTTTTTAACCTTTGGGGTTTTTACTTTTAAAAGACTCGTAGGTCGGGATGTCCTCTTCCCGACATAAACAGGCATAAAATGAAAATTTGATATAACGAAATGATGTTGTATATCAATTTTTGTTGAACGATGATATATTTTGATGTGCGTATTAATGTCGGGAAGAGGACATCCCGACCTACAGGTTTTATTAAATAAAAAACGAAGAAACCAACCCAATAAGTCCACCAAATACTCCACCCCAAACTACCAACCAACCTAAATGAGTGTGTATAAGTTCATGTACCAAGTTGTTGACCATTTTGGGTGTTAGGTCATTTAATCTATCTGTTATAAGTTTTTCAACCGATTCTCTTAGGTCATCGTTTAGTGAAGAGTGTTCTAGGTGATGGTTCATTTGAGCTTTGAAGGTGTCTGAGCTTACTATGCCTACTACAGCAGACTTTAGTTTTCTAGCAAATGGCTCTTGCAAACTATCTAAGGCTTTTTCTCCACCAAAAAAGTTTAGAGCATCTCCCAATTTTGATTCCATTACACTCTGTTTTAGTGCAATAAATGCAGGGGAAAAGTCGGCTGACTCTACCAAGGGAGCTAGGTCTATTTTTTGCTCTTCATTTTTAAAAAAAGCACTTAACTGTGCTTGGTTAAAAAACTGTGTCATTATCATGTTTTTAATAGAACCTTTAAAAGATTCAAAGTTTTTCTCTATGACTCCAGAGCCATAGAGTAGGGGAACTTTGTTAAAGAGCATGTGTATGGCTACTTGGTTGGTCACAGCACCAGAAAAGGCAAAAAGTCCCGTAAAAAGTACAGGAGCTGAGTATGGGGCAGGTAGACTAGAACCAATACCTATTAAAGCAACAGAGGTTGCATCAGTGAGTGTTGATTTTGAAATATTCATATTAAAAATCCAATATAGTTTTTTCTAATTTTTCTACAGAGTGGATGGCATCTTCATAGGTAGAAAAGCCCCAATTGACCATAATATAGTCCATATTTAGAGCTTCTGCAGCTAAAAGGTCACGTTCACTGTCTCCAATAAAAAGAGACTCTTCTACTGAGACATTTAAATCTTTTAAATTTTTCTCTAACATATCAGGGCTTGGTTTACCTCTACCTACATCATCATAACAGGCGATACTATCAAAATGTTCTAATACTTTTAAGTGAGAAAGAGACTCTAAGGTTGAACCACGATAGGCATTGGTAGCAACGGCTAAAAGATAGCCTCTCCCTTTTAAATTTTTAAGAAGCTCCTCTATGCCATCATAAAGCTGTAACTCTTTTTCATGGTTTTGGGTGTAGTAGTCAGAGAACCACTTCTCATGCTCTTCTGAAAAAGCTGGAACTTCATAAAAAAATTCAGCAGGGTTGAGGTGAGGGTCGTTGACCTTTTCTAAAATGAGCTCTTTTTTCATAGCATCTAAGTTGAGCTTGGCTCTTACATGATTTATGGCATTTACAATGGTGACAGAACTGTCTACAAGCGTTCCATCCATATCGAAAATAATGGCTTTTTTCATTAAAGTATGGTTCCTATAGGTTCAGAAAATTTAACTTTTTGGTTAATTTCTATAGTTGGTCTAAAGCTATCTTTTTGGCTAAAGAGTAAAATGGTTGAACCCATCTCAAACCAACCAAAAAGCTCACCCTTTTCTAAGGTTACATTTTTGTAACTGTAGTGTTGAGGCTCTCTTATATCTGAGTTTGTTTTGATGTTTTTTTCAAAGGTTACTATCATTTTTCCTACATTTAAAGCACCCACAAGCACCATAACAAAAGTACGCTCTTTGTTGTCTCTGCACTCTATAATAACACGTTCATTTTCTATGAAAAGGTCTTTTTTATTTCGTAAAAGTGGAAAATTTACAGGGTATAATTTTCCAGGAATATGTGTTAACGACTTAATGGTTAATCTCTCTGGTGCATGATAACGGTGATAATCTTTTGGAGAGAGGTATAGGTTGATAAACTCACCCCCTTCAACTGCTTTAACAGCGTCTTGATGATGTTCACCAAAGAGTTCAGTTAGGTTATACTCCATTCCTTTGATTTGGTATGCTTTTCCATCTACTATAGAACCAAAGTCTGTAACCAATGCATCAACAGGTGAAATCATAACCGATTCATCATCAATTATATTTTTGGGTTCAGTGAAAGCACGGATAAAAAGTTGATTAAGGGTAGGGTAGCTACTTGGGTCTTGAAACTCTGTCATGTCTAGTCCCATAATCTTTACATAACCATGGTTTACTACTTTTTGTACAGGGGTTGGGAAAACTTTTGAGGCAAATCTTCCAAAAGCAGAAGAGATGAGAGAAGAGTAGTGTTTTTTCATAGAGTAAAAGTCCTTTTTTTATTGGGCGTATTATAGCATTTTAAGCAAAATATTATAAGGGGACTTTCTCTTTTGAGAGACAATTTGTGCAAGATTTTAGTGTGTTTTTTTCAACTATAACATGAAGGGCTTCTATATCGCATATTTTTATGAGGTTATTTTCTCTGGTGATAATATGATTCTTTTTTAGTTTACTTAAAATTCTCGATAGAGTTTCAGGAGTAATGTTGAGGATGGAAGCAATTTCATTATTTTTGATTTTATTAAATGCCTCTTTTTCGTTGAGGAGAAGGTCAGCAACTTTGGCTTCTGATGACAATATGGTCTCTTTATGAACCAAAGAAGAGAGCATCATTACTTTATTGGTCATAGATTTTAGCAAACCCAAAGAGAAAACGGGGTCTTTTAAATACTCCATTACTTTCTTAAAATGGAGTAATCCCACGGTGCCTTTGTCTGAAATAAATTCACAAGTAGCAGGAAAAGCCACTTGCTCTAAACAAGCATATTCACCGATTATTGCAGGGGGATTAAGTCTATGTAGCTGTACCATAGTATCTTTAGGAGAGGTTTTATAGAGGCGTACCTGTCCATCTAATAAGATATGAAGATAATCACTAGAGTCACCTTCATAAAAGAGAATACTATGTTTGTTAAAGTGTCGAATATGAATAGCATCATACAAATCTTTATGAAACTTTTTATCGAGATTTGAAAACATTGGTATCTCTTCAATTTTTAACATTAAAAACCCTCTTTTTAATAAATGAAGCTTACAACAAAATGAATTAAAAATTGATTTTAAATATAATGTACTATTTCTTATTTATATGTTCTAAAGCCTCTTCCATTAAAGCAATGTGGTAATTTTCTTGGTTGTTAATAAAAGTAAAGAAAGCAGCGAAATGCTCTGAACTTTCACTAACGGCTGCTGCTAGTTTTTTACACTCCTCTTTTGCTCCTATCTCTTCTTGGATTCCATCTTTTAAGAACTGTTCTAAGTCGTCAAACTTATAAATCTCTTCCATTAGGCTTCTTGGTACACCTAATATTCCCATCTCTGCCATCATCTGACCGAAGCTTCGCAAGTGGAAGAAAGATTCATCTATAAGAATTTGGAAAATACGGTTTAAAAAGGCATCATTGGAGTTTGCTTTTGAGTAGTTATAGACCATAATAAGCTCATACTCTTTGTAGCTCTCTTCAAATAAAAATATAGTAAGTGCATCTCTAGCTTCATCTGTTAGTTCTACGTTGGGATATTTTTTCTCTGCTAAGAAACATTTTTCTACATTCTCTTCAGGTAGTTTTTGTAGAGCTGATTTAATGTAGTTTAAATCACTTGCCATTCTAAAGGTAATATGTTCATCTTTACAGCTGTTTAGTTGTGACTCTATAGACTCAATTCTTTTTATGATATTGTGAAGCATATGTGAAAGATGGGTAACTTTAATGGGTACTTGAGGAATGTCGTAAGTGTAAGTAATGTTGTTTTTTATAAAGTCATTTTCAAGCCATGTTAAATGTTTAAACAAAATATTTGAAAACTCATACAGCTCTTGTCTACTTTGTGTTTGAGACATAAATCCTGTAAACTGTGTGGCTAACCATGCTTCGTGAACTTCTTTAAATAGTTGTTTCATTATTTTTCTTCCTCGCTTTTCTCTTCTTCTTGGGGTGTACAGTCAGTAGTAATATGATACGAGTACATAGAGAACTCAGGGTCTTTTTGTTTCTCCTTATAGGTATCTAAGGCTGCTTTGAGTGCCAGTGCGACCATTTCGGTACAGGCAGCATCTTCAGGGCTTTGGTGTTCTAGTATACCAAGAGTGGCAGAGACCAACTCTTCTGCTCGTGAAAAGTGAATGTCTCTAGCTTCTGAGGTTACTATGGAACCTGACACAATAGTAGTAGTACACCCAATAGCTTGGAATGATATGTCTGTGATAAGTGGGTCATCTTGTTTGTCTACTTTTAAATAAATGGCTACTTTCTCACCATTTTGTGGGTTTTTACCCATACCCGTTGCATCTGGATTTTCCATGTTTCCATAGTTTTTTGGATTCATCATATGCTCTATTAGATGTGCATCTGCTGTCATGTTGTCCCTTTTTCTTTTTTATAATTATAGCATTTTGCATTATATCGTTTTTACTAAATTGTTTTATTGAAAAAAATCCAGTTTAAAGAGAGATTTTTTTCATTAGCAAATAGAGCAATGGCTTTGTAAGGGATTTTATGGCGTTTTTTTATGACAGCATAGTATGAAGGGGCAAAGCCTAAAGCTATTGCAATGTCTTTGTCGAGTATTCTCTCTCCACTCTCCTTATGTAAAATTTTTTTTATCCTGCTCATAATATCTGAAAAATCAAGCATATCTAATACTCCTATTACTTTTTTAATGATTTTAACAAATATTTTAAAATATTTGTAAAAATATGACAAATTGTCATGCATTTTGACTTTAAATGCTTTATCATTCGTTTGAAACACGATATAATAGCGATTAAAAACTAGGTTCTCTTATGAAAAAATTCTTTATATATTTTATAATATTTTATAGTATAAATATTTTTGCTGATATTGTTGATATAAAAGCCGACCATTTTTATGCCAGTGATATAAGTAATGAAGCTTATTTTGAAGGTAATGCTCAAATTAAACAGGGTACTAACGAATTTAATGCTTCTAAAATAGTAGTTTTTTTTAACAGTAAGCGAAAAGCAACCAAATATAAGGCGTCGGGTTCGGTTAAATTTGACTTGATTGAAAAGAACATTCACTATAGAGGTCAGGCTGGAAGTGTGGTATATGCTCCTAGAAGTTCAAAGTATCATTTTTCTGGAAATGTAGTCCTCGAAGACTTGACCAACAATAGAACCATAAAAGCACAAACTGTTTCACTTGATTTGAAAACAGGTTTGGCAGATATAAAAGGTGGAAAAAAGAGACCTGTACACTTTAGATTTGAAATAGAGGATAGAAAATAATGGCAACACCAAGACTTGTTAATGCAGAGTTTATGAAGTCTGCACAAGCATTAGGAGACTCAGTAGAAGATACTGTTTCAGAAGTGGTTTTTTTAGGACGTTCAAATGTGGGGAAAAGTTCGACTATTAATGGTCTTACCTCACGTAAAAATTTGGCAAAAAGTTCTGCTACTCCTGGAAAGACACAACTTATAAACTTTTTTGATATACGTTATATTTATGATGAAAAAGATTGGAATATTCGTTTTGTAGATTTACCAGGCTTTGGTTATGCAAAAGTTTCAAAAGATTTAAAGGGTGCATGGCAGAAGAATTTGGTAGAGTTTATTAAGCACCGTGTCTCTATTCGTGTTTTTATTCACCTTCGAGATGCACGACACCCCAATGCACAAATAGACCATGATGTTAACAAGTATGTTAAAGAGTTTATACGTGGAGACCAACTCTACTTAGATGTATTTACCAAAATAGATAAGTTAAATCAAAAAGAGAAGACAGCACTAAAAAAAGCATTTCCAGGATGTATAACCATCTCTAATTCTAAGCGAATTGGTTATGACAGAATACATCAAAAAATATTTGAACATATTTTTGGGGTGACAGAATGGTCAAACTAGTTAAAGCTAAGCTTTCTGATATTCCAGAAATGCAGAGTTTGGTTGTTTCTGAAGTCAAAGATGGAATTATTTTGGAGAGAAATGAAGATGAAGTCTCTACCAATATCCGTTCTTATGTATTGGCTAAAGAGAGTGAAAAGATAGTGGGGTATGCAGCTTTACATATACACTCATTACGTTTAGCAGAGATTCGCAGTCTTATTGTCTCCTCTGAACATAGAGGTAAGCATATTGGTAAAAAGATAGTTGAGTTCTGTTTAGAAGAAGCAAAAAAATTAGAGGTGAGTGGTGAAGTTTTAGTGCTTACTTATCTTCCCTCATTTTTTCAAAAAATGAATTTTGTAGAGATTCCTAAAGAGAGTATTCCTGAACATAAAATTTGGGCTGACTGTATTAAGTGTATTCATTTTCCTGTATGTAATGAAATCTCTTTGGTTTATAAATTGGCAAGTTAGGGTATAGATGTATAGATATAGAAATGATTTTAGTGGTGACAAGTTAAACTTTTTAGAAAAACTTGGACTCTTTTTGGTGGTTATAGGGTATCCTTTTTTAGTTTCAATTTACTCTATGTTACCACCATTAATAGGTTTGGTTGGTTATATTGTTATTGTAAATGTAGATAAAAATAGACTCTATGCTTTAAGTGGAATGCTCTATTTAATAAATTTAGAATTAAATTTAACACTACCTATACTCCTTTCGATATTTGTAGTTGTTATGACCTACATTTTTCTCTACTCACCATTAAAACTTTTAATACGTTGCCAGATTTGTTTGCTTTTTACGATGATAGTTTTAGTTGATTTTTTATATTATGTAACACTTTTTCTTTATGATGCAATGTTTCAGACCACAACGGTTGTTGGCGATATGATGTTGATTTATTATATTATAGTAGATATTTTTATAGGAGTTTTATTATGAGATTTGTCATAATAATTACAATTTTTGTTCTATTTTGGATGACACTGGTTTTTCAAATTTATCAAATAAGTATTAAATCAAACTCTTATTATGAAAAACTAGCAGAGATAAATGTACGAAGAAAGTACTTTATGAAACCTGTTCGAGGTGAAATCTTAGATAGAAATGGAAAGCTTTTAGCTGTAAATAATATTGGTTTTTCAATTAAATTGGCACCTCATATGTCTAAACATACCAATGAAAAACTCTCTACAACTGAAGAGTATATTATCAAAGAGTTCCCAGATATTAATAAAACTAAGTTGAGAAAAATTCTAATTTACAACAGTGAATTAGGAAAAAGACTGTTGCGTCTTTCTAAAAAAATGCCTGATTTGAATAAAACAAAACTACTAAAAAGATATGTTAAAAAGAATTTAGAAAAAACTATAGATACTATTATTCATGAGTTTCCTAATTTAAACAGAGAGGAGTTGCTCTTAAAATATATAAGTAAAAACTCTTCCTATAATCATAGGTTTATTCCAATAATAGATTTTATAAGTTATGATGATATGATAGGCTCTTACCCTAAATTGACAATTAACAAACTTTTACAAATTGAATCAGAGACAAAACGTTCCTATCCTGCTGGAAGTATGGCAACGCATGTTGTAGGTTATGTAGGGCGTTCAAATAAAAAACAGAACAAGTATGATAGAGAAAAAAATGCGATTGAAACCAAAGATAATGGAGAACTTGTAGGTGTTGTTGAGACAGTTGGTGTGGTTGGAAAAACTGGTTTAGAACGACAATACAACAAAGTTTTACAAGGTGAGTTAGGCTATAGAATGGTCAGAGTTACTGCTACGAACAGAGAGGTAGCAGAGATAGAGAGAAAAGAGCCTCTTGAAGATCAAAACCTTGTTTTAAATCTTGACTTGGGACTACAGAAAAAGATAAATGAACTTTTTATTGGTCAGGCTGGTGTAGCGATTGTTATGGATGTAAATGGTGATATTATAGGTGCTGTCTCCTACCCATCTTATGACCCAAATCTTTTTGTTGGGGGTATCTCTAGCAAAGATTGGAAAGCCTTGACTGATGATTTTAATCATCCCTTCACCAATAAAATAGTCGCTGGTACGTATCCTCCTGGTTCTGCTATTAAAATGGGTATGGCTCTATCATTCTCTAAAGCAGGTGTCTCTTTAAAGAAAACAGAACATTGTAGAGGCTTTATTACCATGGGAAAAAATAAACATAAGTTTAGATGTTGGTCAAGATATGGTCATGGTAAGGTTGGTTTACGTAAAGCCATTCGTGAGAGTTGTGATGTCTATTTTTATAATAAAAGTTTACAAACAGGTATTAATGCCATGTCTAAGACTTTACACCAAATCGGCTTAGGTGTAAAAACAGGTGTGGATTTACCAGGAGAGAAAGCTGGAATAATTCCAAGTAAATCTTGGAAGATGAGACGATATAAGCAGCCTTGGTATATGGGTGAAACAGTTATTGCCGCAATTGGTCAGGGGTATGATTTGGTAACCCCTTTACAAGTGGCTAGATATACAGCATTTTTAGCTACAGGCTCTTTACCAACACCCCATTTTGCTAAAACGGTAGCAGGTAAGGAGGTAGAAAAAGAGTATAAAGTTATTGATGTTAATCAAAAAAATTTAAAAACGATTCGTCTAGGTATGTATGATGTTTGTAACTCTCCACATGGAACAGCTAGACGAACCATGTCAGGGCTTCCTATAGTTGTGGCTGGAAAAACGGGTACTTCTCAAGTTATCTCTATTCCAAGGGGAGAGAAACGAAGAATGAAAGAGTCTGAGATGGAATATTATAGTCGTTCTCATGCTTGGTTAACAACCTATGCTCCTTTTAAAAACCCTAAATATATTGTGACAGTTTTAGTGGAACATGGTGGACATGGTGGTAGTGCATCAGGTCCTATAGCAGCAGAGATATATAAATGGATGGCGAATGAGGGCTACTTTGGTGAAAAGTTTAAAGGAAAGATTAAAATGAAAAAAATTAAAAAACCCAAAGAAGAGATAAAAGCAAAAAAGAGCAATAAAATAAAAAAGGAAAAAGTTAATGGCTAATAATATAATGTTGGTAGTATTTGCGTTAATTGGTTTGATACTTCTAGTCAATATTTTTAAAATATTGACTAATATCTTTGGAGGTTCAAATCCATCAGTTGTTGAAGAAGAGGAAGATATTGAGGAAGAGAGCTCTCTACGTGATGAAATTCGTAGTGAGATTAATGAAAAAATTAAACCTCACTTAAATTCTCTTGAGGGTATGTATGAGAAGAGTGACAATGATGCTAAAAGTTTCTCTGCCTATGTTTTTGATAAAGTAAAAGAGAAACTGGCTCCTCTCATAGAAAAAGATGAAAAACTTGTGGAGGAAGAGGTTTGTAAATGTTGTGGTGATTATGAGAATGCTGAGTGTAAAGAGAACTTCTGTTTAGATGGAAGTGGAATCTCTTGTGATAATGTATAATTGTTAAAAATTATCCTTATATATTCTTTTATATGTAATTAATGATTTTTTCTATATAATTCCAAAATTTTTTAAAATAAGGGAAAAAATTGAAAAAAACATTGTTACTACTAATGCTTGTCTTCTTTTCAGGAGAATTGGTTGCAAAAACCACATGGTCTAAAAGAAATGTACATCTTGAGAAGATTTATAAACAGGTATCTAAAAAAACAAATATAAGTAAAAAAGCGTTAAGAAAAGCATTTACTTATTACAAAAAGAACTATAAGAAGAAAGCACTTTCAAAAAACTATCTTGCTATCGCAGATTATACTAAGCCTGCAAAAACGAAACGTCTATTTATCATAAACTTAAATAATGGATATGTATTTAGACATAAGATTGCTCATGGGAAGCGTTCTGGTGTTATTGGTGGTAGAGTAAAAAGGTCTAGCAATAAACGTAACTCATACATGACTCCATACGGATTTTTTAAGGTTGGTTCAAGTGTGGGTAAAACAAAGAAGAAACATTATCGTTATCTCTCTGTTAAAGGTCTACAATGGAGTAACCGAAAAGTAGGTAAACCTGCAAGAAAAGGTGGACGTGATGTCATTATACATCCAGCAAAGTATGTCAATAGTGGAGGGCGTAGTCATGGATGTTTTGCTATTTGTCCAAGTGATCAATGGAAAGTATTTAAACGATTAAAAACAGCACTACTTTATAGTTATACGGGTAGATAATTTGAAACATACATCAGGAAAACTATGAAAGTAATCATTGACTTAATAGAAGACATAAGAGAGAGCATTAATAACAACGAAACGTATAGTATAACAGCTATGCTTCTAAAAGAGGATGCTAATGATAAAAAGAATCTACTCTATGCAGGTGAAGCATCAGTTGGCTCTTTTTATGTAGATAAAATATCTAAAGAGCTTATTTTAACTGTAGAAAAAGATAAAGAACCACTCTCTGTGGGTGAATTGGTAAAACATCTACTTATTATGGACATGGATATGATGATGTATGAAGTAAAGTTGGCAGTAAGTGAAGAGCATACTCCCCAAGAGTTGGTAGGCTTTGGCTTTAATGCTGCCGATGCCAAATATGCACTATTCATTATGGCATAACCACTCTTTGGGTAAAATACACAAAAAATAAAAACAAGAAATTAAAAAACAAAGGTTTTACGATGTCAGTTAAATGTGCATTTTTATTTGCAGGTCAAGGTTCTCAAAAAATAGGAATGGGGAAAGATTTTTTTGAAAACTCAGATGTTGCAAAACAGATGATAGCAGATGCTTCAGAGCGTACAGGGATTAATTTTGAAAATCTTCTTTTTGAAGAGAACGACAACTTAGGAGAAACAGAGTTTACTCAACCAGCGATTTTACTTGTAGCAACCATTGCTCATAAACTTTTTACCGATGCTACAGATATTAAACCGACACTTACCATGGGTCACTCTTTGGGTGAGTTTTCTGCTTTGGTAGCATCGGGTGCTTTGGATGCTACAGACGCTGTTGAGCTAGTAAATCTTCGTGGTAAACTTATGGCTGAAGCCTGTGCTAACCAAGAAGTTGGGATGATGGTCTCTTTGGGTCTTTCAGATGAGGTTGTAGAAAGCATCTGTGAAGAGCAAAGAACAGTAGGTCTAAAAGTGTGGGCTGTTAACTACAACGCTGATGGTCAAATAGTTATAGCAGGTATTAAAAAAGATTTAGAAGTTTTAGCTCCTATCTTAAAAGAGGCAAAAGCAAAAAGAGCGATGCTTTTAGATATGTCAGTAGCTTCTCACTGTCCACTACTAGAGAGTGCCGTTGAGCCACTCTCAGCAAAACTAAATGAGATGATAAAAGATGAGTTCATAGCCCCTGTTGTCTCCAATGTAACAGCAGAGCCTTATGAGACCAAAGCAGAAGCATTAGAGTTATTACCTCAACAACTTGTTCTTCCTGTTAAGTACAAACACTCTATGGCAAATGTAGACGACAAAGTAGACTGCTACATAGAGTTTGGTCATGGAAATGTACTCAAAGGTCTAAATAAAAAAGCGACAAAAAAACCACACTTTAATGTAAGTGATATGGCTTCGCTTGAAGCGACTATTGAAGCTATTAAGGCTCTTTAGTATTTAATGATTTTATTCCCAGTTTCAAATTGGGAATGCTAACATTTACAACCGTTTCATAATCTCAATATAAATTAACCAAAGCTCTACCCCTACAATCATATACATAAAAAGATTAAAGAAAAAACCACTACTTTTTTTCTTAGGTTTTGCTTTAGGGGCTGTAATATGCTCATGTAATACTCCTGCTTTTTCTAGTGCAACATGCTCTATAATTTCATCTACAACATGGTCACCTGTATAACTGTCTTTTGCCATAGTAAACCTTTTTAAATAAAATTTACTAAATTATAACATATTTACTTTTAATAATATGAACCTTATCGAGGTCTAATTAAAAATTGGTATGACTCTTATGCAAAGTTTTAATCTGTTTATCAAGTGCATTCATAATATTGACTATTTGATTTTGTAGGCTATAGAAATCAGCCATATGTGCTGATGGTATATCGTCTGTAGCTCGTATCTCTGTTAATATCTTTTTTAAAGTTTCCCGTTTTTGTTTTGCTTCAAATAAGTCTAATGTAATAATTTGTGTATCTATCTTGTTCACCATTTTATACCATCTATTTATTTTTCGCTTACTATAGAGATGAAAAGTAGGAATAATTACTTCTATAAAAAAAGCAAAAATCACAATAAGAGGAATAATAAATTTATATATATAGTTTTGAAGTTTTGTTAAACTTTGAGCTATCCAGAAATTAAAGTTTTCTTCATAGTAGTTACTAGGGTTTGAAAAATAGAATTTTGAAGCTTGATGTTGTTTCATTTTTAACATAGATGCATTGGGAAAATCATTTTCATTATGAAAAACTCCAGCTTTATGATGAATTTTATAGGCTACTTTCATCATAAGTCGTACCATTTTATCAGAGGTATTATTGTTTGTGGCTAACAGAGTATTTTTAGCCAACAGTTTATAATCTTTTTGAGGTATCTGTTTTTTTATATCATAAGCATGTTTATAGATATGGACAATTTCAAAATATTTATCTCTATGTATGAAAAATTGTCTATAAGCACTGGAGTCAGAAAAATTCATCAGTTTAATATCTTTTGTAGCGATAAGGTCTGAAAGTAGTGGTGAATCGGCTGAAGAGATATAAAACATAGCGTCAATTTTGTTGTCGCGTATATACTCATATGCTTTTTGACTAGGAAGATGGTAAAACTTACTGTTAAATCCATGAATACCTACCAGATTTAGAAGCTCTAATGTAACAGGTAAAATACCACTACCTTTTTCACAGATAGCAATTCGTTTCCCTTTTAAATCTTGTAGATGGTTAAGCGTATCACCTTTATAAAATATCCAAATGGGTTCTAGCATAATATTGGCTAAGGCTAGAACTTTACTATTTTCTGTTCCTCCTTGAACAAATGCAAAGTCAAGTTTACCTTCTAAAAGTTGATTTTGGGCATCTATAGAACCTTTAGTCTTTACTGCTTTTAGTGCAATACCATACTTTTTCAACTCTTTGGCATAAGAGGCTGCATAGGTACTGTATGCTTCTACTTTAGAACCCACACCAATAGTTATGACCTTTTTATGGTTGTTGCTATCTAAAGCGATATAGAGTATTGGTAAAAGTAATAATATAATAAAAACTAAGAGAATTTTGAATATTTTCATGAAAATAATTATATCAGAACTCCAATTAAGTCCTAACTCAGTTACTTGACTTTATTGTTTAAAATGCCTATTATTAGCTTATGAAAATACTACTCCTAGAAGATGACCTAATACTCTCCGAAGTTATTGTAGAACACCTTGAATACTACAACTACAATGTAACCCCTATATACAATGGAATAGAAGCAGAAAACCTACTATTTGAGGAGAAGTTTGACCTGCTTCTTTTAGATGTGAATGTCCCCTTGCTTAATGGTTTTGAGCTTCTAAAAGATTTAAGAGAATCTGGTAATGAGACTCCTGTTATATTTATAACTTCTATGAACAGCTCTAAAGATGTTTTAGAAGGGTTTGAGTTAGGAGCCAATGACTACTTAAAAAAGCCTTTTGAGATGGTCGAGTTAAAGGCTCGTATAGACAATATAAAACGACATTTTAAAATAGATGATGAGATGATTTTCCAAATAAATGAAAATATATCCTATGATTTTGCTCGTTATGTTCTCTCTTTTGATGGGAAAGAGGAGACACTTTCTAAAAAAGAGGGTGACTTTTTAGCCTACTTTTTACATAATCGTACCAAGGTTATCTCTACCGATGAGCTAATGGTAAATGTGTGGTCTTACGACACAGCTCCTACCTCGGCAACCATTAGAACTTATATTAAAAACCTACGTAGGCTTTTGGGTGAGGAGATGATAACAACCATAAGAGGGGTAGGGTATGTATTTAATTAAAGAGGAGAAGCGAACACTCTATCAGTTTCTTGCTCTCTATCTCTCCTCCTCTTTTATTCTCTTTGCTATTATCGCCTATCTTTTTTATGAGAAAGAGTCACAATACTTTTATGAGCAGAGTCGCACACAGATGCAGATAGAGGCAAGTAGACTCTCTTCTAAAATTATCCACGCCCACATGACTAAAAGTAAGTTCTCTTTAGATTGGGTGGTCAAGCACTTTTCAGATAAAATAGGATTTTATGATGATAAAAATCAAGCGATTAGCTCTAATATTAAAGAGAAAATAGATTTTTCCAAACAGCTTTATCAAAAGGGAAATAGACTGATTTTAGTGGACAAAAGTAGCTTTGGACATTTGGGGGTAACAAGCATAGTTATAGAGAAAGATGGTGTGGCTACTTTTGTTAAAAATCTACAGTTTAAGATACTCTTGGCACTCTTTTTTATCTATATCTTTCTTGCAATTATAGGTTACTTTTTAGCCAAACTTTTTATTAAACCCATACAGCAAAAACGGATTCAGCTGGACAACTTTATAAAGGATAGCACCCATGAACTCAATACCCCAATAACAGCACTAATGCTCTCTGTTAATGCTCCTAAAGTTGAAAGCCCTAAAAACCTAGAGCGTATTCGCCTCTCTGCTGCTCGTTTGTCAGCTATTCATAAAGATTTATCCTACCTAATGCTCGATGCAGAAACTGTTAAACCAAAGGTAGAAGAGAAGCTTTTTTTAAATGATATTATAAAAGAGGAGTTAATCTACTTAAGCCTTTTGGCAGAGAAGAAAAAGATTAACTTAAGTGTTGAGTATAAAGATGATATCTATTTTAAAATAGACAAAGAGAGTTTTGTAAGGCTTATTCATAACCTTATCTCTAATGCGATAAAATATAACACCGTTGGTGGCTCTATAGATATAACTTTAGAAAAAAATAGCATCACCATAAAAGACACAGGCATAGGCATAGCAAAAGAGCATCAAGCCGAAATATATGAGCGTTTCTACCGAGCCACCAACCAAGTAGGTGGTTTTGGTTTGGGGCTTAATATTGTTTATAAGGTTTGTGAAGCTTATGGCATTGAGATATCACTCACATCTAAAGTAAATGAGGGTTCTACTTTTGTTTTAACTTTGTAGTTGAGCTAATAACTATAGAGAATACTCAAAATCATAATTTAATTTCCTAAAAAATTAAAAAACTAATACTTTTCTAATAAAATTAATATATAGTTTTAAAAATAAATTAAGATTAAGGAAATAATGTGAGAAAAATAACAATGAGTTCATCTGCAGTTGTAGCAGCTTTTTTAATGGTTGGTTGTGGTAGTGAAGCGACAACTTCAACAAATAATACTCCAGAAATAACAAACGCTAAAAAATCAATAGGATACTATGTAGATGCAGAAGTTGCAGGAGTACATTATAAATGTGGCTCATTTGAAGGCAATACAACAAAAGATGGAGCATTTGATTATGAGTTGGATAAAGATTGTATTTTTTCTTTAGGAGATGTTAAATTAAGAGAGGTAAATGCCTCAGTACTTTCAGATAGAAACATGACAATTTTAGAAGACAATCCAGAAGTTGCACGTATGTTACAGTCTATGGATAGAGATGGAAATGCAAGTAATGGAATAGATATTCCTAAAGAAGCCCATACTATTTTAGATGAATCTAATATTGATAAAGTTCCAACAGATGATGCTGTATTGGGCGATTTAATTAGTGAATTGCATAGTAAAGCAAAAGATTTTAATGGTACTGTAATATCTGCAGTGAAAGTCGAAGAACATTTAAATGAAACACGTGAAAGACTTCGTGCTAATGGGCAAAGAACACAACATGGACTTCCTACTAATTCTGAAGATAACCAAGGTCAAGAAAACAACCAAAGCGAAAATCAGAATGCTAACGAAAACCAAAATGGTATGAATTCTGAGGATAACCAAAATACACATCAAAATGTTAATGAAGGGACTCAAGGTCAAGAAAACAACCAAAGTGAAAATCAGAATGCTAACGAAAACCAAAATGGCATGAATTCTGAGGATAACCAAAATACACATCAAAATGTTAATGAAGGGACTCAAGGTCAAGAAAACAACCAAAGCGAAACTCAAAATGCCAACGAAAACCAAAATGGTATGAGTTCTGAACAAAACACAACTAATATTAAAAAGTCAACAGGATACTATGTAGATGCAGAAGTTGCAGGGGTACATTATAAGTGTGGTACATTTGAAGGTAATACAACAGCAGATGGAGCATTTGATTATGAGTTGGATAAAGATTGTATTTTTTCTTTAGGAGATGTTAAATTAAGAGAAATCAATGCTTCTATGCTTTCAGATAAAAACATGACAATTTTAGAAGACAATCCAGAAGTTGCACGTATGTTACAGTCTATGGATAGAGATGGGAATGCAAGTAATGGAATAGATATTCCTAAAGAGGCTCATACTATTTTACGTGAATCTAATATCGATAAAGTTCCTACAGATGACGCTGTATTAGGTGAATTAATTAGTAAATTGCATAGTAAAGCAAAAGATTTTAATGGTACTGTAATTTCTGAAGCAAAAGTAGTAGAACATTTGAATGAAACACGTGAAAGACTTAGTGCTAATGGACAACGAACACAACATGGACTTCCTTCTACTAATTCTGAAGAAAATAATCAAAGTGAAACTCAGAATGCAAATGAGAACCAAAATGCTAATGAAGAGCAAAATGGTACAAAGTCTGAAGTGAATCAAGGTCAAGAAGACAACCAAAGTGAAACTCAGAATGCAAATGAGAACCAAAATGCTAATGAAGAGCAAAGTGGTACA
>Ga0256832_1001078_pt1 | contig 18328 bp, 11 predicted proteins | sample 134614metaG_FD_190534 | JGI IMG/M metagenome (GOLD analysis project Ga0256832, IMG submission 190534) | Hydrothermal vent microbial communities from Lau Basin, Pacific Ocean - 134-614 | ecosystem: Environmental > Aquatic > Marine > Hydrothermal vents | place: Pacific Ocean: Lau Basin | collected...
GAAGGTGACCACCTCGCCGTCGTTGTGCACGACCAGGAACTTGCGCACGTCACCCTTCTCGTTCTGCGCCACCACCGTGGTGCCCACCTCGCGGTACTCCTCCGGCACGTTCTCCAGGCGGTCGGAGAACACCAGGCGCTCGTCCCGCGGGCCGAAGATGAGATTGCCGTCGATGGGCACCTCCACCACGTCGCCGGCCTTGTGCCCTTCCAGCACGCACATGACTTCCTCGGACAGGATGTCATTGACGCCGTGCACATAGCCCAGCGGGTACTCCACACCGGTCAGCACGCTGCCGGTCCGCTTGTCGAGGACCTTGTAGAGGAGCTCGACGTACTTGCCGTCCTCGACCCTTGCTTCTTCAGTCATGGCACCCTCGCTCAGAACAGGGTGGCGCCGAAGATGCGCACCTGGCCGTCCTCGAAGCCGAGCACCAGACGGCCCAGCCATTCGCCTTCCAGCTTGGTGCTGCGCTGGCGGTACAGGACGGTGACGTAGTCGCCGCGGCGGATGATGCCGAGGAAGTCGCGATCCTTGGACAGGGTGCGCGCCAGCTTGCTGCGCGCAAACTGCTTGCCGACCTCCATCTCGTTGGCGCCCTGCCGGAAGGTCTTGGAGAAGTTCTTGATGAACTTCAGGTAATTGCCATTGTTGGAGTATTTCACCAGCTCGTCCCACCAGGGATCGGCAATCGCCAGGATTTCCTCGTCGGACATTTCGGTAATACGCATGGTGTGTCTATCCGCATTCATGTGGGTTTGCAGGAGGCGGCCGGACCTGCCGGCCGGGCGGGGTGACCGCGCCACAGGGCCCGGTCACGGAATATTTTATCGTTCCCGAAAAGAGACCACCCGGCAACAGGGTGCCGGGTGGTTTCCTGGGAACGCCTTGCGGGGCCGCCGGGCTTCGGCTCCGGCACCGGGCCGGCCCCGCCCCTGCCGGGGCAGGCGGCGGGACCGGTGGCCTGGCGCGGAGCGCTCCATCGCGGTGCCACGCAGGGCGCGTTGACGCCGAGCCGACGATCAGCTGGCCTCTGCCTTCTCCCCGGACTTGTCGTCCTCGTCGATGAGGTGGTAGAGAGGCATCTTCTCCATGGTGTACTCGCCGGTCTCGGGGTCGCGCCGCGACACGGTGAGCACATGCCAGTTCTCGTCGTCGAGCTTCATGAAGTCGCCGCGGTAGTAGTAACCGGGCCAGCGCGTCTCCTCGCGGAACAGGGTGTGCTGGATGACCGCCTCGGAAGTCATGATGCGGTGCTTCAGCTCCCAGGCGCGCAGCAGCTCGTGGATGTTCTCGGCGGCGATGCCGTTCTCCCAGTCTTCCTCCAGCAGCTTGAGCTTCTTGAGGCCGATCTTGAGGAGGTTCTCGTTGGTCATGTAGTTGACCGTCACGCCACCGGCGTACTCGTCCATCAGCTTCTGCAGGCGATCCAGGCCCTGACGCGGGTTGATGTAGTACGGGTTGACCGTACCGGCGGTGATCGCGTTGCGGTACACACGGTAGGTCTCGAGCGGCTTGTAGATCTCCTCGCGACGCTTCTGGATCTGCGCCTCGGAGACCACGATGCCCTCGGCCTTGCCGTCGTCGATGTACTTGCACGCGGCCTTGGCGGCCAGACGACCCTCGGTGAAGGAACCGGAGGAGAAGGCGTGCGGCGTACCGCCGGCGGCGTCACCGGCACCGAACAGGCCCTCGACGGTGGTCATGCGGTTGTAGCCCCAGAAGTACTCCGGCGGGGAGACGTCCTCGGGACCGGACACCCAGGCGCCGCAGCCCGTGGCGTGGGAGCCCATGACGTACGGCTCGGAGGTGGTCAGCTCCGGGTTCTCGTACTTGGGATCCACGTCGGTGGCGGCCCACAGCACAGCCTGACCGACGGTCATGCCGAGGAAGTTGTGCCAGCCGATCTCCTCGAGGTGCGGATCCTGGAAGGCCTCCATGGTCACCATGCGGATGGGACCGCGACCGGCATTCACCTCCTGGATGAAGGCGTGGTTCCGCAGGCAGGTGGGGATCGGACGATGCGTGCGGTGCGAGGCCTCGGGGTCGAGGTAGGCCTTGCCCACCATCTCCTGCAGCGACGGCCACCACTTGGACTCGTACTCCTCGCCCAGACCGTTCTGGGTGTAGGTCTTCAGGTGCAGGAAGTAGGCACCCACCGGACCGTAGCCGTCCTTGAAGCGGGCCAGCACGATGCGGTTCTCCATCTGCGTCATCTTGGCGCCGGCGCCGATCAGCAGGCCATAGGCCGAGCCGGACGACCACGGGGCGTACCAGACGCGGCCCGCGCCCTCGCCCACGGAACGCGGCTTGTAGATGTTGGAGGCACCGCCGGCGGCCACGATGACCGTCTTGGACTTGAACACGTGGTAGTCGCCGGTGCGCACGTTGAAGCCCACGGCACCCGCCACGCGGTTGGGACGGCTCTCGTCCATCAGCAGGTGGGTGACGCAGATGCGGTTGTACACCTTGTCGGCGGACTTCTTGGCGGCCTCGGCCACGATGGGCTTGTAGGACTCGCCGTGGATCATGATCTGCCAGCGACCCTCACGCTGATAGGCGCCGGTCTTCTCGTTGCGCATCAGCGGCAGGCCCCACTCCTCGAACTGGTGCACCGTGGAGTCCACGTGGCGCGCCATGTCGAACAGCAGGTCTTCCCGCACCATGCCCATCAGGTCGATGCGCGCATAGCGCACGTGATCTTCCGGGTTGTTCTCGCCGAAGCGCGTGCCCATGTAGCAGTTGATGGCGTACAGGCCCTGTGCCACGGCACCGGAACGGTCGATGTTGGCCTTCTCGGCAATGACGATCTTCTTGTCCTTGCCCCAGTAGCGGGCCTCGAAAGCCGCGCCCGTGCCACCCAGGCCGGCGCCGACGACGAGAATGTCGATATTGTCTTCAACAACAGTCTTGAAATTCATCAGTAGTACACCCCTACTTTGAACTTGGCGCCGGTATCCTCGACGGAGCGCAGGCCGCCCTCATCGAAGCGAATGTATTTCGGCTCGTTGTACAGCAGTTGGCTGTCGCGCTGCTCCTTGCTGGGCGCCGCCACCTCTTTCAGGTTGGGAATGGCGGTACCCCACGGCTTGGTGGTGATGGGCGCCAGCAGGTCCCAGTCCTTCTTGCCGTTGCGGAAGATGATGCGCCAGGCAATGACGCCCTTCTCCTCGTCGCGGCGCACGCGCACCGAATGGCCCAGCGGGGCGAAGTCGGCATAGCCGCGCACGTCGATGGCGTTCATCGGGCAGGCCTTGACGCAGGAGTAGCACTCCCAGCACATGTTCGGCTCGATGTTGTAGGCGCGCCGGGTGACCTTGTCGATGTGCATGATGTCCGACGGGCAGATGTCAACGCAGTGCCCGCAGCCATCACAACGCGTCATGTATACAAACGTAGGCATAATTCTCTTCTCCTGTTCCGATTAGTAGTGATTCGGCGGCTCGCGCTTGATGCCGAGACCCATGTTGGGAGGATTCTTGCCCATGTACTTGGGGATGTCCGGGAAGCGCTTGTGCGTCTCCGGACTGCTCAGGTCGGGAATGTCGGGCAGCTTCTCGCGGGAACCGTCCGCCCAGGCAAGCTTCTTCTGATAGGCCGCAGCGGGCTTGAAGAACATGTGCGCGAACTTCGACCACAGGATGGTGGAGAACAGGAAGGTGGCCGAGGCGATGAACAGCACGAAGAACAGGTTGCCCAGGAAGGCCGAGCCGGCGGACTGGAAGAGGGACCACAGCAGGGCGAAGATCGAGGTGGTGATCAGCGCCACCACGAAGATGTCACGCTGCTTGTAGTCGATGGGCTTGTTGCCCTCGGAGAAGACGTCCACGCGGATGAAGAACCAGAACCACAGTGTGCCGATGGCCAGCATGATGGCACCCAGGTGCCACAGCAGCGGCCACAGGGCCGGCGTGTCCTTGTCGCCGCCGTAGGCGAACAGCATGACGGCGGTGGCGACCGCCAGCAGCACGAAGCCGTACATGGTCAGCAGGTGCGACAGACGGCGCTTGGGGTTCTCGAACTCGGAGGAGGTGAGCACCTCGTTGGTGATGGTCTTGACCAGCAGGCCGGTGCGCTCACTGGAGCTGACTTCACGCTTGGCGAGTTTCTTCTGCTCCTGCTCTAGCTGGAAGAAATACTTCGCGCTCTTCTTGTGAATGACATCGAGCAGCGTACCGCCAATGACCAGCAGCACCATGAGCACCAACCAGCCCTGCATTACCGCCGTCGACACCAGGTCGATATGGGAAAAGGGGTTTGTTACAAACATTTCATTTGATCTCCTCAGGGTGAACCAAAAACAACATCGACAATCCTGCTCAAATGCAAACGGTTATCAGTAGCACTGCGCTCAGCGCCCGGAATTCATTCGTCACCGACGCCATTCCTGCCGTCTTTCTCCGCCCGACCCCACGGGCCTTGCCGGCCGCCGCGACCGCCCGCAGCGGCACGCCTTGCAGGCACGGACTACGGACCTTTGTCAGGCATGGCGGCCGCACATTCTGACGGACAAAGCCCCCCCGCGCAAGCGTCTTTTTGCGCATCGGCTTGACAATAGACGGGGCATATGAGGCCATAAAATCAATTAGATATAAAAAAAATATATGGCCATAAATCCGGCTTTGATTTGGCCCGTCATTGCCGCCGGGAAGCTCCTGATTTTTGGCCTTGCCAAGCCCCTCGCGCCGCCCGCCACGGCCCCGCTCGGGGGCACCCTTCCCCCTGGCGCGGGCTTTCGGTGTACCATCGCCGCCACCCTGGAGCGGAGACATCCGATGCTGGCGCGACTGGCCGACACGGCGGACTGGATCAACGAGTGGATCGGGCGGGCCCTGGCCTGGCTGACGCTGGCCATGGTGCTGGTGACCTTCCTCATCGTGGTGCTGCGCTACGGCTTCGACTGGGGCGCCATCGCCATGCAGGAGTCGGTGCTGTACCTGCACGCGCTGGTGTTCATGGGCGGGGCCGCCTACACCCTGCGCCACAACGACCACGTGCGGGTGGACATCTTCTACCAGCGCCTCTCGCCGCGCGGGCGGGCCTGGGTGGACCTGCTGGGCACTCTGGTCCTGCTGCTGCCCTTCTGCGGCTTCATGCTGTGGGCGGGGCTGCCCTACGTGCTCAAGTCCTGGGCGCTGCTGGAGGGCTCGCAGGAGGCCGGCGGGCTGCCGCTGGTGTTCGTGCTCAAGAGCTACATCCTGCTGCTGCCGCTGCTGCTCCTGCTGCAGGGCCTGGCCCTGGCGGTGCGCCAGCTGGCCGTGCTGGGGGAGTGGCGGGCATGAACCTGTGGCCGCCGCTGCTGCTGTTTCTGTCGGTGGTGGTTGTGCTCATGGCCGGCTACCCGGTGGCCTTCACCCTGGGCGGGGTGGCGCTGCTGTTCGCCTGGATCAGCACCGCCCTGGGCCTGTTCGACCCGGTGTTCCTGGACGCCCTGCCCTCGCGCCTGTACGGCATCATGACCAACCAGACCCTGCTGGCGGTGCCGCTGTTCGTGTTCATGGGGGTGATGCTGGAGCGCTCGCGGCTGGCCGAGGAGCTGCTGGAGACCATGAGCCGGCTGTTCGGCCGCCGGCCGGGCGGGCTGGCCTTCGCGGTGGTCATCGTCGGCATGCTGCTGGCGGCCAGCACCGGCATCGTGGGCGCCACGGTGGTCACCATGGGCCTGCTGTCGCTGCCCACCATGCTCAAGCGCGGCTACGACCCGGCCCTGTCCTGCGGCACCATCTGCGCCTCCGGCACGCTGGGGCAGATCATCCCGCCCTCCATCATCCTGGTGCTGCTGGGCGACGTGCTGTCCTCCGCCTACCAGCAGGCGCAGCTCGAGCAGGGCGTGTTCTCGCCGGACACGGTGTCGGTAGGCGACCTGTTCATCGGCGCGGTGATCCCCGGCCTGATCCTGGTGGGCCTGTACCTGCTCTATCTGGCGGGGGTGTCGGTCTTCCGCCCGGCGCGCATGCCGCGCGACCCGGACGACGAGACGGCGGTGGGCACCGGCCAGATGCTCAAGGTGCTGCTGCCGCCGCTGCTGCTCATGGTGGCCGTGCTGGGCTCGATCATGGCCGGCATGGCCACGCCCACGGAGGCCGCTTCGGTGGGCGCGGTGGGCGCCATGCTGCTGGCCGCCCTCAACCGCCAGTTCACGCTGGACCGCCTGCGCGACGTGATGCGCACCACGGTGCGCGTGTCCAGCATGGTGTTCATGATCCTCATCGGCGCGGCCCTGTTCTCGCTCACCTTCCGCGGGCTGGGCGGCGACGACGCCGTGCACGAGGTCCTCACCCACCTGCCGGGCGGCGTGTTCGGCGCGGTGGTGGTGGTGATGGCGGTGATGTTCGTGCTGGGCTTCGTGCTGGACTTCATCGAGATCACCTTCGTGGTGGTCCCGATCGTGGGCCCGGTGCTGCTCACCCTGGGGCTGGACCCGGTGTGGCTGGGCATCATGATCGCCATCAACCTGCAGACCTCCTTCCTCACCCCGCCCTTCGGCTTCGCCCTGTTCTACCTGCGCGGGGTGGCGCCGCCGGAGGTGCGCACCGCCGACATCTATCGCGGCGTGGCGCCCTACATCGTCATCCAGCTGCTCACGCTGGCGCTGCTGGCCGCCTGGCCCCGGCTGGCCACCTGGCTGCCCGATCTCGTCTACCAGTGACCGGCCCGCGGCGGCGGCCGCGTCAGTGCACCGCGGCGTGCAGGGGCGGCGCCGACGGCACCGGGCGGGCCGGGGCCCGCTCGGCGGGCGGCACGTCGCGCCAGGCGTGGCAGCGATTGCGGCCGGCGCGCTTGGCCTCGTACAGGGCCTGGTCGGCGCGCTGTAGGTTGTCGCGCAGCGAGCGGCGCGGGTCCAGCTCGGCCAGCCCGAAGGAGGCGGTCACGTACAGGCTGCGCCCGTCCTCCAGCAGAATGGGCCAGCCGGCCAGCGTGGCGCGCACCCGCTCCATCACCCGCAGCCCCTCCGCCAGGGTGGTCTCCGGCAGGCAGAACACGAACTCCTCGCCCCCGTAGCGCGCCACCAGGTCGTAGCGCCGCACCGTGTCCACGAAGCAGCGCGCCACCGCGCGCAGCACCTCGTCACCGGCCGGGTGGCCGTGGGTGTCGTTGATGGCCTTGAAGAAGTCGATGTCGGCGTACACCAGGCAGGTGGGATGCCCCTGGCGCACGGCGCGCACCACCTCGGTGCGCAGCGCGTCCAGGAAGGCCTTGCGGTTGGGCAGGCCGGTGAGATGGTCGAGACTGGAGCCCAGCTCGCCGAGCGAGAAGATCACCTTCTGCAGGCTGGACAGGAAACGCTCCTGGGCGGCCAGGTAGGCATCGTAGGCGGCCACGTCCAGGGGTCTGTCCTGCTGCAGGTCGGCCATCAGCCGCGCCGCGTGGCGGAAGCACTCGCGGTGCTCCTCGCCCAGGCGGCGGAACTCCGGGTCCTCGCGCAGGGCCGGATGGCGCACGCTCTGGTACCAGGCGCCGAAGGGGCACTCCAGGTGTCCGTGCGGCTTGAGGAACAGGGAGTCCGGCTGGGGCCGGCGCAGGATGAGCTGGCGTTCCAGCCGGTTGATCTGGTGCAGCACGGCGGAGAAGACCAGTTTCAGCTCGTCGGTGAGGCGCTGCACCTCATCCGCGCGCAGGTGTCGGAGACGCTGTATCAGCATGATGCAAGGAACTCCCTTTCCTCGTTGCGGTTGACTCTTCGGGCGCACACTGCGCCGGCGGCAGGGCCCCATGATAGTCGCTCAATTTCCGGCGGCGTGTGATGCCGGTCCGAAACGGCGTAGTCGCCGCGGACACGGCGTCACACTCCCGGCATCACTCACTGCTGGGTGACGATGAACTCCACACGCCGGTTGAGGGCCCGCCCCTCCGGGGTGGCGTTGGAGGCGCGCGGCTCGGCCTCGCCCTTGCCGGCGTAGCGCAGGCGCGCCGCCTCCACGCCGCGGCTCACCAGGTAGCGCGCCACGGCCCGCGCCCGGCGCAGCGACAGCTGCTTGTTGTAGGCCGCCGAGCCCACGTTGTCGGTGTGGCCCACCACCAGCACGTGCACCGTGGGGTAGCGCAGCAGCTGCTCGGCCACGCCGTCCAGGATGGCCTTGGCATTCTCCGTCAGGCGGTCGGAGCCGGTGTAGAAGGTCACGCCCTCCAGCACGCCGCTGAACTTCTCCACCAGCGGGCAGCCCACGTCGTCCACCTTGGTGCCGGGGTTGGTGTCCGGGCACTTGTCGCGGCTGTTGAGCACCCCGTCGCCGTCGCGGTCGATGGGGCAGCCGGCGCCGTCCACCTGCACGCCCTCCGGCGTGTGGGGGCAGCGGTCGGAGATGTCGAACACGCCGTCGTGGTCGCTGTCCTCCAGCTTGGGGGTCGGCGCCGGTTCCGGCGCGGGCGCCGGCGGGGGTGGCGGGGGTGGCGGGGGGGGCTCGGCACCGCCGAAGCGGCCCAGCAGGTTCACCGACACCAGCTGGGCGTCCTCGTCGAAGTATTCATACTCGCCGCGCACCGACAGGTGGTTGGCGAACTGGTACTCGGCGCCTAGGCCGCCGATGAGCTGCGTGTCCTCCACCTGCGTGAAGGGCACGTTGTTGCTGTAGGTGTCCAGCCGGCCCACCCCCAGCTTGAGGAAGGCCGACAGGCCGGGCACGCTGCCGGGCATGTACAGCACGCCCTGCAGGCCGTAGGCACGGTAGTCGATGGCGCCGTTGGGGTTCAGGTCCGACTGGCCCAGGTCGGCCCAGAAGGCCTCCAGCGACCAGTACTTGCTGAGGTCGTAGCCCAGCAGCACCTTCCAGCCCATGTCGTTGTCGTCGGCCACCGAATAGGACGTGCCCGAGGTGTCCGGCTCGATCTTGGAGATGCCGACGCCGGCGCCCACGTAGCCCTGCCCCTGGTCGGCCCCGGCCGGGGGCGCCACGCCCGCCAGCAGGGCGGAACCGGCCAGGCCGGCCAGCGCGGCCACCCGCCGGCGCCGCCACAGGGCGGCGGCCGCCAGCAGGCCGAGCAGCGGCAGGCCGGCGGCGCCACCGCCGACGCCACCCTCCAGGCCGGTCTTGATCTCATCGCGGGTCTCGCTCTCACGGAGCACGGCGGTCTGGCGGGGCTTCATGTAATCCGGCACACCCCCCTGACCGGGATCCACGCAGAACGGCGCCCGGTCCCCGCACTCGGCCTTGTCGCTCAGGCCGTCGCCGTCGGAGTCGCCGGAGGAGTCGGCGGTGGCGGCCGCGTTCAGGCTGTCCGCATCCAGGTAGTCGGGGATGCCGTCACCGTCGGTGTCGGGCGGGTTGCGCGGGTCGGGACCGGCCTCGCCGTCCGGGCCGGTGGGACCGCCCTCGCCGTCGTCGTCGGGGTCGTTGAAGTTCACCCGGCCGTCGCCGTCGGTGTCCAGGTTATTGGGCTCCAGGGCGTCGATGACGGTGTCGCCGTCGGTGTCCTTCGGATTGGCCGGATCACCCACCTCGATGCCATCGGGTATGCCGTCGCCGTCGGTGTCGGCCTTGTCCGGGTCGGTGCCCAGGGCCGGCTCGTCACGGTCAGCGATGCCGTCGTTGTCGCGGTCCTCCGGCCCGGTGCCCACGCCCTGCAGCGGGACGGTCACGCTGGGCTCATCCGGGTCGTCACTGGTGATGGTCACGGTGGCGGTCTTGGCCCCCAGGCTGGTGGGCGCGAAGCCGACCACGATGGCGCAGCTGCCACCGGCCGGCAGGCTCCGCCCGGCACAAGCGCTGGCGTCGAACGTGAACTGGCCGGCATCGGCGCCGCCCAGGGTCACCGCGCCCAAGGTCAGGGCGGCGTTGCCCTGGTTGGCCACGGTGATGGTCTTGCTGGCGGCGGACTGGCCCACCTCGACGGCGCCGAAGTCCAGCCCGCCGGCGGCGGCGCCCAGGTCCACGTCGCCGGCCGGGGCGGCCAGGCCGGTGCCGGTGAGCGGCACCGTGACGCTGGGGCTGTCCGGGTCGTCGGAGGCGATGGTGAGGGTGGCCGCGCGCGGCCCCACCGCGGAGGGCGTGAAGGTGACCGGAATGGCGCAGCTGGCGCCCGCGGCCAGCGGCGCGCCGGTGCAGGCGGTGCCGTCGGCCGCGAAGTCACCGGCATTGCTGCCGGCCACGGTGACCGCCGAGACGGTGAGCGGCGCCGTGCCGTTGTTGGTGACGGTGACGGTCTGCGCGGCGCTGGTGGTGCTCACCTGCTGGCTGCCGAAGTCCAGCCCGGCGGCCGGCGCGTCGGTGGCGATGTCACCCGCGGGCGCCGCCACGCCAGTGCCCTTGAGCGGCACGGTGAGCGGATTGGTGTCCGGATCGTCGGAGGGGACGTTCAGGGTGGCGCTCGCCGGCCCCACGGCGGTGGGCTTGAAGACCACCGTCACGGCGCAGTCGGCGCCGGCCGCCAGGGTGCCGTTGGAGCAGGTGTCGGCGGTCACCTCGAACTGGTCGGGATTGGTGCCGGCCAGGGTCACCGCGCCGGTGATGGTGAGCGGCGCGCCACCGCTGTTGCTGATGGTGACGGTCTGCGCGGCGCTGGTGGTGCCCACCTGCTGGCTGCCGAAGTCCAGCCCGCCGGCCGGCGCGTTGCTGCCGATGTCGCCGGCCACCGGCGTGCAGGCGTGCACGCTGAGGGCGGTGATGGCCAGGTCGTCGCCGTAGCTCTCGGTCTGCACGTCGCGCAGGGCCACCGTGAGGGTGGTGGTCCCGGCGGCGGGCGTGAAGGCGAACTCGATGCGCTGCCAGGTGTCGTCCGTGGCCTCCTGGGGCACGGTCTGCACCGCGCTGGCGTCGGCGCCGGCCTTCAGCACCAGCTTGGGCGGCACGGGGCCGGTCTGGCCCGGGGCGATGACGTTGGACACGTAGCCGGCGAACACGTACTGCTGCCCCGGCGTGAGTCCGGTGAGCGGCTGGGAGAGGATGTCGTAGGCGCCCAGCGTGTTGCCGTTCACGTACAGCCAGCTGTCCACCGCCGGCACGCCGTTGGCGGCGTCACCCGGGAAGGGGGTCTGGTACACCAGGCCGGTGGGCGCGCCCAGCGTGCCGTTCCAGATGCTCATGGTGGTGTCGGTGGCGTACTGGCCCACCCCCAGATAGGGCGCGCCGATGGTCCAGCCGCCCAGGTCGCCGCCGGCCGCCAGGGGGCCGGCCGGCTGCACGGAAAAGTCGCCGTTGGCCAGCAGGTTGGGCCCCGGCGCCGTGCCGGCGGGGCAGCCGTTGACGGCCCAGGCCGTCGACCCCAGGGCCCACAGGCCCATCACCACGGCAGCCGCACCCAGCGGCCGCCGGCCAATCCGTGCGGAGAACCCCCCGCGCTTGTTGTTCGTCATCGTGACAGTCTCCAGAGTGATCGCTCGGTGATGCATGTGAAACGGCCAGCGACCACCCGTTGCGGACGTGGCGCTGGCCTGACACGGGCCGTGTCCCTGGCAGCAACCGTTCCAATTCCTGCCACGAGCCTAGCACGTTATGCGCGCTTATCAATGCAGATTGGAAAGAAAGTGTTGCAAGTCGTTGATTAGAGAGCGACGGGATTGCAAATTTGTGTGACAACTCACGGCGGGGGATGCGGGGCCGGCGGCGCCGGCCCCGGCCGGTCAGCCGCGCGCGTTGAGGTAGGCGCGCTCGGAGATCTGCTGCCAGGCCACCACGCCGCGCCGGAAGCGGTCGAAGGACTCGTAGATCTTGCGGGCCTGCGGACTGCTCTCGGCCAGCTCCTGCACCACCTCCTCGGACAGCTTGCGCAGCTTGGCCAGCACGTCATCCGGCAGGCGCCGCACGTCCACCTTGTGCTCGTTGACCAGCTTCTCCAGCGCGTCGTTGTTGTGCGCCATGTACTCGGTGAACATGTCCTGGTTGGCCACCCGCGCCGCGTGCCACACGATGGACTGCAGGTCCTTGGGCAGGGCCTCCCAGGCCTTGCGGTTGACGAAGCACTCCAACGTGGTGCCCGGCTCGTGCCAGCCCGGGTAGTAGTAGTACTTGGCCACCTTGTAGAAGCCGAAGGCCAGGTCGTTGTACGGCCCCACCCACTCGGTGGCGTCGATGGTGCCGGACTGCATGGCCGTGAACAGCTCACCGCCGGGCAGGTTGACCGGCACCCCGCCGGCCCGCTTGAGCACCTCACCGCCCAGGCCGGGGATGCGCATCTTCAGGCCCTTCAGGTCGTCCAGGGAGTTGATCTCCTTGTTGAACCAGCCGGCCATCTGCACGCCGGTGTTGCCGGCCGCCATGGGCACCAAGCCGAAGGGCGCGTAGGCCTCGCGCCACAGTTCCATGCCGCCGCCGTGGTATAGCCAGCCGTTCATCTCGTCGGCGGTCAGGCCGAAGGGCACGGTGGAGAAGAACTGCAGGGCCTGGTTCTTGCCCTTCCAGTAATAGGCCGAGCCGTGGCCCAGCTCGGCGGTGCCCTCCGCCACGGCGTCGAAGATCTCGAAGGCCGGCACCAGCTCCTTGGCCCCGTACACCTTCACCTTGATGCGCCCGCCCGACATCTCCTCGATGGTGCGGGCGAGGAAGTTGGCGCCCGTGCCCAGGCCGGGGAAGTTCTTGGGCCAGGTGGTGACCATCTTCCAGTGGATGGTCTTCTGCGTGTGCACGGCCGGCGCGCCGGACACCGCCTTGCCCGCCTGGCCCCCTTCCTGCCGGCAGCCGGCCGCCAGGGCGCCGCCCAGCAGCAGGGAGCCGGCCCCGGCCTTCTTGATGAATTCACGACGCTTCATGTCTGCTTCTCCTGTGCTCGAGTGATGTTCATTGCCCGGCGGATTACACCGAAGCCGCCGCCCGTTCACGGCGCGCCACCCCGCCCGTGGCTAGGCTCTCATATCAAAGCCCGGGCCGCCGGCCCGTCGTCAAGGAGGACACCCCATGGAAATCGCCGCACTCATGCGCCGCCGCGTCATCGCGGTGGAGATGGACGACGACCTGTCGCTCGCCCGCACCCTGCTGGAGCAGGCCAACATCCATCACCTGCCGGTGGTGGACGAGGCGCACCGCGTGGTGGGCATCCTCTCCGACCGCGATGTGCTGCGCTGGCTGAGCCCCTTCCTCGGCACGCCCTCGGAGACGCGCCGCGACCAGGCCCTGCTGCGCAAGCCGGTGCACCAGATCATGACCCGCCACCCCATCACCGTGGGGCCGGACGAGTCCGCCGACATCGCGGCCCGCTACATGCTGTTCAACCAGATCAGCTCCCTACCCGTGGTGGACGACGACGACACCCTGCTCGGCATCCTCACCTGGAAGGACCTGCTGTGCCACTACACCCGCCAGCCGGCCCATGCCGCCGCTTCACCGCGCCGTGACGCGGCCGCCTGAACGGCCCGCGTCAGATGCGTTCCAGCCTGGCATAGGCCAGCACCAGCCACTTGCTGCCTTCCTCCTCGAAATTCACCTCCACCCGCGCGCTGCTGCCGTGGCCCTCGGCGTTGGTCACCACGCCCTCGCCGAAGCGGGGGTGGCGCACCCGGGTGCCCAGCGGCAGGGCCGCGTCCCCGGCCAGCGGCGCGCGCCCGGCCGGCGGTGCCGGGGCGCGCCGCGGCGGCACGGGACGGGCGGCGCGCGGGCGCACGGCCTGCAGCAGCTCGTCCGGGATCTCGCCGATGAACTGGGAGGGCATGTTGTAGCGCTCCACGCCGTACAGGCGGCGCTTTTCGGCGCAGGTGAGCACCAGCCGCTCGCGGGCGCGGGTGATGCCCACGTAGCACAGGCGGCGCTCCTCCTCGATGCGGCCCGGCTCGTCCATGGACATCTGGTGGGGGAACAGCCCCTCCTCCATGCCGCACAGGAACACCAGCGGAAACTCCAGCCCCTTGGCCGAGTGCAGGGTCATGAGCTGCACGCAGTCCTCCCAGCTCTCGGCCTGGCCCTCGCCGGCCTCCAGGGCGGCGTGGGCCAGGAAGGCCTCCAGCGGCGTCATGCCCTCCTGCAGCTCCGGGTCCAGGCGGAAGCTGCGCGCGGCGTTGATCAGCTCGTCCAGGTTCTCCAGCCGCGAGCGGCCGCGCTCGCCCTTCTCCTTGCCGTAGTGGTCGCGCAGGCCGCTGCGCTCGATGACCTCCGCCACCCGCTCGCCCAGGGGCATGTCGGCGGTGGCCGCCGCCAGGGCATCGATCAGCTCGAGGAAGGCGCCCACCGCGTTGCGCGCCCGGCCGGACAGGCCGCCGCTCTGCACCAGCCGGGCGGCGGCGTCGAACAGGCTGCTGCCGTCGGCCGCCGCGGCCTCGCGGATCTGCGCCAGGGTGCGCGCGCCGATGCCGCGCGTGGGCAGGTTCACCACCCGCTCGAAGCTGGTGTCGTCGGCGCGGTTGTGCGACAGGCGCAGGTAGGCCAGGGCGTCCTTGATCTCCGCCCGCTCGAAGAAGCGCAGGCCGCCGTACACGCGGTAGGGGATCTGCTCGGCGATGAAGGTCTCCTCGAACACCCGCGACTGGGCGTTGGAGCGGTACAGCACGGCCACCTCGCTGCGCGCCCGGCCCTGCTCGGTCCAGCGCCGCACCTGCTCGGCCACGAAGCGCGCCTCGTCGAACTCGTCGAAGGCGGTGTAGAAGAGGATGGGTTCGCCGGCGCCGCCCTCGGTCCACAGGTTCTTGCCCAGCCGCCCCTCGTTGTGGGCGATGAGGTGGTTGGCGGCGGCCAGGATGTTGCCGGTAGAGCGGTAGTTCTGCTCCAGGCGCACCAGCTCGGCGTTGGGGAAGTCGCGCGTGAAGCGCTGGATGTGCTCCACGCGGGCGCCGCGCCAGCCGTAGATGGACTGGTCGTCGTCGCCCACCGCGAACACCGGGTTGGTCTCGCCCGCCAGCAGGCGCAGCCAGGCGTACTGCAGGGTGTTGGTGTCCTGGAACTCGTCCACCAGGATGTGGCGGAAGCGCTCGCGGTAGTGGTGCAGCAGGTGGGGCGTGTCGCGCAGCAGCTCCAGGGCGCGCAGCAGCAGCTCGGCGAAGTCCACCGCCCCCTCCTTCTCGCAGGCGGCCTGGTAGGCGGTGTAGATGCGCACCAGCTGGCGGTCCACCGGGTCGCCGCTGTCCTCCAGGTGGGCCGGGCGCACGCCCTCGTCCTTGCGCGCGTTGATGTACCACTGGGCCTGCTTGGGCGGCCAGCGCGTCTCGTCCAGTTCCAGGCCGCGGATGACGCGCTTCACCAGGCGCAGCTGGTCGTCGCTGTCGATGATCTGGAAGTTCTGCGGCAGGCCGGCCTCCTGCCAGTGGGCGCGCAGCAGGCGGTGGGCGATGCCGTGGAAGGTGCCCATCCACAGCCCGCGCGCCGGAATCTGCAGCAGCTGCTCCACGCGCGAGCGCATCTCGGCGGCCGCCTTGTTGGTGAAGGTCACCGCCAGGATGCCGAACGGCGAGACGCGCTCCACCTCGATCAGCCAGGCGATGCGGTGCACCAGCACGCGCGTCTTGCCGCTGCCCGCGCCGGCCAGCACCAGCACCGGCACCGGCGGCTTGGTGACCGCCTCGCGCTGGGCGGCGTTGAGGCCGTCCAGGAGGGGGGTGATGTCGTCGGTCATGAACATGGTCGTGGATGGCTGCGGCGCGGCCCGTGGCCGGTGGCGTGGCAGTTTAGCAGAGCATCCATCGCCCCCGCCGACGGGGTATGCAACATCGGGGCGCTGCGGCCCCGCCACGCCCTTTGCAAACCCACCCCCAGGGACTAGATTACTGACAATGACCGCCCCAACCACCGAAGCCCCGCCAAGCTGGGAAGAAGAACGCGCGGCATCCCTGCTGGACGGCAGCAATGCCGCCTATCTGGAGCAGCTCTACGAACGCTATCTGACCGACCCCGAGGCGGTGCCGCCCGAGTGGCGCGAGTTCTTCGCCGGCCTGCCGCGCGTGGACGGCATCCAGCGCGAGGCGCTGCACTCGGAGATCCGCCAGTACTTCCGCGACCTGGCGCGGCGCGCCGCCGCCACCCGCCCCTGCGCCCCCGGCATCGACCGCGAGACGCTGGAGCACGTGCGCAAGCAGGTGCGCGTGCTGCAGCTCATCAACAGCTACCGCTTCCTGGGCCACCTGCAGGCGCACATCAACCCCCTCCGGGACGGCCCCGAGCGGCAGGTGGAGGAGCTGACCCTGGCCTACCACGGCCTGGGCGAGGCCGACCTGGACACGCGCTTCAACACCGGCTCGCTGGTGGCGCCGGCCGAGCTGACCCTGCGCGAGATCCTGGAAATCGTGCAGCAGACCTACTGCGGCCACATCGGCGCCGAGTACATGCACATCAGCAGCACGGCCGAGAAGCGCTGGGTGCAGCACCACCTGGAGAGCGTGCGCGCCGCGCCGGAGTACACCCCCAGCCAGCGGCGCTACATCCTGGAGCGGCTCACCTCGGCGGAGACCCTGGAGCGCTACCTGCACGCCAAGTACGTGGGCCAGAAGCGCTTCTCCCTGGAGGGCGCCGAGAGCCTCATCCCGCAGCTGGACGACCTGATCCAGAACGCCGGCGCGGCGGGCGTGAAGGAGGTGGTCATCGGCATGGCCCACCGCGGCCGCCTGAACGTGCTGGTCAACATCCTCGGCAAGCCGCCCGCCGAGCTGTTCCGCGAGTTCGAGGGCAAGGAGGACAACGGCCGTCTCACCGGCGACGTGAAGTACCACAAGGGCTTCTCCTCCGACATGAACACCCCCGGCGGCCCCATCCACGTGGCCCTGGCCTTCAACCCCTCCCACCTGGAGATCGTCGGCCCGGTGGTGGAGGGCTCGGTGCGCGCCCGCCAGGACCTGTGGTCGCGGGAAGACCCGCAGGACAGCGTGCTGCCCGTGGTGCTGCACGGCGACGCCGCCTTCGCCGGCCAGGGGGTGGTGATGGAGACCTTCAACATGGCCCAGACGCGCGGCTTCACCACCCACGGCACCGTGCACATCGTGGTCAACAACCAGATCGGCTTCACCACCTCCACCCTGGCCGACGCGCGCAGCACCTACTACTGCACCGACGTGGCCAAGATGGTCGGCGCGCCCATCTTCCACGTGAACGGCGACGATCCGGAGGCGGTGGTGTTCGTCACCCAGATCGCCCTCGACTACCGGCTGCGCTTCCACAAGGACGTGGTGGTGGACCTGGTGTGCTACCGCCGCCACGGCCACAACGAGGCCGACGAGCCGGCCGTCACGCAGCCGCTCATGTACAAGCGCATCCGCGCCCTGCCCACCACCCGCGAGCGCTACGCGCGCCGCCTCATCGAGGAGAACGTGGTCACCGAGGGCGAGGTGGACAACTTCGTGCAACGCTCGCGGCGCCGCCTGGAGGCCGGCCGACCGGTGGTGCCCTACCTCATCCCCGACGGCGAGCAGCCCAAGCACCGGCGCGTCAACTGGAAGCGCTTCGTGGGGCAGGACTGGCGCACGCCGGTGGACACGGCCATCAGCGCCGAGCGCTTCCGCCGCCTGGGCGAGCGCATCGCCCACGTGCCGGACGACTTGCACCTGCACCCGCGCGTGGCGCGCATCATGGCCGCGCGCGCCAAGATGGCCGCCGGCGAGCAGCCCATGGACTGGGGCTTCGGCGAGACCCTGGCCTACGCCAGCCTGCTCACCGAGGGCTACCCGCTGCGCCTGTGCGGCCAGGACAGCTCGCGCGGCACCTTCTTCCACCGCCACGCCCTGCTGCACGACCAGGCCGACGGCCACACCTACATGCCCCTGCGCCACCTGGCCGAGGACCAGGCGCGCTGCGACATCATCGACTCCCTGCTGTCCGAGGAGGGCGTGCTGGCCTTCGAATACGGCTACGCCACCACCGAGCCGGACGCGCTGGTCATCTGGGAGGCCCAGTTCGGCGACTTCGCCAACGGCGCCCAGGTGGTCATCGACCAGTTCATCAGCTCCGGCGAGCAGAAGTGGGGCCGCCTGTCCGGGCTGGTCATGTACCTGCCGCACGGCTACGAGGGACAGGGCCCGGAGCACTCCTCGGCGCGCATCGAGCGCTACCTGCAGCTGTGCGCGCAGCACAACATGCAGGTGTGCATCCCCACCACCCCGGCGCAGATGTTCCACATGCTGCGCCGCCAGCTGCTGCGCCCCTACCGCAAGCCGCTCATCGTGTTCACGCCCAAGAGCCTGCTGCGCCACCCGCTGGCGGTGAGCGGCATGGACGAGGTCACCGGCGGCGGCTTCCGCACCGTCATCGGCGAGCAGGACGCCCTCGACCCGGCCGGGGTGGACCGGCTGGTGCTGTGCAGCGGCAAGATCTACTACGAGCTGCTGGAGCGGCGCCGCAACGAGGGGCTGCACAACGTGGCCCTGGTGCGCATCGAACAGCTCTACCCCTTCGACGAGCCGGCCCTGGAGGCCGCCCTGGCCCCCTTCGGGCGCGTGCGGCGCTGGGTGTGGTGCCAGGAGGAGCCGCAGAACCAGGGCGCCTGGTAC
>Ga0256832_1001079_pt1 | contig 18323 bp, 14 predicted proteins | sample 134614metaG_FD_190534 | JGI IMG/M metagenome (GOLD analysis project Ga0256832, IMG submission 190534) | Hydrothermal vent microbial communities from Lau Basin, Pacific Ocean - 134-614 | ecosystem: Environmental > Aquatic > Marine > Hydrothermal vents | place: Pacific Ocean: Lau Basin | collected...
GTCGAGCTATTTTGTTTATTCTTTTCCATGTTTTTCTTTGTTTGGTATGAAATGGTAAACTATTCTTTAGACGTATCAATTCTCATTTAGTTCACGGTTCCTCAGTAATAGGCATCACTCCTTCAAAAATAATTCTTTGATGAATAGCTTTAGGAAAAATCCGGCCGCCTATTACTGACTTTTCTTTACATTGACAATTGTATTCCCTTTCATGAATAGTAAAATGAAAGTAAAAATAAGTTATAGTCGAATTTTTAGGTTGCATTGATAAATATGTAATATATTTGCATTCTATTAATTTGTAAATGATTGACTGTTAGTTACTCACTTCTATTTGTTAATCTTTTGAAATTCATTCACTTAAAAATTTAGTTATGAAAAAAATTGTTTTACTGTTATTCGCTCTTTTGAGCACCGGAACATGGATTAACGCTCAAAACGACGATGCTGCAAGAGCGAAAGCGCTCCAGGAAAAAATGAAAATGGAAGCCAAGGAAGGCTGGCAGCAATTAGGGGCTCTTGGATTTGACTTGGGTCAATTGATGATTATTAACCCTTATGTGGGACAGGGTCAGGATCGATTGGGTGTAGGTGGAGCCATTGGGTATGTGGCCAATTACAAGAAAGGATTAATGACTTGGGCCAATCAATTTAACATCAACCTCGCGGTACAGCGATTTGGTTCCGGAGTAATTAGTGCGGGTTCAACTCAAAAGCAACCTTTCGAAAAAAGCATCGATATCTTGTCTTTTACCAGTAACCTCGGATACAAGGTGAATGAAACATCCAAATGGGCGTACAGTGCAGATATGACCTTCTTATCACAGCTCACCAGCTCTTACCAGGGAAGCAATGGCAAGTACTATTTGAGCGACATCCCCGCGTTCTCTACGCTCTTAAAGTCCAAATTTCTCTCTCCCGCTGAAATAACCGGTGGTGTGGGGATGAACTACGACTATTCCGATGCACTTAAGATTTATCTGTCTCCTTTGACCGCCAAAATCTTTTATGTAGCGGATGATAATATCGCCAAACTAACGACAACAGACGGAGCAAACATATGGGGATTTACGGATGGCAAAAATACCCGGTTTGATCTGGGAGCCAACCTTAAGGCCACCTATACTACCAAACTAATGGATAGAATAGCTTGGACAAGCGGTCTTTCTCTGTTTTCCAACTACCTGAAAGATCCGCAAAGAGTAGATGTCATCTGGCTCAACACTTTGGGCCTCGAAATCATCAAAAACCTCAATTTGCAGGTAAAGGGCGATCTCTACTATGATTATGACAAGATTAATCAATTGACGGATAATACCGCCGTCGGTGGTGTCAGTGGTTTTGGCCGTACGGTCAACTTCATCGAGCAGGTGTTGCTCACTTACAGCCTCACATTTTAATTGTAATAAGTTTCACAGTTTCGTGACGCCATTATTTGGCAAAATAAAAAAAACCTGTTTGTCCCGACAAACAGGTTTTTTTTATCCACTTCTCCAACGATTTCAAGCCATATCAACGTCCTAATTAATATCCGACTGAAAGTATCTCTATCTCATAGCCAGTCGGGCTATTGGTAGACACTCTTCATTTGGGGAAGCCGGATAGACCGAACAAAGGAGAAGTTATTGCTTAACGTCATAGAATTATATTACTAATGGGTATTTTATTTTGAAATGGCCGGATGACATATCATTGGTAGAAGGGTGCAAAAGAAACTCTCGCAAACATCAGGAGCAATTGTACCGCAAATACTTCAAAACCATGATAGGCATGTGTATGCGACATACCAAAGATGAGATGACGGCATTGAGTATTGTCAATGATGGTTTTGTGAAGGTCTTTAAAAACATCGATCAATTTCAAAACAAAGGCGCCCTGCAGGGTTGGATAAAGAGAGTGGTGTTCAATTGTCTGAGTGACCATTTTCGCAAAAAAAGCAACCACTTTTTCACCTTGCCAGTCAAGGAAGAGAGCAAGGTCCCCGATATCATCGGACGCTTGTATTATGAAGAGATTTTGGATATGGTCGATCAATTGGAACCCATCACAAAGGATGTTTTTTTGCTGCATGCGGTGGAGGGGTACAAGCACAGGGAGATCGCAGATATACTGGACATACCTGAAAACACTTCTAAGTGGCATTTGGCCCGTGCCAGACAAATGCTCAAAAAGTTGATTGGCAAGAGTAATTTGATGAGAAACAAAAAGCGCAATGAACAGAAGTATTCGTGAAGATCAATTAGAAAACCTCGGGTGGACCATTGTCCATGAAAGGCTCAACCACGAGCTTCCTGTACGCAGAAGAGGAGGGTATTTCTTCTGGTGGGCTGCTGCATTGTTGTTGCTCATTGCAGGTGGAGCGTGGTATTTCTTTTGCCATACCACATCCGATCGTATTTCTCCCCGCCCTATATCCCATATAGGTACACAAAAAATAGACCATCGGGAGGAGGAGCAGCTCACGAGAGAAAGTACTTCCCTGTTGCCTGCGGAAGTTCTATCGGACAAAGGACAGCACTCCTCTCGCGAGGCTTCGTCCCCTCCCAATCCTGCCCATCGCGGTGTTGAGCCCCAGAAGTTGGTTATCAAGACCGGCAATATCGAAAAAGCTGAGGAAGTTGACAATATAACCACAGTCCCATATTTTGATACAACACCTGCCCCGGCCACAGAAGAGCCAACATCATCGACCTCACAAAACACAGTGGGGCCGGATAGGAGGGTAGCGCTTGTAGAACTGATTTCGTCCAAACAGGCTCATCTAACAGTTCTTCCGCTACTTAATGCCTCTTTGTCGATTCCGGCTCAATGGGTATTGGACAATCCGAATGAGAAATATCCGCTGGGCTTTATCTTGACATTATCGGGCCGTACCAATATCCGGCGAATGGACAATTCACTCAGCGTAGGGGCAGCGCTCACCAAGCGATGGTCCTTCCGGCATACGTTGCTTGCAGGTGTGCGGTATTGTTTTAGGAGGAGGGGCTACCCCTCAGCTTATAATCACTTGATCTCTTCCTTTGGGGATGCAGGCATAGAGCAGTATGCTTATAGCACTCTTGATATCTATTCCGGCGCCGGAATATTTTTGGGTTGGGACTACTATTTGTCCAGGCGATGGTCTTTGGGAGTAGAGGCAGGATGGACTTTGACAAAATATACGGAGTGGCTGAGAAACGTACCGGAAGCTGCCAGAGGGTATCCAACCGCTTTTCCAAGTTTAGATGAATACGGGGTATATGACATGGGGATGAGACAGGAGTATTACACCGGAGGAAATATCTCGTGGCATTGGAGTTCCCGGGGGAGTCTTCAATTGGAATATTCGGTGTCATCCTTGGATGTGGTAGCTCCTGCCATCAAACCTGTGCATTCAAAGAAATTTATTGGGGCATTGGGACTGGGATGCCGGTTCAGACTCGATTAACAATACTATATCCGGAGAAGGGTTTAAAAGGGGTGGAGCATTTATCTCAAAGCAAATCGGTTAAGTCCTTCTATTGCTCCGCTTTGAAGAGCACCATCGAAATACGGGAGCTATCGACATTGAGGTAGTCCATCTGCACAAATCCATAGGTCTCGCTAAAATAAAAGTCCGCGCTTGTTGTTTTCCCCTTTATCGACCCGACTGCGTGAATCAAATACACCGGTATCTCACCCAACTTCGGGTGTTTGGCGAGTCTTCTACCCTTGTTGTAGTAGGTATAGCGCGCATTCGCTCTTCCTTTCCAGTGCATCCACCGGTCATCCCCCCATTTATCGGAGACGGTCCTTTGGTAGTACCATTTCTTGATGGTGTCCAATGGGAACTTTACATACGGGTAGGGGCTCAATTCGAGTACCTTAAGCAAAAAGTCTCTCGGTGGTACCATCCAGACATTTTTCCCATTTTCCACCAGTGGTGTTAATGCCACTTTGTCAAACACCCCATTGGGCATCAGATATTCATATGCCAGCACGGATTTATTAAAGTTGGCATCCAGGTCTGAGAACGGTTTTCTGCCGGGTTGGACCACTGCTCTGAATCCGGTGATGTAGTTGTTGGCCGGGGGAGATTGGCCTACGATTTCATACTGGTCAAAATGGGTGTAATCTTTGACCTTGGCCCAAAGAGCCTCCCCGGCTTTATTCTTGTATTCGAAGTTGAAATAAAAGCTGCGTCCTACCCGGTACACTTTGTTGTCCTTATTGTACCGGTCATCGGTGGTATCCGATGGATTCTCAATGGCCAGGCGTTTAAGAGAGGGATCCTGAAGGGGTTGGATTTTGGGTGGAGGGATGTTCCTGGCGTGTGAAGTGGTTTCATTGTTCGTATTAGATTGGCAGGACAACAATCCGGCGGCCAAAAAAGCAATGCCAATAATATATTTGATATTCATATGTTTGTATGTTTTTCTAATCAGCAAAACGGGCTATCCGGGACTTGTTATAGGAGTTGAATGCCGGCTTTGCCCCAAAAGTACATAAATAAAAAATACGCGGTCGAAGAAATCGTTTCTTTTTAGCTGAAGAAGTCAAATACGGTGCTTTGAAAAAGCAAAAGTTTGAAGCGACCAAAAATCACATCACCCATGTGCTTTTCTCAAATATACTGATAGGAGTGCATTTTGTAATACACACCCGATTATTCTTTGCTTACACCATGTTATACAACTTCAGTACCTTTACGCAATCAAGATCGAACATAAGCGTTATGTTTTGCTATGTTGTAAACTGTTTTGCTACCTTATATGAATAAATACATCCAAAAGAACCTAATACGAATAGTCCTCTTTGTTGCTATTCAGGTATTGGTGTTTAAGCATGTACCTTTAGGTCCTTACGCCCATATCTTATTTTATCCATTGGCCATTCTGTTACTTCCCATTGAAATGAATGCCACGTTGTTAATGCTTATTGCTTTCTTGACCGGTCTGGTCGTGGATTTGTTTTACCACTCTTTAGGGGTGCATGCAGGAGCTATGGTGTTAATGGCCTTTCTTCGTCCTACATGGCTCCGAATGCTACAACCACATTTGGGATATGATCGTGACGATGCTCCATTGGCTTCCGGATTTGGTTTGATTTGGTATTTGCAGTACACTTCCGTATTGATTTTTGTGTTTTTACTGGCTTATTTTTCGTTTGAAGCTTTTTCCTTTGCCTACTTAACAGATATACTCTCACATACGGTCTTGAGCTTTGTGGTGACTATGATTATGGTCTTAATTCATCAAATGATTTTCAATCCCAAGCGTTGACATGCAAGCGGCGACTACACTAAAATATAGATGGTATTACACACAAGCGGTTATTGTTGTTGCTGCATTTGTATTAATTGCAAAGTTGGCACAATTACAACTCATTGACGATCGCTACAAAAGTCAGGCACAAGCCACCACAATTAGCAGGGAAGTCGAGTACCCTTCTCGTGGGCTGCTCTATGATCGAAAAGGCAGGATCCTGGTTCACAATGCTCCTCAATATGATCTTCTGGTCACTTATCGTTTGCTGAACCCCAATATGGATACCACAACTTTTTGTGGGTTGCTCGGGATTACGAAGGAGGATTTTATTATGCGATTGGATAAGGATTGGAAGGATAAGCGTTTTTCAAAACACGTCCCTTTTTATTTTATCAAGAATATTCCTGCAGATGTCTTCCAGCGGTTTCAAGAACACTTGTATGAATTTCCGGGCTTTACCCCCCAGGTTAGATTTTACAGAGAGTATCCCCACCATAGTGCGGCGCATATTTTGGGATATATCAATGAGGTAGACGAAAAGGTGCTACAAGACTCCAGTAATACCTACGCACTTGGGGACTACATTGGGGTGAGTGGAATCGAGAAATCGTATGAAAAAATCCTTAGGGGAACCAAAGGGATTAGCATTACTTTGCGAGACAATAAAGGCAATAAAATAAAGACATTGAGTCAGGGCATTAACCGGCCTCCCATCTCCGGAAAAGACCTCACCTTGAGTATTGACCTCAAGCTTCAGGAGTATGCAGAGCATCTTTTCCAAAACAAAACCGGCGCATTGGTCGCCATAGAGCCCAAGACAGGAGAAATATTGGCTATGGTTTCCGCTCCGGGATATGACCCCAATATTCTCGCCATAAATCGAAGAGATAAAAATGTCCTACAACAACTTCAAACGGATTCACTGAAGCCATTTTACAATCGCCCGATTATGGCGTCCTATCCTCCTGCTTCGATATTCAAGCCGGCTGTTGCCCTCATCGCTCTGCAAGAAGGAGCCATCCGACCCAATACTTCTGTTTCATGTCCGGGATACTACAAGTATGAGGAGTTTAGATATGGATGCCATCATCATCCCAAACCTTGGAATGTCAAAATAGCAATAGAATATTCTTGCAACTCGTACTTCTTTCAAGCGTTTCGCAATATCATTGAGCAATTTGGATTTGAACATCACGATGCGGGGCTGGATGTATTTGTCGATTACCTCTATGATTTTGGTTTTGGCCATCGCTTAGGCATCGATTTGGAAGGAGAGGCGAGTGGATTTATTCCTACTTCCAAATTCTATGACAAACTCTACCCACAATACAAATGGAAGTCCACCTACATCATGTCCATAGGCATAGGACAAGGGGAACTATTGCTTACCCCTTTGCAAATGGCCAACGCTGCTTGTATCATTGCCAACAGGGGTAAGTACATTCCCCCGCATTTTATCCGCAGAATAGGAAACGAAGATGAAGGGCTTCCTGAGAAATACAAAAATTACAACCTCGTTCAGATAGACACCTCTTATTTTACTCCGGTGATAGAAGGTATGAAATGGGCTGTCCAATCCGGTACCGCGCAGCGAGGTCGCATTCCCGGTATCGAAGTATGTGGAAAGACAGGAACTTCTCAAAATCCTCATGGCAAAGACCACTCGGTTTTCTTTGCTTTTGCTCCGGAAAAAAATCCAGAGATTGCCATTGCTGTCATTGTAGAGAATGCCGGATTTGGTGGTGCTGTTGCCACCCCCATCGCCAGTTTGGTAATAGAAAAATACCTCTCCGGTGCTATTAAAAGGAAATACTTAGAGAATAAAATCACCTCTTTAGACTTAATTCACAACCTACCACAATGACTTTATCTGCCATCGTAGCTGCCTCTGAAAATAATGTCATCGGACGAAATAATGATTTGCCCTGGAGGCTTCCGGATGACTTAAAATACTTCCGGGATACAACGCTCGGCCACCCTGTCATAATGGGTCGAAAAAACTATGACAGCGGGCCTTTTCCACTGCCAGGGCGCACCAATATCGTCATCACCCGCGACCCCTTACTTTATTTGTCCGGTTGTCATGTAACCCCATCTCTTTCCGCGGCCATAGAAAAGGCAAAATCCTATGCCAACGACGAAATCTTTATCATTGGAGGGGGAATGATTTACGAATTGGCCATGCCAATCATCGACAAACTCTACCTTACCAGAGTCCATACCCAAATTGCCGGTGATGTTTTTTTTCCTGAGATTAATCCGGAGGAATGGCGGTTGACGTCTGAGAGATATCATGCTAAAGACGACCGGCATCCGTATGATTTTACCTATCTGGTTTATGAAAGAGTTGTACCGTAAGAGTGGTGATCCGGAAAGGGGAAAAGCGGCCAAACCCCCGGTTTTACTCCGGTACTACAAGTTTGAATCCCACGCTGTGGATATTGAGCAATTGGATGCCGGGATCCAGCGCTAATAGTTTTCTGAGACGTGAAATAAAAACATCCAGGCTGCGTCCCATAAAGTAATTGTCTTCGCCCCAGATAGCCTCCAATATTTTATTGCGCTTGATTACTTTGCCTTTTTTACTGATTAAAAACTTGAGTAAATCGGCTTCGCGTTGAGTGAGGGTTTTTGTCTCTTTGGGATGCGATAAGGACAGATTATCATAATCAAAAGTGTATTGGCCGAGCTTATATTCATTGGTCTCTACGGCATTGTTGATCACTTTGCTTCGCTTGAGAAAGACTTTTATCTTTAGCAACAGTTCTTCGATGCTAAACGGCTTGCTGATGTAGTCATCCGCTCCAATCTTAAGACCTTCGATGCGATCTTCTTTTAGCGCACGTGCCGTCAGGAAGATAATGGGGATATCGCTATTTCTCTTCCTGATTTCCTCTGCCAATTCAAATCCATCCATCTCCGGCAACATGACATCCAATATACATATATCGTACTCCCCGGCGTCAAAACCACGTAAGGCGGATTTGCCATCTATGAAATGGTCCACCTGATATCCATTGAGTTGGAGATGGTCAGAAGTGATAAAAGCCAGTGTCTCATCATCTTCAACATAAAATATCCTCACATCCATAATACTTGTTTTTCATAAAAATACAATCGAAAAGATTCCGGTATAGCAGTCCAAACTGGTCCCGATGGGCCGAATTCTTTCCGGTCTTTCGACGGTAGCTCCAAATCAACCATTTCATACCGGCTTATTATGAAATAAAATGGAGAAAGTGGAGCCCTCTCCCTTTTGTGATTCAACCTGAATGGTCCAGCCATGTGCTCTGACCACTTGGTCAACATAGTACAGCCCCAGCCCGAATCCCTTCACATTGTGCAGTTTGCCGGTGGGAACCCGGTAAAATCGCTTAAAGAGATGCTTCAAATGCCTCTTATCGATTCCTACCCCTTTGTCTTCTATTACCAGTTTGCATCCGTCGGCTTCATCGACGGTCAATATGGATATAACGGGACGATCTCTTTTATATTTTATGGCATTGTCCAACAACGTGTTTAAGACATTGCTCATGTGCACCCGGTCGGCTTCGACAACGGGATTCAAGCTGAATAGGTTGACGATAAGTTCACCGTTTTCGTTTTCTATTCTGACCCGGACCTGTTGGACGACCTCCTCAATCAAAGTGTGTAGATTAACTTTCTGTGTGGTCACCGAACCCAAATTCTTGGGCAAGCGGGCGGTCTCAAGCACCTTCTCCACTTGGGCATTCAGACGCTTATTCTGAATAGAAATGAGGTCGGCATACCGCTTCAAGCGCTCATCCTGGCGGATTATATCGCTATTGGACAGTGTCTGAGCGGCGAGTGATATGGAGGCGATGGGGGTTTTAAACTCATGGGTTAGGTTGTTGATAAAGTCCCTTTGCACCTCCGAATAGCGCTTCTGTTGGAGGATGACATAGATCGCATACGCCAGAAACAACGACACCAACACCACAATACCGGTAAAGAGCCATGAAAACCACATCTCCCTCAGAAAAAAGCTGCCTATTCCCGGAAATCGAACTACAAAGTAATAAATGAGGTCCGCAGATTTGGGTTTCTTTTGCCGTTTGGAAGGGGCGATGATCTCGTCATCATAGTTGCAGCAATTGCCATATGCCAGGTCATCCGAAGCACAGTCATATATCCCATACTCAAACGGCTCATTGATATTAACGGCCTCCAATTCCTTCAAGAGAAAATATTCCAGAATACTCGGATCCAATATCGGGGAGTTGAGATTGACAATATAGTAATTGCTGGAGCGCTGTTGGATGAGATTTTTGGTGTTGAGCTTCGTGCGATTGTATTTCGCCATAGACACCGCTGCCTTGCGAAGCGCTATGGTCACTGATTGCTGAAACTCTGATTGTTTAATCTTCAAGGTCTTATAAACCCAGTACGATTGTACGGACAAAAGCCCCATCACCGCTATCGCAGAGACAATTACCAATAATCTGATGGATCTATTCGACATTTATTGCTTTTGAATGGTCAAATTAACGCCACTTGATGACGACGACTACACATTCCAATACCCTGTAACGAATCAAAGGATAGCAGTGTTTCCCTTTTTGGTGGCAATTCGGTAATATTAAAGCTCTTATCATGCAACAAAATCGTCTTTAAGGCGCATTTATCGTGTGTGGTTGGCATTATCCGGCGGCCGGGTCACATCAGTCCGGAATACATTTTTCCATATGGGAAAGGTGTATTCTGTCAACCAATACACGTTATCAGGCTTATTCCCACAGGATAGTTTTGGCCTCGATATATTTTTTCTATTTTTACATCGCGTTAAGTAGTGTATGCAAGAAAACTCTTCAAAATTAGAAATGCATCTTTTGGCGATCTTTTTATTTTTCTGGCAGAAACTAAGTAGTATGTCGCTCGTGTTTGCGTGGACCCTTACATATGGATGTCGGAAAAACGGGCTGGTTTGCGTTACAGTTAGAAACGCCGATATGTTTAATACATCAAAGTAAAATTTATTATTGTATGAAATTTTTTCAACCCTTTCTAATACTCTTTTTTATTGTTAACAGTACTTTCGGGCAGTCGTTTTGGAAAACCATCGACCATGACGCTGTTCCGGCCTCGGTATTCATCACTAATAGTGTCGTACCGGATAAGTCTCAAACCCTCTTTTTGTCGTATGAAAAGTTTACAGAGTATCTTCGTTCTGCCCCCCTCGAGTATTCGGGAGCTGAGGGTTTGAGGGTCGACCTACCCATGCCCGATGGTCGAATGGAATCCTTCCGGTGTTTCTTTTCACCCGTGATGGAAGACCCGGACCAACATGAGCAATACAAAGTGTTCACTTACAAAGCCAGGAGCATCGATCATCCCGGCTGGAGCCTGCGCATGGATTTTAGTCCCTGGGGGTTTCACGCTTCCGTACACACGGCCAATGGTCAGGTGTTTATCGAACCACTGACCGAAAGAGCAGGAGCATACTACACGAGCTATTATATCGATGATCTCGCAGCTGAGATGCCTGAACTGTTTCAATACAAATGCGAGGTGGACAGCAGTTTGGTGGATCTACGGCCTAAGTCTCATTCCGCTATCGATCTGAGAGCAGGGGATTGGCCCTTGCTGACATACCGCGTTGCGATATCTTGTACCGGAGAGTGGGGCGGCAACCCCAATCTGGGGGGAGGAACGGTAGAATTGGCTATGGCCAAGATCACCAGTGCCGTCAATGTCATCAACGAGGTATTCGAACGGGAAGTCGGGATACGCATACTCTTAGTCAAAGGTAATGCCAATATCGTATTTCTCAATCCCAAAATCGACCCCTTCTCCAACGCGAACCAGGGAGGACGTCTCCTCAGTCAAAATACTGCTGTCATAGACCGGAAAATCGGCTCACGTGCCTACGATTACGGTCATGTTTTTACGGGTACTTGTACAGATGTGGGAGGAATTGCCGCCTTGGGTTCTGTGTGTTCTCCGGGCAAAGGGGCAGGCGTTACTTGCTGGTATAGGTCAAATATTAATTACGTGGCCGTTCAGATCACTTGCCATGAAATGGGGCACCAATTCTCTGCCCCACATACCTTCAACAATTGCAACGGCAACGAAAGTGGATCGACAGCCTACGAACCCGGTGGGGGAAGTACGATTATGTCCTACAGTGGTCTTTGCCGTTCGCAGAGCTTTGTGAATCGTGCGGACCCCGTGTACCACACCAATTCCCTGACCCGCTTCTACAATCATACCCGGGTATCGGAAGACGGGATGTGCGGTAAAACCGTCGATGTGAATAACCATCGGCCGGTCGCCATTATCCCCATCCAAAATGGATTTACTATCCCCTATCTGACCCCTTTCGAACTCGAAGGCCAGGGAACAGATGCCGATGGGGACCCCATGACGTATTCCTGGGAGCAGTATACCACCGGGCGGCAAATCAGCATAGGGATGCCGGAGAAAGGGGATGGCAATGTACCCCTCTTTCGTTCCTTTCCTCCCGTGAAGACCACCAAGCGTGTTTTTCCGAGGTTGAGCCTCATCTTGCACAACAATAATAACATTCCGGTGTCGGACCTCACGGAGGTGCTTCCTCCATATGCATTCAATTTTAAATTTGCCTTTACCGTACGGGACAATAATCCGGATGCCGGAGCAGCGGACTGGAACTTTTTGTCTTTCGACGCCACCGAAAAAGCCGGCCCCTTCCGGGTGCTTTCCCCAAATGAGGCGGTTACCCTCCATGCGGGCACCTATCAACTGATCGAGTGGGATGTGGCCAATACGGATAAGGCGCCGGTCCATTGTAAGGAAGTCGATATTTCCCTCTTTAAAGACAGTGATTATGAGCATCCTGTCTTCCTGGCGAAAAACACCCCGAATGACGGTTCCGAATGGGTACTCCTCCCCCCGGATGTAGCTATTCGCGCTGGGAGGATAAAAGTCAAGGCTTCCAATAGCATTTTCTTTGATGTCAGCAATCGCCCGATAAAAGTCGTCTTGCCGGATAATCCGCCCACCTCTTTGGCGGTCTTCCCCAACTCCATCACAGCCTGCGTCCCCCAAACGACTGCTTTGGACATCAAGACAACCGGGAACTCCAAAACAGATACGATACATATCCTTGAGCTTAAGGGCTTGCCGGAGGGTGCCTCCTACTCCCTGGCAAAAAATACCTTTGGTGCAGGAGGCGGTGCCCGGCTAAACCTCGATTTTAACAATGTGAAAGAGGCGGGAATGTATGCGCTGGATATCTATTACCGGATCAATAGCCTGGATACCCAAAAGTTGCCATCTATTCCCTTACGGGTAGTGCGCAATTACTACGAAAATCTGGCCCTAACCACCCCTGTGGAAGAGCATGGATATGCCGTAGGCCCGGTCTATTCCTGGAGTTCCGACCCCGATGCGTTGACGTATGAGATTGAAGTAGCTACTAATCCGTCTTTTGAGGATAAGGCCGTTATTTTTTCAAAAAGCCAACTTCGGGATACTTTCATCCGGGGTCCCTTATTGGAGGTTAATTCGCTGTATTATTGGCATGTAAGGGGAGTTAATGACTGTAGTCCCGGACCTTGGACCCCGATTAGTGCTTTTAGCACTGTTTCATCCTCTTGCTCCAACTTTGAAGCGGTGATTAATAACAAAAGCGTCCCAACCGGCAAAACCAAAACATTTGTGATAGATGTTAAGCCCTCTTTTGTCGTATCTGATATCAACTTGCCCAACATCACCTTTGGGGCAGAAACACTGGATGGCATCAATATGCAACTTATCGCTCCGGACGGCAAAAGCACTGTAACCATATGGAAAAACAGTTGTTTTAGCTCCGTGTTTATGAATGCCGGATTTGATGATGATGCCCCGGATGTGGCGAGATGTGCCACCATCGGTGATGGTCTAACTTCCCGGCTCAGACATGGCAACTTCTCCCCCTTAATAGGGGTGCAGGCACAGGGGGAATGGAAACTGCAGATTTCTAATAAGCGTTTGAACAGAACAGGAAAACTGGATAACTGGCAAATGCAGCTCTGCGGAGATATCTCCATCGACCCGCCCTATATTATCAAAAACGACACGTTGAAGATGCAACCCAATCAGGAGGGTCCGGTATTTGCGTATCTTCTGCTTGCTGAAGACAAACAAAGTGGACCTTCTCGCCTCATCTATACTCTGGTGGATATACCGAAATTCGGGATGTTAATCTTTGACGGGAGTCCTTTAAAAGTGGGAATGACCTTCACGCAGCAAGATTTGTGGGACAACAAAGTAGTCTATGCCAACATGTCGGGGACCACTGCTGATGCATTTCGATTTGTCGTACAAGATAAAGAAGGAGGATGGACCGGCGTCCATCAATTTAATATCTCCGTTGATCCCAACAATCCATCCATAGCCACAAAAAATCCTTTGGATAGAGACCTGGGATTCCATATTTTTCCCAATCCGGCCCGGAGTACGCTTTGGGTGGTGCCTTTTGCATCGGGGAAATATGCACCTCTTGACATGACATTGACAAACACCTCCGGGGTTGAAGTGTGTCGCAAAAAGGATGCGATTGTTGGCAATGATGGATTAAAAATCGACGTATCAACGTATGCCCCCGGCGTTTATATACTGCATCTAAACACCGGGGATGGCAATTTTACGCGTAAAGTGATAGTCCGGTAGAAACGGATTTTCTCCGGAGAATGAAGAGTGGAAGGTTTAGGATTTGCTGTTATGAAATGGTTGACCATTAGTTTAACAACGAATTCAGGCTACCTCGTAAAAAGCAATTCCCTGTATTTAGTCAAGGGCCACAATTCGTCACTAATCATCATTTCCAATTCGTCTGCTCCACCTCGAATCAAATCGAATATGGGCTTCACTTCCTTGGCGTAATACATGGCTTTCTTTCCGGAGTTGTCGATACTTGCCGCTTTGTTTAATGCATTTCTCATACCACGGACATGAGTAGTGACTTCGTTTATCAGATAAGACACCCTACTTAATATTCCCAATTGTTCCTTGGCCATCTCTTTGTAATCCTTGCCAAACAATTCTTTGAGTCCGGAGACTACATCTACTAACTGCTGCTGATACTGTATCGCAGTAGGGATAATGTGATTGAGTACCAAATTGTCCAAAACACCGGCTTCTATCTCTATCTGTGTATAGTACTGGTGGGTCTCTACTTCGTATCTTGCATGCACTTCCTCCTCTGTCAAAACACCCATTTCTTCAAATAATTGGATGGAGGATTTGTCGATTTTTGCCCCCAATGCTTCCGGAGTTGTTTTGTTATTACTCAAGCCGCGTTTTTTGGCCTCTTTCTCCCAATCCGAACTATAACCGTCTTGCTCAAACAAGATACGCTCCGACTGCTTGATATAGGACTGAATGACATTAAATATAGCGACATCTTTCTTTAATCCCTTCTTCTCAATGAGTGCTTCCACTTCTTTTCTGAATTCCTTCAATTGCTTGGCAACCATCGTATTGAGGGCAAACATAGGTCCTGCACAGTTGGCGGAAGACCCAACGGCTCTAAATTCAAATTTGTTGCCGGTAAATGCAAAGGGAGAGGTCCTGTTTCTGTCTGTATTATCCAATAATACTTCAGGTATTTTGCCCACTATATTGAGCTTCATGTCCGTTTTTTCATCCGGGGTCAATTTTCCTTCCTTGAAATTCTTAATCTGATGCAACACCTTCGTGAGTTGATCCCCTATAAAGACAGAAATAATCGCCGGTGGCGCCTCATTGGCCCCCAACCGGTGGTCGTTGCCCGCGGAGGCGATAAATGCTCGCAACAATGCTTCATTGTCATTGACTGCCTTAATGGTGTTGACAAAGAAGGTCAAAAACTGCATGTTTTTCATCGGGGTTTCCCCTGGGCTCAAAAGATTTTTGCCCGTATCCGTCATCAAAGACCAGTTGTTGTGTTTGCCGGAGCCATTGATGCCTTCAAAGGGCTTTTCATGCAATAAAACCTCAAAATCATGTCTGCGCGCCACCTTGCTCATGATATCCATAATGAGGGTATTGTGGTCCACCGCCAGATTGGCTTCTTCAAAGATTGGCGCCAATTCAAATTGATTTGGGGCGACCTCGTTATGCCGTGTTTTAACGGGAATTCCGAGTTTTAGTGATTCTATTTCCAAGTCCCGCATAAAGGACAACACTCGCTCGGGTATGGACCCAAAATAATGATCGTCCAATTGCTGCCCCTTGGCAGGGGGATGTCCTACCAAAGTCCTCCCTGTAAGAATCAAATCTTCCCTTGATTTGAATAATGCCGCATCGATTAAAAAATACTCCTGCTCCCATCCCAAAGTGGGCAGTACTTTCTTTGTATTGCGGTTGAAATACTTTGCTACTAAGGTCGCCTCTCTGTCCAATGCTTGTATCGAACGCAAAAGCGGCGTCTTGTAGTCCAGCGCATGTCCTGTGTAGGATATGAAAATCGTGGGAATACACAATGTTGTCTCGTATATAAAAGCAGGAGAAGTCGGATCCCATGCGGTGTATCCACGCGCTTCAAAAGTATTGCGTATTCCTCCGCTTGGGAAACTCGATGCATCGGGCTCTTGTTGTACCAATTGACTTCCGCCAAACTTCTCCAACACATCCCCGTCCGGCAATTTCTCAAAAAATGAATCGTGCTTCTCCGCAGAAAAACCAGTCAAGGGCTGAAACCAATGCGTATAATGCGTCGCACCTTTTGCTATCGCCCATGTCTTCATCCCTGCCGCTACTTGATCTGATATGTCTCTGCTGATCTTCTCCCCCTTTTCTATTGCGCTCTTGACGGCCTTATAAGCCTCCTTGCTCAAGTACTGCAACATGGCCTCTTTGCCAAATACCTGGCTGCCATAAATATCCGATCGCCTCCCTTGTTCCTCGATTCGTACGGGCTTGCGGTTGAAAGTTTGCTCAATTGCTGAAAAACGAATTCTTGACATAATTGCTCTATTTTTTGCGCAAAGATATAAATACCCCCTAATTATTAGGGGTAAGCATTAAAATATTTTACATTTTATTGTAATAGACCCCATATAATTACACTTTCATTGATATAATATTCATACAACCTTGGCTTTTCAACCATATCTCTTGAATCCAGTGCTCTAGGAACACAATAATTGGAATATAAAATTTCTACATGGCAAAATGGTTAATCGCATTACACTAATCGGTCTGTATCCTCCATCCCAAGGTTAAAACCGAGGACTATGTTAACGACTTATTTCCCGTTAAAGCACTGCGATTCAGAGAAAAACAACTACTTTAATACTGCGTAAACTCAGTTCCTGGAGCAGTCAGTATTACAAACTCTACTTTTCTGATTTGAAAATCGGTTATCATCCTTTAGGGATGCCACCTTTGTGTTCCTGTAATCCAAAAGTTTAAGTGTTTGAGAAGCTGTGTATAACAGAATACAATCATCCAAGAAATTCGGTTTAGAGAGCTTCGTTCTGCGTCGTCCTAATGCTCCGCGCATGAAATAAATATACATAGCAACCGAAGCTATTTTTCTCTGAATCGAGGCGCTCAAAAGGGAGTTATGCCGTAGCATATTGACTGTTTGAGCGACGAAGAGTCAGGGGAAAATAGCAAGTTTATTCTGTATTTATTTTGTTCCTGTAGCACTAGTATGGTAAGCTCTTAATTTCGCCTGTGTCCTGACAAGCGTATTCTGATGAATAAGTAGAAGTTATATTGTCTGATAGCAAGGCGAAATTTTTCTGCGTAGCCGTAGGCAGATATCAGGTAAAAGAACGATACTTGGTGCGTCGAGAATATGCTTGACAGGACACCCAACCTTTTTGTTACTTTTTGGGGCAATGCAAAAAAGTAAGGTTATTCCATTAATGAATTCTGTTATGAATACAAAAGTTTTTTAATCAAAGCACAAGTGTGCAGTTTGTAATACACCCCTTCTCTTCACAAAAGCCTCTATTTCAAACTTTTTTTCTTATCTTCACCCGGTGATTGAGTGATCAGAATTGTGTCATCCCGACACAATACCAGTACAGAGAGAAAATTATTACTCATTCGCGACTGATCCTTATGGCTTTTTTGACTATGGTGAGTGGACTCCGGACAGTTGCATAAAAACATGAATTATGGACAAGGTAAAAGCTTTTTTCATCCTATTGGCTTTAATGCTTTCTTTCATTGCTTGTGATAAGCGTAAGCCGTTTATTGTCGTAAAAGACCCGGATAAAACGGTTGATAAAGACTCTTGTGGCCACCTCAACTTTCATTATGAAAAACAGGAAGGCTGTGACGGGCAAATATATCCAGATCCTTCCACATCTGAATATATTTTACCTTTTAGAAAAGGAGAGTCTTATCTGACCGGGTTGACCAATTGCTCGTCAAGTTATCACGCACCTGACAAGCCGGATCGTTATGCTTTTGATTTTAACCTATCTGAGGGAAATGAATTTATTGCAGCACGAGGCGGGGTAGTGGCCAAAGTGGTGGAGGATCAATCCAGTGAAGGCGGTGGAGCAGGAAACTATCTTGTCATTAACCATTTAGATGGAACATATGCTTATTATTTGCATTCACCTAAGAAAGGGATTTACGTCAAAAAGGGACAAACCGTCCAACAAGGGGATGTGTTGGGTATCGTCGGAAGATCCGGCTTAGCTGGTTATCCGCATTTGCATTTCATAGTTGTAAAAGGCAGCTATGCCTGGCCTTATCATTCTATTCCCATAACTTTTCGCAATACCTTACCTGCTGATGTGATCATTAAAGAACACACTCTATATATGGCTTGTAACGAATAGAGTAATTGCTATTATTCTATAGGACATACATGTCCCTTCATCTCTCGATTATAATACCAATACGGTACCATTTCCCCTGTCTATCTTTCAATCGGAGGGTGTAAAAACCGGAAGCCATACTATTCAGGTGGATCTGTCCGTCTGATATTGCACCTTTTTTCCATTTATGGCCAAGCAAATCAACCATTTCATACCAAAGAAAATCCCTCCAATTGAGAATAAAAAGTTGATCCGATACGGGGTTTGGATAGAATAGTGGACGTGCAGCATCAGAAGCTCGTGTGGCAGTAGATTGTTTGAACTCAAAAGCACCTATGTCAAATGCCATCCC
>Ga0256832_1001080_pt1 | contig 18321 bp, 13 predicted proteins | sample 134614metaG_FD_190534 | JGI IMG/M metagenome (GOLD analysis project Ga0256832, IMG submission 190534) | Hydrothermal vent microbial communities from Lau Basin, Pacific Ocean - 134-614 | ecosystem: Environmental > Aquatic > Marine > Hydrothermal vents | place: Pacific Ocean: Lau Basin | collected...
TCAAAAAATTAACATCCCGACGACTTCGCCATCGGGAGCGCAAAAGTAAGGCGCCCATTTCTATCCGGGGCCTTTTGCAGAAAGTTTTTTCAGCCGCCCGCCTTTTGCAGGCAACAGCATCCTTAATAACGCACAGGAAGCGTTTCGGTTCCCAAAACGTAAAAAACTCGGAAGCCCGCTTTCAGCGCTGATGTCTATGCGGGTTCTTTTGGCGGGGGAACGTTTTGTAAGGTATAGAAGGCACGGCACGCTTTGGGGGATATCGAACATCGAACGCCGATTGAAGATTTAAGAATTTATTTTAAATTGCTACTTTTTGTTCTTAAATCAGCATTCGTTAATCGGTGTTCTTAAATCAACACCGTTTGTAGGGGCGACGCATGCGTCGCCCCTACATACACCCGCTGGCTGAGCGAAGTCGAAGCCACGCGGGATGGTCTGGTGCCTTCCGCCCCTTCGGCTCCGCTCAGGGAGCGGAAGTCTCGCGTGAGGGGCCCGTAGGGCGCCGAGCGCAAGCGAGGCGGCCCGCCCTTCGACAAGCTCAGGGACCGCCGCCCGTGGAAAGCACCCGCTGGCTGAGCGGAGTCGAAGCCACGCGGGTGGCGCAGGGTGTGGAGTGGGATGACGGGCGGGCCGAGGCGAACAGCCGAGCCCGCAGGGGCCCGACTCGAAGGCGCCGACCGCGCCCGCTGCCTGAGCTTGTCGAAGGCAACGGGCGAAAGGCGCCGGAGGGGCACGCCCCCAATATTATATCATCGAAGGTCTAAGGTGAGGTGTTCATTTTTGCAGTCTCGGAAAAACTGACCGCATGCAACGCTTTCATGATTTACTTTCGGAGGGGGTGCGCCGATTTCTGGCGGATAAGGGAGTGACGGACGTTCGGCCGATCATTCAATACACGCGACCGGATTTTGAGGGGGACCTGACGGTGGTGGTGTTTCCGCTGGCGAAGGCGTTGCGGCAACGACCGGATGCGGTGGGGGCGGTGCTGGGGGAATGGTTGGTGCAGACGGTTCCGGCGGTGGAGCGCTATGAAGTGGTAAAGGGGTTCGTGAACATCTCTTTTTCGGCCGAAGCATGGCGGCGTTTTTTACTGGAAGCGCTGCCGGCGGCGGGATTTTTCCCGCGGGCGGAGCGGGCGGAGCGGATCGTCATTGAATATTCCTCGCCCAACACCAACAAGCCGCAACATCTGGGGCACATCCGCAACAACCTGCTGGGGTGGTCGGTGGCGGCCATTTTGCAGCGGTATGGGCATGAGGTGTATAAGGTGAATCTGATCAACGACCGGGGCATTCACATTGCGCAGTCGATGGTGGCGTGGATGCAGTTCGGCGGCGGGGCCACGCCTGAAAGCACCGGCAAGAAGGGCGACCATTTTGTGGGGGACTATTACGTGCGGTTTGCGAAAGCACATAAGCAGCAACAGGCCGAGGGGGGAAGCGAGGAGACGCCGATAATGCAGGCGGCGCGGGCAGTGCTGCGGCGGTGGGAAGCGGGCGACCTGCACATCCGGCCCGTGTGGCTGAAGATGAACAGCTGGGTGCTGGACGGTTTTGCCGAGACCTACGGGCGGATGGGCGTGGACTTCGACAAAACCTACTTTGAGTCGGAGACCTATCTGGTGGGCAAGCAGCACGTGATGGAAGGGCTGCGGCAGGGCCTCTTCCATCGCAAGGAAGACGGTTCGATATGGGCCGACCTGACGGCGGAAGGGCTGGACCAGAAACTGCTGCTGCGCAGCGACGGCACCACCGTCTATATCACACAGGACATCGGCACGGCGGCGCTGCGTTACTTCGACTTTCAGATGGACCGCTCGATTTACGTGGTGGGCGACGAGCAGCAATATCACTTTAAGGTCTTGAAGGCGCTTTTGCAGAAGATGGGGGCGCCCTATGCCGATGCGGTGCATCATCTGTCTTATGGGATGGTGGATTTGCCCACAGGAAAAATGAAGTCTCGGGAGGGGACGGTGGTGGATGCCGACGAACTGATGGATGAGATGGTCGCGCAAGCCCGGCGGCTGAGTGAGGAGCTGGGGAAGGTGGACGCCCTGAGCGCGGAAGAACGGGAGCGGCTTTATCACATCATCGGGATGGGGGCGTTGAAATATCACATCCTTCGCAACGACCCGCAGCGGCGCATCCTGTTCGACCCCGCAGAGTCGATTGATTTCTTTGGCGTGACGGGGCCGTTCATTCAATATGCGCATGCGCGCATTCACTCCATTTTGCGCAAGGCGTCGGGGGCGGCCCGCCCGGAGACGGCTGCGGGGTATGCACCCGACGGGGCCGAGGTGGCGCTGATCCGTCAGTTGTATCGGCTGTATGATGTATTTGCCAACGCCGTCGAAAATCTATCGCCGGCGCCGCTGGCGCAATATGCCTATCAGCTGGCACATCAGTTCAACGCCTACTATCACGACCATCCGGTGTTGAAAGCCGAATCGGAGCCGGTATTACATTTTCGGCTGCTGTTGCTGGAACGGGTGGCCGAGGCGTTGCGGGAAAGCATGGGCCTGTTGGGCATTGAGATGCCGGAACGGATGTAGTCGGCCGGAGCGAGTCCGAACGCCGCTATTTTTCCGGTGGGCTCCAGCGTTCGAGCAGCCACACCACCGCGATGCCGACCGCCATCCAGATGATGCCGGACCAGAAATGCGGATCTTCCAGGGTGGGGATATAGCCGATGGGGAGGCCGTCCACCATCTGTTTCCACGGCCAGACTTTATAGAGCGAGCCGACCATAAAGCCCATGAGGACGGCCAGCGTGGGGTCGTGATAATGATGAAGCAGCCATGAGAGAAGGCGGGAAAACACGACAAACCCAATGAGGATGCCGACCAGGAGCATCGATAAGGCGAGGAGGGCATCGGTGGGCCATGGGGCGGGCTGCCCGGTGAGGATGTCTCGGCCGAAATCGACGACGGCGGCCACGCTGTGAATGGCCTGCTCATATTTTCCCAGCACCATCAGGATGTAGGAGCCGGAGATGCCGGGGAGCATCATCGCAGAGATGGCGAGGGCACCGCCGGCGAGGAGTTGCAGCGGAGTGCCGGGGGTCTGGGTGGGGCTGAGGGAGCTGATCCACCCGGCCACGACCATGCCGGCGAAGAAAAGACCCAGAACGGTGATGTTCCAGCGCCGGATGCGGAGGCGAACCACCCATGCCGAGGCGGCAATCAATCCCCAGAAAAACGCCCACAAAGGCACGGGATGATGGGCCATCAAAAACTTAATGACCTTTGCTAAAGAGAGAATAGCGACCAGCATGCCGCCCAACAGGGGGAATAAGAACGCGCCGTCCACATATTGCCACAAAGCCCGCCACCTGCCGGAGAGGAGGAGGCGGAGGGCATGCCAGTTGAGCTGTTTCAGCGCATCGATCCATCGCTCATATATGCCTGTGATGAATGCAATGGTTCCGCCCGAGACCCCGGGGATGACATCGGCTGCGCCCATGGCCAGACCCCGGAGAAATATCCAGATCCACGAAAACATCGAAGTGCAATAAAAAGCCCGCCAACGCCGGAGCGCTGGCGGGCAAAAATAACCGTTACGGGAAGGCGGGGTTATTATTTTTTCATCTCGATGATGCCGGTGTTTTTCCCTGCGCTGAGGTCTTTGACCAGCACGCCGATGTTGCCGCTGGCATCTTTCATGATGCCGGTGAGGGTGTCGCCGGAGGAGATGGTAAAGCCTCGTCCCCAGACCGTCCGCGGCACGCCGGTGATGACGAATTTGGCTACGCCGTTGTTGTCGGAGAACTCGGTGGCGATGATGTTGCGGTTTTCATTGAAGTCGAGGGCGGTATAGAAAATATCCACTTTCACGCCGCCCATGGCTTCGAGGCCGCCTTCTTTTTTGGTGAGCACATACAGGGTGTCAGACTTAGGCCCCCTACCCGGCCGGTCGGCGTGTTCTTGCGTATAGCTGACCGTGGGGATATCCCGCTTACACTGCACCATGAAAAGGGCCATCAACGCAGCCCCTGCAATACCTAAAATGTTCGCACGCATGAGTTTGGGGTTTCGCTAAGTGTTTGCAAATATAGCAAACGGCGATAAAGGGCGGATTGTTTCAAAATTCAATAAGTAGCGACACCATGGCGTGGCGGGGCGCCTGCGGATAGACATATACCATGGCTTGTTCCCGGCCTCCGCTCCGATATACGTAGGTCCAGCCATTCGCCGCATATACTTTATTTAACAGATTAAACACATCCAGGCCCGCCGTTATTTTCCGCACCGGTCCGGCGAGCTTGGCGGAATAGCGGAGGCGGGCGTTTAAGAGAAGATAGGGCGCAAGGCTTCGATGGGGGTTCTGAGTGTTGTCGAGGTATTGTTTCCCGACATATTTGGTTTCGAGGGAGGCTTTCCATGAAGGCAACGGCTGCCATGCCAGCACAGCGGCACCGACGTGTCGGGGCGAAAAAGCCGCCGGCACATTCTCGAAAACCATCGAGTCCTGCGTCCACGTATCCCAATCATCGACATACCACACATACCGTTTGATTCGGGCATCATTAAATGCATAGTTGGCCTTGATGCGTAATGTGGGGAAAATCTGATAGGCTCCTTCAATTTCCACGCCCCGCCGAAAGCTTTCGGGGACGTTTTCACGGGTATAGGCGCCCACGTCGTTGATTTTTCCCGTGAGCACCAGCTGATCTCGGTATTCCATGTCGTACACTGTGATGTCGAGGCGGCTTTTTTCTTTCTGATAGCGCCATCCCAGCTCGACATCGAACATACGTTCAGGGCTTGGTAGGCGCTGCGGGGAAGCCTCATAATCGTCTCGGTTGGGCTCTTTATGTCCCAGTCCGGCAAAAAGGCGCAACGTTCCCCACGAAGGGGATTGCCAGGTGAAGCCTATCCGTGGATTAGGGAAAAGATAATGCACCCGATGACGCAGGGCGGGATGGTCTCGAAAGCCGTTCATCCGGTATTGCACGCTTCGCAACATGGCGTCGGCCATGAGCGTCCATTCCGAGGAAAGCCGTTGCCTGACTTTGACGAAGGCATATTGTTCGTCTTTACGGGCATCGAGGTCATACCATTTGTGATCTTTCGGTAACGTGGCAGCCCATTGCGCCCAGATGACTTTTCCGTAGTGTCGTCCATCATAGCGGTGGGCGCCCGCCCCTATGGTGGCGGTGGTGTAGTCATCGGCATATGTAGCGGAAGCAATGCCGCCGTAGAAATGATTATCCAGCCACAATTGTCGGACGAGGTCGGTGGATGTGATGGTGTCGTTTGCGGTGACGACAGGCGGGGCGCCATAGTCGATGAGGTCTTCGCCGGCTTTGTATTGTTCGTAATAGCCGTATCCTCGGGTATAGAAACTTGAAAGACGCAGGGTCCAGTTATTCTGCTGATGGGAAAGATGGGCTTGCCAGTGATATTGCCAGTAGTTATCGGTTTCGTTGTCGTAAGGTTCGCCCGGGCGTTCGGTTCCGGCTTCATTAACGGTGGGGTTCACGGTCAGGGAATCGATGGGCACGCCGTACCATGCCTGATAGGTTTTTTCTTTTCCACCGAAGTGGATGAGGTGAATGCGCGTTCGTCGGCGGAAATATTCGCCTGCGAGATAGTAAGAGGTGAGGTTGGAGAAGGCGCGGTCGATCCATCCGTCGGAGTGGATTCGGGAGACTCGGCCGGTCCACCCCCATCCGGAAGGGAGGCGTCCGGTGGCGGCTTTGAGGGCCGTGCGAAAGGTTCGATAGGCTCCCGCTGTTTGATACAGTTTCGCCATGGGCTTTTCGGCGGCGCCTTCGGTGCTGATGTTGAGATTGGCCCCCAGTCCGCCGCCGCCGTAAGTGGTCATCCCGAGGCCTCGCTGCAACTGAATCATGTCGGTGGATGCGGCGATATCGGGGAGGTCCACCCACCAGACGCCGTGGCTCTCGGCGTCATTGAGGGGAATCCCGTTGAGGGTGACGTTGATGCGGGTCATGTCGATGCCCCGGATGCGGAAGCCGGTGTATCCTACGCCCATGCCGGCGTCGGAGGCGGCAACCACCGCCGGCATGGTCGTCAGTAGAAAGGGGATGTCTTTTCCGACGTTTTGCGTTTCAATCTGTTCGGTGCCGAGGGCGGAGGAAGGGACGGGGTCGTCGGGTCGGGTGCGGACGGCGCTTACCACGGCTTCCCGAAGGGTCATCAAGGAGGCCACATCTTCAACGGGCCGAATGGCTGTGGCGGTTTTCCATAGATACCGATGGCGGGGACGGTCAAGGCGCAGACTTTCCCGGTAATGCATTCCGTTGATTGCCAGGTCCAATGTGCAGTTCACAGACGGCGGAACCATCAGGACGGCCGGATTTTGTTCCGCCAGCGCACGGTGCATCGTTTGGTCAGGACAGGTCATGGTTACCACGCCGGAACGGACAAGCTTTCCGGTGGCGGAATCGAGCACCGTGACTTTGACTTCCACCTGGGCCCACAAGGCGGTCAGGGCCCATCCCCAGGTCATCAACAAGGCATACGCGTGTTTCATTGGTGAGTGATTTCGTTATGTCGGCGGTTCGGGGATGGGCGGAGAAAAACGCCCTTCGAGACAGCAGCGATTCCCGGCAGCAATTCCGTGCGGCGAGACGGATCAGATGACTGACGGGCGCTTGCTTCCTTCGCAGGTATGACCCTGGTCAGGTTCGAAGGGTATGCTCTCAGCCGCAGCGGCGATTGCCGTGCGACACCCCCGAAGCGCCGCTGCAAAAATACGAAGAGGGCCGGCTTCTTGCGAAACCGGCCCTCTTCTTCGCTCCAGACAGGTACAGGCTTAACGTTGCAGGGTAACGGAGCCTTTCAGGGTTTGTTTTTTCGTTTCGCCCCGGAATTGATAACGCACCACGTAATAGTAGGTCCCTTCCTTGGCCGGACGGCCGTCGGGGCGGTTGCCGTCCCAGAACAAACAGATGCGCACCTTATCGACATCCGTCAGCGTGCCTACGTTCTTAAACTCGCTGGTCAACTGCGACTTGGGCACCCACTGACACTGATATTTTTCGTCCTCATCTTTCTCGGTGGCCTTATACATTTTTTCGCCCCACCGGTTGTAGATCACCAGGGTGAAGTCGGTCACTTCATTGAAGGCCATTTCAAAGTGATCGTTCTGGTCGTCGCCGTTAGGCGTCATCAGGTTCGGCGGCAGGATATAGGGGTCGAAGATATTGAAGATGGTAATGCAGTCGGTATCGTCGCAGCTGATTTCATTTCGTGCGATAATACAGACCTCAAAGGTGTCTTGTTCGTTGCCGAAGTCGTGTTCGAGGGAATCTTCGGTGTCCATATCGACGGTGCGCAGCACCTGCCCGTTCGATTTTCGACGGATGATCCAGGTGTAGCGGTCGCCGCCTCGGGTTTTGTTCGCAAACTGATACACGGGCGGCGAGCTGGACGGCAGGGTATCGACGGCGGCTTGCACGCCTAACACCTCAATGGTCATGGTGGCCGTGTCGGGGCACGGCGCCGAGTCGGGAATCATCGTCACCGTATAGGTAGCATGGATGACCGAATCGGTGTAGGCATGGACGACCTGTGAACCGGCGGCCTGCGTTCCATCACCGAAGAACCAATACCATTCCGAATAGATGGAGTCGGCTTTTTCAGTGAAGACGATTTCTTCGCCGACGCAGACTTTCAGTTTATTGGCTTCAAAGTCCGCCACATTCTTAGGTAAGACGGTGATGTAATAGCGGGGTGCGAGGGGGTTGGTGGTGTCGGGATAGGTGGCGGCGCAGTTAATGGTATCATTCAGTTGGGCGATATAGCTGCTGTCAGAGACCACGAGGCGCAGTTCATATCGGCCGGGTTGGGCATATGTCAGATGAAACACCGAGTCAGCGGGTCGGCTGCGATAGACATTAGACGTGCCGTCGCCCAATACCCACTGCCAGGTGAGGCTTTGTGCCACGCTGTTGGTGGCGGCGGCGGAAGAGTCTTTAACCTGCACTGTGAAGGGCACGCATCCGATGGTATCCAGTGGTGTGAAGGCAGGTTTCGGCCCATCGATCACCACCAGTTGGGGCCGCACCAGCGTGTCCACACAACCGTTGGCCGTTTTGACGATGAGTCGGACATCAAAGACACCGTTGGTGGTGTAAAGGTGCGTGGGGTTCTGGATAGTTCCTCGGCTGCCTGGTCCTTTGTTGTCGCCGAAGTCCCATTCCCAGCTGACGATGGAGTCGGTCTTGGCGGAATCGACGATCTGTCCGCCCGGGCCTAAAATGGGCTGATAGTTGCCCCACAGCCGGCTCTGATCCACAAATGAGACGGCTTGCGGCGCGCAGGGGTTGGGTGCGGCAAGGGTGTCGAAATCGGCTTCGACCTGCACCGCCTGAATGTAGAAGGTGCGGGTGGTGATCTGCTCGCATCCAAAGGTATCCACCGTCCGCATTCTCACCGTATAGACGCCCGGCTGGGTATAGACGGTCCGCACGGTAGTCAGTCCGTCGAATGCCGTGTCATAGATACCGTCACCGTTCACATCCCACTGGACGATGCCCCTGTTCTCACTCCATGCGGTATCGAATATCACCCACGGGCCAACCGCCGGATCAGGCGGAATCACAAAATAGCCCAACGATGCCGTAAACGTGACGGTATCGCCGGTGCCCATACATTTGACCGTATCGTCGGCCTCGAAATAGGCGTAGTGACCTACGATCACGAATTGATTTCCGGCGTTGTTACATCCTTCGGCGTTAATGATGGAAGAAGCGATGGCATACACGCCCGGTCCGATACCCGGGGTGTCCAGTTGTGGGTAGTTAAAGTAGGGGCTGTCTGTAAAGATGGTATCGCGAAGGTCTTTATAGAAAGTAGTGTCGGTGGCGATGTAGCCATTGTTCAGGAAGGTATCCAGCGGAATGGAGTCGGTGGGGGCACCACACCCGATGGAGGGGTGGGAAAAGCAGTGGGTATAGATTTTCTGGTTGCCCTGCATAATGAACGAATCTTCGAGACACAGGGTGTAATATGGTTGCGTCTGCAACTTGCCATGCTGTAATACGGCGCTGCCCGTATCGAACATGGATGGATAAGAGAGCGGGCTTCGGGCCATCGCCAGGATATTGTAGGCAAAGGCATGGATACCCGCCTGGTCGGGGATGCGGGGCCGAAGTCCGAAGGTGAAAGGCGCACACGTCCTGATCGCCGGTCCGGCTCCTGCCGGCTCGGGGATCATTTCCGTGGTGTCATAGTTGTTATACACGATAAAGCGCGGGTCGTTGTCGTGGACGTAAAGGTAGTTATGATACCAGAAGGTATCGTAACATTCAGCGATTTGGAGCCGGACGCCGATGGTCTTGCATCCTGCCGTGCCGTATAGCCAGCGCATGCCCAGCATCTGGATCACCGACTTATCGACCCACTGGCAATTGGGGAACGGTTTGTAGATGGTGTCGTATGGGACCACCACGGTGTCGTTGATGTAGGTGTATAGAATGTTCATACAGGTGTCGGGCTGGCAATCAGCGGCCGAGTCGAAGACCACGTCCCAATCCTGGAAGGTACAATTGGTGGGGGCCAGCTCGGAGATGTCCACAGAGAGCCAATATTGGCGTGCGGCAGACGAGACGCACGCCTTTTCACCGCCGAAGACGCCGCCTGCGGTGCCGAAGAGGAATCCGCGGCGGGGGACCGCCGGATATCGGGGCAGCCCGCGCTGCATGTTTCGGTTGAGGTAGTCATAATAGGTGGTATCCCATCCCGCATCGGGCGGTGCCATGGGAAGCAAAATCTGGGTCTGGCTTTCACACCCGGTGACCGAATCGAAGACGATCAATGTGGCATTGTAACATGAGGGGGAATCGCCGTAATAGTGCACAGGTGTGCGTTCGGTGGAGAACATACAGGTGTCCACCGGATTGGCTTCGGTGGAGGTACAGTTTTCGCCGGTGCCGAAGTTCCAGAAGAACAGCAGGCTGTCGCTGGCATAGGGATAGCTGGGGTTGTCGTCGCAGGTGTCGGGGATAGCACCGGCATAGTCATCCACAGCCGAGGAGTAATAATAGCCGCGCCACTTGGTGCTGACGTTGGTGAAGTGAACCCAGTTGGGTGTGTCGCATTGATAGAGGTCGGTGTCGTGGATGCGGAGGATGTTGACTGTTCCCGAGCCGGGTTCCCAAACCTGGTTGTTGCTGGCTCGGGTAAGCAGCCCCGGCGGGAAGACCGAGTCGATGAGGGCGGTGCCGGAGAGTCCGGCCCATGTGGAATAGAAGGGCCGGAACCACGTCTGTCCCACATAGGCATACTGCAAGGTGTCGGTGTCGGTGGGGATGAGTTGTTGGGCAGGCACAATCCATACGCGGGTATCAGCGGTATCCGGACAGGTCTTAGCCGTATCCCATAGGGGAGTGTTGGGGACCGTGTCGGCATTACACCAGCGGAATTGGATATCAAAGGGGATGGAATCGCCGTAGCTGTATCCGATGACCACCTTGTCAGAGTCGATCTGGGCCTCCTTGAAAAGGCATTCGTTGTAGAGGGTTTTATAGAAGGTATCGACCGTCAACAGGCCTCCGTGCGGGATAAAGTTGTTGGGCGGGTTGGGGGGCGACGGGACCTGAATGGCTGCCACCGGCCCCAGCAGGCGCACCAGAAAACAGGCTACGGTATCGGCATCAGGGCATCCATATACAGGATTAAATTTCACATTAAGGGTTACATGGTAGTATCCCGGCCCGCCCCGATAGACGTGTGAGGGTGACCACGTGCCCGTGGCAATGTTTTGGTTGCCGCTCATGGGATCGTCAAACGTCCATGTCTGGACCAACGTGCCCGGGATGGCCGGCTGCGAGAAGAAGACCTGATTGCCTTCAAAGCAGGAATCGTATTGGGCGGTGATGTTAAAGTCGGCTTCGATGTTGAGAATTCCACCGGGCAGCCGGAAGGTGTCGGTGCAGCCAAAGGCGGTGCGTAGAATCAGGCGCGGATGGAAGGTGCCACCCACCGTATAGGAATGCGTAAACCCGGTCCACTGGGCAGTGGGCGTAGAGTCGATGGTGCCGTCATCAAAGTCCCATGCCCACCAGATGATTTGCTTACCGTTGGAGTCGGTGAGGTTCTTGAATGTGACTACGGTAGGCGAATCGTCACATCCAATAGCATATTGAACCGTAAAATACGCCCCCAGGTCCGGCAATACGTGGATTTTCTTTTCCGAGGAGGTGGTGACCTGCGACACACATCCGTTGCCGTCTTTCACCTGCAACTGGACGATGAAGTCGCCGCTGGCGTTGTAGGAGTAGCAGGGGTCTTTGAGGGTGGAGGTGGCGCCGGTTCCGAAGGCCCAGAACCAGTCGATGATGGGCGATCCGTCGGCGCCGGGCGTGGATTGGTCTTGAAAACAGAACTGGTTTCCTACAAAACACTGGGTGTCGTCGTCCAGCAGGGTAAACGCGGCATTGGGCAGGTCAAAGACGGTGACCTGTACGGAGTCGGTCTGGACGCTCTGGCCGTTGGTGAGATAGACCGTGGCTTTGGCCATGAAGGTGCCGTTGTTGGAATAGATGTAGCCGGTCGAGAGGCCGTTGGTGGTCTGGGTCTGTCCGTCTCCGAAGTCCCATTCCACATAGCTGACGTTGGAAGGCTGGATGCCGCTGATGGTCAGCGTGGTGTTGAGGGGCTTACATCCCTGGTCGGGGCTGGCCTGAATGGTATAAGGTTGCGAGAAGCCGGGGCGGACCAGCAAGGCTGCAACAGCAAACAGCCATACGGAAAGATAGCGTCGCATAGGGGTTCGTTTAGCGTTCAAAAGCCGTCCGAAGGCGGCAAGCAAATATATGACGGTCGTCTTATCTGCCATAGTCGTTAATATTTTATGGTGATGGTGCCCGAATAGGTTCGGGATTGTTGCTCGTCGGAGAAGCGAAGCCGTACTACGTAAAAGTAGGTTTCGGGCGGACAGCGGCGGTCTCCGCATGTTCCATCCCATTGGACGGGCAAAGCATGATGCCGGAAGACGGTGCGGCCGTCGGCGGTGACCACGCGGACTTCAAATGAAGTCGGTTGCGGGGACACTTCAATTTGCCATGTGTCGTTTCGGCCGTCGCCGTCGGGGGTGATGACATTGGGGATGCGGACCGTGTGGGACAGGGGGCGTTTCACCAGCCGGACGGCGGTATCGCGGCATCCCTGCGGGCTTTCCACCACTCGGCGGATTTCGTGGATTCCCGCCGGCGCGATGAAATCCGTTCTGATTTCTTCGGGGGCTCGTTCCTGTTGGTCCCACCGCCACCATTCCCGCCCGACGGGTTCGGGAGCTTCCACCATCAGTCGGCCGTCCAGCGCCACGGTGAATTCAAATGCGGCATCGGGACGCGCCGCTGCTTCTATCCGGCAAATCCATTCGCCTGCGGTGCCTTTGACGACGAGGCGATAGCGGCCCGGCCGCAAGCGGAGTTTTACCTTTCCGCCATCTGTTTTGAGGGGCCGGCCGTTCAGGGAAGCCGACAGGACCGTACCCACTTCCGGCGGGATGGGCCATGTGTGAACGCCCTCGCATACCGTGCGATCTTCTTGCCAGACATTCGGGGCCGGCGGCGTGACGGCGGGCGGTGTCGGGGTATGGCGGCGGATGGCGTCCCGCCGGGCCACAGGAAGGGGTTCCAACGGCGTTTTGGGGTCTTCCGCAGCGTGTGCAGCGTCGGTCTTAGGCGCATGAGAAGCGGAGGACGCCGATGGTTCGGAAGGCGGCGAGACGGTTTCCGAGGCTGCATCCATAAGGATAAGGGAAAGCGTTTGCGAAGGGATTACGGGCTGCGCAGGCTGCGGCGATGCGGTGAAACGGGCGCCTATCAGCAAAGCGCCTGCGGTCAGCGCTGCAACGGCCCACTGCTTCCAATCCCACACCGCCGAAGAGGTGGGAATACGGGCCTGCACCCGTTGCCACATTTTTTCCTGATCGGCGGAGGGCAGGTCCACGCGTGCCGCCTCCGCCTGCTCACGGAGCCACATTTGCCACTGCTTATCGTTCAATGCCGCGTTGTTTGAGAAGTTGTTGCATCATCCGGCGGGCTTTGGCCAGCTGGGAGCGGGACGTCCCTTCGCTGATGCCCAATTTTTCGGCGATTTCTCGATGGGAATAGCCTTCCACATCGTAGAGGTTAAGCACCAGCCGGTATCCTTCGGGCAGGGCGGCCATGCAGGCGAGGATGGCTTCGGCGTCGGAATGAAACTCGTCGGCGGCCGATGAGGCCGGCCGGCAATCGACGGCATCGAGCGGCTGGAAGCGACGTCGCGCCCGCAAGGCATCGATGGCGACGTTCACCGTGATTTTTCTCAGCCAGGCCGGAAAGCCCTCCACGTCCCGCAATTCGGACAGCCGCTGAAACGCCCGGATAAAGGCTTCTTGCGCCACATCGCACGCATCGGGGTAGGTGCCCATATATCGCATTGCTACGGCCATCACCATGGGTAAAAAATGGTCAAACAGTCGGCGTTGACACACCCGATCTCCTTTGCGACTGCCGCTGACCCATACATGCCAGCGCGGCGTAGAAGGCGGATGCATCATACCCACACACTTACGAGACGAAGCAGCACCCTTCCGCGTTGCCTGAAGCCCTAATTAAACTGTCCGGAAGGCGGCAGGAGGCGTCCTCTGACGACCTCTTCCGCGGTCATGGCCCGTTTGCCTTCGAGCTGAAGGCGCTCAAGCCGGAGCGGTCGGTCGGGCACGGCCGTGCCGACGAGGAGGGTTTGACGGTCGATTTTGAAATGACCGGGCAATAACGGCTCCGCTGCGGGCTGCGGCCTTGCGAACAGCACTTTGACGCGACGCCCCCCGAAGGTGGTCCATGCCCCCGGGACGGGGCTAAGTCCCCGGATGAAATGATAGAGGCGCTCGGCGGGTTGGTCCCACTGGATGCGGGTGAACTCCCGCGTCAGACGGGGGGCTTTTTTGGACGAGCGCATCGTCTGACGGATGCGGGGGGCCGTTCCCTCCGCGATGGCGCTCAGGGTGCGGACCACCAGATCGGCCCCGGCCCGGGCGAGGCGGTCGTGGAGGGTGCCGAAGGTGTCTTCGGGGTCGATGGAGACGGCCTGCTGAAAAATGATGTCACCGGTATCGATGGCATCGTCGATGTAAAAAGTGGTCACGCCCGTTTCGGTCTCGCTCCGGATGAGGGCGTGATGGATAGGGGCGGCGCCGCGATAGTCGGGCAGCAGCGAGGCATGTAAGTTGACCGTGCCCTTCGGCGGCATGGCCCACACCGCCCGCGGCAGTTTTTTGTAGGCAATAACGAGGAAAAGGTCGGCGGGATGTTGCCGGAGCCATTCCAACAGTTGGGGATCGCGGGGCGTGGGCGGCGTGATGGAGGGGATGCCGTGGGTCTGCGCCCACCGTCGGACGGGCGTGGCAAACGGGATTTTGCGGCGCCAGGCGTCGGGGGCGGTGACCACGCCCACGATTTGATGGGGCGAGGCGGCCACGGCTTCCAACGACGGAACGGCAAAGCCGGCCGTGCCGAAAAACACGATTCGCAGCGGAGGCGTTGTCATCAGCGGGTTATGCATCTATTTGCCCGGGCAAAGCTATGGCATCGGCAGGGCGTAAGTTTGCATCTTTTTTATGACCGACTCTCATCATATGGATGCCTCCGCCATTCTTGCAACACTTACATCGCATCGCCGGCCTGTGCTTATTCCGCACCGTCATCCGGACGGCGACGCCATCGGCTCGGCGCTGGGACTTTATCATTACTTAAAGGAAGCCGGTGCGGCGCCCGTGGTGGTGTCGCCTACGGACATTCCGCGCACGCTGGCGTGGCTGCCGGGCGTTTCGGAAATCATCGTTTACACCGACACGCCCGATGCGGCAGCCCGGGCCGTTCAACAGGCCGACTTGATCGTGTTTATCGACTTTGGAGAGATCAAACGCCTTGACGAGCTTGGCGAGTTGATCGGCGCCCATGCGGCCCCGCGCATGCTCATCGACCACCATCCGCATCCGAAAGTCACCACCCAATGGCAATGGTGGGATCCTTCGGCCCCGGCCACGGCCTACCTCATCGCCCGGCTGCTGTGGGAAGCACCCGCCGGCCTCACGCCCACCGTCGCCGAATGTTTGCTGACCGGCATCGTCACCGACACCGGCCGGTTTAACTATTCCACTTCCGCCGCCCTGTTTGAAGTGGTGGGAAAGCTCATCGAAAAAGGCGCCGATCTGGAAAAAATCATCGAACGGGTCTTTTATCGCTTTCGCGAGGCGCAGCTGCGCTTTTGGGGCGAGGCGCTTTCCCGCAAGATGACGCTGTTTCGGGATTATCATACGGCGTTGATGGTCGTCAGCCGGGCCGAGCTGGAAGCGCAGGGCTTGCAAGAAGAAGACCTGGAAGGGCTGGTCAATTTTCCGTTGCAAATGGAAGATGTGTTTATTTCGGTGCTTATTCGGGAGACGGCCCGGGAAGTGAAGCTTTCGTTTCGGTCTCGGGGGCCTTATCCCGTCAATCGTTTTGCCGGCGAATATTTCGGTGGCGGCGGGCATTTCCACGCCGCCGGCGCCCGTTCGTTTCAGCCCTTGGCGGAGGTGGTTGCATTTTTTGAAGCATCTTTGCCGCGCTTCTGGCAATCGTTGTCGGAAAACACACCATAAAAAATCAAATCACATGCGCATTTTTTCAGCAATCTTTCTGACGGCAGGTCTTGTGGCATTTCTGGCGGGCTGTTCTTCGGAGGACGGCACCGCTTCGAACGATGAATTTCAGGTTTCACCGACGGGCGTTCAATACAAAATCTTTCCGGCGGAGGAGCGGGGCGCCCAGTTGCAACCCAACGACGTGGTGAACGTGCATTACGAGCTGTGGGTGGGCGATACGATGATCACCAACACGCGCACCGCCGGCACGTCCATGCCCGTGCAGATTTTCGAGCCCGCTGCGGGGGCCGGACCCGACGTCAACGAAGTGTATGTCCAGGCCCACGAACACGACAGCCTCGTGTTGCGCATTCCGATGGACTCGCTGCCGGAAGAAGGAAAAGCCTTTAAGGAATATAATCCTGATGCGACGTTTCTGGAGCTGCGGGTGAAGATGATGGGTAAGTTCGACGAGCAGAAAGTCATCGATGACTTTATCCGGAAAAATGAATATGACAAGCTGGAAAACACCACGCTCGACGACGGCGTGCGGGTTTTCTGGACAGAGAAAGGAGACGGTCCGCAGGTGGCCGTGGGGGATTCGTTGGTGGCGCATCTTCGGGCGACGGTGATTCCCACGGGGACGGTTTTTTCCGACTCGTGGGAGAGCGGCAACCCGGTGGGTTTTCGGTTGAGCGAGCAGGGCGTGCTTCCCGGGCTGGTGAGCGGCCTGACGCAATTGAAAGCAGGCGATCATGCGGTGTTGGTGCTTCCGTATGCCACGGCATTCGGTCCCGGCGGCCAGCCGATGGCGGGGATTCCGCCGTATGCACCCATCGCCTTTGAAGTGAAAATCCTCGAAGTCCACAAAGACTAACCGGTCGGACAGATGGCATGGGCGCTCGTGGTGTCGGGCACATCCGACATCGGGCGGGCGGTGGCGCATCGGCTGGCCGCCGCCGGTTATCACCTCCACCTGACCGCCCGCCGTCCGGATACCCTTCACGACGACGCGCAAGACCTGCGCATCCGTTACGAAGTGGAGGTCAAAGTCCATGCACTGGATGTGCGGGATACGGCGCATCACCCTTCTTTTGCGGCGGAGCTGACGCCCCGACCGGAAGTGGTGGTGATGATGGCCGGCTATTTGGGGGATAACGACCTAGCGGAACGGGACGCCGAAGAGCGGGCGCGCATCATGGAGACCAACTATAACGGGCCCGTATCGGTGATTGCGACGTTGGTGCCGCACTTGCCGGCAGGCAGTGTGATTGCGGGCATCAGCTCGGTGGCGGGGGAACGGCCGCGGGCGTCGCTGTATTACTACGGCAGTGCCAAACGGGGCTTTTCCGGCTGGCTCGACGGGCTGCGGATGCGCCTCAAACCGAAGGGCATCCACGTGGTGACGGTCAAACCGGGCGTGGTGGCCACCAAGATGACGGCGCACCTGCCCATCGCCAGAGGGCCCCTGACAGCCACACCGGAAAAGGTGGCCGCCGACATCGTCAACGCCATCCGGAAACGAAAGGCCACCCTCTACACGCCGTGGTTCTGGCGCTGGATCATGCTGGTGATGAAGCTGATGCCGGAGTTTGTCATCCAACGAATGAAAGCATAGGCCGATGAACGCCGACTTGTTGGCGCGCTGGAAGCGGATCCGCGGGTTTGCGTTTGATATGGACGGGGTGCTGTCGCCGGCCGGCCTGCTGGTGCTGGAAGACGGAACGCTGATCCGGCACGTCAACGTGCACGACGGGATGGCGATGCGCGTGGCCCTCGACGAACGTTACAAAATCTGCATTATCAGCGGCAGCGGGGAAGAGGGGATGCAAATCCGGTTTGAGCGGATCGGCGTGGAACACATCTACTTCGGCGTGAAACGGAAGCTGACGCCGCTGGAAGAGTTTGCCTTGTATTACGGCATCGGCCTGCACGAGATTCTTTATATGGGTGACGATTTGAACGACATCGAGCCGATGCGTTCGGTGGGGCTGGCGGCGGCGCCGGCGGATGCTTCGCGGGATGCGCTGGAAGCGGCCCATTACGTCAGTCCTTTTGAAGGGGGAAAAGGCGCCGTGCGGGATGTGATTGAGAAGACGCTTCGCATTCAACAGCGGTGGCCGGGGAAAGTGTAGCGGGGCTGTTTCGGCTGGTGCGCCCGGCGAATGTGCTCATCACCCTTGCGGCGCAGCTTCTTTTCGTTCACTGTTTCAGCAGCCTGCCCGAGACGGTGGTGTGGCCGGTGGCGGTGGGACTGGCCTTGTTAGTGGCCGGCGGGAATGCGATCAATGATTATTACGATCGGGAGGTGGACGCCCGCAACCGCCCGGAACGGGTGATTTTGGGGCGGCTGCTGCCGCCGCAGGTGGGCCCGGTAGTGTTTGTCCTGACCTCGGCGGGTGCGGTGCTGTTGGGATGGCGGGTGGATGGCTTCATCGGCGGACTGTTCACCCTCATTGCTGCTGCGTTATGGGCATATTCGGCATGGACGCAGCGGCAGCCGCTGGTGGGCAATGTAATGGTGGCGGCATTGCTGGCGGTGCCGCTGGTGGTGTGGTGTCATTGGCCGTCGGCGGTGGACTGCACCGCCGCCCTGCGATATGCCGCGGTGGTCTTCACCGTCAACCTGCTGCGGGAATTTGTGAAAGATCAGGAAGATGCCGCGGGCGATGCAGCGGCAGGCTACCGGACGCTGCCGGTGACGGCTTCACCGCGGACGGTGCGCCGCATCGGACAT
>Ga0256832_1001081_pt1 | contig 18320 bp, 21 predicted proteins | sample 134614metaG_FD_190534 | JGI IMG/M metagenome (GOLD analysis project Ga0256832, IMG submission 190534) | Hydrothermal vent microbial communities from Lau Basin, Pacific Ocean - 134-614 | ecosystem: Environmental > Aquatic > Marine > Hydrothermal vents | place: Pacific Ocean: Lau Basin | collected...
AATGGCTGCCGAGGCGATGAAGCTTGACTCTAAAGTAGCCTCTGAACGTATAGAGAATCTTTTGAACCTATTTAATATTGAACCTATTCGTAAACGCTATGGTATTCAACTCTCAGGTGGAGAGAGACGACGCGTTGAGATAGCTCGTGCCTTGGTAGCTGAACCAAAGTTTCTACTTCTTGATGAACCATTTGCAGGGGTTGACCCAATTGCAGTTGAAGATATTCAAGGAATTATTAGAGAGCTTATCAAGTTAAATATGGGGGTACTAATTACTGACCATAATGTTCGTGAGACTTTGGGCATTTGTGATCGTGCTTATGTTATGCGTTCAGGTGAGATGTTAGCAAGTGGAACAAGTGAAGAGATTAAAAAAGATCCAAATGTTATTAAGTACTATTTAGGAGAGAATTTTCACTTTTAGAACTTTGTGCATGTCACTAAAATACTCAAACTATCTCTTATGTTTCTATCTTTTACAATTAACCTTTAATTATCGTAACCATAACGAAAAACTAAGCCTTTCTAAGCTATAATCCACCAAATTATTTTGTAACACAGGATGGATAAATGGAAGGTGTATGGACTTTTTTGGGTGCCTTTACAGGGCATGGAACAGCTGTAGTTGTAGCACACTTAATCTTAGTAGCAGGGCTTATTTTGTTACTTGCTAAATATGCAACATCAACTCTAAGAGCAGTACCAACAGGAGCGCAAAACTTTATGGAGGCTTTTATAGAGGGTACAATAGCTATGGGTAAAGATACTATTGGTGAAGAGAAAGCAAGAGAGTACCTACCACTTGTCTTAACTGTTGGACTTTTTGTTTTAATTTCAAATGTTATTGGTATTATTCCTGGTTTTGAGTCTCCAACTTCAAATATTAATGTTACTTTACCATTGGCACTTGTAGTATTTATCTACTATAATTACGAGGGTATTAGAATACATGGTGTTAAAAAGTACTTTGCACACTTTATGGGGCCAGTTCCTCTACTTGCTCCTTTGATGTTCCCTATTGAGATTGTATCTCATATCTCAAGAGTTATCTCACTTAGTTTCCGTCTTTTTGGTAACATCAAAGGTGATGACCTCTTCTTATGGGTACTTTTAATGTTAGTTCCATACTTCGCTCCACTACCAGCATATCTGTTACTTTCATTCTCTGCACTGTTACAAACATTTGTATTTATGATTCTTATCTATGTGTACCTTGCAGGTGCAGTAGCAATGGAAGAAGACCACTAATGGGGTCTTCTTTTAGACAAAAGGTTTAGACGTTGAAACTCTCATCTCCTCTTTTGTCTCTTCTTATAAATTTTCTACTTGGTGCTTCTTGGGCTTTTGTTTTTATGGGTGCTGTTGCTTTCTTTTATATATTTTTACATGTTGGTATTTTCTACTCTATATTTGGTTCATTTCTAGGGGCTATTCCAGGTCTTTTTTTAGTGCTTTTGATTGAGTATTTTATTATGCGTCAAGAGAAGTTAGATGAGCTAAAAAAACAGACTAAACTACTTGAAAAATTAGTAGAACAAAAAGAGTCATGATAGCCTATGCTATTACTGACCCTACCACTTTAAACTTTGACTCTTTAAGTTCTGATTTGCAACGTTTCGCTAAAAAGGCAGATATGATTGTATATCGTGATAAGTCAACTACAGAGTATCAAAAAAATGCCTCTCTATTTATTGCAGAAGCTAAAAAACATAACTTCTCTAAAATATTACTGCATAGCGATTATGAGTTAGCTCATAAATTAAAAGCAGATGGTGTTCACTTGAGCTCTTTGCAGTTTTCAGATATTAAAAAGGCAAAAGATTTAGGACTCTTTGTAGTTATAAGTACTCATAGTTTAAAAGAGGCATTAGAGGTTCAAAAGTTAGGGGCAGATTTGGTAACCTTTAGTCCTATTTTTAATACACCAAATAAGGGTAAGCCTAAAGGGATAGGGGAGCTTAAAGAAGTTATCTCTAAACTCTCTATAGGAGTTATTGCTTTAGGTGGAATTGTAGGTAGTGAGCAGATAGAGGCTTGTCAAAAGAGTGGGGCTTTTGGATTTGCTTCTATTCGATATTTTGGATTAGAATAGGTTTAAACATTAAATCTAAAATGTATTATGTCCCCATCTTGTACAATATACTCTTTTCCCTCAAGTCTATTTTTACCTGCTTCTTTAGCTCCTGCTTCACCACCAAATTTTATAAAATCTTCATATGAGATAACCTCTGCTCGAATAAAACCTTTTTCAAAATCGTTATGAATAACAGCTGCAGCTTTTGGAGCAGTTGTACCTTTTTTAATAGTCCATGCACGAACCTCTTTTACTCCTGCTGTAAAGTAGGACATAAGTCCAAGTTTATCAAACCCTTTATGAATAATCTGCTCAAGTCCACTCTCTTTGACTCCAAGGTCAGATAACATCTCTTTACGTTCATCATCATCAAACTCAACCATCTCCTCTTCCATTTTTGCACAGAGTTTAATAACCTCTGAGTTTCTCTCTTTTGCATACTCTTTGAGTCTTGTTACAAACTCATTATCCTCTTCTAGGCTATCTTCATCTACATTTGCACCATACATAATCTCTTTAGCTGTAAGTAGGCGTAACTCTCTGTTTATCTCTTTAAACTCATCACTATTAACTCCTTCAAACATTGAGACAGGTTTTCCCTCTGAGATATGCTCTAAAAGAGCCTCTGCTACTGCTAGTTGAGCCTTTGCTTTTTTATCATTTCCACGAGCTTTTTTAGTAAGTAGACCAATTCTCTTCTCCACAGAGTCCAAATCAGCAAAAAGTAGCTCCTGCTCTATAATCTCAACATCACGAATAGGGTCAATGCTTCCTTCAACATGAACTACATTTGGGTCTTCAAAACATCTTACAATATGTAAAATAACTTCTGTTTCACGGATATTACTTAAAAACTTATTTCCAAGACCCTCTCCTTTACTAGCACCCTTAACAAGACCAGCAATGTCAACAAAGTCTAAAGTAGAGTATTGAACTCTCTCTGGGTTTACAATCTTTGCTAACTCTTCGAGTCGTCTATCAGGTACAGGTACAACTGCTTTGTTAGGCTCAATTGTACAAAAAGGGTAGTTTGCACTCTCTGCATTTTGTGCTTTTGTTAGGGCGTTAAATGTAGTTGATTTACCTACGTTTGGTAATCCTACAAGTCCGATGCTTAATCCCATAATATTCCTTAGTTAAAATAGTTATGGAATTTTAGCTAAAAGTTTGTGAAAGGGGGGTTATCTTATTTTTTTAAAAAGTCCCTAACCTCTTTTGCAAAAGAGTAGCTAAATTGAAAGAGTAGAATTCCTGCTACATCAGCAAAAATATCTTCAATAGATGTAGAGCGTGTAGGTAGGTAGTATTGAACAAACTCTATAAAGATACCAAACAGAAGCAAGGCACTCATATTTCTAAAGCGTTGAGCCATATCTGATGAGGCACGGTTAAGTAAAAAAGATAGGACAAAAAAGGCAAAAAGGTGTTTTAGCTTATCTGCATAGTAGTACTCTTTAAAAAATGGGTCATCAGGAATAACAGCAAAGATAAAAACAACAATAATAGTAAATAAAAAGAAAAGGATTTTATAGACTCCCTTTCTTCCTGAAAAATTCATGCTCATCTCTACTTACTTAGCAAGTTTCTCAACTAGTCTAGTCATCATTCTGACACCATAGCCTGAAGCTCCAACAGGGTTCTCACCCCAAGTGTGTTCTACATATGCAGGTCCTGCAATATCAATATGTGCCCACTTATCTTTGTTCTCTTTTTCAATAAAATTATCTAAAAAGATACCAGCTGTAATCGCCCCACCATAAGGGGTGTTTGAGATATTTGAGATGTCTGCAACATTTGACTTTAGAGATTTTCTAAGATGTCTGTTAAAGTCTAGTTTAGTTGCTAATTCACCTGCCTCTTTAGAAGCCTCTATAACCATATCTTTTGGGGTATCACAATTTCCCATTACAGCAGATGTATATTGCCCTAGAGCTACTACAGAAGCTCCTGTAAGTGTTGCTAAATCAAATATATAGTCTGCCTCTACCTCTTGTTGTGCATAGGCTAAAACATCAGCAAGAACCAGACGCCCCTCTGCATCTGTGTTTCTTACCTCAATAGTTTTTCCACTTTTAGAGATAAGCACATCATCAGGCTTATAGGCATCTCCACCTATCATATTTTCAACAGCGCCAACAAACCCGTGAACCTCAACAGGTAGATTCATTTTGCTAACTGCTTTTAAAATACCCAAAACAGCAGAAGCACCACTCTTATCAAGCTTCATATTTACCATAGAGGTAGATGGTTTAAGACTAAGTCCACCTGAATCGTAAGTAAGTCCTTTACCTATAAGAGAGATAACAGCTTTTGGATTTTTAGGTTTATGTGCTAAGTGAATAACACGTGGCTTATGCCTAGAGGCACGTGCAACAGCAAGTAGAGCTTCCATCTTCTCTTTTTTTATCTCTTTTGGTTTTAATATTTTACATTCAAGATTTAGCTCTTCTGCTAATCCTTGAGCAATTTGTGCTAAAGTATCAGGGTAACAATCATTAGGAGTAGTGTTAACAATATCTCTTGTAAAGTTGGTTGCATCGGCTGTGATTTGTGCTAATTTAATAGCATCTTCACACTCTTGTTTATCTAGTTCAAAACCATGGTACTCTTCTAGTGAAATAGTTACATCTTTGAGTTTTTGTTTTGATTTTTTTGTTTTATATTTGTCAAAACTATAAGCTCCTAAAAGTAGACCCTCTACCATAGCTCTAAGGTTGTGAGTAGACTCTTTGTTTTCAAAATAACAAGCCACTTTAAGGCTCTTATATTTAGTTGATTTTAGTCTTTGAATTGCTTTTGCCATAGCAACTCTTAGATTTTTATCATTGATTTTTTCTACACCAATAAATAGTCTGTTTTTCTCTACAAGAAGATAGCTCTCATCTTGTTCTGCTTTAAAATTAGCTTTTTTTAGCAGTTTTCTATTTTTTACAAAATTGTGTTTGAAGTTTTTATCAACAATTAAAATAACTTCTACATCTACATCTATTTCACTTATTGGGCTTATGGTTAGTTCAAAATTCATATTTTCTTTCCTTATTAAATATCTAACTTGGTTTTGTTTTAATAGTGTTGTTGAGGGATAATACCCTACTTGAATTGTTCTGATAAAATAGTTTGTGCTTGTATCATATCTTTATCACCTCGTCCAGAGAGATTAATTAAAATGGTTTTCCCCTCTACCTCTTCTGGTTTCATCTTTTTTAGGTAGGCAATAGCATGAGAGGACTCAAATGCAGGAATAATCCCCTCAGCTTGTGAGAGCCAAACAAAAGCCTCTAGTGCCTCCTCATCAGTAATATGGTCGTAAGTAACAAGATTGTTATCTTTAAGGTAGGCGTGTTCTGGTCCAATTCCAGGGTAGTCAAGACCAGCACTAATAGAGTGAGCCTCTTGAATCTGACCATCTTCATCTTGGAGTAGGTAGCTTAGTTGTCCATGTAACACACCAGGACTTCCCTTTTTTAGGGAGCAACCATGTTTATTTGTCTCAACTCCTAAACCTCCAGCTTCAATCCCTATACACTCTACAGACTCCTCATCTATAAAGTGGTTAAAGATGCCAAGAGCATTAGAGCCTCCACCAATACAAGCTATAACTTTATCTGGTAGAGAGGACTCAACAGCCTCTAGTTGCTGTTTAGCCTCCCAGCCAATAATAGATTGAATATCACGAACCATCATAGGATAGGGGTGAGGTCCTGCTACTGTTCCTATAATATAGTAAGTATCTCTAGCATTGGTTACCCAGTGTCTAATCGCATCATTCATAGCATCTTTTAGACTTTGGCTTCCAGATTCAACTGCATGAACTTTAGCTCCAAGAAGTTTCATTCTAAAGACATTTAACTCTTGGCGTTTAACATCTTTAGCCCCCATAAAAATCTCACACTCTAAGCCAAAAAGTGCAGCTACTGTAGCTGTTGCTACACCATGTTGACCAGCACCAGTTTCAGCAATAACCTTTTTTTTGCCTAAACGTTTAGCTAGGACAGCTTGTGCAATACAGTGGTTAATCTTGTGAGCCCCTGTATGGTTAAGGTCTTCACGCTTTAGGTATATCTTTGCATTTAACTCTTTTGAGAGGTTACTTGCAAAGTATAAAGCAGAGGGGCGACCAACATAGTTTTTATAGTAGTAGTCAATCTCTTCCCAAAAATCTTTATCAAAACGTACAGCTTCATAATCTTGGCGTAATTGCTCAAGTATAGGCATAAGTGTTTCAGGAACAAAACGACCACCAAATCTATGTTTATCTTTCTCTTTTCCAAAGTGACCAAGCTCATCTGGGTCATGTTTACTAGGAGTAGGAATATATATTTTTTCATTTAAAGGCAAATTTTCTTGCATTCGATTCTCTCAATATTAAATAGTTGATGGATTATAACCTATGAGAGGTTAATATATGGATTAGTATAAACTATTATATATAGTGCTATTAATTAAAAATATATCACACAATATAGAAAAGATGTTTCTTTATGTTTTTTTTTAATTGTTTTATGTTTCTTTAAGTTAAAATATATTATAATTTCTATACGACGACATATAGGGTGGCACTTTAGCTCTCCCCTATTTCCTGAATTAGTATTATGTCCCCTTTAAGAGGGCGTTCTCTAAAACTGTCTATAGTGCCACCAGATAATGAATATATTTTCAATATGTCGTTGTGCTAGAAAGATTACAAAGAGTGTCTATTTTGACTTTTCAAAATATCCTTTTTCTTTGTTTTTAACTACTCTTTTGTAATCTTCAATTATTCCATTCATGGATATATATACTCCTCCTTTCTGAATATTCTGTAAATATCCAAAGGCAGCCCCTAAATTAAATGCCGATTCTATAGGATTTACAGAATATGGTACCATTGCACCTGTCAATATGATTTTTTTATTTTTCTCCTTTTTTGCAATATATTGAGCAGTTTTGTGCATGGTATCTGTTCCATGAACTATAATAATGTGCTCTATTTTAGTCTCTTTTATAGATTGAACAATGATTTCTCGGTCTTCATCAGTCATATAAAGACTATCTTTTCCTATAATATTTTTTATTTTAAACTCTGTTAATACTGCTTTAGCAATTGATTTTATAGCTCTACCTGTTGGTTCAATATCTAAATTACCTGTTATTGGGTTATAGACTTTATTAAAGGTACCACCTGTATTTAAAATTAATATTTTTTTCATACTTTTCTCTCTTTTCTTTTTTATCACTTTATTTTTTTATTTATATTCTATCTCAATCGTGATAAAATGCCACATCAATTTTAATTGGAGATTAATCAATGATAATGAAAGGCAAAAAAGGTATCATCCTTGGAATTGCAAATAAAAAGTCTATTGCTTATGGAATAGCACAAGCTTGTAGAGAGCAAGGAGCAGAGGTAGCTATTACATTTTTAAATGAGCGTTTTGAGAAAAAGTTAGCACCTGTGGCAGAGGAGCTTGGTTGTGGTGAGAGATTTTACCCATGTGATGTAACTAAACCAGAAGAGATAAAAGCACTTAAAGATAGTATTCAAAAAGATATGGGTCAGATAGATTTTATTGTTCACTCTATTGCTTTTGCACCAAAAGAGGGGCTTATGGGTCGTTTTCATAATATCTCCAAAGAGGCTTTCAATACAGCTATGGATATTTCAGTCTACTCACTTATTGAGCTTGTAAGAGAGTTAAAGCCTGTTTTATCTAATAACTCATCTGTGCTTACACTTACTTACTATGGTGGGGTAAAATATATTCCAAACTATAATCTTATGGGGATTGCAAAAGCAACATTGGAGATGACAGTAAAGTATTTGGCAGAGGATTTAGGTCGTGATGGTATTCGTGTAAATGCTATCTCAGCTGGTCCTATTAAGACTCTAGCAGCAGCAGGAATTGGAGAGTTTGGGTTTATGTTAAAGTGGAATGCAGCTCACTCACCACTTAAGAGAAATGTAACCATCAAAGATGTTGGAAACTCTGGAATGTATCTTCTTTCAGACCTTAGTGCAGGTGTTACAGGTGAGATTCACTATGTAGATGGTGGATTTAATATTATGGGAATGCCATCTGTTGAGACTAACGAAGATGGTAAACAGGTTATTGCCTGGAATGGTGAATAGAGTTTTATGAAAGACTCACTAGAGTATCTTGCTAAACGGGCTTTTTTTGATAAAATCATTACTATTTATGGACGTAATGCAGTCTTAGAAGCCCTAGAAGATAAAACACTTCAAATATATAAGCTACACTTTTCTAACTCTAATAAAAGAGTAGCTCAACTTGAGAAGATGATTACTCTAGCTAAAAAGAGAGGCATAGAGATAGCCTATCATGACAAAAAAGCACTTTCGCGTATCTCTAAAAATGCCAAACAGGATCAAGGGGTAGCTCTTGATATTGTTTTAGAACAATCTCTAACCCAAGAGGAGTTTTTAGTTCAAAATAGCTCTTTTAGAGTTTTAGCACTCGATGGCATTCATAATCCTCAAAACTTAGGTATGATTATTCGCTCTGCAACAGCAGGAGATATTGATGCTATTTTACTCCCTACTAAAAACTCAGCTCAAATTACACCTTTAGTTATTAAGGCTTCTGTTGGTACAGTTTTTAAAATGCCTATTATCAAGGTAAAAAATCTAGCAAAGAGTTTAGAAGCATTTAAAGATACAGGAGCCTCTATCTATACGCTCTCTTCCCATGCCAAAAAAAGTTATAAAGATGAAGAGTATGGAGAAAAAATCGTTTTTGTATTGGGTAATGAGAGTGATGGAGTAAGTAAAGAGGTAGAGGCTTTGAGTACAGCTTCTATTGCTATTCCTATGAGGCGAGGTGTTGAGTCTCTAAATGTAGCTGTTACGGCTTCACTTTTGGCATTTTTGTAATATTATCTCCTAAACTTCTCAAATACAGCTTCAAAATCTATTGAGGCTTGACACTCTAAGTCACTAAACTCATACTCCTCTAAAGAGAAATCACCCTGTTTAATGTACTCATTTCCCTCTAGTTTATAGATTTTAGCTTTTAAATCATTTGGATAGACTAAAACATAGTAAGGGACTCTCTCCTCTTTATAGATTTCAAACTTATACTTCTCATCTCTTTTAGCTGTAGATTTACTAATAATCTCAACAACAATCAGAGGGGACTTTGTAATGTAGGCATCATTGGGTTCATTACAAATGAGTGAAATATCTGGTTTTAGTACCGTTATTTCATCTATTTTCCAATTTTGTTCTACAACAACTAAACATCTTTTACATTTTTTTGTAGATGAAAAAAGTTCACTAATTATTCCCCCTGCAATGGCTTGATGCGTAATCATAGGAGAGGGAGCCATAGCATAGGCAATTCCATCTATAAGCTCCCACTCTCCGTCCCAACGTTTATAGTCATCATAGGTATAGCACTCAATGGCTTGTGCTAAAGGTGGCATAGTCTCTCCTAGATTTTTTTATTTTATTATATCAGAATTCAAAGTGAAATGTTATAATGACAAATAAAAAAGGCAATAGATGATAATCTATATACACGGCTATGGAAGCTCTGGAAAAGGGGTAAAAGCTAAACTCTTTAAAGAGTATTTTAAGAGCCAAAACACCCCTTATATCTCTCCCTCTCTATCTTATGTTCCTGAATTGGCAATAGATACACTTGAACAGTTGATTGAATCTTGTGATGATGAGGTAATGCTTATTGGCTCCTCTTTAGGTGGATTTTATAGTATCTATTTAGCTGAAAAGTATGGACTAAAGGCTGTACTTATTAACCCTGCTGTTGACTCTCTTACTACTTTAAAACGGAGAATTCTACCACTAAATGGCATGGCAACAAACTACTTCGACAATAGTTGCTATGAGTGGACTCAAAAACATATTAATATGTTGTTAAACTATAGAGTAAAAGAGATTAAAAATGGAGAGTACCTTTTGCTATTACAAAAAGGTGATGATGTTTTAGATTATAAAGATGCTTTAGAGAAACTACCTAATGCTAAAAGTATAGTGCAGGAGGGTGGAACACACACCTTTGAAGGGATTGAAAGATACTTTGAAACTATTTCTAATTTTTTTTTAGATAAGAAATAAATTTGGTAAAACTCTTTTAGCTGTTTTATAACCTAAGTCTTTTATAAATAAAATCTTATAGTTTTTGATTTGAGAGATAGAGGTTCTATTACTATACTATTTTTGCTATACTTCCGACAAATAAAAAAATGAGGAGTATAAGTGAAAAGAGTAGTCTACATGGGGACACCTCACTATGCAAAAGAGATACTTCAAGTACTAATTGATGATGAGGCAGTAGAGATACCTTTGGTCATAAGTCAACCAGACAGAAAAGCAGGGCGAAAAGGGGAGTTAAAAGCTCCAGAGGTTAAACTCTTAGCCCAAGAGTATAACCTAAATCTACTTCAACCTGAAAAGCTCTCAGATGAAGGAGTCTATGAGGCAATTGTTGAGGCAGAGCCTGACTTTATAGTTGTTGCTGCCTTTGGGCAACTCTTGCCTAAAAATATTTTAGATATTGCTCCATGTATAAATCTTCATGCCTCTTTGCTCCCACAATATCGTGGGGCAAGTCCTGTGCAACAGTCACTACTTAATGGTGATGAGTTTACAGGAGTAACGGCTATGCTTATGGAGGAGGGGCTAGATAGTGGACCTATTTTAGGGTATCGTTACTGTAAAATTCCATCAACTATGTTACTACCTGAACTAATGGGTAGGCTAAGTAGTGATGCTTGTGCATTAACTATTGAGACTATTCACCGTTTTTATACTCTTAAACCAATAAAACAGAACCATGCAGTAGCAACATATTGTAAAAAGATTAAAAAGAGTGATGGTTTAGTAGATTTTAGTAGTGCCTTAAAACTCTACAATAAATATAGAGCCTTTGAGGGGTGGCCTGGTATCTTTGTTGAGAATGGAACAAAGATTAAAGATGTTAAGCTAGTAGAGATAGAGAGTCAAAATAAGATAGGTACTATTTTGGAGATAAAAGAGAGTAGCATTGTTGTTGGGTGTAAAGAGGGCTCTTTAGAGATAGGAACACTGCAACCTATATCTAAAAAGGCTATGGAGGCCAAGGCATACTGTGTTGGAAGAGGATTAAAAGTTGGAAATACTCTATTTTAATAGTTTAGAGTCTACTCAACTCTATTTAATTGAGCAGATAAAAAATGGAACTCTATCAGCTCCAATCTGTGTAGTGGCTAAAGAGCAGACAGCAGGAGTTGGTAGTAGAGATAACTCTTGGGAGGGAGGAGAGGGTAATCTATTTTTCTCTTTTGCCCTAAGAGTTGAGGATTTGCCAAAAGATTTACCTTTAAGCTCTGCATCTATCTACTTTTCATTTATTATGAAAGAGGTACTTAAAGAGAAAAGTGATGATATTTGGTTAAAGTGGCCTAATGATTTATATCAAGATTCATCAAAAGTTGGTGGAACCATAACAAAAAAAATAGATAATACTCTTCTTTGTGGAATGGGTATAAATATGCAAAAAAATTCAAATCGATTTAAAGCCTTAAATATCAATGTTGAGCCTATAGATTTGTTAAATGAGTACTTGGAAGCATTAGAAAACTACCCAACTTGGAAGCAAATATTTAGTCTATATAGGATAGAATTTGAAAGAAATAAAGGGTATTTTACCCATATAGATGGTGAGTTAAAATCCCTTAAAGATGCAATTCTATCGGAAGATGGTTCACTAATAATTGAAAATAAGAGAGTATATAGTATAAGATGAGTGAAGTAATAACAATAGCAAATCAAAAGGGTGGTGTAGGTAAAACTACAACAGCTGTTAACCTTGGAGCTGCACTAGCACACCATGGAAAAAAAGTTCTTATAATTGATGCTGACCCTCAAACAAATGCTACAACAAGTTTAGGCTTCAACCGTAATGATTATGAGTATAATATCTATCATGTTTTAATTGGTATAAAAAAGATGTCAGATGTTATCTTGCACTCTAAGTTTAAAAACTTAGATATAGTTCCTGCAAATATTGGTCTAGTTGGAATTGAAAAAGAGTTTTACAATCCTAAAAGAGAGAATCGTGAGCTTCTATTGAAAAAAGCACTTCAACCCATTAAGAAGAACTATGACTATATTTTAATTGACTCACCTCCTGCATTAGGGCCAATAACCATTAACTCGTTGGGGGCTGCTGATTCAGTCATTATTCCTATTCAATGTGAGTTTTTTGCATTAGAGGGATTAGCACAGTTACTTAACACTATTAATCTTTTAAAGAGGTCTATTAACCCTAAATTAGATATTAAAGGTTTTTTGCCTACTATGTACTCTTCTCAAAATAATCTCTCTAAACAGGTTTTAGAGGACTTATCTTACCATTTTAAAGAGAAACTCTTTTTGAGTAGAAAAAAAGAGGTTTTAATAGTACCTAGAAATATTAAGGTTGCAGAGTCTCCAAGCTATGGAAAACCTGTAATTGAATATGCAAAAAAATCTAAAGGGGCTACAGCCTATCTTGATTTGGCTAAATCTATTTTGAAATCTAAGAAGAGTATAAAAAAACAAACATTAAAAAAGGTAAAAGGCTAAAAGATGGCACTAGGTAGAGGTCTTGGGGCAATATTAGAAGAGGTGAGTCAAGCTTATGATAGTGAGATTGGTTCATCTTCGTATGATTGTGAAGCTATACGAGAGATAGATGTTGCTGAAATCTCTCCTAATCCTTATCAGCCACGAAAAACTTTTAATAAAGAGGCTCTTCAAGAGTTAAGTGAATCAATCTCTCGTCATGGTCTTTTGCAACCTATTGTAGTTATTGAAAAAGATAATGGTTATCTTTTAGTTGCAGGAGAGAGAAGACTACGTGCTCATAAGTTGGCAGGTTTAGAGACTATCAAGGCTATAGTAGCTGATGTTGATATTGATGATGTTAAGATGAGAGAGTTAGCACTTATTGAAAATATTCAACGAGAGGATTTAAATGCTATTGAGTTAGCACACTCTTATGATGAGCTTATAAAGGTGTATAATATTACTCATGATGAACTCTCATCTGTAGTCAATAAGAGTCGTTCACAAATTACTAATACACTTAGGCTATTATCTCTATCTAAATATGTTCAAGATAAACTAACTCAAGGTATTATTTCACAAGGTCATGCAAAAGTTTTAGTTGGCTTTAGTGAAAAAGAGCAGAAAGTTTTAGTTGATACAATTATTGGTCAAAAACTCTCTGTTAGAGAGAGTGAGTTGTTAGCAAAAAAGAGAAAACTAGAAGAAAAAGAGCAGAGAGTTGCTCCTATATCTAAAAAGAGGCTCTTTGTAAAAGATTATAAAAATAAGATAAAAGAGAAACTTCCTTTTGATTTTAAAGTAAAAAATAATGCTTTGGAGATTAACTTCAAAAGTATAGAAGAGATAGAGAAGTTCCTAAATATGTTACCAAAATAGACAAATGAACACTCTCTTTAATTAAGCGATTGAAATCCCATTATTATAACAAAATATTAATCAAGTCATTACTTTTTCCAAGATATAATACCCAAAATTTTTTGGAGGAGTTTGAATGCTTGACTTGAATCCAGGTTTAATGTTGTTTGTTCTTGTTGTATTCTTCTCTCTTCTGTTTTTGCTAAACACAATGCTTTTTCAGCCTCTTTTAAAGTTTATGGACGATAGAGATGCGACAATTGCAAAGGATTTAAAAAATGCAGAAGAGATGGCAGATAACAGTAGTGGACTAAATGCAAAAGCTAATGAAATCTTAGCTACAGCAAAAGCTGAAGCAAATGCAATAAAAGAGAAAGCTATTTCTGAAGCGAAGGCTTTAGCAGAGAGTAAAATAGAGAGTAAGTTGAAAGAACTTGAAGTAAGTAATGCTACCTTTTTAGCAGAGCTTGAAGCTGAGCAAGAGAAGCTAAAAAGTGCATTAACTGCTGAGCTACCAACGTTTAAAGAGACTTTACACTCTAAATTGAGTAGCTTGTAGGAGAGATAATGAGAGTAAAAAAAACTGTATTAATTGCAACTATTTTAATACCATCTTTAATTATGGCTGGACATAGTGAGCACCATAGTGTAACTATGTTTAATTCTGATTTTTTCTATAGAGTTTTAAACTTTACTATTTTTGCAGGACTTATCTACTATTTGGTTGCAAACCCTATTAAAGAGTTTTTTGTAGGACGCTCCCAAGGTATTGCTAACCAATTAAAAGAGATTGAAGAAAAACTTCAAGCTTCTAAAAATGAGCGTTTAGCAGCAGAAGAGAATCTAGCTAAAGCTGAGGAGAAGGCAAAAGAGATAGTAGCAGATGCTACTAATGAGGCTAAGGTTTTAGCTACTAAGATTGCTGAAAAGAATGCTGCTCTTCTTAGTCAACTAGAGAAACAAGCTCTTGAGAAGCAAGAGCTAGAGACTAAAAAAGCAATGAGAAATACGATAGATGAAGTACTTAATAGTGGAATTACTAATGATGACATTACATTAGATGAGTCTAAAGTTATCTCTCTAATCTCAAAAAAGGTGGCATAAATGGAAGAGTTAATTGCTAAACGATATGTCAATGCACTTGTTGACTCAACAAATAAAGAAGAGAGAGATAACTTTTCTAAAATACTCTTAGCAATAACAGAGGCATTTTTAGATTCAAATGTTATTGAGAAGTTATCTTCTCCATTAATCTCTAATGAAGTAAAGACATCAATGGTTATTGAGAGTCTAGGAGAGGTTGATGATAAGTTATTAAACTTTATTAAAATTATTGGTGAGAATGGTCGATTAGACCTCTTACCAACAATTGCAAAAGTTTTAAAACAAGCTATTCAAACTGAAGCCAATAAATATGAAGGTGTTGTAATATCAAGTTCTAAACTTGAAGAATCAGAGCTTAAAGAGTTGCAGAAATCTTTGTCAGCCTATACTAATGGAGCTAATATTCAATTGACTCAAGAGGTGTCAGATGTTGATGGAATTAAAGTCTCGGTTGAAGATTTGGGTATTGAGGTAAACTTCTCTAAACAGAGAGTTAAAGAACAGTTAATTGATTTTATTACAAAATCACTATAAAAAAGTAATCTAACCAAAGGAGTTGCTGTGGCAAACAAATTACAAGCAGACGAAATCTCTTCAATAATTAAAGAGAGAATCGCAAATTTTGAGATTGATGTAGATATCAACGAAGTTGGTAAAGTAGTAGGTGTTGCAGATGGAATTACATCTGTATATGGTCTTAACAACGTTATGGCTGGAGAGGTTGTAGAGTTTGAGACAGGTGTTCCTGGTATGGTTCTTAACCTTGAAGAGGCGAGTGTAGGTATTGTTGTTCTTGGGTCAATGGCTGGAATCGTTGAGGGAATGAGTGTTAAGCGAACAGGTGAACTACTTAAGATGCCTGTTGGCGATGCAATGATAGGTCGTGTTGTTAACCCGCTTGGAGAGCCAGTTGATGGTAAGGGACCAATTGAGACAACAGAGTCACGCCTTATTGAGACAAAAGCACCAGGGATTATGGCTAGAAAATCAGTTCATGAGCCACTTCAAACAGGTATTAAAGCTATTGATGCACTTGTTCCTGTTGGTCGTGGACAAAGAGAGCTTATTATTGGTGACAGACAGACAGGTAAGACTACATTAGCAATTGATACAATCATTAATCAAAAGGGTCAAGATGTTATCTGTGTCTATGTAGCAATTGGACAAAAGCAGTCAACTGTTGCATCTATTGTAAAGAGATTACAAGAGGCTGGAGCAATGGAGTATACTATTGTTGTTAATGCCTCTGCATCTGACTCATCAGCATTCCAATTCTTGGCTCCTTATGCAGGTGTTACTCTAGCTGAGTACTATATGAACTCTAGTAGACATGCTGTTATTTTCTATGATGACCTCTCAAAACATGCTGTTGCATACAGAGAGATGTCACTTATTTTGAGAAGACCTCCAGGTCGTGAAGCTTACCCAGGGGACGTTTTCTACCTACACTCAAGACTTCTAGAGCGTGCTGCTAAACTCAGCGATGAGAATGGTGCAGGTTCAATTACAGCTTTCCCAATTATTGAGACACAAGCAGGTGATGTTGCCGCATATATTCCAACAAACGTAATCTCAATTACTGATGGACAGATTTTCTTAGAGACTGACCTCTTTAACTCAGGTGTTAGACCTGCGATTAATGTTGGACTTTCAGTTTCTCGTGTTGGTGGTGCAGCACAGATTAAGGCTACTAAGCAGGTTTCTGGTACTCTTAGACTAGACCTTGCTGCTTATCGTGAGCTTCAAGCCTTTGCACAGTTTGCATCTGACCTTGATGAGCATAGTAGAGCTCAACTTGAAAGAGGCGCTAGAATGGTTGAGGTTCTTAAACAAGGGCCATACTCTCCAATTCCAATTGAGAAGCAAGTTGTTATGATTTATGCAGGTGTTAATGGTTATCTTGATGATATTCCTGTTAATGCAGTAACTAAGTTTGAAGCTGAACTATATCCATTTATGGAGACAAAATACTCTTCTATTCTTGATAGTATTAGAGATGAGAAGAAAATCACCGATGAGACTGAAGTTGAGTTGAAAAAAGCAATTGAAGATTTCAAAGAATCTTTTTCAGCATAAGAGGGCTAAAATATGGCTAATTTAAAAGAGATAAAGCGTAAGATTGCGAGTGTTAAAGGTACTCAAAAGACCACACGTGCAATGAAACTAGTCTCATCAGCTAAACTTAAAAGAGCAGAGGAGATTGCTACACGCTCTAAAGTTTATGCTACTAAGTTAACAGAGTTGTTAACAGAGATTGCACAGAAGATGTCTCAAAACAATGTTGATGGAATTGATAATGTTTTTATGAAAGAGAACAAAAATCCTAAAGTAGTTGACATTGTATTTGTAACATCAGATAAAGGTCTTTGTGGTGGATTTAACCATCAAACCATTAAACAGACAAATAAAATTATGCAAGAGTATCTTGATGCAGGTGTAGAGGTTCGTCTTAGTGGTGTAGGTAAAAAAGGTATTGCCTTTTTTAAATACAACCAAGTTGAGATGTTAAATCAGATTGATGACTTAAGTTCAAAGCCTGACTATGCACGTTCAACAGAGTTTATTGACTCATTGGTAAAAGATTATGTTGAGGGTAAGACAGACAAGATTATTCTTGTGCATAATGGATATGTCAATATGATTACCCAAAAGGTTCATACACAACAGCTACTACCTGTTGATACATCTAATTTAGAGATTACAAAAAGTGTAGCTCTTTCAGAGATAGAGGTTGAACCAGATGATGACGATACTCTCTTAGAGGCATTGGTGCAGAAGTATATTGAGTATACAATGTACTATTCGTTGTTGGATTCTTTGGCTGCAGAGCATTCAGCTCGTATGCAAGCGATGGACGCAGCAACCAACAATGCAGGTGAGATGGTTAAGAAACTAAGTGTAGCATATAATAAAGCAAGACAAGAAGCGATTACGACTGAACTTATTGAGATTATCAGTGGTATGGAATCGTTGAAATAATAAGGAGAATAGATTTATGACAGGTAAAATAGTACAGGTACTAGGTCCCGTTGTTGATGTTGATTTTACGGATTACCTTCCAGCTATCAACGAAGCATTAGAGACAACAGTTAATGGGCAGAGATTGGTTTTAGAGGTTGCAGCACAGTTAGGTGACAATCGTGTAAGAACGATTGCTATGGATATGACTGAAGGTTTAGTTAGAGGTCAAGAGGTTAAAGCAACAGGAGATGCAATTAAAGTTCCTGTTGGAGAAGAGGTTTTAGGACGTATCTTTAACGTTGTTGGTGATACAGTTGATGATGCAGGTGAGTTTACATGTAAAGAGTATCGCTCAATCCATAGAGACCCACCACCATTTGAAGAGCAAAGTACAGCAACTGAAGTTTTTGAGACAGGTATTAAAGTTGTTGACCTTCTTGCACCATACAACAAAGGTGGTAAAGTAGGACTATTTGGTGGTGCTGGTGTTGGTAAGACTGTTATTATTATGGAGCTTATTAACAACGTTGCTATGAAACATAGTGGTTACTCTGTATTTGCAGGTGTTGGTGAGAGAACTCGTGAAGGTAATGACCTCTACTTTGAGATGGAGGAGTCAAACGTACTTGATAAAGTTGCACTCTGTTATGGTCAAATGAGTGAACCTCCTGGAGCACGTAACCGTATTGCACTTACAGGTCTTACAATGGCTGAGTACTTTAGAGATGAGATGGGACTAGACGTTCTTATGTTTATTGATAACATCTTTAGATTTGC
>Ga0256832_1001082_pt1 | contig 18311 bp, 16 predicted proteins | sample 134614metaG_FD_190534 | JGI IMG/M metagenome (GOLD analysis project Ga0256832, IMG submission 190534) | Hydrothermal vent microbial communities from Lau Basin, Pacific Ocean - 134-614 | ecosystem: Environmental > Aquatic > Marine > Hydrothermal vents | place: Pacific Ocean: Lau Basin | collected...
CGCAGGCTTCGTCGTGCGCCTCGCCGCCAGCTGGCTACTCGCCTTCGGCCTCGATCTGGGCCTCGTCGGCGTCTGGCTCGGCTCGACGGCCGACTGGCTGGTCCGCGCCGCCCTCTTGGCAGGACGGTTCCGCCGCGGCCGGTGGCGCCGAGCCGTGGTCTGAGCGTCAACCGATGAGCTCCCGCAGCGCCGCGACGGTCGGCCGTGCCTTGGGATCGGTCCGCACACAGGCGCCAGCGAGCTCCACCCACCGAGCGGGAGACTCGTCGCAGACTTCGATGAGCTCCGCGAGACTCACCCCGAAGGCGTGCACGTCGGCACTCGGCTGAGCCGGCTCCCCCCGCCGCTGCTCCGGGGGCATGTACTTCAGCGTCCCCTCCCCGGCCCCCTGCCGCGACGCCGGGGTGGCGCCGATCGGCGAGGCCAGACCGAAGTCCGTGAGCACCACCCGGTCGCCAGGGCGCAGCAGGAAGTTCGACGGCTTGAGGTCCAGGTGGACGAAGCCCTGCTCGTGAACGAAGGCGACCGCCTCGAGCGCGGTCCGCAGCCACCGCTCCACCCGCGAACGCGGCACCCGGCCCGAACCCAGCGCGCGCCGAACGGAGCCCCCTTCCACCCACTCCATGGCCAAGGCCCCCAGCTCGAGGTCGACGTCGAAGACGCGGATCACCCCCGGATGCTCCAGGCCCGCCGGCGTGCGGGCCTCGGAACGCAGACGCTCGCGCTCCAGCGGTCCCCGCCGATGGTAGAGCTTGAGGGCGACGCGCCGCTGCAGCCGCAGGTCGACAGCCGCCAGCACCGTCCCTGCCCCACCCCGCCCCAGTTCGCGCTCGATCCGGTAGCGCCCACGAGCCAGCGCGCCCTCCACCGCCACGGTCGCGCCCGTCAGCTCCCGCTCGGGGTCGAGACGCTCGGCGAGCCGGCGGGCCCGCTCCCGCACCCGCGGGTAGGCGACGTCCGCCGCGAGCACCCGCTCGTAGAAGCTCCGTGCGTCCTCGAGAGCGCCTCGGCGTTCGGCGATCTCACCGGCCAAGGCCAAGCCGGACAGCGGCGGATCGGTCGCCGCGAGCAAGGGCTCGAGGACCGCGAGCGCGGCCTCGTCATCGCCGCGCTCCGAGAGGGTCTGGGCGACCCGCAGGCTCAACGCCGGCAGCCGGTGACGCCGGAGAAGCCGGCGAGCGAAACCCAGCGCTTCGGCGCTGCGTCCGTCCCTGTGAAGGGAATCGAAAAGCGCGAGGGCCTCGGACTCCTCCGGAGGATCGGATGCGACGCCCGGCCGCGCGAGGGGCTCGTCGGATCCCAGCGGCGCTTCGGCAGGACCCTCGGCCCGAGCCTCGTCCGCCGGGCCCGCTTCCCCGCCGGCCATGGGCCGCCGAAACCACTGCCGGATGCGCCGCCACATCACACGACCTCGACCTTCACCCCGTCGACCTCGAGGGCGTCGCCCCGCAGGAGCATGACGGGAGCGGCGAGCTCCTGGCGGCCCAACCGGAGGGAGGCGCCCGCGTCGGCCACGAGGGTCGGCCACCCTTCGGGGAAGCGCAGCCGCGCACGGAGGCCGGGCACCGGCACCGGCTCGGTGCCCGCGAGGCACTCGCGCCCACGGTCGACCCCGTCGACGACGGTGATCGCCACGGCACCGGCGCGCGGTTCGAGGCGCAGTCTCACGTCCTCCCCCAAGCCGATCTCCGCCTCCCCCTCCAGTTGGATCGCGCCACCGATCGGGACGCCCCGCAACAAGGTCCCGTTGCGACTGCCGAGGTCGCGCACGCTCAGGCGGCCCCCAGCCAGACGCAGGGCGGCATGCCGCCGCGAGACCGACGGCCCCCGCAGCATGAGCTCGCCCTCCCGGCCGAGGACGATCTCGCCACCGGGGCCCACCCCCAGCACCGTCACCTCGCGCCCCTCGTAGCGAAGTGTCACCCGCCGCGGCGGCAGGCGTCGCGCGTCGAAGCGACGAAGGAGGTCCGCGAGCGCCGGGTCGCCGGGGGAGGCGGCGAGGCCTGCTTCGAGGGCCCCCCGGGCCTCGGCCCGCGCCCCGACCGCCATGGCCATCTCGTACTCGGCGACGCGGCTCCGTAGGGTCCGGTCCAGCCGCTCCTGCTCGACGCTCGCCTCCAGGAGCGCCTCGAGGCGCTCGACCTCTCCGGCACGCTGAAGGCAGCGGGCCGCGTCATCGACCCGCCCGAGCAATTCGTACGCCGTGGCCGCTTCGAGGTCGCGCCCGGCGCGCTCCAGCCGGTCGGCCCCGTCCCGCAGGCGCTTGCGCTCCGCCGGCGTCGAGATCCCCCGCTCCTGGGCTTCGGCGAGCACCGCCGCACCGATTCGGCCCTCGATGGAAAGGCGCCGAGGATGGTCCGCACCCAGCCAGCGCAGCGCGTCGTGATAGGCGCTCAGGCGCTCTTCGAGGTCGGCGGCGCGGGCCGCGTGGAAGAGCAGAGCGTTGGCGGCCTCCTCGGCGCAGCCGGCCTCGGCGTAGAGCGCGGCCGCCTCACGATAGCGCCCCTGACCCTCGGCGCGCCGCGCGAGGCGGTAGGTCCGGCTCAGCAGCCGCCGCAGAAGACTCACGCCGAAAGCTTAGAGCATCGGAGCGGGCGCGGCCCTGTGCTATCGTTGGCGCCGGAACGGAATGCTCCATAATCATTGGACCTTGGTCGAGCGGAGGCTCGGCGACGGGGAGACGCATGAGCAACCGACTCGGTGAGCTGCTGGTTCGATCGAAGAGGATCAGCCTCGAACAGCTACGGGCCGCCCAGGCGAGCCAGAAAAAGGACGGCGTGAGCCTCGGCTACGCCCTGGCCAAGATGGGCTTCATCTCCGACCAGGAGATCACCGAATTCCTGAGCCAGCAGTACCGCGTCCAGGCCATCGATCTCAGCGAATACGAGATCGACGAGGACGTCCTCAAGCTCGTCAGCGCCGACGTCTGCGAGCGCCACAAGATCATCCCCGTCAGCCGCGCCGGCTCCTCGCTCATCGTGGCGATGGCCGACCCCTCGAACCTCCACGCCATCGACGACATCAAGTTCCTCACCGGCTACAACGTCGAGCCCGTCGTCGCCTCCGAGAGCGCCATCGTGGCCGCCATCGAGCGCGCCTACGCCGCGCCGGAGATCAACTACGACGACATCATGGACGGCTTCGATGAGGAGGACATCGAGGTCGGCGGCGACGAAGACGACGTCAATCTGCTCGACCTCGAGCGCGCCTCGGAAGATGCCCCGGTCGTCCGCCTCTGCAACGCGATCCTCCTCAACGCCATCAAGAAGGGGGCTTCCGATATCCACGTAGAGCCCTACGAGAAATCGCTCCGAGTGCGCTACCGGGTGGACGGCGTGCTCCACGAAGAGATGGCACCGCCAGCGAAGCTCAAGAACGCCATCGCGTCGCGCCTGAAGATCATGGCCAAGCTCGACATTGCCGAGCGGCGCTTGCCGCAGGACGGGCGCATCAAGCTCAAGCTCGGCAAGGGCCGGGAGATGGACTTCCGCGTGTCGGCCTTGCCGACGCTTTGGGGCGAAAAGATCGTCCTCCGGCTCCTCGACAAGTCGAACCTGCAGCTCGACATGACGAAGCTCGGCTTCGAGGAGGGTGCGCTTCGCGACTTCAAGGACGCGATCCACCAACCCTACGGCATGGTGCTCGTCACCGGCCCTACCGGCTCGGGCAAGACGACCACCCTCTACTCTGCCCTCTCCGAGCTCAACGACGCGGGGACGAACATCAGCACGGCCGAAGACCCCGTCGAGTTCAACCTCACCGGCATCAACCAGGTCCAGATGCACGAGGACATCGGCCTGAACTTCGCTGCCGCGCTCCGCAGCTTCCTCCGGCAGGATCCCGACATCATCATGGTCGGTGAGATCCGCGACTTCGAGACCGCTGAAATCGCGGTCAAGGCCGCCCTCACAGGCCACCTGGTCCTCTCGACGCTGCACACGAACGACGCACCGAGTACGGTCACGCGGCTGCTCAACATGGGTGTCGAACCCTTCCTCGTGACCGCCTCCGTCAACCTCGTCCTCGCCCAGCGCCTGGCGCGAAAGATCTGCCAGGACTGCCGTGTGGAGATCAAAACGGAGGAGCAGGCGCTGCTGGACCTTGGCTTTCGTCCCGAAGAGTTGCCCGCGGTCAAGACGTACAAGGGCACGGGCTGCCGCACCTGCAACGACACCGGCTACAAGGGGCGCATCGCGCTCTACGAGGTGATGCCCTTCACCGACCGCCTCAAAGAGATGGTCCTGCAGGGCTGCTCGACGGCGGAGCTGAAAGACGAGATGATCCGCGGCGGCGTCAAGACGCTACGCATGAGCGGCCTGACGAAGGTCACCGAAGGCGTCACCACCGTCGAGGAAGTCGTCCGGGTGACGGCCGCCGACAACCTCTGAGCGCATCCTCGGCGCCGAGTTTTGGCGGTCGCGCCCCATCGCCGCGCCCGAAGGGGCGCTCTTGCGAGCCGCTGTCGAGACCGCTGGCCTTCGGTCGAACGAAACGGCGGCCTCGACGAGCCGCCGGCCTGAGATCGACGAGCCGCCGGCCTGACCCCTCGGCGAGACGGCGGCCTGAGCCCCCTCGGTGAGCCGCCGGCCTGAGCCCCTCGGTGAGACGGCGGCCCTGGGCGTATCGCGATCGACCCGGAACTCGTGCGATCTCCGCGGGTTACGGAGAAACTCGGCGGCGTATGTCAACGGATCGTTTCGGTTCCGTAGCGATCGCGAGACAGGGGGATCACCGACGAGTCTTTTTCAAGAAACCGAGCTCTCCTTGTATTTTCCATACTTTATGAGGGCAATAGGCGGGGCGACATGACCTTGCGTGGCCCTACATGGCACGTCATGGATTGTCAACGACGGGGCCAGCTGGTAGATCGTCCTCATGCGGATCAGCAACAGCTTCTCCGAGGGCGAAATCCAGGTCCTCGAGTTCATCCTCCAGACGCTGCTGCGCGGCGGCACCCCGAGCATGGCGACGCGCAACAAGGATTTCGCTTCTCTGTACCGGAAGGTCGTGTCGATGAAGCAGCGCGTGCAGCAAAAGAAGGAAAAAGAGATCCTCCAGTCCTCCGTAGGCACCGTGAGCGCCGTCGAGGAGGACCTCGAACAGACCGGCTGAACCGGCCCGCGTCGGCATCTGCGCGTCACGGCTGAGAGCATGTTCGCGGCTGCCTCGCGCCGCGGCATCCTCGAAGTCCATCGGTTCTGGGGCGGACCGCCGGCGGCCGATTGACTCCGGCCCCCGGCTCACGTACCTCCGCGGTGATGCTGCTCCTGCGCGGCGGCCTGGTCGTCGACCCTTCGATCGGCTTCGAAGGCGAAGCCGATGTTTTGATCGGGGACGGAACCGCGCGGATCGTGAGCCAGCCCCCCGAAGGAGTCGCGACCCGCGACGTGAGCGGCTGCTGGATCGTTCCGGGGCTGGTCGACCTCCGAGCGCACCTGAGAGAGCCCGGGGAGGAGCCCAAGGAGGACCTCGCGTCCGGCCTCGCCGCGGCCGCCGCCGGAGGCTTTACCACGGTCTGCGCCATGCCCGGGACGCGCCCCGTCAACGACAACCCCGCCGTGACCGAGGCGCTCCTCGGCCGGGCCGCGACCCTCCGTGGCGCTCGCCTCTTGCCCTTCGGGTGCATCACCGAAGGCATGCGCGGCGAGACCTTGACCGAGATGGCGGGGCTGAGAGCCGCGGGCGCCGTCGGCGTGACGGACGACCACCGCCCCATCGACGACACGGGGCTGTTGCGACGCGCGCTGGAGTACGCCCACACCTTCGGTCTGCTCCTGATGCAGCACTGCGAGGACCGGGGCCTCAGCCGAGGGGCGCAGGTCCACGAGGGCGCCGTCGCCTGTCGCCTTGGTCTCGCCGGCGCGCCCCGGGAAGCCGAAGAAGCCGCGGTTGCGCGGGATCTTCGCGTGGCAGCGCTCACCGGCGCACCTCTGCACATCGCGCATGTCTCGAGCGGGGGGACGGTCGCCCTCCTCGCGGACGCCAAGGCCCGCGGGGTCGCGGTCACCGCCGACGTGACCCCTCACCACCTGAGCTTTACCGACGAAGCGGTGCGCGGCTTCGACACGAACGCCAAGGTGCTCCCGCCGCTGCGGGAGGCCCAGGATCGCGAGGCGCTCCGCGCGGGCCTCCAGGACGGCACCCTCGACTGCGTCGCGACGGACCACGCGCCGCACACGCCCCTCGACAAGCGCCGCGCGTTCGACGCGGCTGCCCCCGGCGTCGTGGGGCTCGAACTCGCCGTCCCGAGCCTGCTGGCGCTCGTGCGTGAGGGAACCCTGAGCCGCCAGCGCTGGGTCGAAGCCTCCGCCATGGCTCCGGCGCGGCTCGTAGGGCTCACGCCGGGCCTCGCGAGCGGCGACGTCGCGGTCATCGACCCCGACTTCGAGTGGACCGTTTCGGAACAAACGCTTCGCTCGAAGTCCCACAACACACCTCTGCTGGGTCGGCGGGTGCGCGGCGCGGCCCGGCTCACCTTCGTCGGCGGAGAGGCGGTATTCGATCGTGAGGAGAGCGGACCATGAGTGAAGCGCATCTGGTGCTGGCGGACGGGACGGTCTTCCGCGGAGAAGCCATCGGGGCGGCGGGGGCAGCGGTGGGCGAGGCCGTCTTCACCACCGGCATGACGGGCTACCAGGAGGTCCTGACGGATCCGAGCTACTGCGGCCAGATCGTGACGATGACAGCGCCTCAGATCGGCAACACGGGCGTCAACGCCGAAGACCGGGAGGCGCTCCGGCCGTTCCTCGCCGGGTTCGTCGTCCACGAGCTCGCCCGGCGCACCAGCTCATGGCGCGCCCAGAAGACCCTGGAAGCGTACCTGGCCGAGCACGGGATCGTGGGCATCGAAGGGATCGACACCCGCGCCCTGACCCGCCACATCCGCGACGTGGGCGCCCAGACGGCGGCCCTGGGCACCGAGCCCCCCGACGCGCTCCTGGCGATGGCACGGTCGGCGCCGCCAATGGAAGGTCGGGACCTGACCGGCGAGGTGAGCACCGATCGGGTCTACGAGTGGACGGAAGGGCTTGGGCGCTGGGGAACGTCGTCTGCGCGCCGGGCGGCCCCCGAGCGCCACGTCGTCTGTGTGGATCTCGGCGTGAAGTACAACATCCTGCGCTGCCTCGTCGACGCGGGCTGCCGCGTCACGGTGGTGCCGGCGCGCACCTCCGCCGACGAGATCCTCGCGCTTGCACCGGACGGTATCTTCCTCTCGAACGGCCCCGGTGATCCCGAACCGGTCCAAGACGTGATCGAGACGGTTCGGGCTCTCCTGGGCACCAAGCCGATCTTCGGGATCTGCCTTGGGCACCAGCTTCTGGCCCTCGCCCTCGGCGGGCGAAGCTACAAGCTCAAGTTCGGACACCGCGGCCTCAATCACCCCGTCAAGGACCTCACCACCGGGCGCATCGAGATCACGACGCAGAACCATGGCTTCGCCATCGACGTCGCTTCCCTCGAAGGCAAGTGCCGGCTCACCCACATCCACCTCAACGACGACACCTGCATGGGCCTCGCCCACCGGGACCTCGACGCCTTCAGCGTCCAGTTCCACCCCGAAGCAGCCGCGGGCCCGCACGACTCGCGCTACCTCTTCGAGCGCTTCGTCGCCAGCATGGACCGAGCCGCGTGAGGATCTGGGGGACCTGTCTGGCGGCGTCCTGGGTGCTCGCCTGCGCGCCCCGCGGGGCCAACTCCGTAACCGCCGGCAGTCACCTGCCGGGGACCGTCCTGTTTCGAAACCACTCCGAGGAGGTCGTCTGCGAGGTCTCCCTGACCGCCGCCGGGAGCGGCCTCGAGCGCGACCGACTGGGCCCCGCCGAGGTCATCCCCCCCGGCGGCGGGCGTGACTGGAGGCTCGCCGCAGGCCGCTACGATCTCCGCGCGCGGAGCTGCGCGCGGACCCTCGTGTGGGAGCAGCAAGACGTCGAGGTCCCCGAAGCGGGCGCCGTTCTGACGTTCCGGGGGCGACAGTAGATGCTGCCCCCCTCGGCGGTGTGGCGGCGCGCCGCCCTCGAGATCGCGGGCCTGAAGAGCGCCCGGATCGGCCCCGGCGTCGAGGTCGATCGCCCCCACGACGAGAGCGCGGCGGTCGCGCTGGCGCTCGTGTCGCGGGTCGGTCCGGGCGGCCGCGCAGACGTGTCGAGCGACGCCCCGCGGGTGGTCGGCGTCGCCCTCGCGCTTCCCTTCGTGACGGCCGACCCGGTGGGAGCACGTCTCGCGAGGCTCGTCACCCCCTGGGCCGTGCTGGACTTCGACGGAGGCTGGCGAGTGCGCGAAGTGGCGCCCGGGGTCAGCGCCCGCGAGGTCCAGGAACGCTGCCCCTTCCCGCTACGGTCGGGGCCGGACCTCGTCGGCTGGCTCGCGCGCGAGCCGTGAGGCGCCCACGAGGGGGCTACGCAGCGGGTCCAACTGCTACCGTTGGGCCGTGGGCCACCTCCATGCCGCGTCTGTCCTGATCGCGCTGACCGTCGCCGGCTCCGCAGGGGCCCAGAGCGCCCCGCCCCGACCCATCGCCCCCTTGCTGCGGCGCGCCGAGGCGCAGCTTGCGGCGGGCCGCTTCGACCGAGCTCGCGCGCTGCTGCGGCGCGCCCAGCGACGGGCGCCCACGGACGCCCACCCCCTCCTCGCCGCCGAGCCGCTGCTCCGGAACCGGGAGGTGGGTGAGGGGACCGAGGACGCCCGGTGGGTGCTGGCCTGGGCCACGACCGTCAGGACAGAGGACCCGGCCGAGGCCCGGGCGCTCCGCCGCCTGCGCGGCTGGGCGCTGGCGTGGCTCGGCCGCACCGAGGAGGCGCTGCGGGCGCTGGTCGCCGGGCCCCAAGACGAGCAGGGCGCCCGCGAGCTACGGCTCCTCGCGGCATGGTGGGTGTCCCGGGGCGAGCTCGCCAAGGCGGAGCGCGCCCTCGAGGCCGCCGTCCGCGCCCTCCCCCAGGACCCGGCGCCGCGGCGGGACCTCGCCACGCTGCTGCTCGCCCGCGGGCGACCGGAGGCGGCAGTCCGACTCTTGCTCGAGATCGTGCGCGCGCAGCCGAACGACCGGGGTGCGCGGCACGACCTCGCCGGGGCGCTGCTGGCCGCGGGCAGGGAGCGGGAGGCGCTCGCAGCATACCGCCGGCTGGCCGAGGACGGCTCCGACGAAGCCCTCCTCGACCTCGCGGAGGCCGCCCTCGAGGTGGGGCGCCCCGCCGAGGCGGCCGAAGCCGCAGGCCGTGCGGCGGCCTCCGAACGACGCTGGGCCGCGCTGGGGCTGGCTCTCGCCGCCCTCGGGCGACGGCAGGAGGCTCGCCAGGCGCTCCGCCGGGCGTCTGGGGACCCCCGCGCCCGCCAGGCGCTCCGCGCCCTGGGATCGCCCGACGCTCGACCTGCCGCCGGGCGCCCGTCACGGCCGGAGCTCCCTGAGAACGGAAGATCGCGATGAATGAGATGAATGAACCGGCGACGAGCGCGAGAACGCAACGAGAGCGCAACGAGGACGGCTTGAAACAATTCGAAGCGATGGTCGCCCCACCGCTCCCATCGCCAAGAGGCTCTCGGGCGGGCTGCTTGCTATAGTGGAGCCATGCGCGCCCCGCTCTGCGCCCTCGTCGCCCTGCTCGCCCATGCCGTCGCGGTCCCCGCCTCCGCCCAGATCGAAGAAGACGGAACGAGCTTGAGCCCGCCCCGCGCCACGGGCGTCGAGGCCCGCGGCGAAGACCTGCCGCCGGTGCCGCCGCCGCCTTCGCCCTACGGCGCGCCGCGCTACGTCGACGGCGCGAGCGCCGTGCAGCCCCCCTCCTCCGCCTCGACCACGGACGTACGCATCCCCAGCCGCATCGCGACGCGGCTGCGCGTCCTCGAGGGCAACTTCCAGGCCCTCGCCGCCCGGAGCGGCAACAACATCCTCGATGGCGTCCTGTCTCTCGTGACCGGCGGGCTCGTGGTGGGCATCGCCGGCTGGCAGTGGTCCGAGGACAAACAGCTCGGTGGCTATCTCCTGCTTTGGGGCGGGGCATCCCTCGCGCGGGGCGTGTTCGACCTCACCCTCACCCCGAACGTCGCCCGTCCATCGGTCGCCTTCACCCACATGCCGATGCGCACGCTGGCGGAGGTCGAGGCCCGCCTCGCGTTCGGGGAGCAGGCCCTCGGAGACATTGCGCGGCGCGCGCGTCTGTCCCGCATTCTGGAGGCGTCTGTCAACATGGCGGTAGGGGCCGCAGCCATCCCGCTCTACCTCGCCCCCAACGACTTCGCCTTCGACAGCCCGTTCGACTACTTCGTGGTGATCGGCTCGGGGATCTCGATCCTCAGCGGCCTTATCAGCCTCTTGTCGCGGAGCGACGCCGAGCGGCGCTGGCGAGCGTACGAGGAGCTCCGCGACCGCCTCGAAGCCACGGAGGAGGCCTCCCTCGACCCGCCCCGGCGCGTCCGCTTCGTCGGCGTCGGCGGCGGTCCCCTCCCCAGCGGCGCGGCGGTCCGCACCCACTGGAGCTTCTGAGGGCGCCACCGGAGGTTTGACGGTTCCGTGGGGTCACTCCTACTCTGCACAGCGGACGTGCCGATCCTCACTCACGAAGAGCGCGTCGGCACCCTCGTCGGCAAGTACCGGTTGGAAGGGATCCTCGGCGAGGGCGGAATGGGCGTCGTGTATCGCGCGACCAACACCGCCACGGGCCGCCTGGTCGCCATCAAGGTCTTGCGCCAACCCCTCGTCCACGACCCCAGCGCCTATCCGCGCTTCGAGCGCGAAGCCCGCGCCGCCGCGACCCTGCGCCACCCCAACGTCATCGACGTTCTCGACCTGGGCACCAGCGAGGACGGGGCCGCGTTCATGGTGCTGGAACTGCTGGAAGGCGAGTCCTTGGGAGACCTCCTCGACCGGGCCGCCCCCCTGTCCCCCGAGCAGACCCTCCGCATCCTCTTGCCGGTCGTCGACGTGCTCGTCCAGGCGCACGCCCAGGGCTTCGCCCACCGGGACCTCAAACCGGAGAACATCTTCCTCGCCCGTGGCCCCGACGGCAGCGTCACCCCGAAGCTCCTGGACTTTGGCCTCGCCAAGCCCCTCCAGACCGAGGAGGCGATCCGACTGACGGCGACCGGCAACGTGTTCGGGACCCCTGCCTACATGTCGCCGGAGCAAGCCCAGGGGATGCCGAATGTCGAGCACACCTTCGACCTCTGGGCCGTCGGCGTGCTGCTCTTCGAGGCGCTCACGGGGCGGCCCCCCTTCGAGGCACCGACGGCGGCCATGCTGATGAACAAGCTCCTCAGCGAGCGGGCCCCTCGAGTGCGGGATCTCGCCCCCGAGGTCCCGCCGGCAGTCGCGCGGGTGGTCGACCGCGCGCTCCACCCGCAGCTGGCCAAGCGCTACGCCGACGCCACGGCCCTCAAGGAGGCCCTCGAAGGGGCTGCGGCCGCGGCGAGCATCGAGCTCCCGGCGAAGGGCGCACCCATCCTGGGACTCCCCGCGCCCTCCGAGGGGCCGACCTCCATCGACGCGACGCTGACCCAGCCCGTGCACGCGCCCCCGGTCCCCAGGCCCCGTGGCCGCGGCCGGACCCTCGGCCTGCTCGTCGCGGGGCTGGGGCTTGGCGCCCTCTTGCTCGCCATCGCCCTGGCGCTTCGCCCGAATGCAGCGGCGGACCGAACCGCCCCCGGAAGCCCGCGCGTGCCCCCAGCGGCGACGCGGCCCACCGCCCCCCCTGGCTCTGCGACGTCGGATCCGCCACCCTCCCTTCTTCCCGAGGAGGTGCCAACGCCCGCCTCCGTCGTCACCCCGCCGGACCCCCCGCAGCCCATGCGTCAAACCCGACCTGTTCGCCCATCGATGCGCCCACGGCCTCGGCCGGCGACAAGAGGGGCGACGGATCGTCCCGGACTCACTACGATGAGCGCCCTGCCCGCTCTGCGAGGATGGATGCAATGAGACGATGTCTTGCGCTGTGCGTGCTCGCCGCTTTGCCAGCGTTGGGGCACGCCCAGGATGGCCCGGAGGAGCGGGCGCGCGCGCTCTTTGAAGAGGGAATGGCCCACGCCGCCCAGGAGCGCTGGGTCCCGGCCCTCGAGGCATTCCGCCGGTCCATTGAGCTCGCCGAGGTGCCAGTCACCCTCTTCAACATCGGCTCGGTGCTCATGCGCCTGGGACGGATGCAGGAAGCCGTCGCCACCTTCGAGCGCTACCTCGCGCTCACCGACGACCCGCGCGAGCGCGCGGAAGCTCAAGCCCTCATCGAGCAGGCAAGGGGTGCCGTTCGCTCCCTGCGGCTCACGGTGAGCCCGCCGGACGCGCGGGTCGCCGTCGACGGCATCCACATCCCAGGGAACGGAACCGAACGCGTCATCCCCGTCGACCCGGGGACGCACCGGCTGAGCGTGCGCGCGAGCGGCTTCGACCGGAGCGAGCTCACCATCGAGCCGGAAACCGAAGCGCTCACCGTGCGGCTCACCCCTCAGCCGGCCCTGGTCGTCGTCCGCGCATCGCAGGCGGACGCGGTGATCGTCGTGGATGGCGTGCGCCAAGGGCGCGGCGAAGCGCAACTCGAGCTCGACGCGGGCCGCCACCACCTGCGCGTTGACGCGGGCGACGGATACACTCCTTTCGAGCGCACGATCCAACTCGAGCCCGGCGAACGTAGGAACGTCGAGGCGGCGCTCAGCCGCGATGAACCCGTGTACCGCCGGGGATGGTTCTGGGGCGTCCTCGGCGCCACAGCGGTCGCAATCGCCGGCGGCGTGACGGCGGCGGCCCTCCTCTCAGGCCGCGAGGAGGCCCCCTACGGCGGCTCGACGGGGTTCGTGTTCTGATGCGACGCTCACTCCTCGCGCTCCTCGCCGCCGGGCTCCTGTGCTGCAAAGCCGACGCGACTCAGCTCTTGGTCGTCGTCCGCTCGGACCTCCCTCCCGAAGACATCCGGGTCGTGCGCGTCACCGTCACCGACCTCGACGACGCGCAGATCATGCTCCGGCGCGATTTCGATGTCGGCCGGGACGTGAACCTGCCGTTTTCCTTCGGAGTCACGCCGCCCAACGGCCGCCGCCGCCACCGTGTCGAGATCCTCGCCGAAGCACTTCCGAACGCAGCGAGCGACACGGTGGTCACTCGGCGGGCGTGGGTGGGCTTCGTGCCCCACGAGACGCTGCTGCTGACCCTCTACCTCGGCGAGGACTGCCGCGACGTGGTGTGCAGCCCCGACCGGACCTGCGACCGCGGACGATGCATCGACCCCAACGTCGACGAAACCTCGCTTCCCCCGGTGCGGCCCGGCGAGGAGCTGAGCGACGCCGCGCTGACCGACGCCGCCGTGAACGACGCGGATGCGGCCACCGATGGAGGCGCCGCGGACGTCGCTTTGGACGCAGCAGCGCCGCCGCCGGACACCCCGACGCTCCGCTTCCCATGGAACGGCTACGCAACGGGCAGCGCGCGCGTCGCCGCCCACCTTCAGCCCACCCTCCGCTGGGAGCGGGTCCCCCGGGCCACCCACTACGAGCTCGCCGCCACCTCGGACTGTGAACGATCGAGCTTCCGCTCGTGCGACCTCGACGGGGCGCCCACCGTGCGCGTCGAGGCCTCCCCCGACCCCCTCGTCGCAGCCAGCCTCCCGCTCGCCCCAGGCTTCGTCGTGTGGAGCGTCCGCGCCTGCGACGAGAGCGGCGGGTGCAGCCCCTTCGCGGAGCCCCGCTACCTCCTGGCCGGGGTCGACCGCACGGACCTCACCGGCGACGGCTACGGCGACATCGTGGTCGGCGCTCCGGACGCGTACATGAGAGACGGCGCGGTGATCCTCTTCGCCGGGCCGAGCTTCGACCGGACGCCCCTCCCCGTGTATGGCTCGGGCACCGGAAGCGGCGGTGCGTTGGCCTTCGTGGGCGACGTCGACGGCGACGGCGTGATCGACCTCGGCGTCGTCGGCCTCCAGTCCGCAGGGCGTTTCGAGCTCTTTGCCGGAGGCTCGTCACCGGCCCGCCTCTATCAAGTGCGGCTCCCCGCGCCCCATGCGCGCCGCCCCTCGATCGCCGGCTGCGACCTCGACGGCGACGGCTACTCCGACGCGATCCTCGGCTTTTCGGGCACGCTCACCGGCGAGGTTCGCATCTTCCCCGGCGCGCCCACCCCGACCCCGACGTCGCTCCCCCCTCTGACGCCCCCCCCCAGCGACGAGGCCGCGGCCTTCGGCGCCGCTCTCGCCTGCGTGGGGGACGTCGACGGCGACGGGCTCTCGGACCTCTTGGTGAGCGCGCCGGACATCGTCCCGGGCCACGCTTACCTGATCTACGGCGACGCCAGCCGCGCCTTCGACCGCCGCCTCCGCCTCGGCCCGGACAGAGCGACCTTTGACTTCGGACGCAAGGTGACGGGTCTGGGCGACGTCGACGGCGACGGGCTCGCCGACTTCGCCATCGCGGCCCGGGGCGCCGATCGAAGCTTCGTGCTCGTCTACGCGGGCTCTGACCCGAGCGGCGAGCCCCTCGCCAGGCTCTTGGCTACCTCCCCCACCTGGGACCTGGGCGCGAGCATGGCGGGGGGCGGCGACGTCGACGGCAACGGAACCCCGGACCTGGTGGTCGGCGCCCCGTACAACGGCGCTCCCGGCACCGCCGGCGGAGCCTTCGTCTACCTGGGCCCCTCCTTCGAACCCACGCCAGTTCTTACCTTCACGTTGGCGGACACCGCCGGAACGTTCGGCTGGGCGGTCGCCGTGGGGGGCGACGTCGACGCCGACGGCCTCGACGACTTCACCGTGGGCTGCCTCTCCTGCGAAGGCTACGCCGGACGTGCCGTGTACTACGGCAACGGACGATCCGAAGCGGACCTCGAAGAGCCCGACTGGGTCTTCGCCGAAATGCTCGGCGAGAACGCCACCTTCGGCGCTGCTCTCGCCACGGCCAGCCCTTAGCTGATCGCCCCAAGATCTTTCCGCGCGCCCTCGCGGCCGGGAGGCCCCTGCGTGGCGCATCGCGCCTCACAACTCGTCAGGCTTTCCTCGGCCGCATCACGCAGGGGCGCCCTCGCGAGCACCATCCATCGCGGTCGGCCGCAGACCAGACCGCCGACGCCCGCGTCGTGAGGAATCGGATCCCCTGGAATGGACTGCGAGGCCGCACGGGATGTGCTCTAATCGCCCACCATGGACAAGGTGATCGGCTCGGCCGCCGAAGCGGTCGCGGACATCGAAGACGGCGCGGTGCTGATGAGCGGGGGCTTCGGGCTCTGCGGCAACCCCGAGAACCTCATCGCGGCCCTTCGCGACAAGGGCGTCAAGAACCTCACCATCATCAGCAACAACTGCGGCACCACCGACAAGGGCCTCGGCATCCTGCTGGCGAACGGCCAAGTCAAGAAGATGATCTCGTCCTACGTCGGGGAGAACAAGATCTTCGCCGAACAGTTCCTCTCCGGCGAGCTCGAAGTGGAGCTCAACCCACAAGGGACCTTGGCCGAGCGCATCCGCGCCGGGGGCGCCGGCATCCCCGCGTTCTATACACCCACCGGCTACGGCACGAAGGTCGCGGAGGGCAAAGAGACGCGCCGCTTCGGCGACCGCGACTACGTGCTCGAGACGTCTCTCACCGCGGACTTCGCCCTGGTCAAGGCCTACAAAGGCGACCGCTGGGGCAACGTCGTCTTCCGCAAGACGGCACGCAACTTCAACCCGATGATGGCCATGGCCGGGCGCGTCACCATCGTCGAAGTCGAAGAGCTGGTGGAGGTCGGCGACCTCGATCCGGACGAGGTGCACCTGCCGGGCGTTTACGTGCAGCGGGTCCTCGTGGGGAAGCACTACGACAAGCCCATCGAACAGCGCACGACCCGACCGCGGGAGGGAGGCTGATATGGCATTGACGCGCGACCAGCTCGCAGCACGCATCGCCCTCGAGCTCGAAGACGGCTACTACGTGAACCTCGGCATCGGCATGCCAACGCTCATCGCCAACCACATCCCCAGCGGACGCGAAGTGGTGCTGCAGAGCGAGAACGGCCTCCTCGGCATTGGGCCCTTCCCCTACGAGGGCGAAGAGGACCCGGACCTGATCAACGCCGGAAAACAAACCGTCACGACGATCCCCGGCAGTGTGTTCTTCGACAGCGCCGAGAGCTTCGCGATGATCCGTGGCGGGCACATCGACGTCTGCGTGCTCGGCGCGATGCAGGTCAGCCGATACGGCGACCTCGCCAACTGGATGATCCCCGGCAAGATGGTCAAAGGCATGGGCGGCGCCATGGACCTCGTGGCCGGCGCACGGCGCGTGATCGTCATGATGGACCACGTCACGAAGTCCGGAGATCCCAAGATCCTCGACGAGTGCTCTCTACCGCTGACGGGCGTTCGCTGCGTTCACCAGCTCTTCACCGATCTCTGCGCCTTCGACATCGACCGCGAAGGTCTGCTGCTCCGCGAGCTCGCTCCCGGCGTCTCCGTCGAGGAAGTCCAAGCGAAAACCCAGCCCCCCTTCCGCGTGGCCGCCGACGTGCGCGAGATGCGTCCGGGCTGAGGGCTGAAGCCGGCCTCCGAAAACGAACACCGATGCCCGCGGCCTCACCCATGGCCGGCCCCTGCCGTGAGTGTTGCTGCCGCGCCCCGCTCCTGATAGAGCCTCGGCCGGGTCCCATGCATCACAAAGCTCTCGACTCCGTTCTCGACGCCGTGGGCGGCACGCCCGTGGTTCACCTCTCACGCATCGGCCGTGACCTCCCCATCGAGCTCTTCGCGAAGCTCGAGTTCATGAACCCCGGCGGCTCCGTCAAGGACCGCATCGGTGTGCGGATGCTCCTGGAGGCCGAGAGGCGCGGCGAGATCCAGCCCGGCGACACCCTCATCGAACCCACCTCCGGCAACACAGGCATCGGCCTGGCGATGGCGGCAGCCGTGCGCGGCTACCGAATGATCATCACGATGCCGGAGAAGATGAGCCGCGAGAAGCAGGTGGTCCTCGAAGCTCTCGGTGCCGAGATCATCCGCACCCCCACGGAGGCCGCTTACGACTCACCCGAGAGCCACATCAGCGTGGCCAGGCGGCTGCAGCAGGTCATCCCGAACGCCCACATCCTCGACCAGTACGGCAACCCCGACAACCCCCTCGCGCACGAGCTCGGCACCGGGCCGGAGCTCGTCGAACAGATGGAGGGGCGCATCGACGCGGTGGTCATCAGCGCCGGCACCGGCGGCACCATCACCGGGGTGGCCCGCCACATCAAGAAGACCCTCCCGAACTGTCTCGTCATCGGCGTCGATCCCGAAGGCTCGATCCTCGCGGGCCCCGGCGAGGTGAAGTCCTACAAAGTCGAAGGCATCGGCTACGACTTCATCCCCGAGGTGCTCGACCGCGAGCTGGTCGACCGCTGGGTGAAATCCAACGACAAGGACTCCTTCCGCACCGCCCGGCAGCTCATCCGGCAGGAAGGGCTGCTGTGCGGAGGGTCGAGCGGTGCGACGGTCTGGGGCGCGATGCAGGTCGCCTCCGACCTCCCGAAGGGCGCGCGGGTCGTGTGCATCCTGGCCGACTCGGTGCGCAACTACATGACCAAGTTCGTCGACGACGCCTGGATGCGGCAGCACGGGTTCACCGACACGCACGCGGACCTCGGAAGCATCGGCGACGTGGTGCGCGCCCTCCCGCCGAAGACAGTGATCACCGTCGAGGACGACAAGACCCTCGATCAGGCCGTCAAGCTCTTCAAGGCCCACGGCATCTCCCAGATGCCTTGCACGATGAACGGACGGCTGAGCGGCATCGTCACCGAGAGCGATGTGCTGAGCTTCCTCGTCGAAGGGCGCCGCCCCGACACGCCCCTGGCCGAGGTCATGGTCCGCAGGGTCTCGACCCTCGGGATGCACGACGACGCCGGCCGACTCCCGGAGATCTTCGAGCGGGGTGAGGTTGCCATCGTCGTGGACGACGAGCGGCGCGTCCTCGCGCTGCTGACCAAGCTCGACTACATCGAGGTCCTCACGCAGCGGGCCAAGCTCGGCGACGCCGCCAAGCACTGACCCCTGCCCAACGCAGGTCGACGGGCTCAGCCCAAGAGCACGACCGCGTAGCCGATCAAGCCACCGAGGGACAAGAGCCCGAGGGAGAAGATCAGCCACCAAAGGCCGCTCCTTCGGCTCCGCTCGGAGCCGCCGGCCGGCGGCATCGTGACGTCGAGTCGCGGCGCCCGCGCCGAGGTCGGCGTAGGGCCTCGGTCCGCCGGCGGCCCCCGAAGCTTGTCCCCCACGGGCACCGGCGGCGGGGCGACGGGCGGAACGGCGGGCATGGCGGGCATGGTGTCCTGAAGCGCGAGGGTCGACGGCGGGCTCGGCGGCGCCACCGACGGCTTCTTTCGTACGAGC